>OIBP01000509.1_pt1 | contig 16412 bp, 11 predicted proteins | sample 1581061 | NCBI WGS metagenome assembly OIBP01 (sample SAMEA3882514, study PRJEB24775) | human gut metagenome | biome: human-associated habitat; feature: intestine environment; material: feces | place: Netherlands | collected 2009/2010 | reverse complement strand
ACCTTCACTTACCCGACGCCGACCACCATTGATACGTTCTACACCAATTCCGAGGGCTATCTGGTAACGCCTGAAAAGCTGGAATACGGCACGGGATATTCCCTGGTTGAAGTACAGGCCCCCTACGGCTATGTGCTGGACAGCACCCCGGTTTACTTTGATGTGACTGAGGACAATTCCAGCGAGGAAGGCGGCGTGACGGTGATCGAAGTCACTAAGCCCAACATGGCCCAGAAAGGAATCATCAAAGTCAGCAAAACCGGCGAGGTGTTCTCCTCTGTGGCAGAAAGCGAGGGCATTTACCAGCCGGTATATGAGGTGCAGGGCCTGCCCGGCGCGGTGTTTGAAATCACCGCCCTGGAGGATGTCTACACCCTGGACGGCACCCTGCGCTATTCTGCGGGCGAGGTGGTGGACACCATCACCACCGGCGAGGACGGAACTGCTCAGAGCCAGCCCCTCTACCTGGGCAAGTTCCAGGTGAAGGAAATCCAGTTCCCTCACGGCATGGTGGATACCGGCGAGAACGTCACCAACGTGGAGCTGGTGTACGCAGGCCAGGAGGTGGAAGTCACCGAAACCTCTGCCAGCTTCTACAACCAGCGCCAGAAAGCCCTCGTGACGCTTAACAAGGTGCTGGAGCAGGATGAAACCTTTGGCATTGGCATGAATGGCGAAATTTCCGCCGTGACCTTTGGCCTCTATGCCCAGGAGGACATCACCGCAGCGGATGGTTCCGTGATTCCGGCAGACGGGCTTCTGGAAATCGTTTCTGTAAATGAGAATGGCCAGGCCATTTGCAGCACCGACCTGCCTTTCGGCAGCTTCTACCTGAAGGAGCTGTCCACTGACAGCCATTACCTGTTGAATGGCGAAACCTTCCCGTTCACCTTTGAGTACGGCGGGCCTTCCATTGCTGTGGTGGAGATTTCTGCCAATGATGGCGAGGCTGTCACCAACGAGCTGATCCGCGGCGAAATCAAGGGCCTCAAAACTGACGAAAACGGCACGGGCCTGGGCGGGGCTGTCATCGGCCTGTTTAAGTCCGACGAAACCGAGTTTACCGCAGAAAATGCCCTGGCCACCGCCACCTCAGCGGAGGATGGCAGCTTCTCTTTCACCAATGTGCCTTACGGTGATTGGGTGCTGAAAGAGCTGGAAAGCCCGGAAGGTTTTATCCTCTCCGATGAAGTGATCCCCGTTACCGTGGAGGAAGATGGGCAGGTTGTGGAAATCTCCCTTGCCAATGAGCGCGTGTACGGCGACCTGCGTTTGACGAAGGTGGATAAGGATTATCCCGATAACAAATTGACGGGCGCTGAATTTGAAGTGTACCGCGATACCAACGGCAACAAAGAGCTGGACGAGGGTGACGAGTTGCTGGGCAAGCTGGAGGAAACCAGCACTGGCATTTACGAGATGTCCCACATCCTCTACGGCGGCGTGTTCGTAAGGGAAACCAAAGCGCCGGAGGGCTTCCTGCTGGATGAAAACGCCTACTATGTGGAGATCACCGAGAACGGCAAAATCTACGAGGTAGAGAACGAGGCCGGGGTTGGCTTCACCAACATGGCCCAGACTGGCTCCCTGCGGATTGAAAAAACGTCCAGCGACGGCAAGGTGGAGGGCTTCTCCTTCCGCGTGACCGGGGCCAACGGCTACGACCAGACCTTCAAAACCGATAAAAACGGCGAAATCTTCATCGAGGGCCTGCGCGTAGGCGATTACACCGTGTCCGAGGTATCGGATGGGGCCAGCGCCAACTATGTGCTGCCTGCGGATAAAAAGGTGACGATTCTGGCGGATAAGACCACTGTGGCGCAAATGCACAATGAGCTGCGCGATACCCCGAAAACCGGCGATGACAGCAAGCCCTGGCTGTGGGCGGCCCTGATGGGCGTATCCGCTATGGGCGCTGCCGCCCTGGGCGTTGCGGCCTATGTGGGTAAGCGCAAGAAGGGCAAAAACACCGTGAAATAACTGCGGCTTGATTCTGTGTTAGGAGGAATGATTTCATGGAACTGAAAACGATCATTGCCATTGCGCTGGTAGTATTCATCATCGGCGGCTTGATTTTCCTGAAAATCAGAAGCCGGAAGAAGTAACCAGCCAGGGGCGGCCATGCGGGGGCCGCCCCTTTTACATACCAAAAAAGAAAGGAGCGTTGATGATGAAAGAACGATTTGAACAGCGGCTGTTCCGTATCTTTGCCCAGGCTGGCTACTCCCCGGTGCAGCTTCTCACCGTCACCCCGGAGGAAATGGTGGAGATTCCCGGCATTACCGTCCCCAACATCCGGGCGGTGCTGTGCGTCCAGAATAAGGTGCTGGCAGACCGGAATAAAGTCCGCAGCGGCAGACTGGTGGAGGAATTGCTGAAAGAAGCTGAAGAAAGCAGGTGTTGCCATGAATGAACTGCACCTGCTGGACATACTGGCGGCTCGGCATGGCTGTTTCATCTCCGACTTAAATCTTTCGCCTATCCTGCGGCGGGCGGCCCTTTTGGACCTGTGCAGGATGGATGAGAACAGCTACCCGCTGTCTCAATGGCAGGACACGGTGCGCTACCTTACCGGGGATGAACGGGATTTTGCCAGTGTAAAGGAAATCAAAGCATTTATCAAAAAGGATATGGAGGCAGAGGGATGAACGATGATTCCACAGAAAAACGCATGGCCGGTGATTATGAGATTATCCAGGCGGTGCAGATTGGCGACCGGGAGGTTGTCCTGGGGGAAAATCCACAGGATGAAACCGGCATGAAGTATATGTGCGCCTTTTGCCGGCAGAACGCTTTGTTTGCAGAATACAGCGAAGTGATGGCCAGTGATGATTTCCCGGAGATTGTGGAGCTGTTCGGCCAGAGGATTGCCGAGCAAGCGCAGAAAACCCACATAGAGCTGAACAAGCCCCGCATACAGGGCATAGACGATCACCCCATCACGGCGGAGGGCTGCATCCCCATTTCCCATGAGGATGATCTACACGGGAAAATCGTGGTGATAAAGCCGGAGGTGCTGCGCCGGGAATACCGCAGGGCTACCCGCCAGCTCAAGCTCTGTCTGGGCGGCTTTGGGGCTTCTCCACACAGCCGGGGGTCCGCCTGTTACTGCGTTGACCTCTATACCGGAAAAGAAAGCCGCTATGAGCGCATGGACGTGCTGGGAACGATACAGCCGGAGGACCTTCCCGGTTGGGCCAAGCATGGCCTTACTGCGATCCAGCAGGAACAGGCCAAAAAGAAAACGACGAAGGAGCGTGAACGATGATGGATTACAGAGAAAACGCCGGATATATCATTACGGATTCCTGTCATGTGGGCGACAGCGAATTTGTGTTGGGCGTTCATTTGACAGCGCCCCAGCAGTTTGTCACCTGGAAATGCAGTAACCGGACGGACTACGATTGGGGCCACTATTTCAGCGACCTGTTTTCCGCGCAGAAGGATTTGGTGGCGCGGGCGCAGGAGGAGGTGCAGTGCCTGGAGGATCAGCGGCAAAACACTATTGTGCCGGAGACCCCTTTCTATTCCCCGTGGGGCAATATCCAGGAATGTGAAACGCTCTGCCCCGGCGTTTATTCCGTTTCCACCCCAGGGCATGGCGGAATTATGGTGCGCCGGGAACTGGCGGAAAAGATATTCCGAAAAGAAGCGATGGGCTGCGGTTTTATAGCGAGCGGTTATCTTTGCTTTGAGGAAGATAATGACGCGCAGGTGGCTCTCCGGGAGCTGATGGATAAAAAGATGATCCAGGCTCCGGTGAACGAGTACTTTGGCCCCGGTGCGTATGAGGCTGTTATCAATAGTAGTGTGCAAATCCACCACCCCGAATATTGGCAGGCACGGGAAAAGGCCATATCGGAACAAAACCGACAAGCGAAAAAGAAAGGACGTGAGCGATGATGGAGCTGACAATTACCAGCATGACCCCGGCGGATCGCCTGTATGCGTACAACCAGAGCAGCCAGCTTGAAGGGCAAACCGGCTGTATCGGCCATCTGCGCGGAGATTTTGGCAGCGGCCAGGAGTTTTACACTTCCTGGTTCGACCACCGGAGTGAATACAAGACAGATGAATTTAAGACGGAGCTTGATGAGGTGGTCAACACTCTGCGGGAGAAGGACGGGCTGCTCTGCACCCGTGACAGCATGACCAAGTATTGCTATCAGCGCCCGGAGGCTGAGTTTGAGGGAAACTACTGCGCCGAGTATGGTTTTAAGGTGCAGACGCCACAGCACACCTATATGCTCCGGTGCAATCCCAATTATGGGGACTACAACTTTTATCTCTACGCCTACGTTGCCCGATTCCTGGAACACCACATGGAAAAGGCCAAACAGGGCATCCGGTTTATCACGCCCGGCTACAAGGAGCTGTTCCGTATCCCTGATGGCGACCACATCCGCATTTTCACGGGCGGTGGAGGAACCCGCGACCGCACCTGCCGGTTTATCGACGAAACCCATTTTGAAACCAGCGGAGGGTATTCCAGCGCCCTTTATCATATCTGCGAATTTGCAGAGCGTTTGGAGCAAACTCACGGGAGCGTGATCCCGCTGCGTTCTTCTCTGCCTGTACAGTGCTTTAGTACGCTGCCCTCATCCGGGGAGCTGATTCTTCTGACCAGGGGCGAAAAAGGATACAGCCCCTGTCCTGAATTTTCAGCGGCGGACGCCGGAGAAAATCGCAGATTTGCAGAGGACAGCAATGGAAAAAACGGCGTTACCAAAGCGCAGGAGGCCGCTATGCTGGCCGGCTCCATGTTTGGGTGGCAGACCCCCGCCGCCGATCCCCAAAACTATGACGAGCAGGGGCAGCCCATCAGGCCCAGGCAGAAAGATCGAGGTGAAGCCCGATGAAGAATAGGCATAATCAAATCTGGGCGCGGATAGGTATGACATTTTCTCTTACGCCGGATGAAATGGAGCTGCTTGTTTCTGGAAACGACTTGGACAAACGAAAATGTCTTTCCCGGATTTTCACGGAGTGCAGAGCCGTGGTTAATGGTGACAGCTATATTCCAGATTCTATTATGGAGAAGTATAACGAAACCTATGGAACGCATTATGACTGCGGGGACGTGGATTTAGATACAGAAGAACTCTCCGGGAAAACTGTGTGTTTGGGTAAATTCCCTTTAAGAAATCGAGGTGAAGCCCGATGAAGGAGGAAAGGCACGTTATCTGGAGCAATTATGGCCTGGACTATGAGGAGTGGCGGGACGATCTGGAGGCAGAATACCCGGATTTATCCGAAAATGAGCGCATTTCCCTGATGTATGAAATCAATGGGGATTACCTGGATGATGAACGCGCTAACCTCAATATGCAGCTCTCCCAGCCGATTTTAGTCGTAGGCGACCTGGGCCTGTGGAATGGGCGGCGTATGGGATATAAGGAAATCCCCAGCGGAAATATCCGGGACTGCCTGTATTCTGACACAGATTATTCCACCTGGTATGTGGACCGGCTGGGCGACCTGCGGTGCGGCACAAACCACTATCTCTACCGTGTGTACAAGGACAGCGCCAGCCCTTCCCAAATTGAACTGCTGAAAGAAAAACTATATCGCGGCACTGCTACCCGCGCCGATATTACGAGAGTGACCCGCAGGCTGGGCGATGACATCGCCAAAGTCTACGGGTTTTCCATTCCCCGGCAGCGGCAGGCCGTCGCCATGGAAAGATGAGGTGATGAAAATGGCGTCTTTACCGCCCGTTATGCTGGACACGCACGAGGATTGGTTCAACTTGCTGATGACGGTTCTCCATCAGCAGGCGGAACAGAACCCCTATGAAGAATACCGGGAGATGGCTCAAAAGCTGATCGACCAGTTTATGCGCTATGGGAGGCCCTTTGTTGACAGCGACCATGCGCCCTGCGTGGCGCTTCGGATGTACCCAAAGGAGGCCGGAAATACCATCTGGCTGTTGCTGCTCTCCCTGTGCAATTATTATGACGCGGATAAGGATTACAGCGCAGAACTGAAAGCTGCGAAAAAAGAATAAGAAAAGGAGGGGCAACCGATGGCGATACGATATAAAGCCTTGACGGAGCTGTACCGGGAAACGCAGCGCAGCGTGACAGCTCCCGACCAGTGGCAGGCGTTTCTGGCTTCTGCCTGCCGCAACTACCGGCTTTCATTCCATGAACAACTGCTTGTTTTTGCCCAGCGCCCAGACGCCACCGCCGTCCTGGAGATCGAGCGATGGAACCGGCAATTTGGGCGCTGGGTAAACCGGGGCGCAAACGGCATTGCCGTTTTTGACGGGGAACACAATGGCAAGCCCCGGCTGAAATACTACTTTGACATTTCCGATACCCATGAGGGCCGGTTCCCCCGGCCCGTCCCCCTCTGGACGGTGCGGGAAGAATACGCGCCGGACATCATCGAAACGCTGGAAAACAGCTTTGGGGAGCTGGAGCATAAGGAGGATTTGGGTGAAGCCCTGCTCTCTGCGGCAAAGAACGCCGTGGAGGACAATATGCCCGACTATTTTTCTGAATTGAAAACCCTTACGGAAGGCAGCTTTCTGGAAGAACTGGACGAGCTGAACCTGGAGGTGGAATACCGGAGGGCGGTAGAAAACAGCATTGGATATATGCTGCTGGTGCGCTGCGGCCTCGATCCGTCTGATTACTTTGAGGATGATGATTTCAGAGATGTGCTGAATTTCAACACCCCGCAGACATTGAACGCTTTGGGCGTAGCCACTGGGGACATCTCCCAGATGTGCCTTTCCGCCATTTCCCGCACGGTCCTTGCCCTGCAAAGACAGCCCCAAAAAGAAAATCGCACATTTGAACCCCAGCAGGAAAACCAGTATGCTGTAACTGAACAGGAAAACACACAGCCGGAAAGGAGTTTTGAATATGACCGAGATCACTTACACCAGGCAGGGCGACTACAATCTGCCGAACCTTCTGCCGCCCCAGGAGGAGCCGGTTCCCCATGGGAAATACGCATTGCTTCGGAAGAAGTTCCTCAAGGAGCACCGCAGGGTGACGTACACGAACCTGTTGACCAGCGGGAGGCTTTCCAGCCATCTGGCGGAGATCCAGCAGACCGCCCAGCGCCGGATGGAGGAAATCGTGGCGCAGATGGCCAAGAGCCAGGGCGTGACGGAGGAACTGAAGGCCAGCGACCAGATGAAATGGGTGCAGATGATGAACAACCTGCAGAACGCGGCGGAGGAAACGGTGCTGGCGGAGTTGATCTACAACTAAAGGATGAACCGGAAGAAAGCGCAGGTGGTGATGAACTGCCTGCGTTTTTGGATGAAAAGCAGATCATGGCCATCATTGCCAACAAGGACGACGACCTGAAATATAAGAAAAATCAGATCGAGCTTTTCTTCTCGGTTCACAGCGATGTTCAGGAACGGGCGGAATATCTGAAATCCGCTTATCAGGACCGGTACACTGAGATCATCGCTGACGGGCAGCGCCTGGGATATAAGCCCCAGGAGAATGGCCTGCTCATGTGGGAAGGCTCTTACCCATCCCGCACCAAGGAATCCGTTTTTTCCTGGGATATTGTGGCCCAGTGGACTGCCCAGCTCATTGACAAAAAAGAATATTTCATTCAGACGGACATCCCGCAGCTCCCTACCCAGGAGAGCCAGCAGATGTCCCTTTTTGATTTTGCGGCGTTTCAGCAGCCAGCCCAGGCCGAGGGTACGGCCCAACCATCCATTTTCCCTCACCCGGCTCTGCCTCAGCAGGTAATCGACGAGGCGCTGTGCATTGGTGCTAACGACCAGAACAGCCGCCTCATCATCTGCGCCTATTTCAAAAAGGATAAGCCGGACAATGCCAGGTTCCTGGCAGAGCACTATGGAGAGAACGGCGCTGGCTTTTATCTGGATGGCCGACAGTATGCCATCTGGTACAACGCCGAGGGAATCCGCATTGCCCAGGGCGAAAGCGCCCAGCGTTCCAGCGCCACCCTCATCCCCTGGGAACAGGCGGCGGCCCGTATCCGGGAACTGCTGGACTTGGTCCGGTATATGCCCCAGAGCGAGCTGGACCGGGTGGACGGGTATGAACGCCAGCAACGGGCCGCGCAGCTATGGTATCTCCGGCAGGATTTTGCAGAAGGCACCGCCGACGCGGGCTATCTTCCCACGGTGAATGCCATTTACGGCAAAAATCATGGGTTTCCAGAGGAAAGCGCCGCCATAAGCGATTTGTTAGGCCATCCGGAGGGGCTGCAGAACCTGCGGGATGAGCTGGAGCAGTTTGTCCAGGCATACAGAGAGAACCGGGAACTGCTGCGATTCCATTTCCACCGTCCGCAAAAATTGCTGGAGCAGCTTTCCGACCTGCAGCGGGAACCGCTGCACTTTACCGCCGCCGAAGGGTACGCCCCCCAGCGGCGTTTTTTCATCTCCGGGGACGAGATTGACAATCTTTTGCGTGGTGGAAAACGCAGCACCGATTACCGGCTGGCCGTGTATTCTTTCTACCGCAACCACACAGAGCGCAAGGAACGGGAGAATTTCTTAAAGCACTACCACGGCGAGTACAGCGGCCATTCCGGTGGGAATGACGATGTGACCTACCAGCTCAGTAAAGGTGTTTCTTTCAGCCACGGCAGTATTACCGCCCCCTACGCCAAGGTGGAGCTGAAATGGAACGCCGTGGAAAAGCGCGTCAGCGCCATGATTGTCCAGGGGCGGTTCCTCACCGATGAGGACCGCGCCGCCATGCCGCAGTATGAGAAGCACCAGCTTGCCCGGAATATCCGCACTTTCTTTGAGAATGTGCCGCAGGAGCAGCCCCACCCCTATCCCTTTGGCTTTGACTATTGGGACGCGGTGAAGCTCATCGAGCCGCAGCTTGACGACCCGGCCCGTGTGGAAGAAATCTATCAGATGATGGTCCCCGTTTGGGAGGCCACCCCGCAGGATGACAGGATGTATGCCCTGCGCCAGCAGGCATTTGAAAACCTCACCGCCTTCCGGCAGGGAACCTTCACGCTCTTTGCAGAGCACAAGGAGCCTGTGGCTCCTGCTATGCCGCAAGCCAAAGCCTACGACCTGGGCTATGGCCATTTGGGAAATGGGATTACTGTGTGGAACCGGCTGGAGGAAGAACACGGGGACTACAAAACGGTTGCCCACATCGCGCCGGACCGCACGGTAACGATTTATGATGAGGAAATGCCCCAGGCAGTGCGGGAGGAAATCCAGCGGATTGCTGACACTTCGGAAATGACCATTTCCGTGACCCAGGACGCGCCGGTGTTCGCCGTGCCACCCAGGGTACAGGAACCGCCTCAAAAAGAAGAACCGGCAGACCCCTACCCGGAGCTGGCTGCCCAGGTGCTGCGCTTTGTGGGAGAGTTTGACGGTTCCCGCATGGGCTATGGCGAAGATGACGCCCAAGCGGTGGAAAATATCGCCCAGCAGCTTCACGACCCCGTTCAGAGAGAGGAAATCCGCAGACTGCTTCAATCCTTCCTGGACCATGCGGACCTGGAAGAAGAAATCGCGGTGGACATCACCCTCTGTATGGAGCAGATCGCGGAGCTGCCCCCGGCCCTTACCCCGGAACAGGCGCAGATAGAAGAAATCGCCGGTTATCTGGAGGAGGCCGGATATGCGGTATCCAGCGAACTGGTCGAAGAAGGTTTGATGGATTACCGTGCCCATGGCGGCAAAGGTAACAGCCAGGATGTTGCCGACTTCATTGAGCGCGAGTTTTTGTCCGAGGAGCCGGAACCTGCTTCATTGGAGATTGCCAAAGAATTTATCAACGATTTCTGCGAGGCCGAGTATGGCAGCCCAGCCGATTTCAGCGATTTGGAAAAGGTGGGCATTGCCTACACTACCGTCACCGATGAGGAAATCCCCATCCAGGTCAATGCAGATTTGGTCCATTACCGCATGGAGCGTTACCTGGACGGGCAGTTTTTGGAGCGCAGGCAGTATGAGAGCCTGGATGAACTCATCCAAAACGAGCTGGCCGAACTGGATTTTGATGACCTCATTTCCGTTTCCGATGGAGAACTGGAATCCATCGGTGCCACGCCGGAGCAGGGGTCAGATGGCTATTTCTTACTCAGCCGCCTAAAAGCCGACTGTGAATATTTCCTTGGCGCTGGCGGTCGGGCGGAAAAGCACCTGTGGGCCGGGAACGTGCGGGAGCAGATCGCCAAAATGCGGGAACTCTATGACGCCCTGCCGGAAAAACCGGAATGGCTCACCATGGAGGACATCGACCGCTATGCCCAGCGCATGGAGCCGCCTTACGAAGTGGTGGTGTACCACCACTTTGAAAATGGCTTTGATGAACGGCTGGATTACCAAACGCTGGCGGAGGCCGAACAAGCTGCGCAGAAATATGTGGCCGGCACTATGGAGGGCGAGGATGGCTTTGCCTATGATGGCGCGGGTATCTATGACCTTCAGGAGAACAGATGGCTGCGTGTCTACGGAAACTTCCCGGATGAACGGGCCATGGAACAGGCGAAACAAGCCCCTGCCACAGAAGAACCGTCAGCCAGCCCAGCGCAGGCCGATTTACAGCCCCAAAAAGAAGAATCACTCCCACCGCCGCCGAAGCGCCCCCGGCGTGAGCGCATTACCTTCACAACCCTGCACCCGGAGGTCCCCAGGGATCAGCGCCATGATTTCCACATCACCGATGACGCCCTGGGCCACGGCACCCCCAGCGAGAAATACGCGGCCAATGCTGCCGCCATCCGCACCTTGAAGCAGATCGAAGCTGAGGAACGGCTGGCCACGCCCGAAGAACAGGAAATCCTGTCCCGCTATGTGGGCTGGGGCGGCCTTGCAAACTGCTTTGAACAAACCAGCCCCCATTATGAGGAGCTGAAATCTCTGCTGGATTCGGAGGAATACGCGGCGGCCAGGGCCAGCTCCCTTACCGCTTTTTACACGCCGCCCGTGGTCATCCGGGGAATCTACAAGGCCCTGTCCCAGATGGGCTTTACCCAGGGCAACATTTTGGAGCCGTCCTGCGGCACCGGCAATTTCCTGGGCCTGCTCCCTGCGGATATGGCGGGCAGCAAAGCCTATGGCGTAGAGCTGGATTCCATTTCCGGGCGGATTGCGGGGCAGCTTTACCAGAACGCCAGCATTTCCGTAAACGGCTTTGAAACCGTACAAATGCCCGACAGCTTTTTTGATGTGGCCGTGGGCAACGTCCCCTTTGGGGATTTCAAAGTGTTGGATAAGCGGTACGACAAGCACCACTGGCTGATCCACGACTATTTCTTTGGCAAAACGCTGGACAAGGTGCGGCCTGGCGGTATTGTGGCGTTCATAACCAGCAAGGGAACTCTGGATAAGGAAAACTCCGCCGTCCGCAAATACCTGGCCCAGCGCGCCGATCTCATTGGGGCCATCCGCCTGCCGGATAACACCTTCAAGCGGAACGCCGGAACGGAAGTGACCAGCGACATCATTTTCCTGCAAAAGCGCGACCACATCACCGATTTGGAGCCGGATTGGGTGCATTTGGACACGGATGAAAACGGAATCCGCATGAATAGCTATTTTGTGCAGCACCCGGAGATGATTTTGGGTGACATGGTGATGGAATCCACCCGGTTCGGGCCGGACAGTGCCTGCAAAGCCCGCGAGGGTGAAGATTTGTCCGAGCAACTTGCCAATGCCATCCAGTTTTTGCAGGCGGAAATCAAGCCCTATGAGCTGGAGGAACTGGACGAGGAGGAAGATCGCTCCATCCCCGCCGACCCCACAGTGAAGAATTTCAGCTACACGATTGCAGATGGGCAGGTGTACTACCGGGAAAACAGCCTCATGCACCCGGTGGAAGTCTCCGTCACGGCGGAAAGCCGTATCCGTGGCATGATCGAGCTGCGGGAATGTACCCGCAGGCTTATTGAGTACCAGACCGAAGGCTACCCGGATGAGGATATTGCAGCCGAGCAGCAAAAGCTCAACGCCCTTTACGACAACTTCACCGCCAAGTATGGGCTGCTGAACAGCCGCGGTAACAAGCTGGCCTTTTCGGAGGACTCCAGCTACTGCCTGCTCTGCTCTTTGGAGGTGTTGGATGAGCAGGGCAACCTAAAAAGAAAAGCCGATATGTTCTCCAAGCGCACCATCCGTCCCCATGTGGCTGTCACCAGCGTGGACACGGCCAGTGAAGCGTTGGCGGTGTCCATCTCGGAAAAAGCCCGTGTGGATATGGACTATATGGCGGAGCTGTCGGGGAAATCCCCAGAGGAACTGGAACAGGAACTTGCCGGGGTGATTTACCGGGATATTCGCTGCGCGGAGAACCCGGAGGACATCCTGCCTTCTTTGGCCGATCTGAGCCGCTATCCTCTTGTCACAGCGGATGAGTACCTTTCCGGGAAAGTGCGCCAAAAGCTGCGGATGGCAAAAGCCTTCCTGGAAGTAGCCCCCGACCATCAGAAAGAAGCCGCCCGCAGAAATGTGGAGGCTTTGGAGGCGGTTCAGCCCCAGGACCTGGGCGCTGGTGAAATCGGCGTGCGCATTGGTGCGAACTGGGTGCCCGTCGAGGTGTACCAGCAGTTCATGGTGGAGCTGCTCACCCCCAATTACTATGTGCGGGACCGTATCCGAATCCTGCGCTCTGAAGCCACCGGCCAATGGAGTATCCGGGAGAAAAACGCCGACCGCAGCAATGTAAAGGCCAACACCACCTACGGCACCAAGCGGATGAGCGCCTACCACATCCTGGAGCAGACCCTGAATCAGAAGGATGTGCGGGTATTTGACTATATTGAGGACGAGAACGGCAAGAAAAAGCCTGTCCTCAACAAAAAGGAAACCGCCATTGCCCAGGACCGGCAGGAACTCATCAAGCAGAAGTTTGCCGAATGGATTTGGAAAGACATTAATCGCCGGGAACTGCTGTGCCGCATTTACAACGAAACCTTCAACGGCGTCCGCCCCCGTGAATATGATGGGCGGCACATCCGGTTTGAAGGCATGAACCCGGAAATTTCCTTACGTCCCCATCAGATCAATGCCATCGCGCACATTTTGTATGGTGGGAACACGTTGCTGGCACACGAGGTTGGGGCAGGCAAAACCTACGAGATGGTGGCCGCCGCTATGGAAATGAAGCGCCTGGGCCTTTGCACCAAGTCGCTGATTGTGGTGCCTAACCATATCACCGAGCAATGGGCGGCAGAATGGCTCCAGCTCTATCCTTCGGCCAACATCCTTGTCGCGACAAAGAAAGATTTTGAAACCCAGAACCGCAAGAAGTTTTGCAGCCGCATTGCCACGGGGGACTACGACGCCATCATCATCGGACATTCGCAGTTTGAGAAAATTCCCATGAGCGTAGAGCGCCAGCAGGCCATTTTGGAGCGCCAGATCGAGGAGATTCTGTTCGGCATTGAGCAGGCCAAGGCGCAGAAGGCGGAACGCTACACGGTCAAGCAGATGGAGCGCACCCGGAAATCCCTGGAGGCAAGGCTTGCCAAGCTCAACGACCAGAGCCGCAAGGATGACACCGTCACCTTTGAGCAGCTTGGTGTTGACAGGCTCTTTATTGATGAGAGCCATTATTTTAAGAACTTGTTTTTGGCGACAAAAATGCGCAACGTGGGCGGCATTGCCCAGACCGAAGCCCAGAAATCCAGCGATCTGTTTATGAAAACGCAGTACCTGGACGAGTTGACGGGCGGGCGCGGCGTGATATTTGCCACCGGCACCCCCATTTCCAACTCCATGGTAGAGCTTTATACCATTCAACGGTATTTACAGTACCGGCTCCTGCAGGAGATGGGCCTGATCCACTTTGACGATTGGGCGAGTAACTTTGGGGAGACTGTCACTGCCATCGAGTTATCGCCGGAGGGAACCGGCTACCGGGCCAAAACCCGGTTTGCCAAGTTTTATAACCTGCCGGAGCTGATGGCTGCCTTCAAGGAGGTTGCCGACATCCAGACGGCGGATATGCTGAAACTCCCCGTCCCCAAGGCAAACTTCCACACGGAAGTGATCCAGCCCTCGGAGCTTCAGAAAGAGATGATAAAGGGGCTGGCGGAACGGGCAGAGAAAATCCGTGCCGGCGGCGTCGATCCCCATGTGGACAATATGCTTCGCATTACCAATGACGGAAGAAAACTGGCTCTGGATATGCGGCTCATCAATCCCCTTGCCGCCGACGACCCCGATGGCAAGGTGGCTGTCTGCGCCCGGAATGTGTATAGAATCTGGGAACAGACCAAAGAAAAACGCTCTGCCCAGCTTGTGTTCTGCGACCTGTCCACACCTACCACCGATGGCTCTTTCAGTGTTTATGACGACCTAAAAAAGAAACTGATGGACGCCGGTATCCCGGAAGAAGAAATCGCCTTTATCCACACGGCAGACAGCGAAGCCAAAAAGAAGGAGCTGTTTTCCAAGGTGCGCGCCGGGCAGGTGCGAGTGCTGCTGGGGTCCACGGCCAAGATGGGCGCAGGCACTAACGTCCAGGATAAGCTCATTGCCCTGCATGACCTGGACTGCCCCTGGCGGCCCTCTGACCTGCAGCAGCGGCTGGGGCGTATCGTCCGCCAGGGAAATGAAAACGAGGAGGTGGAAATCTATCGGTATGTAACGGAAGGCACCTTTGACGCTTACCTCTACCAGCTCGTGGAGAACAAGCAGAAGTTTATCGCCCAGATTATGACCAGCAAGGCCCCTGTCCGTGTGGCGGATGATGTGGATGAAACCGCCCTGAGCTATTCGGAGATCAAGGCGCTGGCCACCGGCAATCCGTTAATTATCGAGAAGTGCAACCTGGATATGGAGGTGGCGCGGCTGAATATGCTGAAAGCCAGCCACTTGAACCAGGTATATGCGCTGGAGGAGCTGGTGTACCGCAAGTACCCAGAGGAAATCACCCGGCTCACGGAACGGATCGCGGGCTATGAACAGGATGTGGCGCTGGCGGCGGCCCACCCCAAGGCCCAGGAGGGCTTCTGCGGCATGGAGGTGGATGGCAGGCACTACACCGAAAAAGAGGATGCCGGCAAGGCTATCATTGATGTTTGTACCCGTATGACAGGTCCCGACGCTGTTCTTTTGGGGCAGTACCGGGGCTTTTCCATGGTGCTGGCCTATGATGGCAGGAGCAACGAGTACCGGATCACACTCAAAGGCACGCTTTCCCATACGGTGACGCTGGGCGCAGATGTGTTCGGCAATATCACCCGCCTGGACAACGCTCTGGAAAACCTTGCGGGCAGCCTGCAGGCCGAGCAGAACAGCCTGGAGGAAACCAAGACCCAGCTTGAAAACGCCCGCACCGAACTGGCTGCCCCATTTGCCCGCGAGGAGGAGTTGGCGGAGAAAACAGCCCGTTTGAAAGAGCTGAATATTCTGCTCAACATGGATGAGAAGGACAAGACTCTGCTGGACGATACCCCGGATGAGGGCGAGGATGTGCCTGCCCGGAGGGTTGCGGAGCTGGCACGGTAAAGGAGGATACGATGACCAACGAAGAATTGAATACCAGGCTCTATGAAAAAATGTTCGCGGAACAGGAACAGTTCCGGGATTGGCTGCTTTCCCAGCCGCCGGCTGAGATTCTGAACCACGCCTACGAGTACACGGTGCGGGAGGACATTCTGATGTCGCTGGAATATCACGACCTGCCGGACGCACAGGCCAGAGCACTGCTGAAATCACCAAGCCCCCTTGCCGATGTATTTGCGGATTGGGAAAACAAAGAAACCAGCCACATGGACGACATCTGGCAGACCGTGGAGGATCGGGCAAAAGCCGAAGTGCAGAAACATAAGAAGAAAGATGTAAAGGAGCGATAACAGCTCCAGGCCGGTTGGGTAATCCAGCCGGCCTTTTTACATAGCCGGACTGTTCCAGACAGTCAATTCATGGCTATGGAAAGGAGAATTTTTATGCCATATATTCCCCCGGAGGTCGTTGCAAAAGCGAAGGAAATGGACTTGCTGACCTATCTCAAGAACTATGAGCCGGGTGAACTGGTGCATTTTGGAGGAAGCACCTACTGTACCCGAACCCATGACAGTCTTAAAATCTCCAACGGCAAATGGTGCTGGTTTTCCCGTGGGATCGGCGGCTATTCGGCGCTGGACTATCTTATCAAGGTCAAAGAGATGCCCTTTACGCAGGCGGTCGAAACCATCATAGGAAATCTGTCAGCGGCACCGCCCGCCTTTGCCCCGGCTCCGAAAACGCCGAAAGAAAAGGTACTTCTTTTGCCGCAGGTCAACCGCAGCGCCACCCACGCCGTCGAATATCTGCACCGCAGAGGGATCGACTATGAACTGATCGACTTCTGCATCCAAACCGGCCGCCTTTATGAGAGCTATCCCTATCACAATGTGGTGTTCGCCGGCATGGACGCAGACGGAAAGCCCCGCTATGCTAACCAGCGTGGGATCGGCTCGGCCTTCATCGGGGACGCCAA
>OIBP01000508.1_pt1 | contig 16425 bp, 15 predicted proteins | sample 1581061 | NCBI WGS metagenome assembly OIBP01 (sample SAMEA3882514, study PRJEB24775) | human gut metagenome | biome: human-associated habitat; feature: intestine environment; material: feces | place: Netherlands | collected 2009/2010 | reverse complement strand
CCGATTGCCACGGCAACCGCCAGCCGCTCTCTCGCACCTTGGTCCGCGAAATAGCAGAACGTAACGAAACGCGCAAGACCACCACGTTCGCTATAGGCATGGGCAACGCCCACGACGACATTCTCAAAGAATTGGGTCCGACGAGCTTTTTGTTCGAGCAGGGTTCGTACCGCGAAGTGCCTCACGCGATCCGCTACAAAGGGGAGACCTACGACGATATCGCTTGCTGGAGGACTGCCTGCGACATCATCGGCGGCGCCTCGTCAAGCCGGTCGGGTTCTCCCTCGATCGTCTATCGAGGAAGCATCGACCCCGTGGCCTGCGAAGACGTTGTCGAAATCGACCCTGAGCGCTATGCGATCGTGAGGTGATGGCGGTGAGGTGCTACAGGTTCACCCAGGCGGGCACGGCCCATGCACTTCGAGACGGGGGCAACGAAGACGCCTGCTTGCTCGTGCGTCGCGGCGATACCGCGCTCGCCTTCGTAGCGGACGGCATGGGCTCGGCAGCGTTCGGGGGAGAAGCTGCGCGGCTGTGCGTCGATGCCGCAAGCAGGGTGGCATGCGCGGCGTTCGCTCCTCATGAGCTGATGAGCGACGAATCGGGAGCCGTGGCGGTGAAAGCCGCGTTTCTGGCGGCCTTCAACGAGCTGCAGAAGGATTGCGTCCTTGCGAACCGTCCTCTTGCCGAGCTCCAGACGACGTTCATGGCGGTCGTCTTCGACGCTCGGACGGGCGTGCTTCGGTTCGGCTATTGCGGCGACGGCGGACTTTTCGTCTGCCTCAAGGACGGTTCGTTCGCTGTGGCCGCACAGCCTCAGAAAGGTGAAAACGTCAACTTGACGAACGGCGTTTTGGATTGTGATTCGTGGACTTTCGGAAGGCTCGAGAATGTGGCGGGCTTCATGTTGGCGACTGACGGATTGTTCGATCGCATGTCGAAGGTCGACGACGGTGGGTACGTCGTTGCGACGCCGGAAGCGATCCGAGCGTTTGCCGCTGCGTTTCCCGATGCTCAACAGGGCGCCTGTTGTGATGCCGACGCCTTGTTCGCCTCGTTGGATGCCGCGGGGTCGACGCCGTTTTCCACGGTTTCCGACGATAGGACGGTCTGCATCGCGGCGTCGAATGATGTGCGACTTTCGACGCTTCGACTCGCTTTTCTTCGCTGCGATTGCGAGCGGCCGTTTTGCGAAGGCGATGCGGTAGGGCTTTTGCGCGATGAGCCGGCTGAAGAAGGCGACGCGTGGAGCGAATACGTTCCGCTTCCGCTCTGCCGGGCTCGGCATGAGGCCGAAAGAGGCGAAGCGGATGCGTATCCATCTGCTTTCGCGCTGCGGAAAAAGCGCATCGGGCTGCCGGCTTGCGCTTCGGGCGAGACGGCGGGAAGGAAGGCGGTCGTGCGTCGGGCTGCGAAGAAGGGGGCATTGCCATGGAGCTGAAGACGGAGACGGGCGTTTCGGTTGCCTTGGGGGAGGAAATCGGCCGCGGGGGACGCGGGTCGGTGTATGCGGCGCTCGGAGGGAAAAAGGCCGTGAAGGTCTTTAAGGCCCAATCTCGCACGGAGCGCCGCCGCAAGAAGGTGGCGTGCGAGCGAAAGCTCGCTACGGCATGCGAGGCGTCGGTCGCCTGGCCTCTCGACGACGTGTTCGAGGACGGGTCGTGGGCGGGCTATACCATGGATCATATCGTCGGACGCGGCCTTGACGAAGTAAGCCACGATGAGGACGTTTCGTTCGTCGATCGCGCCAGGTATGCGTTCGAGATTTGCATCATCGTCGACGACTTGCATAAAAGCGGCATTGTGATGGGGGATTTGTCCCTTTCCAACTTCGTCGCTTCCTGGGGGCGCCGCAGCAAGGTGGTGGCCATAGACCCCGATTCCTTCCAGGTCAAAGACGATGAGGAGGGCGTGTGCTACCCCACGACGGAGAGTCGCGAGAAGTCGCTTGAAATGATCGACCGCGGCAATCTTGGGACGTATTTCCTCACATCGCGCAGCGATGATTTCCTGCTGGCATGTGCGGTGTTCGAGCTGCTTTTCGGCGTGCATCCTCTCGATGGCGGGCAGTCGGACGTTCCTCCGGCGCAGTGCCGTCAACAAGATGCGAAAAGCCGCACGTTCGCCTTCCTCGAACGCCCGGGCGCGGAACTTTCGTTTGTCGGCAAGGACTTGGAGTCGCTTTTCATGAGGTCGTTCGCGGGCGACGGAAAGGTTGTTCCCGCGGCCTCGGAGTATGCTTTGGCGCTTGGCGACTTGTTGGACGAGCTGTATGACGGGGGAAGGTCTTTCATGACGAGGGTTTTGGTTGGATTGGCGAGGGTTGTCGGTGTGGCTTTTCCCGCCGCGGTTGCTCTGCTTTGCCTCGGAGTCCTTTTGTTTGATAGCACCGTTGCGTTCGTCGAAACGGCCGACTTGAAAGAATGCGCGCTGATTTGCTGCGCCTTGGCCGCGGGGTCCGCCTTGTTCGGGCGGTGGTTCTCGTTTGCGAGCATCGCGGCGACCGCTTTGTTGCTGGGATATTCCGATGCCGCAATGTATGCCGTCTACGCCGCCCCGGATACGGTGCAAGCGATGCTTTGCGCCGGAGCCGGATACACGGACGGCGCCCTCGAACGCGTCAACCTTTTGCTGCAGAAGGGGTAGGTCATGCTCTACATGGATGATACGGCAGGTGCTGTAAAAGGTGGGAATGCAAGCGTGTACAGGGCTTATGACGACGAGCGTCTCTCAACGGTGGTACTGAAGGTCTCGGACGAGCGTAAGGGCGCCTCGCGCGGGGAGGGGTGCACAAGACCCACCGAGGCGGGTCCGTGTTCTTCCGATGCCATGCTGCGTTGCGAATACGACGTTCTCACGCTGCTTGCCATGCGAGGATGTTCGTGCGTGCCGAAGCCATATGCGTTGCGCACGGTGTACGCTCCGAGGCGAACGGAGATTCATGAGCGCGCATGTCTCGAGATGCAGCGTCTCGAAGGGGCTACGCTCGCCGACGTGCTTGAGGTTCGTGAAAAGACCCTGAGCGAATTTCAGGCGGCGTATCTTGCGTATGAAGTCATGCGTGCGGGGGCGCAGGTGCAGCGTTGCGGGGTGCTTCACCGCGACGTTCATCCCGGCAACGTGGTTCTCGGCAGCGAAGGGGTCTATCTGATAGATTTCGGAACCGCATGTACCGTCGAAGCCGCGGAAAGAGGAGATGACCTGTGTCTGACCAGCGGATACGAGCCTCCCGAGGCGCACGTGGGCGGCTCGTGGAGCAAGGCGAGCGACGTGTACGCCATTGCTCGCACGGTGATTCGTGCGCGATGGGGCAGCCTGTTCGCCTCTCCCGAGGATATCCCGGACACGGTTCTCGGGCGTTGGCTTGCACGCTGCGTCCAACCCGAGCCGAAGATGCGCTTTTCGTCATGCGCGGAGGCCGTTTCGTGTCTCGAGGCGGCGCTGTCGAAAAGACTTCTGCTGCGTTGGTCGTGTTCTCCTTTGCTTCGACGTGCTATGGAGTGGCATTTGGTTGCGAATCACTGCGGGATCGTCTGATTGGGCGACGGCCTGCTGCGGTTCGGCTCGTTCCCGTCGATACGTGACGGTTTCGTGACGGCTTTTCGACGGGGGTGCATTTCGGGTATACTTCCTCTGTCGAAAACCAGTGCCACGGATGGGCCTGGGCGGCGCCATGGTTCGAACCTGGTCAGGTCCGGGAGGAAGCAGCCATAAGGGCCCGCTGACGAGCGCCCATGCCTATCCGTTGCACTGAAGCCTTCGTGGCAAACGCATCTCGACTCTGTTACGGCCTGAGACGTCCTGTCTCGTCGCAGCTGTGCGTCTTGCGCACAGCCCTGCGCGATCGGGATCCTCGGGCTGTTTTCATGATGCGTCATCACGCGACCGTCTTCGTCGACTGTGCATTTCTTCGGGCGGTTGCTTCGGTATCCCTCATTCGAAAGGCCTGTCTTGGAAATCATTCAGTTCTTCATGGACCTTCTCTCCGATCCCCGCGGCGCTATCGCGGGTTGGATTGTGGCGTTGGGACCGCTGTGGGTCTACAGCCCCCTCTTTTTGATCGTCTTTGTTGAAACGGGTCTGGTATTCTTCCCGTTTTTGCCTGGCGATTCCTTGTTGTTCGCTGCGGGCGTGTTCTCGGCCGACGGCGGCGGCCTCAATGTGTGGGCGACATTGTTCGTCTTTTATGCGGCTGCCATTCTGGGCAATACGTCTAATTACTGGATCGCTCGGTTTTTTGGCTCGCGCATCATCGACTCGGGTAAGGTGAAAGCCCTGACCCCGGAGCGCATGGCTAAGCTCGATCACTTCTTCGCAAAATACGGCGGTCTGACCATCGTCATTACGCGCTTCATGCCGTTTTTCCGTACCTTCGCGCCGTTTATCGCCGGCACCGGCCACATGAACTTCGGCAAGTTCACCTTGTTCAACGTTATTGGCGGTGTTTCATGGGTCACTTCGTTCGTGCTGGTGGGATACTTCTTCGGCGGCATTTCGTTTGTCCAGGAGCATTTCGAGGTCATCGTGCTCGGTATCGTGGCCGTTTCCGTGGCGCCGGCGATTATTGGCGCCATCAAGGCTGCAATGAACTCTCGTAAGAAAAAGAAGGATCAGGCGTAGTTCTCGTTCTTTCTAATAAAAATGACCGACGAAGCCGTCGCGCTCGATGATGCGCGGCGGCTTTTGCGTTGCGGCGCATGCGCTTTCCGGCGCAGATGGCGGTATGCACGGCGTGGGGCGACGGTGCATGCGATGCGGAGGGTCTGACGGGCGGCTTCAAGCGGTTCTGTGGCGAATGCGTTTCGCCGTTTTCTATCTTTTATAATGTCGTAAACACTTGTGCGAACGAGGGGAATCGGAGACGCAACGCTATGGCAGAGGCACTGTATAGAAAGTATCGTCCGCAGACGTTCGAGGACGTGGTGGGGCAGACTCATATCGAACGCACGCTGAAAAACGCCATCGAGTCCGACAAGGTCAGTCATGCGTATCTGTTTTGCGGAACGCGAGGAACCGGTAAGACAACGGTTGCGAAAATATTTGCGAAGGCAGTAAACTGTGAGCACCCGGTAAATGGAAGTCCATGCGGAGAGTGTGAGATGTGTAAATCTATCGCTGCCGGCACTTCAATGAATGTGATCGAGATTGATGCAGCATCGAATAACGGTGTGGACAATATCCGTGAGATCCGGGAAGAGGTGACGTATCGTCCGACAGAAGGAAAGTACAAAGTTTATATTATTGATGAGGTGCATATGCTTTCGATCGGAGCTTTCAATGCACTTCTGAAGACACTGGAAGAGCCACCGGAATATGTTATTTTTATTCTGGCAACAACGGAAGTGCATAAAATCCCAATTACGATTCTTTCCAGATGTCAGCACTATGATTTCAAGAGAATCAGCATTGAGACAATTACAGATCGTATGCGTGATCTGATGCAGACAGAACAGGTAGAAGTGGAAGAAAAAGCACTTCGCTATATCGCAAAGGCGGCAGACGGATCTATGCGTGATGCACTCAGTCTGTTGGATCAGTGTATTGCATTTTATCTTGGACAGAAGCTGACTTACGATCATGTGCTGGAGGTACTTGGGGCGGTGGATACGGATGTATTTAGCAAGCTTTTGAGAAATGTGATCGGAAGGAATGTGGCAGCAGTTCTCGATATTGTGGAAGAGCTGGTCATGCAGGGAAGAGAACTTACCCAGTTGGTCGGGGATTTCACATGGTATCTGCGAAATTTGCTTTTGGTGAAAACATCTGATAATATAGAGGACGTGTTGGATGTATCCACGGAAAATATGATGCAGCTTAAGGAAGAATCGGACATGATCGAACTGGATATGCTGCTTCGTTATATCAGAGTATTTTCAGAACTTTCGGGTCAGATGAAATATGCAACGCAGAAGAGAGTTTTACTGGAGGTTGCATTGATCAAGTTATGTGTTCCTGAGATGGAGACAAATCAGGATGCTTTGCTTGACCGGATCCGTGCTGTGGAAGAGAAGGTGGAACAGGGTGTTGGTGCGGCAGAGCGGATTGTCTATGTCAATCGTGATGCCGGTGAGAACAGCCAGGCAGACCGTCTTCCAAAACCGGAACTGCCAAATGCAATCCCGGAGGATGTGCAGGAAGTTGTGAAAAATTTCCGGGCAATCGCGGATGAGGCTTCAGGAATGCTCAGAGGTTATCTGAAGAAAGCAAGACTGAGTCTTGGAGGAGATAACCGTCTGATGATCGTGCTTCCGGACAGTCTTTCAGCCAGCGTGGTCGGACGTGAAGACCATGTCGCAGAACTGGAAGATCTGATTGAGAAAAAGATTGAAAAAAAGGTGTCAGTCGAAGTACGGCATGTAGAAGAGGGCAGACACTTTGAGGATACATTTGTGGACATAGAAAAGAAAATTAATATGAAGATTACAGTGGAGGATTAAATATGGCTAAGCGTGGAGGATTTCCGGGTGGCGGAATGCCTGGAAATATGGCAAATCTTATGAAGCAGGCTCAGAGAATGCAGCGTCAGATGGAAGAACAGCAGAAAGAGCTTGAGACAAAAGAATTTACTGCAACTGCAGGAGGCGGTGCAGTAGAGGTGACTGTGACTGGTAAAAGAGAAGTTACGAAGGTGAAGCTGGCGGAAGAGGTAGTTGATCCGGATGATATTGAGATGCTGGAAGACCTGATCGTGGCAGCGACGAATGAAGCTCTGCGTCAGGTTGAAGAAGAGTCAGGTGCCGCAATGTCAAAACTGACAGGTGGTCTTGGCAGTGGAATGCCGGGGATGTTTTAATGGATTATTACAGTCATCAGATCAGCCGGCTGATTGAAGAGTTTTCCCGTCTTCCGGGAATCGGGAGCAAATCGGCACAACGGCTGGCATTTCATGTGATCAATATGCCACTTGATCAGGTGGAAGGACTTGCAAATGCGATCGTGGATGCAAGGAAAAATGTGCGTTACTGTAAAGAGTGCTGCACATTGACGGATCAGGATGTATGTCCGATCTGCAGTAATCCTGACCGTGATAAGAAGACGATCATGGTAGTTGAGACACCACGGGATCTGGCGGCGTATGAAAAGACCGGAAAATATAATGGAGTTTATCATGTTCTGCATGGTGCTATTTCTCCGATGCTGGGAATTGGTCCGGGGGATATCCGGCTGAAAGAACTGATGCAGCGGCTTCAGGGGGATGTAGATGAAGTAATCATCGCTACCAACTCCAGTGTCGAGGGTGAGACTACGGCAATGTATATCAGTAAGCTGATCAAGCCTGCGGGAATCAAAGTGAGCAGGATCGCAAGCGGTGTTCCGGTTGGTGGAGATCTGGAATATATTGACGAAGTGACGCTGCTTAGGGCATTGGATGGAAGAACAGAACTGTAAAAACCCCGGAGATGGTCATTAACAGGTAGGATGAGCATCTAATAAAAAATCAATCCATGTATAATGAAAGATCAATGTTCTGAAATGATTTGGATAAGGCAGGATTTACGAATCGGATAAATAAATTTTCGGGCTGTTGACCATAGAAAAAGAAGCTTTTATAATCGAGACATAAAAAGGGATTCAAAAATCAAGGAGGAACAAAATGAAGTTTTTTATCGACACGGCAAATGTAGAGGATATCAAAAAAGCAAATGATATGGGAGTGATCTGCGGAGTTACGACCAACCCGTCCCTGATCGCAAAGGAAGGAAGAGTCTTTGAGGAAGTGATCGCAGAGATCGCCTCCATCGTGGACGGACCGATCAGCGGAGAGGTCAGGGCAACGACAACGGATGCAGAGTCCATGATCAGGGAAGGTCGTGAGATCGCAAAGATCCATAAGAACATGGTCGTTAAGATCCCGATGACTGTGGAGGGACTCAAAGCAGTGAAAGTTCTTTCATCAGAAGGGATCAAGACGAATGTGACCCTGATCTTTACGGCAAACCAGGCACTGCTTGCGGCAAGAGCCGGGGCATCCTATGTATCCCCATTCCTTGGAAGACTGGATGATATTTCTACAAAAGGGATCGACCTGGTAGCAGAGATTGCTGAGATGTTCGATGTGGCAGGAATTGAGACAGAGATCATCGCAGCCAGTGTGCGGAATCCGATCCACGTGACAGAGTGTGCATTGGCAGGGGCAGATATTGCGACGGTGCCATATAAGGTGATCGAGCAGATGACGCATCATCCGCTGACGGATGCAGGAATTGAGAAATTTAAGCAGGATTACCTGGCTGTGTTCGGGGAGTAAATGAAAACATCAGACAATACATGGTTAATGATAGAAAGAATTGACATTATAAGAAGGAGATATCATGGATAAGTTAAAGCTTATGAAGACTGCAAACGAGATCCGCAAGGGCATCGTATCATCGGTACACAGTGCCAAAGCCGGACATCCGGGCGGTTCTCTCTCAGCAGCAGACATTTTTACGTACCTTTATTTTGAAGAACTGAATATTGACCCGAAAGAGCCGAAGAAGGCAGACCGTGACAGGTTCGTGCTTTCCAAGGGACATACTGCACCGGGACTTTATTCAGCACTGGCAGAGAGGGGCTATTTCCCGAAAGAGGATCTGTTGACACTGCGTCATGTAGGATCCTACCTGCAGGGACACCCGGATATGAAGCACATTCCGGGCGTGGATATGTCTTCCGGTTCTCTGGGACAGGGAATCTCAGCGGCAGTTGGAATGGCGATCGCAGGAAAAATGGATGAGGCAGACTACAGAGTGTATACACTTCTTGGAGATGGTGAGATCCAGGAAGGACAGGTGTGGGAAGCATCCATGCTGGCAGCCAGCCACAAGCTGGACAATCTGGTTGTGATTGTAGATAATAATAATCTTCAGATCGACGGTACGATCGAGGAAGTTAATTCCCCGTATCCGATCGACAAGAAGTTTGAGGCATTTAACTTCCATGTGATCAATATTGATGGAAATGACTTTGATCAGATCGATGCAGCATTCAAGGAAGCAAAGACGGTGAAAGGACAGCCGACAGCCATCATTGCAAAGACCGTCAAAGGAAAGGGAGTTTCCTTTATGGAGAATCAGGTCGGATGGCATGGAAAAGCCCCGAATGATGAAGAGTATAAGGTGGCAAAGGAAGAATTAGAGAAAGCAGGTGAAGCATTATGTCAGAAGTAAAGAAGATCGCAACGAGAGACAGTTACGGAAATGCATTAGCCCAGCTTGGAACGGAGCATCCGGAGGTCGTTGTACTGGATGCAGACCTTGCAGCAGCGACTAAGACAGGAATCTTCAAGAAAGCCTATCCAGAGAGGTTCATTGACTGCGGAATCGCAGAGAGCAATATGATCGGTGTGGCAGCCGGACTGGCAGCAGCGGGAAAAGTGCCGTTTGCAAGTTCCTTTGCCATGTTTGCGGCAGGACGTGCCTTTGAGCAGATCAGAAACTCCGTTGGATATCCGCACCTGAATGTGAAGATCGGAGCTACCCATGCAGGAATCTCCGTCGGGGAAGACGGAGCAACCCATCAGTGTAACGAGGATATCGCTCTGATGCGGACCATTCCGGGAATGGTCGTGATCAATCCTTCCGATGATGTAGAAGCAAAAGCAGCTGTAAAAGCAGCTTATGAGCATGTAGGACCTGTATATCTCCGTTTCGGAAGACTTGCAGTTCCGGTTATCAATGATAACGCAGATTACAAATTCGAGATTGGTAAAGCCATTACACTTCGTGAAGGTACAGATGTGACAATCATCGCAACAGGTCTTGAAGTATCTGAATCCCTCGCAGCAGCAGAGAAGCTTGCAGCAGACGGAATCAGTGCAGAAGTAATCAACATGCACACAATCAAACCACTGGATGAAGCAGCAGTTGTTGCAGCAGCGGCTAAGACAGGAAAGATCGTAACAGTAGAAGAACATTCTGTTATCGGTGGACTTGGAAGTGCAGTATGCGACGTAGTTGCAGAGAAAGCACCAGCTAAGGTAATGAAGATTGGTGTAAATGACACATTTGGTGAGTCTGGTCCGGCTGTAGAACTGATTAAGAAATATGGTCTTGATGCAGACAGCATTTATGCAAAAGTAAAAGAATTCGTGAAATAATTAATAAAGAACGGATAGCCAGAGGCTGCCATTCTGACGAAAAAATTTCGTTGGATGGCAGCCTTTTTTGATCGCCATACGTTCGGAAGAAGTTGCCGGTGGCAGGTCCTGGAGATGACAAAATATACAGTAAAGCTGATATCTGCAAGGGGCAAACCCAGGTTGACCGAGTTTGAATATATGATAGGAAAAAGTGAAAAAACATTTGAATCAGTCATAATTACACTTCTTTTGTGCATATTCAACCAAAAACAACCAGAATATTTGTGAAATAACATGATTGAAATTGACCGAGTTTGACGGTATAATGAATTCAACAAGTTGAAAGGGGTAAGAAATATGATTTATACAGTTACGTTTAATCCATCGCTGGATTACATCGTTTCAGTGGATGATTTTAAACTCGGACTTACAAACCGTACAAGCTCAGAACTCATGCTTCCAGGTGGAAAGGGAATCAACGTTTCTATCGTACTTAAGAATCTTGGAATTGAAAGTACAGCACTTGGGTTCATGGCAGGATTTACGGGAAAAGAAATAGCAAGAAGACTGGAAGAAGACGGAGTGACATCTGATTTCATCCAGATTGAAGAAGGAATATCAAGAATCAATTTAAAGCTGAAATCAATCGACGGAACAGAGATCAACGGAAGTGGTCCTGAGATTCCAAAAGACAAAGTAGAAGAACTGATGGACCGTCTGAATACGATGAAAGAAGGAGATATCTTATTCCTTGCGGGAAGTATCCCGGCGTCTATGCCGGATGATATCTACAGCCGGATCATGAAAGAGCTGAAAGATAAGGGAGTTATGATCGTCGTAGATGCGACAAGAGATCTCCTGATGAACGTTCTTAAGTATCATCCATTCCTGATCAAGCCAAATAATCACGAACTTGGTGAGATTTTCGGAGTGACTCTTAAGACAAGAGAAGAAGTCATTCCTTACGGAAGAAAGCTTCAGGAAAAAGGAGCGAGAAATGTACTGATCTCCATGGCGGGTGAAGGAGCGGTACTGATCGCAGAGAACGGAGAGGTCTACAGCTCACCGGCACCGAAAGGCACACTGGTCAATGGTGTAGGAGCCGGAGATTCCATGGTAGCAGGATTTATGGCAGGCTGGATGGAAAAGCAGGATTATGAGCATGCTTTCCATATGGGAGTCGCAACCGGAAGTGCGAGTGCATTTTCCGAATATCTGGCAACCAGACCGGAAGTAGAAGAAGTATATAAGCAGCTGGTGTAAGGCATAAAAGAGAGAAGTGTTGCAAAGAAAATATATTTATCAACAGGAGGGAAAATCATATGAGAATCACAGATTTGCTGGATGCAAGAAGTATTCTTTTGGATGCATCGCCAAAGAGCAAGAGCGAAGCGCTCGACCAGATCGTTGATCTCATGGTAAAGAGCGAAAAGATCAATGACAAAGAAGCATATAGAAAGCAGGTATATGCAAGAGAAGAAGAAAGTACCACAGGAATCGGCGAGGGAATTGCAATTCCACACGGAAAATGCGATGCAGTAACCAAACCGGGACTGGCAGCAATGGTAGTAAAGGACGGTGTGGATTTTGATTCACTGGACGGCGAACCGGTAACATTAATGTTCCTGATCGCAGCACCGAATACAGAAGATAACATTCATCTGGACGTATTAAGTAAATTATCTGTTCTTCTGATGAATGAAGAATTTACAGAATCCTTAAGAAATGCAAAGACAGTTGAAGAGTTCATGAACATTATCAATGATGCGGATGAAAAAGAAGCAGGTATTGATGAGAGACTTGCAGGAGCAGATGAAGAAAGCACAGCAGAAGAGACAACCGGAAAAGTAAAGATTCTTGCAGTTACATCCTGCCCGACAGGAATTGCGCACACATATATGGCCGCAGAAGGAATTGAAAAAGCAGCCAAAGCAAAGGAATGTGCAGTCAAGGTAGAGACAAGAGGTTCCGGCGGAGCAAAAAATGTCCTGACGGCCAAAGAGATTGAAGAGGCAGACGGAATCATCGTAGCAGCCGATGCGCAGGTACCGTTGGACCGTTTTGATGGAAAGAAAGTAATTATCTGCCAGGTATCGGATGGTATCAGTAAAGCAGATGAACTGGTAGACCGTGTGATTAACGGAGATGTCCCTGTATATCATGCAGCAAACGGAGCAGAAGTAAAGGAAAGCAACAGCGGCAAATCAAGTGGAATCGGACATCAGATCTATACACAGCTTATGAATGGTGTATCACATATGCTTCCGTTCGTAGTAGGTGGAGGTATCCTGATCGCACTTGCATTCCTGATTGACGGACTCTGTGTAGATATGAATGCATTATCAGCAGCAGACAGAGGTAACTTCGGTACGATCACACCGGTAGCGGCACAGCTTAAGACAATTGGCGATCTTGCATTTGGACTGATGCTTCCGGTACTGGCTGGCTATATCGGCGAAGCGATCGGTGACAGACCGGCACTTGCAGTTGGTTTTGTAGGCGGACTTATGGCAGCAAATGGAAAATCAGGATTCCTTGGAGCACTGGTAGCAGGTTTTGTATCTGGATATCTGATTCTCCTTCTTAGAAAATTATGTGATAAACTTCCGGAAGCACTTGAGAAAATTGCACCGGTACTGATCTATCCGGTATTTGGAATTCTGGGAATCGGTCTCCTTATGAACTTTGCGGTAGAACCGATCATGGGTGCGATCAACACAGCACTGAACAATGGACTGACAGGAATGGGCGGCTCAAGTAAGATCGTGCTTGGACTGATCCTTGGCGGAATGATGGCAATCGATATGGGAGGCCCGTTCAACAAAGCAGCATATGTATTCGGTACAGCGGCAATCGCAGCAGGAAACTATGACATCATGGCAGCGGTTATGATCGGAGGAATGACGCCTCCATGTGCGATCGCCCTTGCAACATTATTATTTAAGAACAAATTTACAAAATCCGAAAGAGAAGCAGGACCGACCAACTTTGTTATGGGACTTGCATTTATCACAGAAGGAGCGATCCCATATGCGGCAGCTGATCCGCTTCATGTACTTCCATCCTGCATTGTAGGTTCTGCAGTAGCCGGAGCACTGTCTATGGCATTTGGATGTACACTGATGGCACCACACGGTGGAATCTTCGTGTTCCCTGTAGTGGGAAATGCGCTGATGTATCTGGTGGCACTGGTAGTAGGAACTGTAATCTCAGCAGTATTACTTGGAGTGCTGAAAAAGAAAGTCGCTTAGGAAATAAATGTTAAAATACAGGTTTGCCAGTAGAAATATTGACAGACCTGTAAAAAATGAATAGAATGAAAATCACAAAATGTAATATTTATGGAGGTATGAAAATGAAAGAATTTAAGTATGTAATCACAGATAACGAAGGAATCCACGCTCGTCCGGCAGGAGAGTTAGTTAAACTTGCAAAATCTTTCGAAGCATCAGTAATGATCGAAAAAGAAGGAAAGAAAGCTGACTGCAAGAAGATCTTCGGTCTTATGGGTCTTGGAGCAAAGAAAGGTCATGAAGTAACATTCACATTTGAAGGTGATGATGAAGAAGCAGCATGTGAAGCAGTAAGTAAATTCATGCAGGAGAACCTGTAGGAGGTCATATGCTTACAGAACAGCGTTATGAACAGATATTGAAGCTTCTTGAAAAAGAGGGCAGCATTACCGTAACGGAAGTAAAAGAACTTCTGAATATATCGGAATCGACCGTGCGAAGAGATATCACAGCGCTTCATAATGCAGGAAAACTGGTGAAAGTGTTTGGCGGTGCGGTTGCATCGGATCACGTAGTGACGCCACAGGAGCCTACAGTGGCACAGAAAATTACAGTTCATGTATCGGAAAAGCAGCGTATAGCAGAATATGCGGCTGGGTTGATTGGACAGGGAGAGTTCATATATCTGGATGCAGGAACGACAACCGGATATATGCTGGAGCTCTTCTGTGATAAGGATGTAACTGTTGTTACGAATGCTGTTGCGCACGCACAGCGGTTGGCCAAAGCAGGCGTAAAAGTCCGGCTGGTAGGAGGAGAACTGAAAAGTTCGACGGAAGCTGTTGTGGGAAGTGAAGCGATGCAGACGCTTAGAAAATACCATTTTACGAAAGGTTTCTTTGGAACCAATGGCGTGACTAAGAAAGCCGGATTTACGACACCGGATGCGAATGAAGCTATGGTGAAGAAAACCGCAATAGAACAATGCCAGAAAAAATATGTATTATGTGACCATTCTAAATTCGGAGAGGTCAGTTCAGTAACTTTCCTGGCATTTACAGGTGCAGATGTGATCACGGATCGTATCGCAGAAGGATATCAGGATTGCGGGAATATTGTGGTCATAGAATAAACGAATAAGACGATAGAGAGATAGGAATACTTTTGGGTATTTCTATCTTTTTTTACATTTATAACAGAGGTCTTTAGCTCCTTTTTACGAAGTATGTCGAGAAACAAAAAAGCGTATCGGATATTTTTTCGGACAAGTCCCATCAACTGATAAAATATGCATTCCCTATATGTTATCATATGCGAAAATAATTGCAGCATGGTTGTAAAACGCAGTGTTAATATAACCGGACCGCAATTTAAAATAGTTAAAATGAGGTGAATGTATCATGGAAAGACAACTTCCGAAAAATGTAAGACAGATAGGAAATGTAAGTGACAATCCAAAGATATACGTAGAAGATTACGTGGATACATATTTGAATCAGCTGCGGGAGAAAGCCAGAGAACAACCGGTCGGGGTGATACTTACGGGAGAACTGCTGAAACTTGAGGATGAAAATGCAGTATTTGTATCCGGTGCGGTTCAGATGAAAGAAGTAAAGACAAATGGAAATGATATAGAAATTACAGATGAGATAATGAAAGAGGCAAAAGAAGAAGCTGCCCGGTTTTTCCCGGAATGCCGGATCGTTGGATGGGGGATCATTGAAGATGGCAGCCCGATGAGTCGTAACAGAGAAGTTAAACGGATCCAGGAAAAAGAGTTCGCAGAAGAATGGAATCTGTTCTTGTGGAAAAATGCGAGGGAACAGGAAGAAGTCTTCTATGCATACAAATTCGGAGAAATTATGCAGATGGGCGGACATTATATTTATTATGAGAAAAATCCGGAGATGCAGAACTACATGATCAATACAAGAAGAGAGAACGGGGTGACTCCCAGTGAGGTGGTTGAGGATCGAGCTGCAAAGGATTTTCGTAGTGCAGTGAGAGAAAAAATGGAATATAAAGAACAGCATCAAAGTTCAAAATTTGCTTATATAACCAGTGCGCTGCTGGTGTTGATTGTGCTGGTGATCGGAATTACAACAGTAAATAATTTTGACAAAATGAAGTCGGTACAGACATCGCTGGAAAATCTTTCAAAAAGCATGGAAAATGGACAGACAGAAGAAGATACAAAAACAACAACAGCGGCCGAGGCTAAAGAGGGAGCAAAAGAAGTATCCGGTACAGTGAAAAAATCAGAAGAGGCAAAGGTCTCTAAGGAGGGAGAAAGCCAATTGACGGATAAGGATTATTATGTTGTGCAGAAAGGAGAAACACTGGCGGGGATCAGTAAGAAATTATATGGAGATACTTCGCATGTAAAGGCGATATGCAAAATGAATGGATTATCGGATGGCAACCTGATCTATATCGGACAAAAATTGTTACTCCCATAAATGGGAAATGTGTTATACTAAGGTACACAGTATCAGAAGAAACGTTGAAAGGATGACCGACGGATGAAACGCAGGAAGAATAGCAATCTCCATGTTGTGAGAGAGCCGGAAGATCCGACAGATAAGATTATCGAAGAGATTATGGATGAATTAAACAGCGAAGATGGAGTGACAGAAAAGGAGATTCAGGAAGAACTGGCCAGAAGGAAAAGAAAAAAACAAAAAAAAATAGGGATTGTGATTGCGGTCATAGCAATTGCTGCGATATTGGTGTATCTGCTGATTAATCTCCAGACATATACGAAAGTACGGGTCAGTGATACGTATGTAGGAGAAGGAGCAGCAGATAATAATTATGTTCAGTTCCTGGATGGTGTATTAAAATACAGTAAAGACGGAATCTCTTATCTGAATCAATCAGGAAAAGAAAAATGGAACCAGTCATATCAGATAAAGAATCCGATGATAGATGTCAGCGACAAGTCGGCAGCAGTAGCTGATAAAGAAGGAAATGACATTTTGATCCTGCAGGAGGATGGCCTGAAAGGTGAAGTGCATACGACAATGCCGATAGAAAAGGTAAGCGTATCAGAGCAGGGAATTGTCAGTGCCATATTGAAGAATGACACATCAATGAAAGTAATCTGCTATGACACTGCAGGAAATGTTCTGG
>OIBP01000474.1_pt1 | contig 17057 bp, 13 predicted proteins | sample 1581061 | NCBI WGS metagenome assembly OIBP01 (sample SAMEA3882514, study PRJEB24775) | human gut metagenome | biome: human-associated habitat; feature: intestine environment; material: feces | place: Netherlands | collected 2009/2010 | reverse complement strand
AGTGCGCAGGGCTGCATCGCCGGCCTGATGGCCGTAGGTGTCGTTGTACAGCTTGAAATCGTCAAGGTCCAGCACGGCCACGCCGGCCGGCTCGCTCCGGCTTTTGATGACATCCTCATAATAGCGGCGGTTATAGCAGCTGGTCAGGGCATCGTGGTAGAGCTTGATGTGGTAGCCGGACACGCTGCTCATCAGCCGGTCGCTGTTTTCGGGGTCGATGAGATTGTCGCAGTCCAGCGGCTGGATCAGCTCCAGCACGCAGGGTGCGCCGTCCACCTCGCGGTAGACCGCTGTGACCTGATACAGATCGCGGCCCATATATTCCAGCTTGGTGCGCTGGGTGTGGTCCTCCATCACCTGGCGGGAGATGCAGTTCTGGCAGGGGTTGTCCTTGTGCCAGAATTCATGGCAGGGGCAATGCTCCCCCACCGGGGCGTTGCCGCACACCTGCCCCGCGTCCAGCAGCCGCACGATCGGAAAAATCGTGCGGTATTGCATCATTTCCTTTTCGACCTCGTGTCTGGTCATAGCCTCGCCGCCTTTGTGTCCTAAAAAATGTTATATATATATCTAATATATCATTTCCTGCCAATTCCTGTCAAATTTTGCGCGGGTAAAAAACGGTAAAAACCGGCATCATCGGGGCTGCGGGCGCATATCTTTGTGGGACAGGGGGTGGTACGATGCGATATATCCGGTATATCCTGCTGCTGGCGGCGGTGTTTTTTCTGGCACCGCTCGCCGTGCTGCCGCGCATGGCGGCCGGGGCGGACGAGCCTGCGGCCCCAACGCCCGCGGCCACGGCACAGCCTGCGGCTGCCGCGCCCTACCGCGCGGTCTGGGTCAGCTATCTGGAATGGCAGCAGGTCGATTTCTCCACACAGGCAGCCTTTGCAGCAGATGTGGAGGCGATGCTGGACGACATCGCCGGACTTGGCGCGACCGTTGTCCTTGCGCAGGTGCGCCCCTTCGGGGATGCGCTCTACCCCAGTGCGTATTTTCCGTTCAGCCATATCTGTACCGGCACGCAGGGGCAGGACCCCGGGTTTGACCCGCTTGCCGTTATGATTGCGGCGGCCCATGCGCGGGGGCTGCAGCTTGAGGCGTGGATCAACCCCTACCGCCTGCAGGCAGGGCAGGTCCCGGCGCTCTGTGCCGAAAGCCCTGCGCGCCTTCACCCCGAGTGGGTGCGCTATACCGACAGCGGCGCGGTGCTTGACCCGTCCAGCGTGGCCGTGCGGCAGTATATTGCCGATGGGGTGGAGGAGCTGTGCCGCAGCTACCCGCTGGACGGCATCCATTTTGACGATTATTTCTACCCTGTGCAGGACCCTGATTTTGACGCTGCCGACTATGCGGCAAGCGGCACGGCGCTGAGTTTGGACGACTGGCGGCGGGAGAACGTGAACGCCCTGATGGAGCTTTGCCATGCCGCGGCCCGGCGGTACGGCGTGCGGTTCGGCGCAGCCCCGGCTGGCGACCCGGAGCAGAACTACACCCTGCAATACAGCGACGCGGCCCGCTGGCTGCGGCAGGGGACTGTGGATTACCTGATGCCCCAGCTTTATTGGGGGCAGGAATATATAAAAAACGGCGATGCGTCGCACAGCTTTGCGCAGCTGGCCGCCGCGTGGGCCGCACTGCCCCGCGCGGCGGGCGTGAAGCTGTACGCCGGGCTGGGGGCCTACCGCGTCGGCGCAGGGGATGGGTCCGATGCCGGCTCCGAGTGGTTTTCCGGCCATGCGCTGGCCGACCAGCTTGCTTTGCTTGCCCGCTTAGGGGTGCAGGGCGCGGGGCTCTACCGCTACGGCAGCCTGTTTGCCAATTCCGGCGCCCCGGCGCTGGCGGAAAGTGAAGCGGAGGCAATAAAAGGTGTCTGGCAGGGCTGACCGGAAAATCCGGTGCCGACAAAGATTTGGTACTTGCAAAAGCGGTAAAAATGCAAGATAATAGAGAGGCGGGGCGGCTTGCGGCTGCCCGCAGGACCCAAGGGAAGATAAAGGAGAAACTCCATGAACAATACAAACGACCTCTATAACCGCTGGCTTGCCCAGCCGGATCTGGACGACGCCGTCAAAGCCGAGCTCGTCTCCATCGCGGGCGACGGCGACGCCGTCACGGACCGCTTTTACCGCGATCTGGAATTCGGCACCGGCGGCCTGCGCGGCGTGATCGGCGCGGGCACGAACCGGATGAACCTCTACACCGTGCGCAAGGCAACGCAGGGGCTGGCGGACTACCTCAATGCGTCCGGCCTTCCCAAAAAGGTAGCCATCGCCCACGACAGCCGCCATAACGGTGCGCTGTTCGCCCGCGAGACCGCCCGCGTGCTGGCCGCGAACGGCATTACCGCCTGCATGTACCCCCGGCTTGAGCCGACCCCGGCGCTTTCGTGGGCGGTGCGGTACCTCGGCTGCGGCGCGGGCGTCTGCGTGACGGCCAGCCACAACCCCGCCAAGTACAACGGCTACAAGGTCTACGGCGCGGACGGCTGCCAGATCACGCTGGAGGCTGCCGAGAAAATTCTGGCAGCTATCGAAAAAATTGATTGCTTTGACGATGTCCGGCTGGCAGATTTTGACGCTGCCGCCGCCGCGGGCCGCATTGTGACAATTGACGAAAAATGCCTCGATGATTTTGTGCAGGCTGTCTATGACCAGCGCGTCGGCGACGGCGCGGGCATCGATGCGCTCAAGCTCGTCTACACCCCGCTGAACGGCACGGGTCTGGAATGTGTGAAAAAGCTGCTGAAAAAGCTCGGCGTGACCCATGTGACCGTTGTGCCCGAGCAGGAAAAGCCCGACGGCGACTTCCCGACCTGCCCCTACCCGAACCCCGAGATCCGCGAAGCTATGCAAAAAGGCTTGGAGCTGTGCGACAAGGTCCGCCCCGATCTGCTGCTGGGCACCGACCCCGACTGTGACCGCTGCGGCACCGCCGTGCCCGACGGCAAGGGCGGCTACCGCCTGATTACCGGCAACGAGATGGGCATCATCCTGCTGGACTATATCTGCCGCACCCGTCTGGCACAGGGCACGATGCCCGCCGACCCCGTGGCGGTAACGACGATCGTCTCCACCGATATGGCAACGCCGGTGGCAAGAAAATACGGCGTTGAGCTGCGCCGCACCCTGACCGGCTTTAAGTTCATCGGGGAGCAGATCGGCAAGCTGGAGGCCGAGGGGCGTCCCGAACGCTATATCTTCGGCTTTGAGGAGAGCTACGGCTACCTGTCCGGCGGCCACGTCCGCGACAAGGACGCTGTCAACGCGACGCTGCTGGTCTGCGAGGCCGCGGCCTGGTACGCCCAGCAGGGCAAGACGCTGCTGGACGCCATCGAGGCGTTGTACAGGGAGTTCGGTTACTACCGCAATGCGCTGTGCAGCTTTGCCTTTGAGGGTGAGAGCGGCATGCACACGATGCAGGAGCTGATGAAGAAGCTGCGCGCCAACGCCCCGGAGGACATTGCCGGGTACAAGGTGGAGTCCGTCGTGGACTACGACACCGACGGCACCGGCCTGCCCCGCGCCAACGTGCTGGAATACCATCTGGACGGCGGGCATAAGCTGATGGTCCGCCCCTCCGGCACCGAGCCGAAAATCAAAGTTTATCTTTCCGCCGTTGGCGACAGTGAGGCAGCCGCCGATGCCGTGAACGCCGCGCTGGCCAAAGCCGCTGCGGATATGATGAAAGCGTGAGCGGTATGGCAATTCTGAAATTGACCCCGAGCTGCAAGGATTATCTGTGGGGCGGCAGCCGCCTGCGCACCGATTTCGGCATCAAGAGCGACCTTGAACCGCTGGCCGAAGCGTGGGTGTTGTCCTGCCACCCGGACGGCCCGAGCTATCTGCCCGACGGCACGACGCTGGTGGACTACGTGGCCGCGCACCCCGAAGCCCTGGGCACGGACTGCGCAAAATTTGAGCAGTTCCCGATCCTGACAAAGTTCATCGACGCCAGCAAGAACCTGTCCATTCAGGTGCACCCGTCCAACGACTACGCGCTGAAAAACGAACACCAGTACGGCAAAACCGAGATGTGGTATGTGCTGGACTGCGTGCCGGGCGCGTATCTCTACTACGGCTTTACGCACGAAATCTCCAAAGAGGAGTTTGCGGAGCGCATTAAAAATAACACCCTGACCGAGGTCCTGAACGCCGTGCCCGTACACAAGGGCGACTGCTTTTTTATCCCGTCGGGCACGCTGCACACCATCTGCCAGGGCATCGTCGTGGCCGAGGTGCAGCAAAACTCCAACGTGACCTACCGCGTCTACGACTACGGGCGCGTCGGTGCGGACGGCAAGCCCCGCGCCCTGCACATTGAAAAGGCGTTGGACGTGACCCGCCGCACGCCGCCGCAAAAGCACGATTTCGGCAGCCATCTCGCGCAGTGCGAGTATTTCACGGTGGACGCGAAAAAAGGCGCGTTTGACGGTGCGGCTGACGAAAAGAGCTTTGTCTCGCTGCTCATCACCGACGGCGCGGGCACGCTGACCTGCGGCGGCGAGACCGTGAAGGTCAAAAAGGGCGAAAGCTATTTTATCCCCGCGGGCAGCGGCAAGTACGCCGTGACCGGCGACTGTGAGACGCTGGTGACGGTGGTGTAAACGGCCCCAAGGACGGTAGGGGCGGCCATTGGCCGCCCGCCAACCTGCTGCAGCAGCGCATTTTCCCATTGCAGAGACAGTAGGGGCCGGGCATGCCCGGCCCGCAGGTGTCCCATAGGCGGGCGCTTGCGGAAAGGTGCAGGGCCGGGCATGCCCGGCCCCTACAGGGCAGAAGTGACTAAAAGAAAAGACGCACTACGGAAAAACATCCGTGGTGCGTCTTTTTTGTAACCTTTTAGCAGAAAGCAGCCCTCGACGTGTTCCGCGGGCGGCGGACGGTATACTCCCAAATGACCCGGCGGGGAGACAAGCCCCGCGCGGGAAACCAGCAAAGGAGGAACCGTACATGAAAAAACGTCTGTTGGCTGTGCTGCTGGCCTGCTGTATGGCGGCAGGCATGGCCAACGCTGTGTTTGCGGCGGATGAGCTGCCCGCCACGGCGGAGTCTGCGGCGGCGATTGCGCCCGCCGACCCGGACCCGCCTGCACCGGAACCCGAAAGTGAGGCGGAGCCGACCCCGGCGGCTGACCCGGACCCCGACATTGAGGCGGAGCCGACCCCGGCGGCTGACCCCGCGGCAACGCCCGAGACCGCACGCACCCTTGTGATGGAGACGCTGCTCGCCGCGCCCGACCCCGCAGCGCAGACTGCCGTTGTCACAAGCGCAGAGCTGGTGGACAGCATTCGGACCGACGGCTGCTTTACAGCGAAGGTCAACGGCAGCACGGACAGACTCGACGGCGCTGTGTACACCTGGTACCGCAGCAAGGACGGCACCAACTGGGAGGAGGTCCCGCAGCAGCTCTGCTCCGGCGATGCGTGGAACATCACGCCGGGCAGCGAGCACCGGCTGAACGCTGCGCTGGATGCCTGCATTGCCGGTGTCAGGGATGCGGAACGGCTGTACTATAAGGTCGAGGTCACCGGCACCGACGGCGCAAAACTCACCGCCGCGGCCATGCAGGTGCCCTACTGCATCCAGCTGCAGAACGGCAGCTTTGAAACGCCGGATATTGCCGGGCTGAAGGCGTATCACAACAAAAACAACAATACGCCCGCATCCCGGCTGTATTATTCCCCGGACGGTGGGACCGGCAGCTTCTTTACCCAGTACCCGTCGGGGGAAGGGGGCATCGTCTGGCAGACCACCGGCGTGGCCAGGCACTGGAAAACCGGAAGCGCCGGCCTGTACATTGAGCTGGCGGACGGCTCCAACCGCAGCTATAACGGCACGCGGAACTACCCCGAGGCCAGCTACAGCATTGACGGCGCTTACGACGGCCGGCAGTTTGCCGAGCTGAACTGCGAGGCCTACGGCGCACTGTATCAGGATGTGCTGACCGCGCCCGGCACCACGCTGCACTGGTCACTGGCCCACCGCGCCCGCGGCAGGGGTATGCAGGACTCGATGGCGCTGCTCATCGCGCCGGTGGATGTGGCAGCGCAGATCACCGACATTCTGGCGGGCGTTTCCAGCGAGGACGACAACAGGGGACTTCTGGTGCGCGCGGCGCTGGACCGGACCGTGCAATACAACGGCGAGGAGGTCCCCATCCGCAGCTTCATGGTCGGCGGTGAGATCACCGACGGCAACGACCAGTGGGGCGTCCACAGCGGCGACTATACGGTCCGGGTGGGGCAGTATGTCAGCCGGTTCTTCTTCCTGGCGCTGTCCAGCGGCAAGGGGGACCGGCGCGAGGGCAACCTGCTGGATAAGGTCTGGTTCAGCACCGAGCCTGCGCCGCCCGTGGCCGGGCACGCCAACCTGACGCTGCGCAAGACGCTGGCGGGCAGCCTGACCGCCGACGAGCTGACCGCCGTGCGCACGGGGCTGACCTTCACCGTGACCCGCTCCGACGGCACGGCTGTGGCCGTCATAAGCGGCGCGGATATGACCGTCGGCACCGACCCGGCCCAGTGCAGTTATACCATACAGGATCTGCCTGTGGCGTCGGAGAGCGGCACACCCTACACCTACACCGTGACCGAGACCGCCCACGCCGCCCCGGCGGCGGTGCTCTATTTGGCGAGCCGCGCCGCCGTCAACGGCGACGCGCTGCAGCCCGCGGGCGACCCGCCGACGCTGGCCAACATAACGCTGCTGCAAAACGGCACGACCTACGCCGATTTTGAGAACACCTACGCCCGGCAGACCGGCAGCCTGCGGCTGACGAAGGCCGTGGACGACACGGCCCTGCGCGATGAGGCCGAGGCCGTGACGAACACCTTCACCGTCGGCAGCCTGCCCATCGGCAGCTATACGCTGGTCTATGACGACGGCACGGCCCGCACCGTCACGCTGGACGCGCCCGGCGCACTGACCGTGCCGCTCAGGGGGCTGCACAGCGTAACGGTGGAGGATGTGCCCGTGGGCAGCTACACCGTGACCGAGACCGACCACCCCGACTTAGCCAGCTGGTACTGCACGACCACCGCCGCCGCCGCCGCGTCCGGGACGGTGCAGGTGCCGTCCGGCGGCGTGGGGGAGGTTGTCATCACCAACACCTACGCGCCGTTCCTGCGCGTCACCGTGACCAAGCAGGTCACGGGCGGCATGGGCGACACGCGCCGCGGCTTTGCGTTTACGGCGGCCATTGACGGCGCGGCGGTCACCGCGGATACCCCCTATGTGCAGCCCTACGGCGGCGCGGCGCTGACCGCGGACGGCTTCACGATCCCGCACAAGGGCAGCATCGTCATCGGGCATCTGAAGCCCGGCCAGACCGTGACTGTCACCGAGGAGACGCTGACCGACTACGAAACGACAATGGACGACGGCAGCAGCGTCACGCTGGGCAGCAGCTATACCGCGACCCTGACCGGCGACGCGGCGCTGACCTGCGTCAACAATAAGGACGGCGTGCCGCCCACGGGTCTTGCGCAGGACGCGGCCCCGGCAGTCTGGCTGCTGGCGGCGGGCGCGGCGCTGGCCGTGGTCTGCCGCCGCCGAAGGGAGGCTGCACCGTGAACGAGACACAGCGCCGCCGTGCGCTGGCGGACGTGAAGGAGTTTTTTCTGCGCGCCGGGGCGCTGGCCGCACTGCTGCTGGTGCTGTTCGGCGTCGTGTTCGGGCTGGCGATCCAGCCGGACGACACGATGTACCCGCACCTCAAGCCCGGCGACCTGCTGCTCTACTACCGGCTGCCGCGCAGCTTTGCAGCGGGGGAGGTGGTCGTCTTTACACAGGATGACCGGCGCTGCACGGGGCGTGTTGCGGCCCGCGGCGGTGACACCGTGGAGGTGACAGAAAACGCGCTGCTGCGCATCAACGGCAGCCTTGTGGCCGAGCCGGACATTTACGAGACGACCCCCCGCTACGACAGTGACGTGACCTACCCCCTGACCCTGGCCGACGGCGAGTATTTTATCCTCTGCGACGCCCGCGAGGGTGCGCCCGACAGCCGCCGGTACGGCCCGGTGACGGCAGAAAATATCGCCGGGCGGGTCATTGCGATTGTGAGGAGGAATGAGATTTAGAGACTATAGGGAGGAAGGATGCAGAGATACACTCGGCCCTCATCCGGCCTCGGGCGGGGCCTCGGCCACCTTCCCCCGCAGGGGAAGGCACCCAGCCCCAAGCCTTCCCCCGCGGGGGAAGGTGCCGCCGCAGCGGCGGATGAGGGCCGACCTACCGGAAACTACCCACATAACCATACACCACCCCGAAAGGAGCACATACTTATGAACACCATCAAGATTTCCGCCGTTCTGACCGCTGCTTTGCTCACGGGTGCGCTCTCCGCCACGGCGTTTGCGGCAGAGACCCTGACCACGACCACCGGCAGCATCACCTTCCGCAAGGCCATCGACGTGACGAACGCCGCGGGCGCGGGCGGCATCACGGGCACGATTGCCTTTGACGTCACCGCCGCCGACGAGAGCGACCTGCCCGACGACGGGGAGAAAAACTATGTCGGCAGCGTGGATCAGCTGGACGGCAGCGACATCATCGCCACGTTTGCGGCGGATGACAGCGGCATTGCCAACAAGGAGAGCGATGTAAGCGTCGGTTTTGACACCTCGAAGTTCGAGGCCCCCGGCGTCTACTACTACCACCTGACCGAGCGCGACCCCGGCATCCACGGCCTGACCGCCACGACGGCGACCTACCTGCTAAAGGTGCGCGTTGTCAACGACAATACGTCCGATCCGGACGGTACAACGTTCAAAATCGACTACGCTACGCTGACCTCGCTCGATGACAATACCAAGAGCGACCTTATCACCAATACCTACACGACCCACGGCCTGACCGTGACCAAGGCGCTGGCGGGCGACTGGGCCGACTACACCGACCACTTTATCTTCACGCTGGAGATCACCGACCCGGACGCAGACCCGGGCCGCATGGCGTCGGTCACGGTCCAAACCACAAGCGCGGCGGGTGTGACGAGCGACGCCGAGGTGAAGCCCTTTACAAACGGCAAGGTCAGCTTCTCGGAGACGATCCGGGGCGGCGATGTGATCGAGGTGACCGGCCTGCCCACCGGCGCGGCCTACACGATCACCGAGAGCGGCCTGGATGCTGAGAAGTATACGACGGCCTGGACGCTGGACGGCGAGACGCTGAGCACCGAAAGGGCCCTGCCCACGCAGACGGTGGGTGCCGCCGACACGGCCCTGACCGTCACGAATACCCGCAGCTCGATTGCCCCCACCGGCCTGCTGCTGGACGCCGCCCCCTACGGCGCGATGCTGGCGCTGGCCGCGGGCAGCGGGCTGGTGTTCTTCCGCAAGCGCCGCCGTGAGGATTGATGTTGGACCGCGCGGCGCGGCTGGCACGCCTGGGCACACGGCTGGTCAGTGCGCTGGCCGGGCTGCTGATGCTGGCGCTGCTGGCCTTCGGCGGGTTCGCGCTCTGGCAGGACGCCGCGCTGCGCCGCGGGGCGTTTGTGGGCGCGGAGCTTTTGCAGTATAAGCCCGCCGCACCGGCTGCCGACAACCCGACGCTGGCCGGGCTGCAAACCGTCAACCCCGACGTCTGCGGCTGGCTGACGGTGGACGGCACGGGCATCGACTACCCCGTTGTGCAGGGCGCGACGAACATGGACTACGTCAACCGCGACGTCTACGGTGATTTTTCTCTGTCGGGCGCGATTTTTCTCGACAGCCGCTGCGCCGCCGACCTGACCGACCCGTACACGGTGATTTACGGCCACCACATGGACAACAGCGCGATGTTCGGCGATGTGGCGCGGTTTGCGGAGGCAGACTATTTTGCCGCGCACCCCGCGGGCAGCATAAGTCTGCCCGACGCCGCCTATACGATCGAGCTGTTCGCCTGTGTGGTGACCGATGCCTACGATACCGCTATTTACACGCCGGAGCGTTACCCCGACGACGTGGGGGCGCTGCTGGACTATGCGGCGGCGCAGGCCGTGCAGCAGCGGGACATCGGTGTGACGGCGCAGGACCGGCTGGTGGCGCTTTCGACCTGCGCCGGGAGCGAGACAAACGGGCGGGTCGTCGTGCTGGGGCGGCTCTGCCCCCTGAAAGAAGGAGATGAAATGCAATGACCTTTGGCAAAACGGCCCTGCGGTGCTGGCTGCCCGCAGCGGCCCTGCTGCTGGCGCTGCTCTGTCCGCTGCCCGTGGCGGCTGCGCGGGCGGGCACGGCAATCCCCGTCAGTGTCCGCACCGACGGCGCGGCGGCGGACGCCGTCTATACGGTGGAGCTGACGCCGCTGGACGCGGCCCCCGCGCCTGTGCAGCGTGCCCTGACCGTAAAAAACGGCGGCACCGTGTATTTTACGGGCTTTGCCTTTGACGAGCCGGGGGATTACCGGTATCTGGTTGCCGAGCGCAGCGGCGGCGCTGCCCACACGACCTACGATGCGCACAGCTACACGGTCGCGGTCCGGGTGACGGGCCGCCCGGACGGCGGTCTTGCCGCCGGGCTCTGGGCCGTGCGCAGCGGAGAAACCGCGAAGGCCGACGGCGTGCTGTTTGTGAACCGGTATGACCCGCCGGAGACCGCCGCGGCAGCGGTGACTGCGTCAGCCGCGATGGCTGGCACACGGACCGTGAAGGCTGCCGCTCCGGCGGCGCTGCCGCAAACCGGGGACGGCTTCCCCATAGAAGCGCTGGCCGCCGCGTTTTGCGCAAGCGTCATCGGGTTTGGAACGGCGTGGAAAAGGCGGTGAACCGGGAACGGCAGCCCCCGCCCACTGCAAAAGGGGAGGGCTGCCGCCCTCCCTTGCCCCTCTCGTCCGCAACCCATTTGTGGCACCCCGTAGGGGCCGGGCATGCCCGGCCCTCCACCTTGCCATTACCGCCCATGTATCTTTTGCCCCGTAGGGAGGGGTCTTGACCCCTCCGCAGCCTCCCGCCGCCGCTCTCTTGCCCCAACAAAAAAATCGCCCCCATCCGGTTGCGGCTCCGGATGGGGGCTTGGGGTATCGGTTTGTGTGAGGAGGAATCATGTTCCAGAATTACGGTTGCGGCTCCGTAACCCTGTGCCTATATACTACCGGATAACTGCTAAAAAACTATGTTTTTCCTATGAACAATTTGTAAATTACCGCGCAGCCGGGCCCAACGCCCCGGCTGCGCCTTTTTTGGTTTGCATTTGGAAACGATGCAAAGGAAGCTGGCGGGAGTGATGTAATTGCTGAGAGGTAGGAACCGGGCATGCCCGGCCCCTACGGTGCAGCAAAATAAAAACGGGCAGTCACCCATTTTGAGTGACTGCCCGTTTGGCTTACATTCAGATAACGTTATACTCCTTCAGCAGCTTCTCCACTTCGGTGCCCTCGATCTTCTTGAGGGCCTCCTTCATGGCGAGCTTGCCGACGAGAGGCATCTCCATATCGGTGATCTTACGTCCGTCGCGGAGCTTGACCGTGGCATCCAGCAGGCAGCGGATGTCGTAGACGCTGCCCCAGACCTCGGGCACGCCGCGGTCCACGTTCAGCAGGGTGTAGACGGCCTCCATGCCGGTGCGGATGGAATACTCGGTGGTGAAGATCGTGTCGCGGGCGGTCTCGGCAAACTGGCCCAGGAACGCGAAGTTGACAGCGCCCTCGGGCACGATGTCGGGGCGGTCACCCGCAGCGCGCGGCATAAAGAACGCATCAATATACGGCATCATGCAGGGCACGGTGTTGGCGCTGTTCGCGGCCATGTCCTCGATCTGATCCTCGGGCACGCCCAGGTGGTACAGCCACTCCATGCAGATCTCCTTGCCGGTGCAGTCGCGCATGGGCTTCTTGATATAGTTGCCGGGCTTGTCGGTGAACAGGCTGTAGACCCAGACGCAGAGCTGATCCTTGGGCTGGTCGCGGAACTGCTGCTGACGGTTCAGCGTCCAGCTCAGCAGCCAGTTGGAGTCGGTGACCGTGACAATGCCGCCGGTGACGACCTTGCCGCTGAACGGGTCGCGCTTGCAGATCTTCTTGATATAGGGCACGATGCGCTGGTCCAGCGTCGTGACGGTGGCGCTCATCCAGTTGGACAGCTCGGGGTCATAGCAGAACTTGTCGGGGTGGCCGAAGCTCGGGTCCTGCGCGGCGATCTTGCGCCACAGATCCCAGCCGCCGCCCTCCTTGATTTCGGGCTTGAACTCGGCGGGGGTGTCCTGGCTGCCCAAGGTGGAGTTCTCGACGCAGCCGCCGTTCGTGATAAAGACGAGGTCGTTCTCGGTCAGGTCGATGGAGCTCTCCTGACCGTCGTGCAGGATGTCGATGCGGGTCGCCTGCTTCTTGCTGCCCGCGCAGTCGAACGCAATGTTCGTGACCTTTGTATCGTAGTGGAACTGCACGCCGAAGCCCTCGAGGTACTTGACCATGGGCAGGATCATCGACTCGTACTGGTTGTAGCGGGTGAAGCGCAGCGCCGTAAAGTCGGGCAGACCGCCGATGTGATGGATGTAGCGCTGCAGATAGCGCTTCATCTCCAGTGCGCTGTGCCAGTTCTCAAAAGCGAACATCGTGCGCCAGTACATCCAGAAGTTGGAGTTCAGCACCTCATCGTCAAAGAAGTCGGTGATCTTCTTGTCGTACAGACCCTCGTCGGGGGTCATAAAGAGACGCATGATCTCCATGGCAGCCTTGTCGGACAGACCGAACTTGCCGTCGGTGTGGGCGTCCTCGCCGCGGTTGCGGGTGGCGCGGCAGAGGCTGTAGTTGGGGTCGGCCTTGTTCAGCCAGTAGTACTCATCCAGAACGGTGTGGTTCTCGTCCTCGATGGACGGGATGGAGCGGAACAGATCCCACATACACTCAAAGTGGTTGTCCATCTCGCGCCCGCCGCGCATGACGTAGCCGAGGTTCTCGTAGTGGTAGCCGTCGCAGGCACCGCCCGGGATGGGGTCTTTCTCGAGAATGTGGACGTGCTCGCCCTTCATCTGGGCATCGCGGACGAGATAGCACGCCGCAGACAGCGCCGCCAGGCCGGAGCCGACGATGTAGGCAGATTTGCCGTCCACATTGGCGGGCTTTTGGGGGGTGGCAAAGGCTTCATAGTTACCGGCGGAATAATACATAAGAGTACCTCCTGTGATGATAAGGCCGCGTGCTTGTTGGGGAGCGGCCCGTGATTTACTTGGTATGTCTGTAGTATACCCGGCGGGCGGAACGGTTACAATCAGCAAAAAATCCCCTTTGATAAGAATTTTATCAAAGGGGACGGATTGTATAGATTGTGGCAGAATTGTTAAGGCGGCGGTTTGCGGGAAAGTTACTTATCGATCCGGCACGCCTCCAGAGCTTTTGTAATATCCCCGTGGATAAGGGTCGATACCCGCTCGATGAGGGCGGCGGGGTCGTCCTTCATGCCGGTGCGCACCCATTCCAGCGTCAGGCCGACGAAGGCATACTTGTAAAAATTCGCGATGAACTCCTTGTCCTCGGGGCGCACGGTCATCCCGGCAGCCTTCTCCTCGACGACGCCGATCATCAAATCGTAGGTCAGGCGGTAGAGGTAGTTCTCGATATGCTCGCGGCTGATGGAATGATAAACTTTGGTGACAAAGACCTTGTCCTTCTGCACGGCCTGCAGGATCTGCAAAAAGCCCTGCTGCCAGGTGTCGTAGGTCTTTTGCCCGGCCAGCGCACGGGTCGCGCTCTCGATGCAGGCCCACTCGACCAGATCGTAGATGTCCTTGAAATGGTAGTAGAACGTCATGCGGTTCACGCCGCAGTGTTCGGTCAGGTCGGTCACGGTGATCTTGTCCAGCGGCTTTTCAGCCAGCAGCTCTTTCAGCGATGCGACCAGCGCGCGTTTTGTCATTTGAGACATGGGGCTCTCCTTTTTATAGATACGGCGGGGCGTCGGGGATGCCGCCCCCTGCAACCGTGAAAATATTTCAAAAAAATCCCCACAAAAAAAGAGTGTTTCCCATACTTTTGTCGTATTTATAGATAGAGGATCAGGAAAAGGGGGCGCACTATGACGATCCGTGAAGAGACCGAGGCCATTGAGCGACAGACCCTGAGCAGCTGCGCGACCCTGAGCGCGAACAGTCTGGGCCGCCGCCTGCCGCTGACGGAGGACCCGATCCGGCCCTGCTTCCAGCGTGACCGGGATCGTATTCTCCACAGCAAGGCCTTCCGCCGGTTGAAGCAGAAAACACAGGTATTTCTCTCGCCGGAGGGGGACCACTACCGCACCCGGCTGACCCACACGCTTGAGGTGTCCCAAATCGCGCGCACGGTCTCCCGCGCGCTGCGGCTGAATGAGGACCTGACCGAGGCCATCGCCCTTGGGCATGATCTGGGCCACACTCCCTTTGGCCATGCGGGTGAGCGCGCCCTTAACCGGCTTTGCCCGGGGGGCTTTACCCATTACCGGCAGAGCCTGCGCGTTGTGGATTTTCTCGAGCGGGACGGTCAGGGCCTGAACCTGACCTGGGAGGTGCGCAACGGCATTGTGACCCACACGTCCGGCGCGTGGGCCCGCCGCCTGCCGCCCGAGGCAACGGCCGTGCTGGGCCATACAAAGTCCGAGCGCATTACCACGATGATCACCGATCTGGTGACCCACAGCAGTGATGGCCAGATCTGCTTTTCGCCTGAGGTCGATGCCGCCTATGCGGTGCTGAAGGACTTTATGTATGCCACGGTCTATGTGGACCGGGAGGCTAAGCGCGAGGAAAAAAAGGTGGACAAGCTCATCAGTGAGCTGTATGACCGCCTGAGCAGCGAGCCCGCCCTGATGCCGAATTTTTACATGCAGATCGCCTACAACGAGGGGGTGGACCGCGCCGTGACCGACTATATCAGCGGCATGAGCGATGAGTTTGCCACCAGATTGTTTGAAGAATTGTTCATACCGCAAAAGTGGCATGTTTTGTAACCGCTGCGCCGTAGGGGCCGGGCATGCCCGGCCCTGCACAGATTGGCAGACGCAGCATTGCGGGAAAACCGCGGGCCGTGCATGTCCGGCCCCTACAATCTGACAAGGAGGTGCAGTCAACCCATGATCCCTCAGGAATACATACAGGAGGTCGTTCGCCGCAACGATATTGAAGAGGTCATCGGCCAGTATGTGCAGCTGCGCCGGCGCGGGCGCACCCTGAGCGGGCTGTGCCCCTTCCACAATGAAAAAACGCCGTCCTTCGTTGTCTATCCGGACACCCAGAGCTTTTACTGCTTTGGCTGCGGCGCAGCGGGGGATGTCATCAACTTTGTGCGCAAATACAATAACCTCGGGTATGTCGAGAGCGTCAAGCAGCTGGCGGCCCGCGCCGGAATGCCCCTGCCCGAGGAGGATGACCGTGAATCCCGCGCGCGCCAGCGCCTTTTGGAGATCAACCGCTGCGCCGCCCGCTATTTTTATGAGAATCTGAACGCCCAGACGCCGGAGGCTGCGCTGGCCCGGAAATACTGGAAGGAAAAGCGCGGCCTGTCCGATGCGGCCATACGCCGGTTTGGGCTGGGCTATGCGCCGAATGAGGGCTTTGGCCTTGTCAACTACCTCAAGCGCCGCGGCTTTCAGGACGATGAGCTCGAGCATTCCGGCCTGATACGCCGCAGTGAACGCGGCAACCTGTACACGATCTTCCGCCACCGCGTCATGGTGCCGATCATTGATGTGCGCGGCGCAATCATTGCGTTCGGCGGCCGTGTGCTGGATGATTCCAAGCCCAAGTACATCAACAGCCCCGAAACGATGGTCTACCACAAGTCCCACACACTTTTTGCGCTCAACATCGCCAAAAAGTCCAAGAGCAAGCGCTACATCCTCTGCGAGGGCTACATGGATGTCATCGCAATGCACGAGGCCGGCTTTGACACGGCGGTCTGTGCCTGCGGCACGGCGCTGACCGCTGAGCAGGCCAAGCTGCTGAGTGAGTACGCGGACGAGGTCGTTCTCAGCTACGACTCGGATGAGGCCGGCCAAAAGGCCACCGAGCGCAGTCTGGGCATCATGGCCAACACGCCGATGAAGGTCAGCGTACTGAGCTATCAGGGTGCCAAGGACCCGGACGAATTTATCAAAAAGTACGGCCGCGAGCGGTTTGAGATGCTTTTAAACGGCACGGCTAACCCGACGGAGTTCCAGCTGAAAAAAGCGAAGGCCAAGTACGACCTGCGCAGTGATGACGGCCGGCTCAGCTATATCCGCGAGGCCATCGGTATCCTGACCGAGCGGGGCGTCAGCCCCACGGCGCGGGATGTCTATGCCGGGCGGCTGGCGGATGAGACCGGCGTGTCCAAGCAGGCCATCGTATCCCAGATGCAGGGCGCAGTCCAGACGGCGGCGCGCCGCGACCGCCGCAGACAGCAGCAGGAGCTGTCCAAGCAGGGGATCGCCGCCGACATCCGGGTGCCCTACACCAGCAGCGGGGAGTCTGCGCTGGGCGCAGCGGCAGCGGCCCGCCAGCTGGCGGCAGCTCTGATGCAGAACCCGGACGAGATTCCCTATGTGCGCCGCCGCCTTGATATGGCGACTGTGCTGGTGCCGGAGCTGCAGAGCGTTCTGCAGGCGATCTTTCAGTGTGCTGACAGCGGCCAGCCGCTGAACCTGACAACGCTGCAGCAGCTGCTGGACGACAAGGCATTCCAGCAGATCGCGCTTGCAATGGCGCAGAACCACGATGCGCCGCTGCAGCATCAGGACATCGACATGTACCTTGACCGGCTGGAAAGCGCCAGACCGTTGGACGAGAAGGTCCGCCAAATGGACGACAGCCAGTTCTCCGACTTTTTTGCCAACATGGGCAAAAAGAAGGGTGCCAAGGCTGAAGAACCAGAAGAATAACGACATTCCGACAGATTTGTTGCAACAATATAAAACCAAAAGGAGAACCTACTTATGGCAGAGAAGAAAGACTCGATCCGCACGCTGATTGACAACGGCCGCCGCATCGGCAAGCTGACCAGCAGTGAGATCAGCGATGCAATGGAGGAAAACGGCAACGTTCTGGATGTTGAGGCAATGGAAAAGCTCTATGAGGAGCTTGAGAGCAACGGCATCGAGATCGTGGACGACACCCCCGTGGAGGTCGA
>OIBP01000467.1_pt1 | contig 17207 bp, 12 predicted proteins | sample 1581061 | NCBI WGS metagenome assembly OIBP01 (sample SAMEA3882514, study PRJEB24775) | human gut metagenome | biome: human-associated habitat; feature: intestine environment; material: feces | place: Netherlands | collected 2009/2010 | reverse complement strand
CGGTTCATCAATTGGAACATTATTTCAGGTCACTACATGGGGAGAATCCCACGGACCGGGTGTCGGAGTTGTCATCGACGGCTGTCCTGCAGGCATCTCTCTTACGGAGAAAGATATTCAGACATTTCTTGACCGGAGAAAACCGGGACAGAGCAAATATACAACAAAGAGAAACGAATCCGATACCGTCGAGATCCTTTCAGGTGTATTTGAGGGACGTACTACCGGTACACCGATTTCTCTGATGGTCCGTAACCAGGATCAGCGTTCAAGGGACTACGGTGATATTGCCGTTTCCTACCGTCCGGGTCACGCAGATTTCTGTTTTCGTGAGAAATACGGTTTCAGGGATTACCGTGGAGGTGGACGTTCTTCCGGCCGTGAAACCATCGGACGGGTTGCTGCGGGTGCAGTTGCTTCCCTTCTCCTGAAAGAACTTGGAATTTCCGTCTGTGCCTATACCAAATCCATCGGTCCTTATACTATCGATGAAAAAGATTATGATTTTAATGCCATCAACCAGAATCCTCTTTATATGCCAGACCAGACCATTGCCGAAAAGGCCGGTCAGTATCTCTCTGATCTTATGGCAGACTGTGATTCTTCCGGTGGTATGATTGAATGTATCGCCTCAGGACTTCCGGTCGGGCTGGGCGAACCGGTCTTCAATAAACTGGATGCCCTTCTTTCTCACGCAATAATGTCCATTGGTGCTGTAAAAGGTGTAGAAATCGGTGATGGTTTTGCTGTTTCCCACTCTGTCGGAAGCACCAACAACGATCCTTTCTGCATCAGAGATGGAAAGACGGTGAAAAAGACCAACCATTCTGGTGGTACTTTAGGCGGCATGAGTGATGGTTCTGATCTTATATTGCGTGCAGCCGTTAAACCGACTCCTTCCATTGCCGCCACGCAGCATACCGTGAATGAGGCCGGAGAAGAGATTGACATTTCCATCCACGGAAGACATGATCCTGTCATCGTCCCTCGTGCGGTTGTGGTTGTTGAAGCCATGACTGCCCTGACACTGGCAGACCTGCTGCTTTGCAACACTGTTTCAACCATTGATAAAATTAAAAAAGTATACGAGGAAGACTGAGATGCCTAACAAACTAATCGATATCATTAATATCACAAAATCTTATGACGAGAACGTGATTCTCGATCAGTTAAATCTTTACATCCGGGAAAATGAATTTTTGACACTTCTTGGTCCCAGCGGATGCGGAAAGACTACCCTGCTCCGGATTCTCGGAGGATTTGAGACTCCCGATTCCGGTGATATCATTTTTGACGGAAAAAATATCAACAATCTGCCGCCAAACCGCAGACAGTTAAATACTGTATTTCAGAAATATGCACTTTTTTCCCATATGTCCATCGCTGAGAATATCGCATTCGGACTTAAGATCAAGGGGAAATCCAAAGGCTATATCCGGGATAAGATCCACTATGCCTTAAAACTGGTAAACCTGGAGGGTTACGGTGACCGTACCCCGGACTCCCTCAGTGGCGGACAGCAGCAGCGGATTGCCATTGCACGTGCTATCGTAAATGAGCCAAAAGTTCTTCTTCTGGATGAACCTCTCGGTGCCCTGGATTTAAAGCTCCGCCAGGACATGCAGTATGAACTGATCCGTTTAAAAAATGAGCTGGGAATTACATTTATCTACGTTACCCACGATCAGGAAGAAGCCCTCACCATGTCTGACACGATTGTTGTCATGAATCAGGGATACATCCAGCAGATCGGTACACCGGAAGATATCTACAACGAGCCGGAAAATGCTTTCGTAGCCGACTTCATTGGCGATAGCAACATTTTCAATGCCATCATGGTACGCGATAAGCTGGTCAATATTGTCGGTGCCGAATTCCCGTGTGTGGATACCGGATTCGGAACCAACAAACCGGTCGATGCGGTCATCCGTCCGGAGGACATCGATCTTGTAAAACCAGAAGAAGGCACATTAAAGGGTGTCGTTACCCATCTGATTTTCAAAGGAGTCCACTATGAAATGGAAGTCCTTGCCAACAACTATGAATGGCTGGTACACAGCACCGATATGTTCCCGGTTGGCACTGAGGTTGGAATCCATGTTGACCCGTTTGATATTCAGATCATGAAAAAACCGGAATCTGAAGATGAGGAGGCTGCAGGAATTGAAGAATAGCAAACGTCTCCTGGCAGGGCCATACCTTTTCTGGGCAGTTTCTTTCATTATCATTCCTCTGATCATGATCTTCTATTATGGTCTGACTGACAATGACGGAAAATTCACCTGGATGAACCTTGCCAAAATCACAACACCTGAGAATTTAAAGGCTCTGGGGCTTGCACTTCTACTTGCATTTGTCAGCACAGTGATCTGCCTGATCCTTGCCTATCCTCTGGCAATGATCCTTGTCGGAAGAAATGTAAACCAGTCCAGCTTCGTAGTACTTGTTTTCATCCTTCCGATGTGGATGAACTTTCTGCTCAGAACTCTTGCATGGCAGAACCTCCTGGAGAAAAACGGTGTCATCAACTCCGTTCTCCATTTCTTCGGGCTGCCTTCATGGAACATTATCAACACACCGACAGCGATCATCCTCGGTATGGTCTACAACTTCCTGCCGTTCATGGTGCTGCCGATTTACAATGTACTTGTAAAGATTGACAAAGATGTTATTTCCGCAGCCAGAGATCTCGGTGCCGGAAATATCCAGACATTTACCAAGATCATCCTTCCGCTTAGTGTTCCGGGTATCATCAGTGGAATCACTATGGTATTTGTACCTGCACTTACAACCTTCGTCATTTCCAACCTCCTCGGTGGAAGCAAGATCCTTCTGATCGGAAATGTCATCGAACAGGAATTCCAGCAGGGAAGCAACTGGCATGTAGGAAGTGGACTTTCACTTGTCCTGATGATCTTCATCATTGCAAGTATGGCTCTGATCGCCAAATACGATAAAGACGGGGAGGGCACAGCATTCTAATGAAAAAGAAATTACAGAATTTATATTTACTGCTGATCGTGATCTTCCTCTATGCTCCGATCATGACACTGATGGTTCTGTCCTTTAACAGTTCCAGAACCCGTGCCAAATGGGGCGGATTTACCGGAAAATGGTATGTATCCCTTTTCCAGGATGAAGCGATCATGAGCACCTTATACAACACCCTGATCATCGCACTTCTTTCTGCGCTGATTGCAACCGTGATCGGAACTTTGGCTTCCATTGGAATCCAGAGTATGAACCGCAAGTTCCGTACCTTTATGCTGGGTGTCACCAACATTCCGATGCTGAACGCAGACATTGTGACTGGTGTATCTATGATGCTGTTGTTTATCGCATTCCGTATGAACATGGGATTTTCGACAATCCTGATTGCACATATAACCTTTAATATCCCGTATGTCATCCTAAGTGTCATGCCAAAACTAAAGCAGACCAACCGGCGGACCTATGAAGCTGCACTGGATCTGGGTGCTTCCCCGATCTACGCTTTTTTCAAAGTCGTATTTCCGGATATCCTTCCAGGAATTCTTTCCGGTTTCCTGCTTGCATTTACCATGTCGTTGGATGATTTTGTGATCACCCACTTTACCAAAGGACCTGGAATCGATACCCTGTCCACCAAAATTTACAGTGAAGTACGAAAAGGAATCCGTCCGGAAATTTACGCACTCTCAACGATCATGTTTGTAACGGTGCTCTTCCTTCTCTTCCTGATCAATTTAAAACCGGAAAAAGAAGTTCACGAAAAAGACGGCACGATCCGCAAGCCATCCCGTGCACGCCACACGATGCGTCTTATCGTAACACGTGTCGTACCGGCACTGCTCGTGATCGTCATTACAGCCGGAGGATTTTTCTACAATTCAAAGACAAAGATTTCCGGCGCCGAAAAGGTAATTGTCTACAACTGGGGCGAATATCTGGACCCGGATGTCCTGGATATCTTTGAAGAAGAAACCGGTATCCAGGTAGTTTATGAAGAATACGAAACCAATGAGATCATGTACCCGAAGGTGCAGTCCGGCGCCATTTCCTACGATGTGGTCTGCCCTTCTGACTATATGATCCAGCGTATGATTGAGAATGATCTCCTCGCCGAGATCAACTGGGATAATATTCCGAATATCAAAAATATTGGACAGACTTACATGGATCAGTCCAAAGCATTTGATCCGGAAAATAAATACTCTGTTCCTTATTGCTGGGGAACTGTCGGGATCCTTTACAACAAAACCATGGTAGACGAACCAATTGATTCCTGGTCTGTTCTCTGGGATCCAAAGTACAAGGACAGCATTCTGATGCAGGACAGCGTCCGCGATGCATTCGGTGTTACCTTAAAATATCTTGGATATTCCCTGAACTCAACCGACCTGGACGAGCTGAACGAAGCGAAGAATCTTCTGATCAGACAGAAACCACTGGTTCAGGCATACGTCGTTGACCAGGTGCGTGACAAGATGATCGGAAACGAAGCAGCCATCGGTGTTATTTACTCCGGTGAAGCCATTTACACACAGAAAGAAAATCCAAACCTGGAATACGTGATCCCGAAAGAAGGATCCAATATCTGGATCGACTCCTGGGTAATTCCGAAGAATGCAGAGCATAAGGAAAATGCAGAAAAGTTCATCAACTTCCTCTGCCGTCCGGACATCGCACTGAAGAACTTTGAGTACATCACCTACTCGACTCCAAATGAAGCAGCACGGGAACTGATTGAAGACGAGTCCATCCGCAACAGCAAGATTGCATTCCCGGATGCAAGCGAGCTCTCCGGATGTGAGACCTTCAAATTCCTTGGAGATAAAAACGATGCTGTCTACAATGAATTATGGCGGGAAGTGAAATCAAAGTAATGTGGGAAAGAATTCTGAATTATACAATAACCGAACAGAAAACTTCCAATATCCATGAGTTTTTAAAAGCTCATGGATATTCTTCTTCTCTGATCCGGGCAATCAAAGAAGATACGGAAGGAATCCGTCTGAACGGGGAACCGGTACTGGCGCGCACTCTTCTTACTCCCGGCGACCAGCTTGCCATCCGGATTACCGAAACAAAATTCTCCGAAAATATTGTTCCGTCAGATCTGCCTCTTTCGATCGTATATGAAGATCCGGACCTGCTGGTCATCAATAAACCTGCCGGAATGCCAATTCACCCTTCCCAGGGAAATTATGACAACACACTTGCCAATGCCTGTGCATGGTATTTCAAAGAGAAAGGCGAGCCTTTTGTCTACCGCTGCATTAACCGGCTTGACCGGGACACCACCGGTCTTCTGATCATTGCCCGGCATCTTTACAGTGCCTCTCTCCTCTCTGCCATGATGGCACGCCGGGAAATCCACCGGGAATATCTGGCACTTGCCACGGGAATCGTCCCGGAAGACGGAATCATCACTGCTCCAATTGCCAGAAAAGAGGGTTCTACCATCGAGCGCATGGTCGATTTTAAACATGGTGAATATGCCTGCACCCATTACCGCAGGCTTTCCATCACAAATACAGATCCGGTCTACTCTCTGGTTGCCTTAAAGCTGGATACCGGACGCACTCATCAGATCCGGGTGCATATGAATTACATCGGTCATCCGCTTCCGGGAGATTTTCTCTATAATCCGGATTACAGCCATATCAGCCGTCAGGCACTGCACTCACATCATCTGCGTTTCCGGCATCCAATCACAGGAGAAGAAATGCATTTCACAGCGCCTGTGCCTGAAGATATGTTACTCTGATAAATATATTTAAGTGATCCCCTTCCCCGGCACATAATACTCTTTTTATGGAAGAATTTTCCATATGTATTTTCCGGTCAAACAGAAGAAGAGCTCCTGAGAGAACAAAGATATTCATTCTCCCAGAAGCTCTTCTTCTGTTTATTTCTGACGACGGATCACACTAAAAAAACAGCGGAACGGATTCAAACTGCCTCTATAATCTATATCGCTCTCTTACCATGTGACCAGCTTCAACATTCTACAAATCGAAACATCCGCCTCCAATAAATTCCCTCAAAATCGAATTCTGCGGAACATACTCACTTCCGATCCCCACAAAATAATCCAGGAATTTGAGCAGTCTCTTCGCCTCCTGATATTCGGCGCAGTCCTTCTCAATTCCGAACAGGATCGGTTCTGCATAAGCTTTCAGAACTGCCAGCTCATAAAGAAGAGCTGAATTGAACATCACATCCGCGTCTTCCTGATACGGGAAAATATTGTTCTCTTCCCCTCTTCGCACCGACTGCCACATAGCGATCGTCTGCTTTGCCGAAGTACCTCTGGTTCTTGCATCACGCACCATCCGGCGGATCAGACGTCCATCTGTTGATGCAATCCGGTTATGCTCATCGATATTCAGCTGGGTCAGTGCACTGATATAGATCTTGAATTTATTTTCTTTTGGCAGATCATGGGTCAACGCATCATTCAGACAATGAATGCCTTCGATCACCAGAATATCCTGCTCACCAAGCTGCATATAATGTCCGTTATATTCCCGTTTTCCGGTCTTGAAATTGAACGTCGGAAGCTCAATCCGTTCTCCTGCAAGCAGCTTTTTCAGATCGTGATTAAAAAGTTCCACATCCAGTGCTTCCAAACACTCATAATTCGGCTTTCCTTCTGCGTCCAGCGGTGTATCCACACGGTTCTTAAAGTAATCATCCACCGAAATCGGATGCGGGACCAGACCGCTTACCCGGAGCTGGATGGAAAGCCGTCTGGAAAATGTAGTCTTTCCTGACGAAGAAGGACCGGCGATCAAGACAAACTTTTTCTGCGGATTTCCTGCAATCTGCTCTGCGATCTGCGCAATCTTCTTCTCCTGCATTGCCTCCTGTACCAGAAGCAGTTCCTTTGGATTGGCGCTGCCGCCTGTCACATAATCATTCAGTGCCCCTACCGTTTCAATTCCAAGCATATCACCGCCACGCGTAGATTCCTTCAGCACATGGAACAGCTTATTCTGAGGCTGAAACGGAGGTATCTTTTCCGGTTCAGCTGCCTCCGGCATCTGCACTACAAATCCCTCATCATATAAATATAATTTAAAATATTTCAGATAGCCGGTTGATGGAACCATATAGCCGTAATAGTAGTCCTCAAATTCATTGATACTGTAAATATTGACTGTAGACACTCTGCGATACCGGAACAAACGCTCTTTATCCTTCATACCGTACTTGCGGAACATTTCAACCGCTTCATCGGTATGAACCGATCTCTTCCGGATTGAAAGATCCATATCTGCCATTTCATGCATCCGTTCTTCAATCCTTGCAAGCAGTTCCTGATCCAGCTTCTGATCTCCTTTTATTGTACAATAATACCCTTTATCTACAGAAAAATGGATTCTCACCTGTTCTATCTTATCGTGTCCGATTGTATCATATACTGCCTTCACCAGCAGAAAACTTACACCACGGCGATAGGTAAGATTTCCAATTGTCTCGCCTGTCGTCACAAAATGGAGCGCACAGTCCTTTTTCAGCTTCTTTCCAAGCTCCTGAAGCTTTCCATTTACATATACAAGAACAATATCATGTGGGTATCTTTCCTGATATTCCCCGGCAATCTGCAGATATGTGGTTCCTGCCGGAAAACTTCTCTCTTCCCCGTCAATCTGTACTTTGTACATCTGCTGTTCCATATTTACCGCCTTCTTTCTGCCTTACGGCGCTTTGACAAATCTGTCTGTTTTCTCCCCGCTCCCAAACACCTTACGTCAAAACCCAGAATGGCTGCCGGATCTTTGCTGTCCGGATCTCTGCCTCTGGAAATTTCTCCCGGCAAAAATGTTCCATATCTGCAATAAAGATATGCTCCACGCCATAGTGTCCGGCATCAATTACTGCCATTTTTTGCGCAACCGCATCAATCCCCTCATGGTGATCAATGTCACCTGTCACCAGTACATCCACACCTTTTTCCAAAGATACGGAAATTGCGCTCTTCCCGGAGCCCGGAAAAACACCAAGGCGATGTACCTGCATATCCGGCTCTCCAAAAATTTTCACATTCGGAAGATCAAATGCTTTTTTTACCATTTCCGCACAGGATTTTAAATCCATCGGCTGTGCCAGATCAGCAACTCTTCCGATCCCAACCGGAACTTCGCCGGATTCTGAATGCATGCTTCCCGTCACTTCCAGAACCTCCGGTTCACTCAGTTCAAGTACCTTCCCAGCAAGCTCTGCCATTCCCATCACATCATAATTGGTATGCATCGCATAGTAAGAAATGTCATCCCGGATCAACTTCAGTACTCTTCTGCCAATAAAATCCTCGTCATTGATCTTTTTCATTGCTTTAAAGATCATCGGATGATGTGTGATCAGCATATCCGCGCCCCAGTCTGCTGCTTCTTCGATCACTTCATCCGTCGCATCCAGTGCAAGATAGATCCGCTTTACTTCTTTATCGCTTCTTCCGACCTGCAGTCCTACATTATCCCACTCCATAGCATAGTGCTTTGGAAAACGTGCTTCTATTTCTTTTATAATTTCTCTGCAAATCATCATTTTCCTCCTAAAAATACCGGTCAAGCAGGTCTTCTGCTCTCTTTATCATATGCAGAATCTCTGCACTTCTCTCCTTCGTGCGTTCACTCTCCTGCACCCGAAGCTTTTCATACACGCCCTGATTCACAGACAGTTCTTTTTTCAGATATTCTCCCATCACCGGGTGACCCTTCTCTAATAAATATTTTCCATATTCAAGCTCTTCTTCTGCTGCCGGAACACCTTCCGCATAAAGACCTTTCTGCTCTGTCGGGATCACCTTCATCATCGGATAGTATTTGCCATCCTCTTCCACCATGTCCTCTGCAACGATACGAAATCTATGTTCTTCCAGATAACGGCGGACTTTCGCAAGCTCTGACTGCGGCTGCAGGATCAGTTCCTTTAAGCTTCTGGTTTTTGCCGGATCCTCATTCAAAATATGTATGACAAGACCGCCGCCCATTCCGGCGGCGATCATTGTGTCAGCTTCTTCCATTTTCAAATTCACCAGACCATCAGAAAGACGGGTAACGATCTTCCCATCCAGTCCATGTTCAAGGATATGTGTATCCGCTCTCTCTAATGGTCCTTTGTTAATATCCATGGCAATTGCGGATGGAACCAGCCCGTTCTGTGTCAGATAGATTGGGATGTAAGCGTGATCTGTTCCCACATCCGCAAGACGCATTCCCGGTGTGACAAGATCCGCCACTGCCTGTAATCTTTTTGATAATTCAGCCATCTTCTTAATCCAAATAATCTCTTAATTTTCTGCTGCGGCTTGGATGACGAAGCTTGCGGAGTGCTTTTGCTTCAATCTGACGGATACGCTCACGGGTGACATCGAACTCTTTTCCGACCTCTTCCAGTGTACGTGCTCTTCCATCACTCATACCAAAACGCAAGCGGAGAACCTTCTGCTCTCTCTCTGTCAGTGTACTTAAAACTTCATCCAGCTGTTCTTTCAGAAGTGTCTGCGCTGCAGCTTCTGCCGGAACAGGTACATTGTCATCCTGGATAAAGTCGCCCAGGTGGCTGTCCTCTTCCTCACCGATCGGAGTCTCAAGAGAAACCGGTTCCTGGGAAATCTTTAAGATTTCACGCACACGGTCTACCGGCATGTCCAACTCTGCAGCGATCTCTTCCGGCGTAGGTTCACGTCCAAGCTCCTGCAGTAACTGTCTGGATACACGGATCAGTTTGTTGATCGTCTCTACCATATGAACCGGTATACGGATGGTTCTCGCCTGGTCAGCAATCGCACGTGTGATTGCCTGACGGATCCACCATGTTGCATAGGTACTGAACTTAAATCCCTTCTGATAATCAAACTTCTCTACCGCTTTGATAAGTCCAAGGTTTCCTTCCTGTATAAGATCCAGAAACAGCATACCACGTCCCACGTAACGCTTTGCAATGCTGACTACCAGTCGCAGGTTGGCTTCTGCAAGACGCTTTTTCGCTTCTTCATCACCATCTGCCATTCTCTTTGCCAGCTCAATCTCTTCTTCTGCTGAAAGAAGCGGAACCTTACCGATCTCCTTCAGATACATACGGACCGGATCTTCGATGCTGATTCCGTCCGGAACAGACAGGTCGATCTTCTCCATATCCACTTCGTCTTCATCCGAAAGCATGATCTCCAGATCATCATCATCCACATTGGAGTCATCATTCATCTGAAGCACATCGATCCCATTGGCCTCCAGGTACTCAAATACCTTGTCCATCTGTGTCGGTTCCAGCTCCATATCCCGGAATACATCATTGATTTCCTGAATTTCAAGAATGTTCTTCTTTTTCTTCGCAAGGGCAACCAGATTTTTTAATTTTTCCTGAAACTTTACTACGTTCTCTTCCATGTAGTGTCCTTCCTCTCATCGCTTGTTTATATTCTATCCCTAATTAATGGAAATATGCAGTTTATGAAGGTCCTGCACTGCCTTCTTCGCATTCATAAGCCTTTGCAGCCCCTGAATGTCTGTCGGATCCAGATTCCGGGTTGCGGTTTCGATACTGTACTCCTTTACCCGGAGAATCGTCTCCTTGATCGCTTTTTCCTGCTCTCCCGCAGTCGTCAGCTCTTTGATTCTCGTATTGAAAAGTGCTGCCACCGCGCGGTGTTCCTCTTCCTCTGTAAAATAATTCATGATCTGCGCAGGATTCAGTTCTCCTTTTGCATGCTGTTCATACAGAAGTTCAGCAACTTTCCGGTACAGCTCCACCGTAAAATCCTCCGGCGTAACATAACGGCTTACCTGATCAAACAGCTCTTCCCTGTCGATCAGCCAGGTAAGCAGAATCTTCTGTGACCGGATATGACCATCCTCATTTGGCGTTTCCTGGCGGATCGTCTGTCTCGGCTTTGTGGCCGGAGCTGCCATTCCGCTCTGGACTGCTACCTTGACAACCAGCTTCTTAAGTTCTTCGTAGCCGACGTGATAAGTCTTTGCCACCGCTTCTATGTAATTATCACGTTCAATTTCTTCTTCAAAACGTGCCAGCCTTCTCGCCGCTTCTCTGAGGAATTCCGTCTTTCCTTCCGGTGCATTCAGGTCATAACCTTTTTCCAGCATCTCAAGACCGAACATAAAGCTGTTCCTTGCTTTCCTGATCCGCTCTTCAAATGCCTCAGCTCCAAGATTCTTGATGAATTCATCCGGATCCTTGTACGGTTCCATCCGGATCACGCGGGTCGTCACACCGGCCTCCCGAAGGATCGGAGCTGCCCGGAGTGCCGCTTTAGTTCCGGCTTCATCACTGTCATAGGTCAGATAGACTTCATTCACATACCGTTTGATCAATGCTGCATGTCCTGCTGTAAGTGCAGTTCCAAGTGATGCAACTGCATTGGTAAATCCCGCCTGATGGAGCGAAATTACATCCATATAGCCTTCACATACAATAAAATACGGCTTTCTTGATGTTCTCGCCCGGTGAAGTCCGTACAGATTCCGGCTCTTATCAAAGATCAGAGTCTCCGGTGAGTTCAGGTACTTTGGCTTCCCGTCGCCCATCACACGCCCGCCAAATCCGATCACACGGTTATTCACATCCATAATCGGAAACATGACACGGTTCCAGAATTTGTCGTAAACTCCGTGCTTTTCATCGACATTTACCAGACCGGCTTTGATGATCATCTCTTCACTATAACCCTTCATCTTCAGGTATCGAAACAGATCATCACTGTATTTGCTGGAATATCCAAGTCCAAATGCGGTGATCGTCTCCTGGCTCAACTGACGGTTCTGCAGATATTCTCTTGCCTGCCTTCCGCCCTCCGTCTTCAGCTGCGCATAATAATACTTGGCCGCCAGCTTGTTCATCTCAAGCAGCGCACTTCTCGTATCTGCTCTTTCTTTCGCTTCTTTTGAATATTCCTCTTGCGGAAGCTCCACACCGGCACGCTGTGCCAGAAACTTGAGTGCTTCTACAAAAGAATAATTCTCATACTCCATAATGAAGGTAAATACATTTCCTCCCGCTCCGCAGCCAAAGCAGTAATACATCTGCTTATCCCTGCTCACAGAAAAAGAAGGAGATTTCTCACTGTGAAACGGGCAAAGTCCGAAATACGAACTCCCCTGCTTCTTCAGCTTCACATATCCGGAAATCACATCTACGATATCATTTTTCGATCTTACTTCTTCTATAATCTCATCTGAATAATACATTATGTCCTACACCTTCCTGGCAGGGTTCGCGCACCTTGCGCAACCCCTACATAATATATATTCGACAAAACTTTTTTATTTCCTTTAAAATTTCCAAGATTGTGGAATAAAAATTTCTTCAAACTTTTTCACGGCAAAATTATCCGTCATTCCTGCTATGTAATCACACACTGCGATCTCCGGCATTTCCCCCTTCTGCAGCTGTTTCAGATACTGCTCCGGCATCTTTTCCATGTGCGTTTCATAATAAGAATACAGATCTTCGACCATTCGGATTGCTTTGTCCTCTTCGCCCTTTGCAAGTGGATTCTCATAAACATGGGTAAACATATATGCCCGCAGCTCCATCAATGCTTCACGGACTTCCTCTGACATGCAGATCTTCGGTTTGTCCATGCTGTTTACGATCACATCATGGGTAAGTGTGTTCAAACGCTCTCTTTTACTGTTGCCCAGAACTTTTCGCAGCTCTTTGGGCAGTTCCTCTTCATTCATGATCCCCGCCCTTACTGCGTCATCAATATCATGGTTCACATAAGCAATCTTATCAGACAGTCTGACGATCTGCCCTTCCAGTGTCGCAGGCATTCCCGCACTTTTGTGGTTTCGGATTCCATCGATCACTTCCCAGGTCAGGTTCAGTCCCTCCCCCTGTTTCTCCAACACCTCTACTACACGGACACTTTGTTCATTGTGTTTAAATCCACACGGACACACATTGTTCAGAGCTCTCTCTCCTGCATGCCCAAACGGAGTATGCCCAAGATCATGCCCCAGTGCAATTGCCTCCACCAGATCTTCATTCAGCCTGAGCGCCTTTCCGATCGTCCGGGCGTTTTGCGATACTTCCAGCGTATGCGTCAGCCGTGTCCTGTAATGGTCTCCGATTGGTAGGAGAAACACCTGCGTCTTCTGCTTCATGCGCCGGAATGCCTTACTGTGCAGGATCCGATCTCTGTCCCTCTGAAAAACCGGTCGGATGTCACACTGTGGCTCATTTCTCTTTCTCCCCCGGGAAGCCATGCTTAATGTGGCACAGGGGCTTAGATATTCCTTTTCTCTTTCTTCCATCTGTTCCCTGATTGTCATTTTTTATTTTCTCTCTTCTTTCAGTCGTTTCTCGATTGCTTCTGTCACGCATTCCAGAACTTTAATACGTGCATAGTATTTATCATTTCCTTCCACTACGATCCACGGTGCATGTGGCATAGAAGTCTTTTCCAGCATTTCTTCTACCGCCACCTCATACTGATCCCATTTTTCCCGGTTTCTCCAGTCTTCATCGGTGATCTTCCACTGTTTTTTCGGATTTTCCTGTCTGGCTTTAAACCTTCTCGCCTGCTCATCCTTGTCAATCTGCATCCAGAATTTCAGCACGATTGCTCCTGCATTTACCAGATCCTGCTCCATGGCATTGATTTCCCCATAAGCTCTCTTCCATTCTTTTTCGGTGCAAAATCCTTCAATCCTCTCTACCATCACTCTTCCGTACCAGGTTCTGTCAAATATCGCAATATGACCGGCTTTCGGCATTGCACGCCAGAAACGCCACAGATAATGATGTGCTTTCTCTGTATCACTCGGTGACGCTGTCGGATTCACCACATATCCCCTCGGATCCATATGTGAAGTCAGACGTTTGATCGCACCACCTTTTCCTCCGGCATCCCACCCCTCAAAGCCAAGGACAACCGGGATTCTCCTGCGATAAAGCTCTCCATGCAGATGTTCCATCTTTTTCTGAAGCGCTTTTAAGCGTTCCTCATAAACCTCTTTTGGCATGGATTTGGAAAGATCCGTCTCTGCCAGAATGGATTCTGCTGTTTCCCTTTTCATTTCCGTTTTCTTTTCCAGACTGCCTTTTTCTTCCAGTTCCTTTCTTGCGACTGCTTCTTCCATTGCCTGGATCACCGCCTGATAAACAGCCACTTTGGCTTCTTTCTTCTTTGCAGCATTGATCACTGTCCACGGTGCGTAATCTGCATCCGTTTTCCGCAGCATCTCTTCATTGATTGCTTTATACTCTTTAAAATCATGGTTCCGCTTCAGATCGCCTTTGCTTACCCGCCATGCAGTATCCTTGGAAGCAAGCAGTTTCTCAAAGCGCTTTTTCTGTTCTTTCCGGTCAATCTTTAAAAACAGTTTGATGATCACCATTCCATCATCTGTCAGCTGTTTTTCAAACGCACGGATCGATGCAAAATCCTTTTCCAGCTCTTTTTCCGGTGTTTTTCCTTCAAAACGTTCAATCATAACTCTCCGGTACCAGCTGGTATCAAAAATCGCAATTCTTCCCTTTTCCGGGATCTTCGTCCAGAAACGCCACATAAAAGGATGCATCCATTCCTCTTCCGTTTCATTTTTTACCGCATATACTTTAAAGCCTCTTGGATCGAGTGCCTGGATCAGATTACCAATCTGAAGCCCTTTTCCTGCTGCTCCATAACCCTCAAACGCGATCATCACCGGGATTTTTTTCTCCCTGCACACTCTTTGCAGTTCTCCAAGCTGCTCTCCCAGTTCTTTTATATCCTTCATTTTTATATTTTTCTCCATAAAATGCCTCCATTTCACCAGTTTCTGCTCTTATTATCCCCAAATTCATTGATAAAACGCGCATTTAACGCATACAATTATATATCATATTACTATATTTTCTCATAATAAGAAAGTAAATTTGTAAAATCATTGAATTATTTATCTTTTCGATATTTTTTGTAATATATTGCGAATTAAAATTTCTTTTAATTTTTTGTTGACTTTGCGTTTGGAATATAGTATTATAGCTTTTGTCAGCGGCGAGCAGTTAAAAACAAAGCTCACTGAGTGATATGCGGAAGTGTCGGAACTGGCAGACGAGCAAGACTAAGGATCTTGTAGGCATTGCGCCTGTGTGGGTTCAAGTCCCATCTTCCGCATTCGGATTTATCCGAATCCGGTAATTAAATATTTTTGTGCGGAAGTGTCGGAACTGGCAGACGAGCAAGACTAAGGATCTTGTAAGCATTGCGCTTGTGTGGGTTCAAGTCCCATCTTCCGCATTATAAAAAGGGACCTCTGATTTTATCAGAGGTTCCTTTTTATAGTACCGAAGCGTGACCTGAACCCATGGTTCAGGTCTTCGCTCCGCTACGGTCGGCGCAGGGCATTCGTCCACCGGACGAACCTGGCCCCATCTTCCGCTTCCTTACCATTTATGCCTTTTTTTATTTACAAGATACAATACAATTCCACCTGCTACGATCACCATGGAGATCCACTGGGAGGTTGAGAACATCCAAGCTCCCCCTCTGTTATCATTTCTCAAAAACTCAACAAGAAATCTTCCCACACCATACAGCAGCATATATAAAAAGCCTACGTTTCCCGGTGTACCGTCTTTTTTATTCTTCCTATAATATAGAAGTAACACGATCATGATCAGGAAATCGCCCGCCGACGAAATAAGCTGTGTCGGGATCAGTTTTACACCTGCCGGAGCAAGCCCACCTTCCGGGAAGACCACACCAAATCTGGAGGTTGTCTCCCTTCCATAGCAGCATCCTGCAAGAAAACATCCGATTCTTCCAAATCCCTGTGCCATTGAAATACTTGCTACAGCGAGATCAAAATATTCCAGAAAATAAAGCTTCTTGATTCTGCAATATACAATTGCTGTCAGAAAACCGGCAATAATTCCACCATATACGACAAACCCTTCTGAACCGAGTACCGTCTTCGGATCCTTGATAAACGTCTTAAACTCCACGATCACATATAGAATTTTTGCACCTAAAAAACCGCCGATTACACCGTAAATTCCAATATCCACAATTGCTTCCTGATCCAGACCATTCTTTTTCGCCCGATAAGAAGCCATTGCTACACAACAAAGGATACCGATTGCGATCATCAGTCCATATCCATGTATCGTAAACTTTCCTATTGAAAACAGATCAATTTTCACGCTTTTTTCTTCCTCCCTTTTATCAATCTATTTATCATTGTATGGATTATCCCTTCATTTGTCAATCTTATCCTTTTTGATACTATCAGCTATTTTGCCTCTTAATCCAGCAATGGGGCATGATTCAGAGAATCACCCCCCCCCACGTTTAGAGCTATCATTAAATTGTTCTGCCTTACAGAAGATTCTTCATACTCTTCAGCCCAATTGCCAGAGTTGAAGTATTGTGTAAAAGTGCTGATGTCGTCGGCTGGATCACACCGGTTACTCCAAGTACGATCAGACCGGAATTGAATCCAACGATAAAACGGTAATTACTTTGAATCCTCTTCATCAGCCTATTGCTGAGACGTCTTAAGGTCACGATCTGTCCAAGATCATCTGCGCCTACCGTAATATCTGCAATCTCACGTGCAATCTCTGCGCCATTGCTGATCGCAATTCCCACATCTGCCGCTGAAAGCGCCGGAGAATCATTGATACCATCGCCGATCATAATAACTTTTCTTCCGGCTGCTTTTTCTTTTTCTACAAATGCAGCCTTATCTTCCGGCAGTACTTCTGAATAATATTCATCCACACCGACACGCTTTGCGATCGCCGAAGCTGTACGGTCGCTATCACCTGTCATCATAACAATCTTTCCAAATCCTGTTTTCTTGAGCTCGGCAACTACTGTCTTCGCCTCTCCTCTCAATGGATCTTCAATACAGATCACTCCTGCAAGCTGATTCTCGATTGCAAGATACAGATGTGAATATTCTTCCGGAAGACTGTCAAATAACTCCTGTTTTCCTTCCGGAATTGTACATTTTTCATCTTCAAATACAAAATGAGAGCTTCCGATAATTACATTTCTATCATCAATCGTTGTAGAAATGCCATGTGCAACCACATACTCTACCTTGGAATGCATTTCCTCATGATCCAGATTTTTCTCTTTTGCTGCATTTACTACTGCTTTTGCCATAGAATGTGGAAAATGTTCTTCCAGACACGCTGCAATACGGAGCAGTTCATCCGGTGTTCTTCCATCAAAGGGAACCACATCCACCACGGTAGGTGTT
>OIBP01000463.1_pt1 | contig 17266 bp, 15 predicted proteins | sample 1581061 | NCBI WGS metagenome assembly OIBP01 (sample SAMEA3882514, study PRJEB24775) | human gut metagenome | biome: human-associated habitat; feature: intestine environment; material: feces | place: Netherlands | collected 2009/2010 | reverse complement strand
ATCCTGTTCTGTTTCCTGGTCGGAATCATCATGATCTCGGGAGCGGGCGCAACGTTCAACCAATACTTCGGATTGCCTCAGTTCGCGGGCAGCGTGCTTATGGCCGCCATCGCTTTGGCAAGCGCTCTTCTGGGCATGAATCGCATTGTCAAAGTCCTTGGCTCCATTGGCCCTGTAGCCATCGTGTTTCTGATCATCATCGCGCTTGCCGCGCTGCTTACGAACTGGGACAACCTCTCCAACGCCGATGCCGCCATCGCCGCAGCGGGCGACTCTGTCGTGCGCGGCGTGGGCGATTCGAGCAGCTGGTGGATTATTGGCGCCGTGATGTATGTGGCCTACAACATCCTCGCAGGCGTACCGTTCATCTCCAAGATGGGCACCGAGGCGGCAAGCCAGAAGGAAGCCATCCTGGGCGGCCTGTTCGGCGGCGTTTTGCTGGGACTGTGCGCCTTCTGCCTTAACCTGGCAATGCTTGCAACCTACAGCGATGTCAGCGTCCAGGAAGTTCCCGCGCTGCAGTTCGCAACCATGATTTCTCCCGTCGTGGGCATCGTATTCGCCATCGTACTGCTGGTCATGATTTACAACACCGTCGTTCCCATGATCATCTCCGTGGCCAATCAGTTCTCCTCCGAAGAGAAAGACCCTGTCAAATACAAGGGCATCATCGTGGCCTTGGCCCTGGTCATGTTGGTCGGCGGCCAGCTCCCGTTCTCCACGCTGGTGAACGTGATTTATCCCTTTGTCGGCTACTTCGGCATTGCCTTTATGGTCATCATCTTGATCCAGTACATCCGCTGGCATTTCTCTTCCAAGAAAAGCGAATAAGCGCATAATATTCAAACAGATACCGAGGGGCTCTCTTCGCGAGGGCTCCTCGGAGCATATGCGGCATGTGGTCAGCGTGCTGCAGGTCGATAGAAAGCGAGGTGGTCGGCGTGGCCGACACGGAAAAGAAACGTTCCCAGCAGATGGTGCGCGAAGAGAGCGCGTATATGGCGCCCGCTGCACGCATCCCCTATTATGACCTGGTCATCGACCACGGCGAGGGCGCCATGCTCTACGACGTCGACGGCAACTCCTACGTAGACCTTCTGGCAAGCGCCTCGGCCACCACCAAACGCGCGCTCGCGAACACCATGTCGCAGGCCACCACGGCCACGTACGGGTTCTCGGCAGCAGCAAGCGCGGTATAGAGCCCGGGCAAAGCGCCTCGTTCTGCATAGGCGTCGCCCACGAGCCTGATGGTCAGATCGGGGTACATATCATGGAGAAAGCCCAGCTTATCGGCTTCGTTGGTGGTGATGATAAGCTCATCGGCCACGGGCGACAAACGCTCGACAAGACGGCAGATGAGGGGACGTCCCGCAAAGGGCACCGTCGCCTTCGACTGGCCCATGCGCCGCGACTCGCCACCGGCCTGGATGACCACCGTGACGCGCGGCCGCACGTAGTGCTCGGAAAGGAAATCGGCCAAAGCGGCCACATCTTCAAGGCCGATGGCGGGAATGCCATAGAGCGCCGCAGCCTCCTCGGCATCGGGAATGTCGGTCACCACGGCCACCGTGTTGGTGGAAGGCATCTTGGCCGCAGCATCGGCGGCAGCCGAGTAGTCGGACGCGCCCGGCACTTCGCCCGCGCCCGGCATCTCGCCCGCGCCGTCGCGCCCAGCCGCGTTGCCCGCGCGGTCGACCGCGCGCCCCAGCTGCGTGAAGTCCGTCGTCAAAGGCAGGCCCTCCCGGGCCGCCTTCACGAACAGGCGAGCCGCACGGCAGTCGGCCTCGTTGCCCGAGCGCATGATCTCGATGGTGGGCAACCCGCTTTTGCGGTAGCCCTCCACCACAATGATGTCGTGATTCGGCATCGAGCGCACCAGCTCGCTGCACTCCACCTCGTCTTCCACGGTCTTGATGCGCGCCACCTGCCCCGGGGCCGCAATAACCGTCTCAGAGGCGCCGGCGGCCCTGTGGCGGTAGGAGTCCTTGCCGGGAATATCGATGTCGAACCCGCGATGGGAATGGTGCTTGATGGAGCCCACGTCGAGCCCGCGGCCCACCAGCTCGGCGATAAGCCGCTCGATGAGCGTCGTTTTGCCGGAGTTGTGCCGCCCCACGACGGCCACAGCCGGACTTGGAATATCGATCATAGCTGTTACGCCCTCCCCTAATGCGGCCGCCCGGGCCGCAGTTTTGTTCCGGGAAAGTATAGCACTACGAAAAAAGCGGCGACCCTTGCGAGCCGCCGCCCTTTCGGAAACCCTTTCTGACCCAAGGCGATGCGCCGCCCTGCGGAGGAGATACCCAGGTTCTTACCTCAACCCCTCCGAGTCGAGCGATGCGGCTTCCTCGATGTACTCCTCCACCGGATTGTCGCCGAAGTTCGGCAGATCCGCGGTGGTCCAGCACTCGCAGGCGGGCATGCCGGGCACGCTGGCAGCGATGAACACCGGATCCTTGCCCTCCTTGCGCTGGCGAGTGTAGTCATCCAGCGCGGCCAAGGCCCACTTGCCGAGCAGCAGAATGGCCACAAGGTTGATGATGGCCATGAAGCCCATGAAGATGTCGGCCAAATTCCACGCCAGATCGAAGCTGTTCACGCAGCCGTAGAAGATGGCGGCCAGGCACAGCACGCGGAAGATGAGCATGCCCCACTTGGTATTCTTGAAGATGTAGCGGAAGTTCGTCTCGGCATAGAAGTAGTTGCCGATGAGGCTGGAGAACGCGAAGGCGAAGATCGCGAAGGTGATGAAGTGGATGCCCACCTCGCCAACGGCGTTGTTCACGGCCATCTGCACGAGCGGCATGCCGTTGAGCGCCATGGCAGCCTCGGGATCCTGCACCCAGAACACCATGACCATCATAGCCGAGCAGGTGCAGATGAGCAGCGTATCGATGTACACGGACAGGCTCTGCACGAGGCCCTGCTTCACCGGATGCGACACGCTGGCGGTGGCGGCGGCGTTCGGGGCCGAGCCCATGCCGGCCTCATTGGAGTACAGGCCGCGCTTGATGCCCCACATGATGCACGAACCAGCAAAGCCGCTGAACGCCGCCTTGAAATTGAACGCATCGCGGAAGATGTTGGCGATGACGCTCGGGAAGATCTTGATGTTCATGAAAATGACGACGAGCGACACGAGGATGTACAGCACGCCCATGACCGGCACGAGCACGCCCGTGATATTGGTCAGGCGCTTGCCGCCGCCGAGCACGCACGCGGCGAACAGCACCGCCAGGATCGCGCCGATGATGTACGGCGTGCGGCCCTTGGCGTAGAAGCCAAAGCCGGCGAAGGCGTCCTGCAGATTGTAGGACGCGAGCATGTTGTAGCCGACCACATAGGTCAGGATGAGCACGACGGCGAAAATGACGCCGAGCCAGCGCTGGTGCAGCGCCTGCTCCATGTAATACGACGGGCCGCCGACGCAGCCGCCCTTGCCGTCCTTTTTCTTATAGACCTGCGCAAGCGCAGACTCGATGAAGGCGCTCGCTCCGCCGAGCAGCGCCACGACCCACATCCAGAACACGGCGCCGAAGCCGCCGAGGCAGATGGCCGTGGACACGCCGACGATGTTGCCGGTGCCGACACGGGACGCCGTGGACACCATGAGCGCGCCAAATGAGGAAATGCTGCCCTTCTCCTTCGGCTTTTCCGCGACGACGTGGATGGACTCGCCAAACAGGCGGAACTGGATCAGACCGGTGCGGATCGTGAAATACAGGCCCGCGACGATCAGAAACAGCGGCACGATGTACGGCTGATATAAAAAGCCGCCGATCGCATTGACCACACTGTCAATTTTGTCAATCATGATTTGTCTCCTCTGCAATTTTTCATTTTCCCCGCGGCAAAGCAGCCGCGCGATAGATAGTATACAAAAGATTTGTCAAAAATGCAACCATAATTCAGCAATGTGACAAAAACCCTGAAAAATACAGGGTTTTCTCCACGGTGCAGCCTCTTGCGCGGGCGGATATTTCGGCGTAAGATAGGGATACTTTCCACGCGGAGACAAGGAGCGAAACACACATGTTCACAGGCTTTTCCGACGCAACGATCGACTTTCTCTGGGAGCTGCGCTTTCACAACGAGCGCCCGTGGTTTCTGGAGCACAAGCAGGTATTTCTCGACACGCTCGACCGGCCCATGAAGGCGCTGGCCGCGGACGTGACGGCGGCGCTCGAGCAGGCGTACCCCGACCGGAAGTGGTACCTGCACGTGGCGCGCATCTACCGCGACGCGCGGCGGCTGCACGGCAATGGGCCGTATAAGGAGAACCTCTGGTTCACGCTGCGGTGCGACAGCAGCCGCGGGCCGGAGATCCCGGCGTTTTATTTCGAGATCACGCCGCACAACTACAGCTACGGCATGGGCTTTTACTGGGCGAAGGCGAACACGATGGCGTGCTTCCGCCGCGCGATCGACGCCGATCCCCTGCCGCTGACGGCGCTGGCCGAGCGCCTGAACGCGCAGGATACCTTCGTGCTCACCGGGCAGGACTACGCCCGCGCGAAGGGCGACCCAGGCGCGCTGCTGCGCCCGTGGTACAATAAGCGCGTGCTCGACCTCTCGTGCGTGCGCAAACACGACGACCTGCTCTTCTCCCCCGCGCTGACAGACGCGCTCGTGCGCGGGTTCGGCTTCCTGCTGCCGTACTACGACTATCTCGAGGCCGTGACGCGGCGGGAGGATGCGTGATGCGCTGCTTTGACGGCCACTGCGACACGCTCGCGCGCTGCATGACCACCGGCGAGGGGCTGCGGCAAAACGGCGGCCACGTCGATCTTGCGCGCTGCGCGGCCCTCGGGCAGCACGCGCAGATCTTCGCCGTGTTTGCCGACAGCAGCGAAACAAGCGCCCCGCTCTACACCGTCGCGCAGCGGCAGCACGCGCTGCTGGAGCGGGAATGCGCGCGCAATGCCGATCTCGTGCGCCGCTGCCGCACGGCGCGGGACGTGCGCGCCGCCTGGGCCGCCGGGAAAACGGCCGCGCTGCTCGGCATCGAGGGCGCGGAGCTACTGGAGTGCGACCCGCGGCGGCTGGACGACGCGGCGGCGTGGGAGTGCGTATACGTGACGCTGACATGGAACCACGCAAACGCCCTCGCAGGCTCGCACTGCGACGCGCAGGCGCAGGGGCTCACGGCGCAGGGGCGCGACTTTGTGCGCGCGCTGTATGCGCACCGGATGCTGCCGGACGTGTCGCACCTGTCGGAGGCGGCGGCGTGGGACGTGGTGCGCCTCGGGCTCGGCCCGGTGATCGCCTCGCACGCAAACAGCCGCGCCGTGTGCGCGCACACGCGCAACCTCTCGGACGACCTCTTTCGCGCCATCCGCGACAGCGGCGGCGTGGTCGGGCTGAACCTCTACACGGACTTTCTCGGCGGCGGCGGCATGGACGCCGTCGTGCGCCACGTTGAGCATCTGCTTGACCTCGGCGGCGACAGGACGCTCGCGCTCGGCGGCGACCTCGATGGGTGCGACACGCTCGGCGGCGGCATCACCGGCGTGCAGGACTACCCAAAGCTCTATGCGGCCATCAAAGCCCGCGGCTATGACGCCGCGCTGCTGCAGGACCTCTTCGCCGACAACTGGCTGCGCGTGCTGCCGAAATAACGGAAACATACAATGCCCCGCCGCAGAAATCTGCGGCGGGGCATTTTCTCTATCAGGATATCTTACTCGAGCGGTTTGAAATCGGACTTCGGATGGTGGCACAGCGGGCAGACGAAGTCGTCCGGCATATCCGCGCCCTCGTACACGTAGCCGCAGACGGTGCAGACGAAGCCGACGCGCTTTTCCGCGGGCTTGGCCTCGTGCTTGACGAAGTCGGACGCCGGGTGCTTGCACAGCGGGCAGATGAAATCGGCCGGGAGCGTCTCGCCCTCGTACACGTAGCCGCACACGGAGCAGACCCAGGTCGCCTTCTCGGCGGGGGCGAGCTTCGGCGGCGCGGGCTTGATGTGGCTGCGGTAGTAGTCATAGGTCACGGTCTCGTCGTTGCTGAAGAGCTTGGACTCCGTGATCTCGGCGATGAAGAGCCGGTGGCTGCCCTGGTCGTAGCTCTCGACGACGCGGCAGGAGAACATGGCGTTCGTATAGCGGTTGATGTAATACAGGCCGTTGTCGCTGCGGGCGCAGTCGGTCCAGTCCGCGAACTTGTCCACATCCGCGCCGGACTGGAAGCCGAAGTGCTGGAAGAAGGCGAACGGCACTTCCTTCGTCAGCAGCGAGAGGTTGAACACGCCGGTGCGCTCGATCATGCCGCAGGTGTAGTTGGCCTTGATGACCGAGATGGAAATGCGCTCGGGCTTGTTGGCCATCTGGATGGCGGTGTTGATGACGCAGGCGTTGTCCTTGTCCCCTTCGCGGGCGGAGAGCGCGAACAGGCCGTACTGGAACTTGAAGAGCGCAGCGGGGTTCTGCTTGCCCTCGTTGACGATCGGCGCGGGCTTCGGCATGGAGGCCACGAGCGCGTCCGCGATCTCGGCGAGCGCGGCGAGCTGGTCGTCCTTGAGCGAGGATTTGATGGTGAGCGTCTCGTTGAGGATGTTCACGTTCTTGAGCTTGGAGAGGATGCCGCGCATGAGCTTGCCGGCCGTCGGCGCCCAGGAGCCGTTTTCGATCAGGGCAATGGTGCGGTTCTGGAGGTTATGCGCCGCGATGTCGAGCAGCGCCGTCTCCATGTTGCAGAAGATGCCGGCGTTGTACGTCGTGGACGCGAACACGAGGTGGCTGCAGCGGAAGGCCTCGGCCACGACATAGCTCGGGTGCGTGACGGAGACGTCATACATGGCGATGTTGCGCACGCCGCGCTCAGCGAGCATGGTGGCGAGCACCTGTGCCGCGTTTTCCGTGTGGCCGTAGACGGAGGAGTAAGCGATGAGCACGCTGCCCTCCTGCTCGGGCGTGTAGGAGCTCCACTTGCTGTACTTATCGACGAACCAGCCGATGTTCTTGCGCCAGACCGGGCCGTGCAGCGGGCAGATCATGCGGATGTCGAGCGTGGCGGCCTTCTTGAGCAGGGCCTGCACCTGCGTGCCGTACTTGCCGACGATGTTCGTATAGTAGCGGCGGGCATCGGGCAGCCAGTCGTGCTCGAAGTCGTACTCATCGGCATAGAGATTGCCATTGAGCGCGCCGAACGTGCCGAAGGCATCGGCGGAGAAGAGCGTGCCGGTCGTGGTGTCGAAGCTGACCATGACCTCCGGCCAGTGGACCATCGGCGCCATGACATAGGCAAACGTGTGCTTGCCGAAGCAGTAGGTATCGCCCTCGGCCACGAGGATGGCGCGGGCGTCAATGTCAAAGGTGAAGTAGTTGCGGATCATGTCGCGGATCTTCGCGTTGCAGATGATCTTCGCCTCGGGGTAGCGGCGCACGGTCTCCTCGAGCGTCTTGGCGTGGTCTGGCTCCATGTGGTGCACGACGATGTAGTCCAGCGGGCGGCCGCCAAGGACATGGGCGAGGTTTTCAAAGAATTGACCGGCGACGGACTGGTCCACCGTGTCGAGCAGGACGGTCTTTTCGTCGAGCAGGACGTAGGCGTTGTACGACACGCCGCGCGGAATGGGGTACACGCTCTCAAACAGAGCAAGACGGCGGTCGGACGCGCCGACCCAATACAGATCCTCGGTCATTTTCACAGTGCAGTGCATATTGGTCTCCTCCTTCTTATCCACAATTCCCCCGGTCTCAGCCGAGGAGTTTGAGCAGTTCTTCCTTCGGCGTCACGCCGACCTTCACGGCCGCGGCCTGGCCGCCGCGGAACACCATCAGCGTCGGGATGCTCATGATGCGGAACTGGCCCGCGAGCTCCGGCTGCTCGTCCACGTTGACCTTGCCGAACTTGTATTCCGGGTGCTCGGCGTCGAGCTCCTCGACCACGGGGGCCATCATGCGGCACGGGCCGCACCATGTCGCCCAGAAATCCACGAGCACGGGCTTGTCGGACTGCAGGACCTCCTGCGCAAAGTTTTCTTTCGTCAGTGTAATCATGATGATCTTCCTTTCTGGAATTGTCGTCTGTATTCGTATGTGCTGATTTTAACAGATTTTCCACCCGCGTTCTGTGGCAAAGTCACATTCCGGCGAGGCGGCGCAGTTTTTCGGCGTCCGCGACCGTGACCGTGCCGCGGCCGAGCGAGACGATGCCGTCGTCGGCGAAGTGGCGCAGCATGCGCGTGACGGTCTCGCGCACGGCGCCGGTGTCGCGCGCGATCTGCTCGTGCGTGGCGCGCACGGGCGCGCGGGCGTGGCCGGACTCGTCCCAGAGATACTGTGCGAGGCGCTTGTCAAAGCTCGTGAACAGCAGCTGCTGCATCGCCCACATGACATCGGAAAAGCGCTCGGTCGCAAGGCGGTACATGCAGCACTCGACATGGATGTTCTCCGCCGCAAGCTGCTGGAACACGTGCGCGCCGAGGATGAGCAGCTCCGTCGGCGCATCGGCCACGAGCTGCACCTCGAACGTGATCTGCCGGATGACGCACGCCGCCGCCAGCACGCAGGCGTCCCCGTCCGTGAGGCGGTAGAGCGTGATCTCGCGCCCGTCGTCCGAGAGCATGCATGCGCGCAGGCGGCCGCTCTGCACCCGGATCATGCCGAGGCACTGCCCGTCGCACCCGTGCACGAGCGCGCCGCGGTCATACTGCGCCAGGCGCGCGCCGCGCCGCGCAAGCTCGCGCTGCGGCTCGGTCAGGTTCGGCCAGAAGGGCAGCTGCTCGAGCGCCGCGGCCAATCGTTCGTTCATATCCGTTCCCCCATCGCCGCCGGACACACGGCGGCGCTCTTTTTTGACCAGCATAGCACAAAACCGCCGCCGATGGAATCCCCACGGCGGCAATTTTTGGCGAGATTTTTTCCGCATCCCGCCCGACAGCACGTTGACAAACCGGCCGCCGAACGGTACGATAGCAGCAGGAAACACGCAGCAAGGGAGGGACGCGCGATGCGGGCGCTGTGTTACGCGCAGACAAACATCGGCTCCGGCCGGGACAACAATGAGGATAACTACTACTGCAACGGCACGTTCAAGCGCGACCCCGCCATCCCCGTAGCCGAGGTGGCCGCCGAGCAGGAGAGCCAGCGGCTGATCTACGGCGTGTTCGACGGCATGGGCGGCGAGGCCAACGGCGAACAGGCGGCGCTGCTGTGCGCGCAGACGCTGCACCAGTGCAGCAGCGACGAGCCGTTTGACGCGCTCGATTTCTTCCGCCGGGCAAATGTCGCCGTGTGCGACATGATCGCGGCCAGCGGCCAGATCGGCGGCTCGACCGCCGCGACCGTACACCTGACCGGCAACCGCGCCTACTGCTGCAATGTCGGCGACAGCCGCATCTACCTGCAGCGCGGCGGCGCGCTGCAGCGCATCTCGCGCGACCACACCAAGTATCAGGAGCAGCTCGACGCCGGCGCTGCCGCCGCCGACGCGGCCGACAACCCGGACAGGCACGTGCTCACGCAGTATCTGGGCATGCTGGGCGCGCGCCAGCGGCTCATGCCGTATTTCGCGGCCAGCGCGCCGCTCGCCGTGGGCGACCGACTGCTGCTGTGCACCGACGGGCTGACCGGCAAGCTCAGCGACAGCCAGCTGCAGGCAGCGCTCGGCACCGACCTGCCGCTGCCGGAGCTGGGGCAGGCACTCATGGCGCAGGCTCTCGCAGCCGGGCCGGGCGACAACATCACGCTCGTGCTCATCGAGATCACGGCGCTCGACGCGGAGACGGCCGTGCCCCTGCCCCAGCCGCCGGCCGAGGAACTGTCGCAGACGCGGCGGTTTGAAGTGCCGGCCGCGCGGATCGCCGAGCAGGAGACCCAGCGCAAAAAGCACGCGCACGCGCGCCGGCGCGAGATCATCCTGACCGTGGCCGTCGTGCTGGCCGTGCTCGCCGCCGTGATCGCGGCGCTGTGGCTCGCGGTCGGCAGCATCCCGCGCAAGCACCCTGCCCCGGCGTCCACGCCGGTGCAGACCGTGGCCCCCACGCCGACGCCCGCGAGCGTGAACCCGCCGCAGATCATTCTGCCCCCGCCGCCGACGCCGGAGCCGGAAACCACCCCAGAGATCACGCCGGAGCCGTCGCCCGACACGACGCACGTGCCCGAGACCGCCGCACCGGAAAACTTACCCGGTTGACGCGCAGCGCCCGGATGCGTATAATAGCATTGTGAAAGATTCGACACCTTTCGAGGTGCATGAGGAGGAACATCGGATGCGCACACACCACGCCCTGCAGCCCCGCACGCCGGAGCAGGCATCCTACAGCATCGGCCGCCGCGACGGCAAGCAGTTTCTGAAGCTCTACCGCAGCTACCTGCACGGCACGCTCGCCGGAACGCGCGAGCCGGTGTATGAGGGCACGGTCGTGGAGAGCGCAGACGACTGGCGGCTGACCGCCGTGCTCGCGCTCGCGCCGATGACGCTCGCGTTCGCGTATCTGATCGTGATGCTGTTTTTCGTGTTCCTGTGATATTTCATATGATATGATAACAGCCCCGCTGCCGTTTTTCCGGCAGCGGGGCTCAGCTTTTTGTACGAAAAGCCCGCACCGGACTTTCCGAACAAAAAGCTGAGCGTACGATTCGATTCGAGGCGGGCCTTGCCCCCTCGAGCTCCCCCGCTGCCCAGTTTCTTTTTGCCTGTGCATAGCTTTTATAGTCTCAGCCCCACCGCCGGAATCGGCGGTGGGGCTGCTTTTTGCATTCACATTTCTATTCACTTTTCCACCTGCGCGCCCATCAGGTACTGCGCGCCGAGCGGGCCGGACAGCAGGCCCTGCACGTGCGTGTTGCACAGGTAGGTGTCCGTGTACCAGTAGAGCGGGCAGACAGCGCCCGTCTGCATGAGCAGCGTCTCGGCCTGGTGCATGAGCGAATAGCGCTCGGCCGTGTCGCCGCTGCTCTGGATGCGGTAGAGCAGCGCATCATACGACTCGGCCCAGGTGCAGTTGTCGCGCGTGCGGCCGTCGAGCGTAATGCTGTAGCCCGCATAGTCCGCGTGCGCGCCGCGGCCGAGGGCGACGCAGTTGCTGCCCGCACCGCTCGCCCAAAGGGAGAGAAACGGCATGGGATCGTCCACATCGGCGCTGAAGCTGCAGCGCGTGATCGAATAGCCTCCGGCGGCGCGGCTGGCGAGGAAGGTGTCCATGTCCTGCGCCGTGACCGCGAGCGAAATACCGTAGCGGCCGTAGAGCTCCGTGAGATAGTCCGCGATGGCGACGTGGCCTGCCGCGTCGGACGTCAGGTACGTCAGCTCCGGGAAGCCAGCGCACACGCCCTGCGCGCTGACCGTGAACCGGCCGGACGACTCCGCCGCCTGCCGCAGGAGCGCGATGGCCTGCTTGCAGTTGGCCTCGTGATCGCTGCCGTAATAACCGCCGCCCTTGCCGTCCGCGCCGTTGTGCGCGGTGAAGGCGCTGCCGTCGGCGTCCGAGACGCCGGGCGGGATGGGCGCGTTCGCGCTCTGCTGCGCGCCGGGCGTGATCTCGCTGCACAGATAGCTGCGGTCGATGAGCAGGGCGAGCGCAGTGCGGATCTGCGCGCGCTCCGTCTGCGAAAAGGCGCTCAGCGCCGGGTCGCTCATGGAAAAGCAGAGGCTGTACGTGCCGAGCTGGCTGACGGTGCGCAGCTCGGGCGCGTGATTTGCACGCAGGTCGTCGAGCGCGTCATCCGGTACGGGCCAGCTGAGCGCGTATTCGCGCGCGAGGAAGGCGGACGCCGCAGCGTTGGCGTCGCTCTGAAAGACGAAGCGCACCGTCTCGGCCGCGACATTGTCCGCATCCCAATAGGCGGGATTTTTCGTGTAGGTGAGGCCCTCGGTCGTCCACGCGGTGACCGTGTACGGCCCGCTGGTGACAAAGGCCGCGCCGTCTGCCGTCCAGCTCGTGGTGTCCGCCGCGCCGGAGGGCACGGGTGCATACGCCGGCTGGGCGCACAGCTGCAAAAACGTGGGCATGGCCTCCGCGAGCACAACGGTGAGCGTGCGCCCGTCGGCCGACGCCGTGACGTTCAGCCGCCCGGTGCCGTAGCCGTCGATGCAGGCGAAGAGATACGGCGCCGCCGCGTCACTGAGCGTGCTCGCCCGGTTCCACGCATAGACGAAGTCCGCCGCCGTGAGCGGCGTGCCGTCCGACCACGTGAGCCCGTCGCGCAGGGTGAACACATACTGCACGCGCCCGTCGGGCAGGGACTCCGGCTCGGGCAGGGCCGCGCACAGCTCGGGCGTGAGCTCGGCCTTGCCGTCGCCGCCGACGCGGTAGCCGGTCAGGCCGGCAAAGAGATTGACGACATACGTCGCGCCGACGCCGTTTTCCGTGCGCGCGGGGTCGAGCGCTGCCGGCCCGGCGCCGAGGCACAGCGTCAGCGGTGCGCCGGCATCCGGCGCGCGCACGGTGCTCTCCGATGCGCGCGTGCAGGCGCTGAGCAGCAGCGCCGCCGCGATCAGGGTGCACAAAAGGGCTCGCTTCATGCCGGTCACCTCCTGTCGGGTGCAAGTAAGCGGTAAGATTTTCCGTGCAGGCGTATCTTACCACACGCGCCGCGAAAATGCAACGGTTTCCTTCTCAAATTCCCCACTTTCAAAGAAAAATGGTGCGCTTCAGAATCGGAGCGCACCACATTTCGCGGTATTTCGACGAAAAAATGGGATTTCGGTCAAAAGGCCCATGTCCCGTCCCGGAACACGGGGACGGTACGGCCGTCGCGGCAGTGCGCCGTAATGGCCAGATCCGGCGTGCCGATCATGAAATCCTCGTGGATCATGGAGTCGTTCACGCCGAGCGCGCGCATCTCCTCGAGCGTGCGGTTCGGGTAGTCGCGGATGGTATCGATGAAGCCCATGCCGAGCGCGAGGTGGCAGCAGGCGTTTTCATCAAACAGCGTGTTGTAAAACAGGATGCCCGTCTGGTTGATGGGGCTGTCATACGGCACGAGCGCGCACTCGCCAAGGTAGGCAGAGCCTTCGTCCATGGCGATGAGCTTTTGCAGCAGGGCCTCGTTCGTGCGCGCGTGCGCCTCGACGGCGCGGCCGTGCTCGAAGCGGATGGAGAAATCCTCGATGAGCTGGCCCTGGTACGACAGCGGCTTTGACGAGTAGACGATGCCCTCGGCCTCGCCGCGCTTCGGCGAAATGAAGCACTCCTCCGTGGGCAGATTGGGGTTAAAATAGCTGCCGCCGATCGTGTACTCCCCGCCGCCGCAAAACTGTGCCTCGGGGATCATGCCGACGGTGAGGTTCGTGCCGTTGGATGCATGGTACTCCAGCGACGCGATGCCGAGGCTGTTGAGGTGGTCGCAGCGCGCTTGCAAGTCGGCATTGTGCGCGTTCCACGCGGCGATAGGGTCGTCGTCCACGCGGCAGGTGTGCAAAATTGCCGCCCAGAGCTTTTCGACGGCGCGGGCCTTCGTCTCGTTGGGAAACACCTTTTTCGCCCACGCCACGCCGGGCACGGCCGCGATGCACCACTGGTAGCGGCCCTCCATCTGGTCGCGGTAGGGCTTGATGACGCCATAGCGCCCCTGTCGGGCGCTGGCCATCTTCGCGGGGCTGACACCGCGCAGGCCGTCCGGATCTTCGCTGAGCAGGTAGATGCGGCACGGGAGCGTGTCAACATAGTGCTGGAGCTTCGCGCGCTCCCAAGCCTCGACGGTCTGGAGCGTTTTGACGCTCTCGCGCCGGATGGCGAGCTTTTCGAGCGCCTGGTGCTTCCACGTGACCGTGACCTTGCGCGCCCCGGCGTGATAGCACGCATCGGCGACCATGGTCACGAACTCCGGCTGGTCGAGCTCGGCCTCGATGACGACGTCCTGCCCTTTCTGCACTCGCGCGCCGACCTCCGCGATCAGGCGGGCATAGGCACGCAAAACGGTTTTTTTCATATCAGCTTTCCTCTTTTCCGTGGTGTTCGGGCAGCGTGACCGTGAACGTCGTGCCGTGGCCCGGCGCGCTCGTGACGGCGACCGCGCCGCCGTGGAGCGTGACGATCTGCTGCACCATCGACAGGCCCAGGCCCAGACCGGCGTTTTCCTGCCGGCTGGGGTCGGCCTGATAGAACCTCTGCCATATTTTATCCAGATTTTCCTGCGAGGTACCGATGCCGTTGTCCTGCACGGTCAGCTCGGCCCCGGCAGCCGTGCGCCGGAGCGCGACATGGATCCAGCCGCCGTCCACGCCGAACTTGAAGGCGTTATCGAGCAGATTCTGCACGACGCGCGAGATGAGAAAGACGTCCATGTCGATGAAGATGCCCGGCTCGGCCGCGCAGCTGATGCGGATGCCACGGCGCGCGACCATGGCCTGCTCGTCGCAGATGACGGTGACGAGATCGGAGAGGTCGGCATACTCCCAGTTGACCTTCTGCGTGCCCTGATCGAGCCGCGTGATCTCGAGCATGCTGCGGATGAGCGCCGACATCTTGTGCGCCTGCCGGTCGATGACATCGAGCGCCGCCTGATAATCCGCGGGCGTCTGCGCGTTTTTGCGTGCGTCCTCGCAGGCGGCGAGGATGACGGTCGTCGGCGTGCGCAGCTCGTGCGAGGCATCGGACGTGAAGCGCTGCTCGGCCTCGAACGAGCGCTCAAGCCGGTCGAACATGTTGTCAAACGACGCCGAGAGCTGATAGATCTCGTCGCTGCCGCTCGTGTGCGGCAGACCGATGCGCGCCTTGAGGTCCTGCCCGTCGGAGATGGCGTTGGCCGTGGCCGTGAGCTGGCGCACGGGGCGCAGGGCGCGGCTGGCGATGAAATAGCCGCCGATGACCGACAGCACGAGCAGCACCGGCAGCAGCGACCACGCCAGCGGCAGAATGACGCGCATGACGCCGCCGTTGGCGTCCGCGTCGATGACGCCGCGCAGCCAGACGCTGCCGACCATCATGTCCACGCGCACATCGTAGACGTAATATTCGTTGTCCCCGCAGTCGACGAGGCGCACGGTCTCGCTGCCGAGCGGTAGCGGCTCCGCGGGCGTGAACTCCGCCGGGAACGTGCCCTGCAGGACGTTGCCGTCCGCGTCATAGAGCACGGTGTAAACGCCGCTGCGGTTATAATGGATGCGGCTGAAGCGGAACTGGCGGTTATTGTACTTGACGCGGTTGGCGTTGTGCTCGACCATGCGCACGAGGCGCGCCTCGGGGTCGTTCGTGGCGACCGTGCCGTTGACGGCGAGCAGGAACGCGAGCACCAGCGCCTCGATGACAAACATCATGAGCGCGAACCAGCCGGTGATGCGCAGCTTTAGTGACGGACGTTTCATGTTTCCTCCCGCAGGACCCAGCCGACGCCCCAGACGGTGTGGATGAGCTTGGTGGGATAGTCCGCGTCGATCTTCCGGCGCAGGTAGCTCATGTACACGTCCACAACGTTCGAGCCGCCGCTGTAGTCATAGTTCCAGAGATGGTTTTCGATCCGTTCGCGCGAGAGCACGACGCCGCGGTTGCGGATCATATATTCGAGCAGGGCAAACTCCTTGGCCGAGAGCGCGATCGTGCGGCCGCCGCGCGTGACATGGTGCGAGGCGGTGTCGACCGTGAGGTCGGCGACGGTAAAGACATTCGTGGCGCTGCCGCCGCGCTTGCGCATGACGACGCGCAGCCGGGCCAGCAGCTCATCGAACGAAAACGGTTTGACAAGATAGTCATCCGCCCCGGCGTCGAGCCCGCGCACGCGGTCGGGCACGCTGTCTTTCGCCGTAAGGAAAATGACCGGCGTCTCGTTGCCGCTCTCGCGCATCTGCGCCAGGAGCGAAAAGCCGTCCATGCGCGGCATCATCACATCGAGCACGATGGCATCGTACTCCGCGCCCTCCAGATAGTCCAGCGCCTCCACGCCGTCAAAGCAGGCGTCGACGCTGTAGCCCTCGGCAGTGAGTGTTTTGGCGAGAATGCGGTTGAGGTCCTGTTCATCTTCCACGACCAGAATGCGCATACACGTCCCTCCTTGTTGTCTGTCTGAAAGATAATTATACCACAGACAGTACCGGTCTGTAAAATACGAAAACGCACCGGCTGCAAACTCTGCGAGGCTTTTTGCAGCCGAAAAAATGCACCGACCGCAAAACGGTCGGTGCATGATAATTGGTGTTCGGAAGCTCCTTACACGAGCTCGATGACAGCCATCTCGGCCGCATCGCCGCGGCGGGTGCCGATGCGGGTGATGCGGGTGTAGCCGCCGTTGCGGTCGGCATACTTCGGGGCAACTTCATCGAACACCTTCTTGGCAACATCCTCGCGGGTGATGAAGGCCAGCGCCTGACGGTAGGCGGTCATGTCCTTCTTCTTGCCAAGGGTGATCATTTTCTCGGCGAGCGGCGCGATCTCTTTTGCGCGGAAGACGGTCGTCTCCATGCGGCCCATGTCGAGCAGATCCGTGACCTGCTGACGGAGCATCGCCTTGCGCTGATCGGTGGTCTTACCGAGTTTCCTTGTTCCGGGCATATCGGTTTTCCTCCTTGATAAGAGTAACTGGTTATTACTGGTTGTCGTCGCTCGCCAGGCTCAGGCCCATCATAGCGAGCTTGTGCTCGACCTCTTCCAGGGATTTGCGGCCAAGGTTGCGCACCTTGATCATCTCTTCCTCAGTCTTGTTCGTGAGGTCTTCGACGGTGTTGATATTCGCGCGCTTCAGGCAGTTGAAGCTGCGCACGGAGAGATCCAGCTCCTCGATCGTCATCTTCATGACGGTGTCGGGGCGCTCCGGCTCTTTCTCCACCACCGTGCAGCTGTTGCCGATCGTGTCAGACAGATCGGTGAAGAGCGTGAAGTGATCGCACAGGATCTTGGCGCCGAGGCTCAGCGCGTCGCGCGCCGAGATGGTCTTGTCGGTCCAGACCTCGATGGTCAGCTTGTCGAAGTCCGTCTGGTTGCCCACACGGGTGTTCTCGACAGCGTAGTTGACCTTCAGGACCGGCGCATAGATGCTGTCCACCGGGATGGTCCCGATGACCTGCTGCGCACTCTTGTTCTTGTCCGCCGGGACGTAGCCTCTGCCGTGGGCGAGCGTGATCTCCATGGAGAGCGCGCCGTCCGGGCCGAGGCTGGCAATGTGCAGCTCGGGGTTGAGGATCTCGACCTCGCCGTCTGCCTTGATGTCGCCGGCCGTGACTTCACACTCGCCTGCCGCTTCGATATAGACGGTCTTCGGGCCGTCGCAGTGCAGGCGCGCGATGATCCCCTTCACATTCAGCACGATCTCCGTGACGTCTTCCTTGACGCCGGGGATCGTCGAAAACTCGTGCTGCACGCCCGCGATCTTGATGGAGGTCGCGGCGG
>OIBP01000456.1_pt1 | contig 17420 bp, 19 predicted proteins | sample 1581061 | NCBI WGS metagenome assembly OIBP01 (sample SAMEA3882514, study PRJEB24775) | human gut metagenome | biome: human-associated habitat; feature: intestine environment; material: feces | place: Netherlands | collected 2009/2010 | reverse complement strand
CGGATTGAAAGTCAGCAACTTGTATATTGCACAGGTAAAGCAGAAATGCGGTATTATTGAACGTGAGAATTACAACAAGCCAAAGTCTGAGGATGCTAAGCAGCCCCAATGCCCGCCGGAAAAAGAAAAAGCGATTATGGAAGCATTACGATACTATGGAATGATCAAATAATACTTTTGAGAAACCGCTGTGTGGCTAAGTCATGCGGCGGTTTTCTCTGTTTGTAACTTTTCAAAAAATGTCCTTGACATTCTGATGCTTTTTTGTTATCATGTGTAGCGTACTACATATGGAGGTGAATCACAGTGATGAAGAACGATGTCGGATACCTCATCAAGAGCATCAATGATAAGCTGGCGGCGAGAGCCGATGCGGAATTAAAGCAATTCAATTTAACGATGTCCCAATGCCGGGTATTTCTGTATCTGAGCAGCCGGGGCGGGCAGGCAACCCAGAAAGAAATCGAAATCTTTTTGGACGTTGCTCACCCGACGGTTGTGGGCTTGGTTTCCCGCATGGAACAGAATGGCTATGTAACATGCTGGCCCTGCGAAGACGGGCGCAATAAGTATGTCAAACTGACGCCGCAGGCAGAGGCCATCGACAAGGATATGCAGCGGAACCAGCTGGAAAACGAGGAAAGGCTGTTAGCCCCCCTTTCCCCGGAGGACCGTGAGCGGTTGAGAGATTTGTTGTTGACCGTTGCAGAACATTTGACGTAAAAGCCGATGGATGATCGGCTTTTATATAGCCCTGAAGTGTAGTGTGCTACATGTAAACAAATAGGAGGTTCAATATGATAAAAATCTTATCGGGGAGCCTGCGGGAATACAAGCGAGGCTCCATTCTCACGATCCTGCTCTCCATTCTGGAGGCAGCCTTTGAGATCCTGATCCCGCTCCGTATGGCAGATTTGATCGATCAGGGGATCGACTTGGGGGATATGGCAGCCGTCTGGAAGTTTGGTATCGCCATTCTGATTTTTGCTGCGCTGCAATTACTGACAGGCGTTCTTTCCGCACACATTGCGGCGAAAACCTCGGTGGGCTTTTCCGCCAATCTGCGGCAGGATATGTATGACAACGTGCAGACCTTTGCTTTTTCCAACATTGACAAGTTCTCCACTGCTTCCATCGTCACCCGCCTGACAACCGATGTGACCAATATTCAGAATGCCTATCAGATGCTGCTCCGCATGGCAGTGCGTGGTCCTGTTATGCTGGTATTTGCCATGATCGTATCTTTCCGCATCAACACGACCGTTGCACTCATTTTCCTTGCGGTCATTCCCATTATGGCACTGATGCTTCTCCTGATCATCTGCAAGGTCGGGCCGATTTTTACCCGGGTGTTCCACACCTACGACGAGCTGAACAATGTTGTTCAGGAAAATGTCCGGGGCATCCGTGTGGTGAAATCCTTCAATCAGGAAGATCACGAGATCAAAAAATTCAAAGGCATTTCTCAGAGTATCTATGAGGGTTATGCCGCCGGAGAGCGGCTGCTGGCGTTCAACTCGCCCATTATGCAGTTTTTCATGTACGCCTGCATGATCCTGATTTCGTGGATCGGGGCAAAAGCGATCGTTGCCAGCGGCAACAACGCAGCGTTGGGTATGACCACTGGGGACCTGACAGCACTCTTCTCCTATGCGACGCAGATTCTGATGGCGCTGATGATGCTTTCTATGGTCTTTGCCATGATTATCATTTCTCTTGCGTCTGCCCGCCGCATTGCGAAAGTGTTGGAAGAAAAAACGGATATTGACGATCCCGCTGACCCGGTCATGACCGTTCGGGACGGCTCCGTTTGCTTTGAGCAGGTAAGCTTTGCTTACTCGACCAAGAGCGACAAAAAGGTACTCAACGATATTAACCTGTCGATTGCGTCAGGGCAGACGGTAGGGATCATCGGCAGCACAGGCTCGTCCAAGTCCAGTCTGGTTCAGTTGATTCCGCGGCTCTATGACGTGAGTTCCGGTCAGTTATTGTTGGGCGGCGTGGATGTGCGGAAATATGATTTGGATGTATTGCGCAATGCCGTTGCTATGGTGCTGCAAAAGAACGAACTGTTCTCCGGCACGATCAAAGAAAATCTGCGTTGAGGCAACGAAAATGCCACGGATGAAGAAATTGAGGAAGCCTGCCGTCTGGCTTGCGCAGATGAGTTCATTCAGAGCTTTCCTGACAAATATGATACCTATATTGAGCAGGGCGGCACCAATGTATCAGGCGGTCAGAAGCAGCGGCTTTGCATCGCCCGCGCTCTGCTGAAAAAGCCAAAGGTTCTGATTCTGGACGATTCCACTTCTGCCGTTGATACCAAAACGGATGCTTCCATCCAAAAATCCTTTGCGGAGTTTATCCCGGATACGACCAAAATCATCATTGCACAGCGTGTCAGCTCCGTACAGCACGCCGACCGGATCGTTGTCATGGACGATGGCAAAATCGCAGCGTGCGGAAAACATGATGAATTGCTGAAAACCTGTGATATTTACAGAGAAGTGTATGAATCCCAGAAGAAAGGAGACAGCGACCATGAATAAGAAAAACGGACAGGTTTCGGGAGATAGAGTGCAGAAGCAGCAATTTGACACTAAGACACTGCGGCGGCTGCTTTCTTATATGAAGGACTATAAGGGACAGCTCCTTTTTGTGGTGGTCTGTATTTTGCTCAGCGCCATTGCGTCCGCTGCTTCGGCGCTGTTCCTGCAATCCCTGATCGACGATTATATCACACCGCTGCTCACAAGCTCTGCCCCGGTATTCACACAGCTTTTGAAGGTGCTGGTCGTGATCGGCGCAATCTATCTGATCGGTGTTCTTGCCACGCTTTTTTATAACCGTGTCATGGTAACCATTGCACAGGGAACGCTGAAAAAGATTCGGGACGAAATGTTTGAAAAAATGCAGCGGCTTCCCATCCGCGCCTTTGATACCCGCACCCACGGCGATATTATGAGCCTTTATACCAACGACACCGATACCCTTCGCCAGATGATCGCACAGTCCATGGCGCAGCTCATTTCCTCGGTCTTTACCATCGTGGCGGTATTGGTTTGTATGCTCTATGTCAGCTTTTATCTGACACTGGTTGCCGTGCTGGTCATGCTTCTGATCTTGCAGATCGTCAGGGTGGTCACTGAAAAGATCGGCGGTTTCTTTCTGATGCAGCAGAAAACGCTTGCGGATGTCAACGGTTATGTGGAGGAAATGGTAAACGGGCAGAAGGTCATTAAGGTTTTCTGCCATGAGGAAACCGCAAAAAAGGAGCTTGCCGAAAAAAACCGCACGTGGGCAACTGCCGCCGCCAGTGCCAACGGCTACGCCAACTCCATGATGCCTATGATGAATGCCCTTGGCTATGTGCAGTATGTCATTATTGCGATATTGGGCGGCTATATGGCAATTTCCGGCGGTACCAACATCGGTTTGCAGGGAACGGGGGCGCTGACACTTGGCGCAATCGCTTCTTTCCTGACGCTTTCCCGCAATTTCAACAACCCCATCTCTCAGATTTCCAACCAGTTCAACTCCATTGTGACGGCGCTGGCAGGCGCTTCCCGCATCTTTGCATTCATGGATGAGCAGCCGGAAACCGACGAGGGCTATGTAACGCTGGTGAACGTCGAGGAAACGAACGGCGAGCTGCGGGAAACTGAAAAGCATACCGGAATGTGGGCGTGGAAGCATCCGCATCACGATGGAACGCTGACCTATACCAAGCTGGAGGGGCGCGTTGTATTTGACCATGTGGACTTCGGCTATACGCCGGACAAGACCGTTCTGCATGACATTTCCCTTTATGCGGAGCCGGGACAGAAAATCGCTTTTGTTGGTGCAACGGGCGCGGGCAAGACGACTATTACCAACTTGATCAATCGCTTTTACGACATTGATGACGGCAAGATCCGCTATGATGGCATCAATATCAATAAGATCAGAAAAGCCGACCTGCGCCGCAGTCTGGGCATTGTCTTGCAGGAGGTGAACCTCTTTACCGGAACGGTGATGGAAAACCTGCGCTACGGAAATCCGGATGCCACCGATGAGGAATGTATCGCGGCTGCAAAGCTAGCAAATGCGGACGGTTTCATCCGGATGCTGCCGCAGGGATACGATACGGTTCTGAAAGGTGACGGCAGCGGTCTTAGTCAGGGGCAGCGGCAGCTTATCTCCATTGCCCGTGCTGCGGTATCTGATCCGCCGGTAATGATTATGGACGAGGCGACTTCCTCCATTGATACCCGAACCGAAGCGTTGGTACAGGGAGGCATGGACAAGCTGATGAAAGGACGGACGGTGTTTGTCATCGCCCATCGCCTGTCTACAGTACAGAACGCGGACGTAATCATGGTGCTTGACCATGGACACATCATCGAACGAGGCAATCACGAAAAGCTGATTGCTGAAAAGGGCACCTATTATCAGCTTTATACCGGCGCATTTGAGCTGGAATAACAATTACTCACGGGTGTCGGTGGGTATCTTTTAGGATAAAATGAAAGCACGCTATCGGAATGGAGAAAAATATGGAAAACAATAAATCATTGGAAGTCTTTGCGAAGGCACCGATTCGCAAAGCGGTTTTACAAAACGCACTGCCCGCAATGGCGGCGATGCTCATGGTGCTGATCTACAATTTGGCTGACACGTTCTTTATCGGGCAGACCCATGACGATCTGCAAGTGGCGGCAGTTTCCCTTGCCACGCCGGTTTTCCTGCTGTTTATGTCTGTGGGAACGATCTTCGGTATCGGCGGCACCTCGGCAATCTCCCGCGCCTTGGGCGAAGGACGGAAGAACTACGCAAAAAAGGTCTGCTCATTCTGTATGTGGAGCTGTGTTGCTGTCGGAGTGCTGATGTCTGCACTGTTCCTGATTTTCATGGATCAGATCCTTGCGCTGATCGGCGCAAGCGCGGAAACCTGGGACTATGCGAGAACCTATCTGACGATTGTAAGCTGCTCTGGTCCGTTTGTCCTAATCGCCAACTGCTACTCTAATGTCATTCGTGCCGAGGGACAGTCCGGCAAGGCGATGATGGGGCAGCTTTTGGGAAATCTCTTGAATGTCATCCTTGACCCCATTATGATTCTTGTGTTCAGCTGGAACATTGCCGGTGCAGCCATTGCAACCGTTATCGGAAATGTGGTGGGCGCAGGATATTACATCGTCTACTTCCTGAAAGGCTCGTCCTCCCTCAGCATCAGCCTCAAGGACTTTTCCTTGAAGGAAAAGGTAGCCTCCGGCGTTCTGGCAATCGGCATTCCTGCTGCCTTGGGAAATCTTCTGATGAGCCTTTCCAGCATCCTCATGAACAGTCAGATGGCAAAATACGGCGATATGGCGGTAGCCGGTGTGGGCGTTGCCATGAAGGTCACAATGATGACAAGCATGGTCTGTATCGGACTTGGGCAGGGCGTTCAGCCGCTGCTTGGTTATTGTGTCGGTGCGAAAAACTGGGAGCGTTACAGAAGTGCCCTCAAATTCTCGCTGATATTTGCCATTTCCCTCAGCACCGTGCTGACGCTGATCTGCTACCTCTTTACCGGACAGATCGTCAGCGTATTCCTCACGGATGCGGCGGCGTATGACTATGGCGTTTCCTTTGCCCACATTCTCCTTTGCACCAGTTTCCTGTTTGGCGTATTCTATGTGCTGGTCAACGCGCTGCAAGCCCGCGGCGCGGCGACGGAATCCCTGATCGTCAATATCTCCCGTCAGGAGCTGATCTACATTCCGTCTATGTTCATCCTTGGGGCGATCTTTCACGAAACAGGACTGATCTGGGCACAGCCTGTGGCGGATGTCTTGTCTCTGCTGTTGGCTATTGGGCTGTATTTCCGAATGTCGGGTAAAGAGAACGATTAAGTTCAAAAGGGTTTGGGACTATCCCAAAAGTCATAATTCCCGGCTAAGCCGGAGGCTTGAGTAAGCCCTAGAAGGGCTTTATACCGGCACGCATCTCAAGATGCACCGAAAAATCCTTCACTTGCATCACTCGTACCGCTGCCCACAAGTGGGCAAAATTACATTTACTGCATGCTACAGCAAATCCGACTTTTAATCACAGTTCGCTTCGCTCATTGCTGTAAATGCTAAAGCTTACAATAAAAAGTTCCTGAAACCATACAGCAACCTGCTGCGATTTCAGGAACTTTTTATTTGTGATTTATTCGGCCGGGAGCGGATTAATCAAAACTGAGCACGCGCAGCAACATTGCTGCGCACCAAAGCACGTTTCAGGCGGGCCTGGGCAAGTTCCAGCTCACGGGCATCCAGGTTTTTCTGGGCCAGCAATTCCTCGGCGCGGGCTTTGCTGCGCTCAGCACGTTCTTTGTCAATGGAATCGGCCCATTCAAAGGTGGTGGCCAGCAGGCGGCATTCGCCGCCAAACATGCTCAACATACCGCCCATACAGGCGGCGCTGCGCTGGGTGCCATCCTCCAATGTGATGTGGGCCTCCCCCATGCCAAGGGCAGTGCAATAATCGATGTGACGGGCCATCAACTGAACCTGCCCGGTGATGGTCCGGCAGGACACCGACTGTACCTGCCCATCAAAAGCAGTGCCGTCCGGCGTCATGATTTTAAGTGGGAAACTGGACATGGTCCTGCCTCCTTACTGCTGCTTGGCCTTAGCCAGAACGTCATCAATCGTACCGGCAAACAGGAAGCAGCTTTCGGGGATGGAATCACATTCGCCGTTCAAAATCATCTTGAAGCCACGCAGGGTCTCCTTCAGCGGCACATACTGGCCGGGCATACCGGTGAACTGCTCCGCAACATGGAAGGACTGGGACAGGAAGCGCTGCACCTTGCGGGCACGGGCCACCGTGATCTTGTCCTCCTCGGACAGCTCGTCCATACCCATGATGGCAATAATGTCCTGCAGCTCCTTGTAGCGCTGCAGCACCTGCTGCACGGCGCGGGCGACCTCGTAGTGCTCCTGGCCGACAACTTCGGGCGAGAGGATACGGGAGGTGGAGTCCAGCGGGTCGACAGCCGGATAAATACCCTGGGAGGCGATGTCACGGCTCAGAACCGTGGTGGCGTCCAGATGGGTGAAGGTCGTGGCAGGCGCGGGGTCGGTCAGGTCGTCCGCGGGCACATAGACGGCCTGCACCGACGTGATCGAGCCCTTGCGGGTGGAAGTAATACGCTCCTGCAGGGCGCCCATCTCGGTGGCCAGCGTGGGCTGGTAGCCGACGGCAGAGGGCATACGGCCCAGCAGCGCCGAAACCTCGGAACCGGCCTGGGTGAAGCGGAAGATATTGTCGATGAAGAGCAGCACGTCCTGATGCTTGACGTCGCGGAAGTATTCTGCCATCGTCAGGCCGGACAGGGCGACGCGCATACGGGCTCCCGGCGGCTCGTTCATCTGGCCGTAGACCAACGCTGTCTTGTTCAGAACGCCGCTCTCGCGCATTTCACCGTACAGGTCGTTGCCCTCGCGGGTGCGCTCACCGACGCCGGTAAAGACGGAATAGCCGTTGTGGGCCGTGGCGATGTTATAAATCAGTTCCTGAATCAGAACGGTCTTGCCGACACCGGCACCGCCGAACAGACCGATCTTGCCGCCCTTTGCGTAGGGGCAGATCAGGTCAACGACCTTGATGCCGGTCTCGAGAATTTCCGTGGCGGACTCCTGCTCGTCAAAGGCAGGAGCCGGACGGTGGATGGGCCAGCGCTCGATGTTCTCCGGCGCGGGCTGCTCGTCGACGGGCTCGCCCAGCAGGTTGAACACGCGGCCCAGGCACTCGTCACCAACGGGTACCTTGATCGGTTCGCCGGTATCCACGGCATCCGTACCGCGGACAAGGCCGTCGGTGGCCGCCATGGCAATGCAGCGCACGACGTTATCGCCAATGTGCTGGGCAACCTCAACGATCAGCTTTTTGCCGTTGTTTTCCAGTTCAACGGCGTTCAGAAGGGCGGGCAGTTCACCGTCCCTGAATCGGATGTCCAGTACAGGTCCCATGACCTGTACGACCTTTCCGATGTGTTTTTCTGGCATAGCACACACTCCTTTAGTGGGCTTTTTTTAAGACTCCGCATCGGCACCGGCCACAATCTCGGTGATTTCCTGGGTGATAGCGGCCTGACGCGCACGGTTGTAGTACAGGTTCAGATGGTCGATCATCTCGCCTGCGTTCTTGGTGGCGGCGTCCATCGCCATACGGCGCGCGCCCTGCTCACTGGCAACGCTCTCGCACAGGGCACCGTAGACGACGCCCGCGAGATACTCGGGGATAATGGCGTCAAAGACGGTCTTTCCGTCCGGCTCATACATCATCAGGCTTTCGCGCTCGTGGCCCGGCTCGGGGCGCTGAGCGTCAAAGGGCAGGACCGGCAGCACGGTGGCCGTCTGGGTCAGCATAGAGACAAATTGCGTAAAACCAAGGCGGATCTCGTCAAACTCCCCTGCCAGGAATTTCTGGCAGACGAGGCGGGAAATCTCAAAGCAATCGCTGACAGACAAATCCCCTGCCTCCGCGAAGGCGGTGGTCAGGATGGTCGCCTTGCGGCGCTCAAAGTGCTCGACGGCCTTTTTACCGATGGGCAGTACGCAATAATCCGCGCCCTCGGCGTCCGCCTCGATGGCCTTGAGGATATTGGAGTTGTAGCCGCCCGCCAGACCGCGGTCACCCGCGATAACGATATACAGGCGGCGGTTCGTATCCCGCCTGGCAAGATACGGGCTGTCGAACCCCGAGTCAGCGCTGACAATGTCATACAGCGTGCTGTAGAGCGTCTCAAAATATGGGCGGCTGCCCTCGACGCGCTCCTTGGCACGGCGCAGCTTGCTGGATGCCACAAGCTCCATGGCCTTGGTGATCTGCATGGTGCTTTCGACGCTTCGGATACGCAGCTTGATTTCCTTCATGGAACCGGCCATCGGCGGCACCTCCTTTGCAGTTTATTTTTCTTTGAGGAATTGGGCTGTGAAGTCAGCCAGCACCTGCTTGAGCTGCTCCTCGGTTTCGGGCTTCAGATCGCCCGTCGTGCGGATGGTCTCCATCACGCCCGCGGCGGTAACGTTCTCGTCCAGGTACTCATACAGGCGGCGCTCATACTCTGCAATATCGGCAACGGCCACATCCTTCAGGTAGCTGTGAATGGTCGCGTACAGGATGGCAACCTGCTTTTCGACGGCGACGGGGCTGTTGCGGTCCTGCTTGAGCACCTCGACGATGCGCTCACCCTGGGCCAGACGGGCCTTGGTGTCGGCATCCAGGTCAGAGCCGAACTGGGCGAAGCCCTGCAGCTCACGATACTGAGAGTAAATCAGCTTCAGCGTACCGGCGACCTTTTTCATGGCCTTGATCTGGGCGTTGCCGCCGACGCGGGAAACCGAGATGCCGGGGTTGACGGCGGGGCGGATGCCCGCGTGGAACAGCTCTGTCTCAAGGAAAATCTGACCGTCGGTAATGGAAATGACGTTCGTCGGGATATAGGCGGAAACGTCGCCCGCCTGCGTCTCGATGATGGGCAGTGCGGTCAGCGAGCCGCCGCCCTTGGCGTCACTCAGCTTGGCCGCGCGCTCCAGCAGGCGGCTGTGCAGATAGAAAACGTCGCCGGGGTAGGCCTCACGTCCCGGGGGACGGCGAATCAGCAGCGAGAGCGCACGGTACGCGACAGCGTGCTTGGACAGGTCATCGTAGATGATCAGGACGTGCTTGCCCTTGTTCATGAAGTATTCACCCATGGCGCAGCCTGCGTAGGGGGCGATATACTGCAAAGGCGACAGCTCGGACGCGGTGGCACAGACGACGGTTGTGTACGCCATAGCGCCGTTTTTCTCAAGATTCTCGACCAGCGTTGCCACGGTAGAGCGCTTCTGACCGATGGCAACATAGATGCACAGAACGTCCTTGCCCTTCTGGTTGATGATGGTATCGGTGGCAATGACGGTCTTGCCGGTCTGGCGGTCACCGATGATAAGCTCACGCTGGCCGCGGCCAATCGGGATCATCGAGTCGATGGCCTTAATGCCGGTCTGCAAAGGCTGCTTGACGGGCTGACGGTCCAGGATGCCGGGTGCCGGGGACTCAATGGCGCGGTAGTCGGCAGCCTCGATGGGACCCTTGCCGTCGATGGGCTGGCCCAGCGCGTTGACCACGCGGCCAATCATACCCTCGCCCACCGGCACGGAAACGACCTTGCCGGTGCGCTTGATGGTACTGCCCTCCTTGATGCCTTCATCATCACCAAGCAGGACGATGGAGACACTGTTTTCTTCCAGGTTCTGCGCCATGCCGTAGGTACCGCTCTCAAACTGGACCAGCTCACCGGCCATACAGTTGTCAAGCCCCGCGGCGCGCGCAATACCGTCGCCCACCATCGTTACCGTTCCGGTCTCAGTTTGCTCAATGGCATTCTCGTAGTACTTGATTTGGGAACGGATGATGCGGGAAATCTGTTCGGGTTTCAGTTGCACTGTTTGGTTCACCACACAATCTATAGAATGGGTGCGATTTTACTTAAAGGACTGCACCGTCGATTTCTGTACGCAGGCGCTCCAGATGGCGCTGCACGGTGCCGTCCAGGCGTGTGCCGTCCATGTCAAGCCGCAGACCGCCTAAAACGGCGGGGTCCACAGTCTCGGTCAGGACGATGTTTTTGCCTGTCATTTTCTGCAATTTTGCCAGCAGCTTTTCGCGGCTGGGCGCGGTCAGCGCAATGGCCGATACTGCCGTGACCTCAAGGATATTGTGGTCAACATTGTAGCGGTCCTGATACGCGCGCAGACAGCCCGGCAGCTCACCCATCAGATCCTCCTCGCACAGCAGCTTGAGGAAGCTGACGAGGTAGGGGTGGGCTCCCTCGAACGCCTTGTCCAGCAAGGCGCAGCGCTCCTTTTTGGGTACGCTGGGCGTCGAGAGCAGACGCAGGTACTGCGGCTCGGCTTCGATGCTGTTTATCGCGGTGCGCAGCTGCTGCAAAAGCTCGTCGGTCAGATTTTCCTCTGCCGCCAGCTCATACAGGCTGCCGCCGTAGCGCTTTGCAAGCTCGGTCATGAGGCATCCCCCACATTCCTGATAAACTCATCGATCAGGGCCTGATGGTCAGACTCGTTGATCTCGCGCTCCACGACCTTACCGGCAATCTCGACAGCCATGCCGCCGATCTCGTTTTTCAGGTCGTTGACAGCCTTCTTGCGTTCCTGGGCAATGTCTGCCTCCGCCGCAGCGCGGATGGACGCCGCCTCGGCCCTGGCCTCGCCGACGATCTCCTCCTCGCGCTTCTGGGCGCGGGCGGTTGCCTCGCGCAGCATGGTGTCGCGTTCATCCTTGATGCTCTGCAGGTGGTCGGCGTACTCCTTCTCGAGATCCGCAGCCTTCTGTTTGGCGGCATCCGCGTCGGCATACATCGTATCGATCTCCTGCTGGCGGTCATCGATCATCTTCTTCACAGGCTTGAAAAGGAACTTTTTCAGCACTGCAAAGGTGATGAGCATATTGCAGAAGGTAAACAGCGCAGTCCACGGGTTGACGCCTACAAAACTTTCAAAGCCCGTCATGAGCTATTCCTCCAATTCAGCAGTTTAATCAGAACACAAAGAGCAGCAGCAGTGCGATGACCAGCGAGTAAATACCGGTGGACTCGGTGATGGCGCAGCCCAGGATCATGTTGGTACGCAGGTCGTTGGCCATCTCCGGCTGGCGGGCCATGCCCTCCAGTGCCTTGCCGACGGCGTTACCTTCACCGACAGCCGGGCCGATGGCGCCAAAGCCCATTGCGATACCAGCGCCGATTGCGCAGGCAGCTTTTACGATTGCAGCTTCCATAGAAATATCCTCCTAAATAATAAATACGGATTCAGGCTTCCTCCGGGGGCGGGCAGGCATTGCCCACGTACACCATTGTCAACAGGCTGAAAACAAGGGCTTGTACGCCGCCGGAGAAAATATCGAAATACAGGCTCAGGATTCCGGGGACACCGACCTCCAGATACGGTACGCCTGTCAGCCCCAAAAGGGAGAGTGCGCCGGTCACGGCGAAAACGATGCCGAAGATCTTGCGCGCCAGCTTTTTCGTCTTGACGCCGCTGTACAACAGCGCCGCGCCGACTGTCAGAACGAGAACTCCCACAATGACGCTCTTGCCGACCAGACCCAGCACTGCCGCAGAAACGGTCGCCAGTGCCGAGTAGACAAGGCTTGTCAGGACGCTTCCGCCTGCAATGTTGCCGAAGTGACGGAACGCCATCGAGATCGGCTGTGCGATCTCGGAAACTAGGTTCATTGGGGTCATGACGACGATTGGCTCGGTGAAGCCCTTCAGCCAGCCGCCGACACCGTTGCGCTTAATGGAGCAGCCCCAGCAGATAAAGCTTGTCATCAGCGCCCAAGTCACCGTCGTGGACAGATCAGCCGTCGACGAGCGGAAGATGCCCGTCATGCCGATGAACGAACCGCAGATGGAACTGAGGAACAGCGCGCCGATGTAGGGTGTCCAATAACTGTTGTGCTTGCCCATCGTGCTTTCGACCATGTCATAGAGCATCGTCACGCCTTTTTCGACGAGCACCTGACGGCGGCTTGGCCGCTTTTGCAGGTTACTGCCCAGCACGACCGCCGCTATGCAAAGCAACAGCATGACAACAAACGACGAGACCGTTGTCTGTGTGATGCCGATGCCGCCGAACAACGGGATGGTAAAGTAGATTTTCGGACCATTCATGGGGTGGAATCACCGTCCTTTGTCTTTTGTGCCGCCTGGGGATTCGGGCGGAAAAAGTCGATGAGCTTGATGCAGATCTGCGCAAAGAGCAGCGGCAGGATGGCCGCCAGCGGGTCACACAGCTCTGCGCGAAACAGCAGGATATAAATGATGACCAGAATGACCGGGCGGACGACGCTCGACGTTTGAATCTCCAGCTGCGCCTTCTGCGGGCTGCCGCCGTTGGCGGCACGATTCATGGCGTTGGAGACTGTGATGCTCAGCGAGAGGAAGTTCCCCATCGCCATCACAAAGCCAATCAGAGCGCCGAGAAGCACAGCGTTGGTAAAGTGCCCGGTCAACGCATAGACCGCCAGCATAGCGGCAATGCAGAGCGCCACGGCCACAGCCAGGCGGCTTGCCTGCTGCAATACATCACGATGCTTTTGCAAGGGTGGACTCCCCTTTCTAATGTCGGTCAAAGGATATAGGAGATGTTTTTTCGCCGTCTTTTTTGGCGGGGCGGCCCTGCCGGTCCAGCGCCTGCAGCGAGCAGCGCAGGCAGCTTACCGCGGCCAGCACCCCGACCACAACGCCGGCAGCTACGACCCAGCCGCCCAATGTGAACCGATGCCGCAGCCAGACCGAACCGGCAATGCAGAGCGTCGGCGGTACGACCACCGACAGGCCAAACTGCGTCAGCCATACAAGATGGCGTGCCACATCGTAAAGACCCTTCATCGGTGCCTGACCTCCATTATCTGCCTTAATGCTACCAGTATACAACAGTTCGCAGAGTATTTCAACAGTTATTTTTCACGTATGGGGTGCATTTTGTACAGATTTCATACCTCGTTCACAATTGCGGCATCGGTAAATTCTTCCTGCCCCGGCAGGGCTGGTCTTTCCAGAACGTCCAGCGCCAACAGCACCGGGTAAAGGTAGCTGGCCCCGTAGCAGCCGATTTTCTTGGGACCGGTGATGACCTCCCCTGCGGCCTCGAGCAGTGTAATTTTTTCCAGCGCACGTCGAACCGTGGAGACGGTGATCGACTTCCGGCGGCGGTTCACGAAAAGTTCGCCGCCGCGGATCGTATAGGTGAACGGCAGACCCTTGGCGGTGTGGAAGGTTTCGCCCTGGTGCTGCTGCAAGAGCTGCCAGATGGCTTCTATGGGTTTTGTCATGTCACATCACACCTTTAGTATAACAGATTTTCATTATTGCACACCATGTACAAAAAACACCGCATGACCAAAATCATGCGGTGCCATTAGGACAGTTTATTTCTTTTGCCCAAAGCGGTACTCGGTGCCGTTTTTCAGGCGCTCAATGTTGGAGCGGTGCAGCCAGATGACCATAGCAGCCATGATGACGCAGCAAACCGTGCTGAAAAGAATGGTAGGCAGGTTCGCACCGCGGGCAATCAGGTTGATAAGGGTGCCCACCGGGTACAGCGCAGCAATGATGATGCTGCCCAGAGAGACAATGCGGGTGACAGCGACCTCAATCAGGAAGATGCCCAGCAGCACGGCGCAGACGAGGGGTTCGGTGGCGAGGGCGGAACCCGCGCCGACCAACACGCCCTTGCCGCCTTTGAAGCCGAAGAAAATCGGGCGGCTGTGGCCGATCATGCAGAAGATGGCGGCCAGATACGCGCCGCAGACGGGATCCAGCGGGTTCTGCCAGGCCGCACCCGTGCCGGAGAGCAACGCATCAAAGATAAAGCGGCCTAGGTTGACGGCAGCCACGCTCTTGCCCACGTCACCGAGGGTCGTGAAGACGGCGGGCAGCTTGCCGTAGGTGCGCAGCACATTCGTCATGCCCGCGTTGCCACTGCCATGATTGCGCACATCGTCATTGTACATGACTTTAGAAATCAGCACGCCGAACAGGATACTGCCCAGCAGGTAACCGCCTGCTGCGGTCAGCACGCAGGCCAGAAGGATATTTTTCACCATGGGTTACACCTTCCCTGCTTTGACCGCGCCGTCGCCGTGCTCGCGGGTAATCATCTTGATGGGGGTGCCTGTCAGACCGAACGTCTCACGAATCTGGTTCTCCAAATAGCGCTGATACGAGAAATGGAACAGCGCTTTCTGGTTGACGAAGCAGACGAACGTCGGCGGGCGGGTCGAAATCTGGGTGATATAGAATACCTTCAGGCGCTTGCCCTTGTCAGACGGCGGCTGGACCTTGGCGGTGGCACGGGCCAGCATCTCGTTCAGTGCGCCGGTGGGCACGCGGGTACCATTCTGGACATCCACAAAGTGGATGGTCTCAAACAGTTTGTCGACGCGCTGACCGGTCTTGGCGCTGATAAAGACGATGGGGGCATAGGACATGAAGCTGAAGTCCTCCTCCAGCTTTTTGCGCATGGCGTCCATCGTGTAGCTGTCCTTCTCGACGGCGTCCCACTTGTTGACGGCGATAATGCAGGCCTTGCCCTGCTCATGCGCGTAGCCGGCGACCTTGGAGTCCTGTTCGGTGAAGCCTACCGTCGCGTCGATCATAATGACGCAGACGCGGCTGCGCTCGACAGCGGCCAGACTGCGCAGGACGCTGTAGCGCTCAACGCCGCTCTCGACCTTGCCGCGCTTGCGCAGGCCGGCGGTGTCGGTAAAAATGAACTTGCCGTACTTGTTCTCCACCATCGTGTCGATGGCATCGCGGGTCGTACCGGCTTCGTTGGCGACGATCAGACGGTTCTCGCCCAGAATATGGTTGATGAGGCTGGATTTGCCGACGTTGGGGCGGCCAATGACGGCAACCGTGATGCGGTCATCCGTGTCTTCCTCGTCCTCCTCAAAGTTGAGGTGGGCGCAGACCGCGTCCAGTAGGTCGCCGGTGCCGTGGCCGTGCACGCCGGAGACCGGAATCAGCTCGCCGAGGCCGAGGCTGTAGAAGTCGTACAGCTCCATCGGGGGTTCGCCGACCTTATCGCACTTGTTGACAGCCAGCACAACGGGCTTGCCGCTGCGCATAAGCATTCCGGCAACGTCCTGATCCTGCGGTGTGACGCCCGCGGACAGCTCGGTCACCATGACGATGCAGTCTGCGGAATCAATGGCCAGCTGTGCCTGTTCGCGCATGTGGGCCAGCAGGCCGTCGTCAATGCGCGGCTCGATGCCGCCGGTGTCCACCAGCAGGAACTTGTGGCCGGACCACTCGCAGTCGCAGAAGATGCGGTCACGGGTGACGCCTGGGGTGTCCTCGACAATGGCGAGGCGCTGACCGGTCAGCTTATTAAAAATGGTGGACTTGCCCACGTTGGGGCGGCCCACGATGGCTACAATCGGTTTTGCCATGTCTGCCTTCCTCCCTCTCTACTCTCTTATCGTTTGAATTTTATCGTTTTGCGCTTGTGGGTGCTCAGCATTGCCTTGCAGCATCCGCCGCCGTCGGTGGGGATACTGACGGCGCGGCAGCCCAGCGCCCTGCCAAGCTCCTCCAGCGTGATGTCGTCAAGAAACTGGCCCTTCTCGTCGCGGATCATGACCTCGGGCACGGCCAGCAGGTCACTGTGTAGCCTGCCGCTGCACTGCTTGATGATGTCGGTGCCCGTGACAAGGCCCGCCACGCTGACGTTGCCGCCGAAATACTCATTTTTGATTTCGTGCACGGTGATCTTTACCTGCGGATACTTCTGCATCAGCGCATCGGCGCATTCCCGGATCAGCGGCCCGGCCAGCGTGCCGGTAACTACATCCATACTGTGGGGCAGCACCAGACCCGTGTAATTTTCCAGTTCTTCCAAAAAGGTGTCGTGGTAGAGCCGCCACATGCCGACGCCGTCCTCCAACTGCGCGAACGCATCGTAGAACTCTGCCGGAGGCAGCGGGCGCTCAGCGGTCAGATACCACTCATCGCTGGGGTAGATGACGCTGCGGCCATACTCGGCGCGGCATTTCTGTGCAAATTCTTCCAGAATATCCAGCGTGGCGGCGGCGGTTTCCTTATCGTAGGGCGTCAGCTTGTACAGACCCTTGCGGTAATCGGTCACACCGGCTGGCACGGCGGCGATGCTGCCGACCTGCGGGCGCAGGGCCAACAGGTCGGTCAGGGTGCGGCGCAGCTCGTCGCCGTCGTTGACGCCGCGGCAGAGCACGAGCTGACAGTTCAACTCGATGCCGCCCGCCGCCAGTCTGGGCAGATAGTCGAGCACCTCGCCGCCACGCTTGTTGGCCAGCATCCGTACCCGCAGTGCGGGGTTTGTCGTGTGGACCGAGACGAAGATCGGGCTGATATGCATCTGGATGATACGGTCAATTTCGTGGTCGGTCAGGTTTGTCAGCGTGATATAGTTGCCGAACAGGAAGGAGAGCCGCTCGTCGTCATCCTTAAAATAGAGCGGCTCCCGCATACCGGGCGGCAGCTGGTCAATAAAGCAGAACATACAGTGATTGGCGCAGCTGTGCTTTTCGTCGCCCAGATAGGTCTTGAAGTTGCAGCCCAGCGGCTCATACTCCGCCTTGGTGATCTGTACGGTGCGGTGCTGCTCGTTCTCACACACTTCCAGGGAGAACGAGGTGGGCGTTGTATAAAACTGGTAGTCCAGTGCATCGTTCAGGGGATGACCGTCGATGGCCAGCAGCGCACAGCCTACGGTAAGGCCGAAGCGCTCCGCGGGGGAATTTTCATCTACCGCTGTCACATACAGGGCCATGGTGTCACACTCCTTTGCGATGGTTGTTCAATAAAAAATGGGGAAGGCATCGCCCTCCCCACGCAAGAGACTTACGCCTCTTTCTTG
>OIBP01000447.1_pt1 | contig 17654 bp, 17 predicted proteins | sample 1581061 | NCBI WGS metagenome assembly OIBP01 (sample SAMEA3882514, study PRJEB24775) | human gut metagenome | biome: human-associated habitat; feature: intestine environment; material: feces | place: Netherlands | collected 2009/2010 | reverse complement strand
ATCAACGAGGTGCGCATGAAACGCGCCGGTGAGATGATCCGCAGTAATAAGCAGGCCTATGTCAAGGAAGTAGCTGCCGCCGTAGGTTTTGATGACCCCTACTTCTTCTCGCGGAAATTCAAAGATTTTTATGGGAAAACGCCAAGCGAATATGCGGAGGGATAAAGGTTAAGATGGAACTCATGGAACGATATTAGGGAAACCCTTTTGTGCCACTTTCAAAAGTAGCTTCTTGCTTTTTCTTTATAACTTCCTACCTTTTTTGTAGCGTAATATATAGATACTAATTCGGATATGGTATGATTAAGGAATAAGCGTTTTAGACATACTATCCATTCTTCTTTTACACAATATAATTTGATGAGGTAAAAATATGCTTTTTGATGAAAAAGACTTGAGCGTCTTTGATAACCCAGATTCTCGCTCTTATTTCAAAGAAATTCTGCAATCATATTATAGTCAAAATTACCGCGCAACAATTGTTTTGTTATACTCTTTTGTTATCTAGGATCTGTTTATGAAATTGCAAACCATGGCAAATGAAGGTGATAGCAAAGCTAATAAAAAGCTTACAGACATTAATGCGATGATAGCGGATGACGAAAAGTACTCAAAGGTTGAAAACGAAATCATTCAATTTTTCAAGGATAATTGTCCTTTATATTTTAATAGGTTTATTGAGGATATAGATTATTTGAAAATTTGTAGAAACAAATGTGCTCATCTTAAAGTTGATGATAATACTTTGTATATTCCCAGTGACTATCATGCCAGAATGTTAATATGTTCAATGTATGATCATATTTTATCTGTTAAAGCCCCGTTTATTATGGATCTGTTTTCTATTGCTCAAGCAGATGTAGAGAACTACACAAATTCTATATCGTATATTTCTGATAGCCAGTTTGATGAGTCTATAAAAGCCAACATAGAGAATAAATACCTAAAACGTATGACGTATGATTCACTAAAGAAATCGTACAAAACATTTATACGGCTCCTATTTGTATCCGAAGATGAAAAGTGTATTGAAAACATCTACGGTTTATATGCGTTTGCCTATGTAATGACTGGTTACATACTAAGACACGGTTTTCAGGCTGTATTTAAAGAAGATTCGATACTAGACACTTTTTTGCGAATCCCGGTTAGTTCACTTGAAAACTCTTCCCCACGGAAAAATGCATTAATTAAAATTATTATGGATTATCCTATTATAATGGATATTGTAAGAGAAAATCAAAACATCTTTGCATACATAGTAGATCAATTTTTTAGTGTGCCACATCATTTAAAATATTATCATACATTTTATCCAAGAAGCGAAAAATCGGTTTATACATTCTTTAAGGAAGCCCCTGCCATACAACAATCTATAGATTCTGAAATTTTATATAATGCCGTTAAGGACTCTCCTGATTTTGATCTTGGCGAATTCTCTCTTTTGATGGTCAAAAAGATTCCAAATTTTTCTGGTTTTGATTCCGCTGATGGATTTATGAATTTCTTCACCGCACATCTGCAGGGCTTAACTATTTCAGAAATCAATTCTATAATGGCAGTATATTATAGAAACAATCAATGTACCCTTCGCGGAAGACATTCGTCTGATAATCGATTTGTCAAAAAGTATATAGAGACTCATGATCACACAGATGATGCTGAAGAGTCTCTGAATCAAGAAAATGTAAATCCAACGCCTACCTTAGATAAATAAGAAGCCTTCAATCATTTTTATTAGTTTGTCAGATAAGCTCATTTTTGCTATTGCAACCGCATGGTTAGTTGAGTTGTCGATTTTTGCTCTATCTGTGGTCAAACATGCAATTGGTGCGTTCTAATGATAGTTTAATCCTTACTTTGTTTCCCTTGTAAGCAAAGACTCTTAAATCAAAGTTTTCTGTCATGAAACCTGTACCTGACTCCGGCATCCAATTCGAGCGGTGCTGCTCTGACGTGGGAAAATGCATCCAATGCAGACAATCAGATTTGGCAGCTTTGCGCGTCCCAGTCCAGCGGTGGCGGCAGTACGGGCGATTATGTGTGGCCGACGAAGTCTACGCGTATCACACAGTCCTATTCCTCTGGACATACCGGTATTGATATCGGTGCAGTGACTGCTGGTGTTGAAGGTGATCCCATTTATGCATTCTGCTCTGGCAAGGTTAAGCGCGTATTTAACTGGAATGCCTCTCAGGGTACCTCCGGTAACGCATCCATGGGTAACTGCGTTTTTATCCAGAGCGCAAACCCGAAACCTGGCAATGGCGGCTCGTACTTGCGAACCATCTATATGCATATGCAGTCTGCGCCGCTCGTAAGCGTAGGACAGTATGTCACCAAGGGGCAGATCATTGGCTATATGGGGAATACGGGCAATTCCTCGGCTGCTCATCTGCACTTTGCTATGCAGGCTAACAGTACCGATATGAACCCTGAAACGGGCACTGATCGGTATGTTGATCGTGATTGGATCAACCCGATGGCGTACTTCTAATAGAGAAAAGTACGCCCTAGCATAAGACAAGAGGCATTCTCCTACAAGGGGGATGCCTCTTGTCTTATGCTAGATGGCAGTTAAAAGATAAAGCGGTCTTACAAGATTGATGATGGGAAATTCATTGGGAAGTGATTGACTCTAGTTGATAAACGACATTCCCATCAGAATTATCAGTGTAAGTGAAGTGATAAACTAAGGCGCTTTTTTGTTTTGAGGAATCCTCAAATTGATTATCAGATGTTTCTGTAAAAACTAGAGCTTCAGAAGCCGCCGTATCGAACGTTACATCTGTTACCGTAATATCGCCGTAGGGGAGAGAGGTTTCTTGGCTGTAATAGCAAGTCCCGTTTTGCGGATCACCAAAGGGCCACTCGGTTATACTCGAAATAGAAAGATCAGAAAGCCCTAAATATAGATCGGCAGTTTGCAGAATATCGCTTTCGGGAATTTCCCAGAAAAAATTGGAATTCTGTGTATAAGAAGAACCCTCGCCGTTTCTTTCAAAAGTCTGATACAGCAAAAAGAATGACAAAGAATAATCTAAAGGAATATCTTTTGTGCTTTGCATAGGGGAATGGAAAAAACGTCCCAAAGTTTGGGTATATAAAGCAAGATCGGATTTCTGCGCTTCATTATCAGGAAATACGGAAATTTGTTCATTTTGGGCAGGAGTACTCTCCGGAAGCACATCACCAGATGCCGACTCGACAGGTTCATCAACGGAAGCCGTGGCAGCAGGAGTTGGAGATGGGGGTGTTGAAGCGGATGTATCCGTCGAATTTGTGTCCGAATTGTTTTCTGAATTTGATAAAGGAGTGGATGATGCCGAGGACGATGCAGGTGTAATAGAAATGCTGCATCCCGACAGTAAGCAAGTGCATAATGCAATAGAAAGAATGGCTTTTGTGCTTTTCTGAGTCATAATCGAAATCCTCCTTCAATAATATCTAACCACAAACGGAAAAAGGACGTTTGTAGGGAAAATACGAAGATGTGCATAGAGATCGCAATGTATTTTATAATAGCGCCGTCACTCGTCGAAGACAACCGTTCCAGGGATAGAGTTTTGAGTAATGATAAAAAGTAGCACTGCAAATCCTCAAAACCATCTTCTCGATGTAAAATAAAGGCGTAGTGCTTCAATAGCGGTGTGAATTTTTGAACGAGTGTCCATGCTGCGGTTGAATCACCGGATTGGTATGCAACAATGCCTTGATAAATTTCCGGGGCCATTTTCTTCTATCACCCCGAAGGGTAAGGAGAAAACAGCGGACGGTTTGTAAACGTAAGAAAAAAGAAATTAAATTATAGCAGTAAGACTTTGAAAATCGCCATTTGAAAAGCATCCACACAACGCCGCTATAATGCCAAGTAGAATGATTCGGCGATGCTGCTACTGCTTTGCTTATTGCTGCTCGGAAAAATAGAGTCCCAGGTTTTCCTCGATGCGCTGGACGGCGGTGTCCAGGTCGATCTCGTTGCCGTAGTAGTCAAACGCAGCCTCATGCGTTACATCATAAATCGTGGCAGAGCTGACGGACGGCGCGCCCAGCTCTTCGATCAGGGAATCCCAATCGCAGGTCAGCGGGTCGGCGGCGTAGGTCTGCTCCCCGTCCGCGATGGTCTGCGCCAGATAGGCGTTTTCCACATCCCGCTGTACCGAGAAGCCCTTGTAGAGGGAATTCAACTGCACAACGGGGTCTGTCAGCATGATTTGGACAAAAGCTTTTGCCAGTGTGGGGTTGGCGGCGTTAGCCGGGATGGAAACGATCTCTTTGGCCTCAAAGCCGCTGCCGGGCAGCGGCCGGATGGCAACGGCGGGGTAGCTCCAAAACAGCTTCAGCGCGTCGGAACGGCTGCTTACAACGCCGGTACCGCAGGGGTAACTCCCCTCGGCCACCTTGATCAGGCTCATGGCAAACTCCGACTGGGCCACGCTCTGTCCGTTGCCGCTGGCCATCACATACTCGTTGGTTTGGGCGGTGATCTGCTGGCCATCGATCATCTCTCTGGTGGATTGCAGGAATGCGCGCAGCGCGTCCTCGTCAATGCGCTTCTCCTCCGGGAAGAGCCCGGCGCTGGAGGCAATATAGAAGGAATCAAAAATATCCTCGTAGGAGGTGTTAAAAATCAGGCTTTGCTCCTGATAGAGCGCGGCCAGCGACGCCAGCGAGGCGTAGTCATCCACGTTGATCTCGCTGCTGCCGCTTACAAAAACCGGCACGCGGAACACCGACGGATAGGCGTAGGGCCTGCCGTCCAGCGAGTAGGCGGTCAGGATGTTTTCATAGTATCCGTCCATCGAAACAACACCATCCAGCGACGCCAGCACACCTTTCTCCATCAGCGAACGGATGGGCAGGCCGTCCAGAAAAAGCACGTCGGGCGCTTCACCGGCCAGCAGACGGGTGTTTAGATTCTTGATGATATCCTCGTCGGAAAGGGCCTGGCTGGTGGCATCGCGGCCAAATTCCAACTGAACGTCACAATCCGGGTACTGGTTGGCAAAGACCGCGGCGGCGCTGCGGATGACATCGCTGTCCTCCAGCGCCCAAATATACAGGCTTTGCGCTGCCTGTGTGGGCAGGGTGGCGTCCAACCGGATCAGGACAGTCAGCGGCGCGCCGTTCTGCAGGCAGGACACCAGGAAGGCGGCATCCCCCAGCGGGAGAATCTCATAGTCGGTGGTCTGCGGTGCGGCGTAGACAAAGCCTTTTTCCTGCACCATGGCCTGCTTGACCGAGGAACCAAAGCCCGCCTGAAAAACTCCGTCCATGGTGAGGAAAACGATCTGCTGGTTCTCGCCGTCCACCGCATAGGCGGCCACCTCCTGTGCCTCAGGAACAATCGCAAAGGAATCGGCCTTTTCACCGGAAGGAAGCGCATAGACATCCATCGTTCCGGCATTCCGGTTGCGCAGATACAGCCGGTTGCCCGATACCGCAAAGGTATAATCCACAACGCTGGGACGGATCGTGGCGGAAATATCCCCGCTCTGCCCGTCCACAATCTGCAGAACACAGCTTCCTGCGCCGTCCGCCAGGCAGACGACCGCATACCCCGGGGCGGCGGCAAAGTCGGTGATGTAGGGCGCGGTGCCGCCGGCAGGCGGCGTATCCGTCAACACTGTGCGGACGCTTCCCTGCGAATCGACGCGGTAGAGCGTCAACGCGCCGCCGGTCTCGCCGGCCGCTGCCGCCGTAACAGGCGGTCAGCGTTTCCACCTGCGTTTTGTCCAGCCCGTCCAGAAAGGCTTGTACGGTGGAGGGATCGATGGTTTCCCAGCCATCCCCCGTCCAGGAAAACGCCGCTGCGGTGTTTTGGGCGTCATTATACAGCGATAACGTGGGAACGCCGTCCAGCATCTGTAGCTTGGCGGGAGCGAAGCCGCTGTCCACCGCGGGGGTGACCTCCGTCTGGGTGTATTTTCCCGTGGCGTACTTCGTTTGGGAGGCCGTTCCCGGCTCCTCGGTTGAAGGAGCGGCGGAACACCCTGCCAGCGCCAGCAGCAAAGCCATGAGGGCGGCCAGCGGCGCAAGCCGTGATCGAATTCGGTTCATACAAATTCCTCCTGACGGGGCGGCGGCGCAGGCGGCCGCTGCCCTGGCAATTTTGGTAATACCACTGTACCACACAAAACCTGAAAAAATCCTGAATGCGCCTGCGGCTCTTTCCGGCCTTGGTTGCGCTCCGGGAGAATTTGTGCTATAAATTAAATAATCTGCCGCTTTTGATACGGCCTGCGAGATATGCCCCGGGAGGTAGAATACATGAACTTGCTAGTGATCGAAGATGACCGGAAACTGAACCGGATGCTGTGCGAAATCCTTGAAAAAGAGGGCTACACGGTGAAAGCCTGCACCGACGGGGAGGAAGGCGCTTACTATCTGCAGCAGAACGCCTACGACCTGGCGCTGGTGGACTGGATGCTCCCCGGCGAAAGCGGGCCGGACATCCTGCGGGAAAGCCGCCGCAAGGGAATCATGACGCCGGTGGTGATGCTGACGGCGCTGACCGCCGTGGAAAACAAGGTGACCTGCCTGGATGCCGGCGCCGACGACTATCTGGGTAAACCCTTTGACAGCCGGGAGCTGTTGGCCCGTGTCCGGGCCAACCTGCGGCGGCAGGCCCCCATCGAGGAGCTGGTGGTGCTGCGGTACGGGGATCTGGTGTACGACACCAAGGCGCTGCTGCTGGCCTGTGGCCGGGAGGAGATCGCGGTCTCCAAAAAGCTGGGCCTTATGATTGAACTGTTTATGAAAAGCAAGGGTCAGGCGCTGGCACGAGCCACCCTGTTTGCCCGCGTATGGGGCGCGGACGCCGACGTGGAGGAGGCCATTCTGGACAATTACATCGGCTTTTTCCGCCGGCGGCTGGCCCAGATCCACTCCAAGATGAGCTTGCGGACCGTTCGAGGTGTTGGGTATGCCCTTGTGGAAGAAAAAGAAGGCCGCTGAACCGGCCGCGCCGTTGGACGTTCTGCGGTGGAAGATCGTAGCGGTGAACATCCTGTTTGCCGCCATGGTGGTGGCTACCCTCTGTTTCGTGGCCGCCCGGCAGGGAAAGAACGCCCTGGAGGAGAAGCATAGGCTGGCCTTCGCCTCCCTCTGTTCCGCCCTGGAACAGCCGATCCTGGAGACACAGACCATCGACCATAAGGCAATCTACAGCAGCGCGGTGGAAAACCGCCTGGTGCCCGCCTTATTCGAGAAGGGAGCCCCCATCGAGAATCCCTACCTGCAGGGCGATGATGCCGCACCGCTGCTCACTCTCAGCGAACCAATGCTGGAAGAGGCGCGGCAAAGCGTGGATGGGCAGAACGGCCTGTGGGCCAAAACGGTTGTCCGGCAGGCATACACCCTGCGGGACGGGAGTGCCCTCTGGTTTGCGGAATACTGTGCAATCCCCACGGCCAGTGGGAATTGGATCGAGATGTACCTGTTTCAGGATGCCGCGACCTTCCGGCAGGAATGGGGCAGGATGCAACTGTTGTACGTAGCGGTGGCGGCGGGCGGCGTGCTGGCTTTGGGGGCGCTGGCCTTTGCGCTGACCGGCTGGGCCATACAGCCCGCCCGGCGGGCCGAGCGGATGGAGCGGGAGTTTTTGGCGGCGGCCAGCCACGAGTTGAAAAGCCCGCTGGCAGTGATCATCACCAGCGCCGAACTGCTGCCTTCCGGCGGCGAGGAGGCAAAATACCGCGCCAACATTCTGTCAGAAGCGCACCGGATGGCGCAGCTGGTGCAGGAGCTTCTATCCCTTTCCCGTCTGGAGACCGCTGCCCGTCAGATCATGCCGGCAAAGCTGGACACCGAGGCCTTTCTCTGGGAAGTTTACGAGACATGGCAGCCGGTGGCGGCAAAGGCCGGTGACCGGCTGACCCTCCGCCTGCCGGACGGCGCGCTGCCGCCCATTCGGGCAGACGAGGACGCGCTGAAGCAGGTGATGGCCATTCTGTTGTCCAACGCCGTTCAGCACACCCCCAGCGGTACGCAGATCGAACTTTCCGCCGTGGCGGCGGGGCGAACGGTCTGCCTGTCGGTGGCCGATATGGGGCCGGGCATTGCGGATAAGGAACGAGCTTTCCAAAAGTTTTATCGCGCAGACCCGCAAACCGGCGATGCCAGCCTGGGTCTGGGCCTGAGCATCGCGCAGAAGCTTGTGGCGCTGCATCACGGCAGCATCACGATCCGGGATACGCCGGGCGGCGGCGCTACGCTGCAGGTCACGATCCCACAGGCGTGATATTGGCAGAATCCACAACCGTTTGTCGCATCATTGTAAAAAGTGCTGTGAGAGCCTTTTGGTTTTCTCACAGCACTTTTTGTGTACATACCGAACAAGAAATCACTCGTCGGCATCGTCGATTTTCGATGAAAGAAACGCGCGTTTTCGCTCGAATGAGCACTTTGATATGAAATCCGTGCTATAACAAGGGCAATTTACGGAATAGGATGTGAATCGCCAATATGCAGATAGTAGAATTAGAAATGGTTCCTCTTTCTCTTCGACCGGTATTGCAGCGACTTTATGATATGAAAACTACGCAGTCTGCTCTGCGTGAAGGAGTACTGTTTTCCACCAAGAGAAACAACTACTACTATGATACAGGCACCGGAAAGGTAATTGTGTTGGACGATGATACCAGCTACATTTTCCGCGTATTGTTTGACCCCACGTTGAGCGCCGAAACATTTTTGATATCACTGACAAAAGTCGATCCTAATGCAGTGAAAAACCTCCTACAGACAATTGACGCAGAGCGCTTGTTCCAGCGACCGCCGCTTTTGAGCATGGGAAAAGAAATTGCGGCGGGTGTAACCGATACGGAGCAGAAAGTTGAACAAATCATTCTTGAAGTGACGGAGCAATGTAATTTCCGCTGCAAATACTGCGTCTACTCAGAGGATTTCTCAGGGAACCGTGATTTTGGGAATCGGCGGATGCCGACAGAAATTGCCTTTAAGGCAATTGATTGGGCGTTGGAAAACAGCGGCGCTAAACTGGCAATTACTTTCTACGGCGGCGAGCCGTTGCTCAACTTTAAGCTGATGAAAGCTGTGATTGAGAGGTCTCAGGCCAAGAGAGGGAACAAAGAGATTGTTTATAGCTTTACTTCCAATATGTCGCTCATGACACGCGAAATCGCCACCTATCTGGCTCAAGTTCCGAACTTATATATTATGGCCAGTATCGACGGCCCACGCACTGTCCACGACGCATATCGTGTGTACGCAAATGATGCCCCCACGTTTGAAGACAGCATTGGCGGTCTTCGAATTTTGGCGGATGCCTACGCAGGTTCCCACATGCCGGTTAATATAAACGCTGTGTTGACACCTCCATTTGGATTTGAAAAGTTGGAGCAGGTAAATGCATACTTCGAATCGCTGGACTGGCTTCCGGCAACCTGCCATGTAAATATTACTTATCCATCGTATGGAACTTGTCCTGGCTTGGATGAGTATTACGACAAAATCACCGGCAATCCCAAGTATGCTCTTCATGGTATGTGCAACCCCCTTATGATATGGCAACAGCGCAAGGCAGAAACCGACGGGCTTGACGCCTACAAAGCCAGAAACATATATTACCATTCGATCTTTGACGACTTGGTTAAAATCAACAATCGCATTATCGTTGATGAACCTACACTGCGCCGGGGATTAAATGGATGTGTACCTGTTTGATGAACCTTTTTCGGCGTTAGATGCTATTTCAGAGCAGCACATTATTAAGCGGCTTAACTTGAAAACAAAAATGTCTATTACCATTTTTATAACACATCGATACTCCAGCCTTCGATTGGCGGATTTCATTCTGGTATTAAAAGATGGCGAATTAGTCGAATCCGGTTCCCATCAGGAACTGCAGAAAGCTGGGAAGTATTATTCAGAATTAATCAAAGCGCAGATCGAACCAATCGACCATTTGGCGCAATTGGATGAGACCTAAAAGCTGTTTTGGCAGAAAGGTATTCAGGTTTTTTTCAGGTTCCCTGTGCTACAGTGTAGGCAGGGAGGTGAAGGCGATGAAACGGCCAAAGGTCACTGGCCTGCGCCGGAGGGAGAGCTGGCAGGCACTGCCTTTTCTGCTGCCCAGCCTGTTGGGGCTGTGCCTGTTCTATCTGTTCCCACTGGCCGAAACGGTTCGGGCCAGCTTTATGGACCCGCTGCGCAGCCGGGCCGTCGGGTGGGGGAACTACCGGGCGCTCTTTCAAAATACTGCGTTCCGTCTGGCTGTCCGCAACACCTGCCGCTTTCTCTGCATCTGCATCCCGGCGCTGCTGGCCGTCAGCCTGCTCTGTGCGGTGCTGCTTGGCGCGGCAAAACGGCGGGCGGTCTTTTTCAAAAGCGTCCTCCTGCTCCCCTATGCGATCCCTGTTGCCAGCATCGTTGTGTTATGGAGGGCGCTTTTCTCCGGCAAGGGGCTGGTCAACGGCTTGCTGGTGGGGCTGGGGTGCCGGCCCGTGGACTTTATGGGCAGCAGCGCGGCCTTTTGGGTGCTGATTTTCACCTACCTTTGGCGAAACAACGGGTACGATATGCTGCTGTGGCTGGCGGGTCTGGAGACCATCCCCCGGCCCTTGTATGAAGCGGCAGCGGTGGATGGAGCCACCCCTTTTCAGACCTTTGTCTTTATCACGCTGCCCAATCTGCTGCCAACGGTGGTGCTGACCACCATACTGAGCCTGGTCAACTCCTTTAAGGTCTTTCGGGAGGCCTACTTGGTGGCAGGCAACTACCCGCAGGAAAGCATATATCTGCTGCAGCACCTCTTCAACAACTGGTTCCTGTCGCTGGACATCGGCAAGCTGTCTGCCGCCGCCGTGCTGCTGGCGCTGGGGCTTGGCTGCGTCGTGTATCTACTGTATCACTTTTGGGGTGGTGGGCAGGAATGAGAAAAAAGGAGCCTCTTTTGCCGGTGCTGATCCTTGGCCTGCTGGCCTTCACCGTCCTTTGGCCGCTGTGGTTTACCGTCGACGGTGCGCTGATGGCGTCGGACGAATTGACAGCCGCCCTGGGGCCGGCCCTGTTGGACACAGCAGACGGCGGGTATGCGGTGTGGACGATTCTGCCTTCCTGGCCGACGCTCCAACCGCTGGCGGAGCTGCTGCTGGACACCCCGCAGTTTTTTTCGGTCTTCTGGAACACCTGCCTGCTGGCCTTTGCACAGATCGCCGGTCAGCTGGTGGTCGCCGCCCCCGCATCGTGGGCGTTTGCCAAGCTGCGCTTTGCGGGCAGGCGTTTCCTGCTGCTCGGGTACATTGCGCTGATGGTGCTGCCCTTTCAGGTACTGATGGTACCCAACTACCTGATCGCCACACGCCTTGGAATCTACGATACGCCGCTGTCCGTCATCCTGCCAGGGGTGTTTTCGGCGTTCCCGGTTTTTATCATGACCCGCAGCTTTCAGGATGTTCCCAATGAACTCCTCGAGGCGGCCAAGCTGGACGGCGCAACGGCCTGGCAGATCTTTTGGAAGATCGGAGTTCCGCTGGGATATGCCGGAATCTTTGCCGCCTTGGTGCTGAATTTTATCGAAGGGTGGAACGCGGTGGAGCAGCCGCTGCTCTTTCTGAAATCCCAATCCAACTGGCCGCTTTCCATGTATATGAACGATATTGTGACAGACAACCTGGGGATCGCCATGGCGGCCAGCCTGCTCTCGCTGATTCCGGCGATGCTGGTGTTCCTGTATGGGCAAACCTATCTGGAACTGGGCATCCAGGCCGGAGGCATCAAGGCATAAGGAAGGAGACATTTTCTGTGAAAATCGTCAGGGATTCTGCCGTTCGTCAGGAACCGGCGCAGCCGCAGGCCGTATCGCCGGAGGAAAACAGGTTTTCGATTCGCCCCCGGCAGATCGCGCTTTTCTTTTTGTGGATGCTGGCTTTTACGCTGCTTGCCCGCGGAACATCCGGCGCGCTGCTGCCAGAGGTGCAGCTCTCCACGCCGGCGCCCAATACCATCACCCAGAGCCTAACGGCGACAGGAACCATTCAGTGGGCGGCGGGCAGCCTGTTCTATCTGCCCGAAGGGCTGCTGGTGGAGGCGGTTTTTGTCTCGGAGGGGGAGGCTGTACAGGAAGGAGACAAAATAGCGGCCCTCCGCCGGGAGGATGTGGAACAGAAACTGCGGAGCCTTCAGGCAGAACTTGCGCAGAAACAGACGGAATATGCCCGGCTTACCAAACCGGTGGCGGCGGACAGCTATGATCTGGAAAAAGCCCAGCAGGCCCTGCAGGCCGCCTACCAGGCAGCGGAGAACAGCGCGGCAGCCTGGGCGGAGAAAGAAGCGAATGCCGGCAGCGAGCGGGATGCCCTGCAGCGCGAACTGAACGAGCGGCAGGAAAAGGCCGCCCAATATGCCCGCGAGATCGCAGAGAAGCAGGCACAGCGGGAGTTGCTGCAGCAGGAAGAATCGCCGGACGAGGAAATCATCAGCCGGATCGAAGCGGAGCTGACGCAGCTTACGGCAGAGGAAACGCAAAACCGGGAGGCACTGGCCGAAGCGGAAGCCCGGCTCAACGAGGCGGACGCAGCGCTGGAAAGCGTCCAAAGCCAACGGGAAGAAGCGGCTCGCACGGCTGCGCAGGCCGCCGAACAGGCGGAGCAGGCCCGAAACGACGCCCGGCACGCCTACGAGAAAAGCGTGGAAGCCGCCAGTGAAACAGCCGCCGCCAATGCGGCCAGTGCCACGGTTCTGGCGGAACAGATCCGGGAAATGGAAAGTAACGTGGAGACGCTGAAAAAATTGGACGAGCAGGAGGGCGTCTTCTGTGCGCCGCAGACGGGTACCGTGGAATCTCTGCAGCTTATGCAGGGGCAGACCAGCGGCCAGGTGGGCGGGAGCATTTCTGACCCCGAAAGAGGGTATCAGATCCGATTTGCGCTGGAGGCCGAGGACGCGGTGCAGGATACCGCCGGCGTTACGGTGACGGTCATGCAGGGAGCAAAGTCCGAAAGCGTGAAAATCAATTCGTCCGTTTCTCAGCAGGATGGAGGCGTGGTGCTTTCCGCTGCGCTGACCGGGTCGGATTGGCAGGTGGGAAAAGCGGAACTCACAATCCGGCTTTCCGAGACGGAATATGACTGCTGCCTGCCGGTCAGCGCCCTTCACAGTGATAACGGCGGGGATTTCGTCTATTCGGTGGAGGAGCGCAACACTATTTTGGGGCTGCAAAACATCGTGCGCAAGGTTTATGTGGAGGTCGTGGAGCGCAACAACGAGCTGGCGGCCCTGCGGAATTATACGACCGGTGCGCCGGTGGTGGCCGCCACAACGAAGAGCTTGCAGGAGGGCGCACGTGTGCGTACAGCGGGATGAAGATTCGAAAGGCGGTGCTGCTTTTGGCATGCGCGGTTTCCTGGGGGATCGCTGTTTGGTTTGCGGGGAGGCTGTGGGCAGCCTATCCGCTGGTTTCGGTGCGCTCCGACGTGCCGGTCACGGGGCGGCAGCTGGAAGCGCTGCGGTCTGCTTTGCGGCAGGAGGATGGGGCGAGCGCGCTTGTTCCCGCTTTTTGGAGCCAGGCAGAGGGATCGGCGGAAAGCCGCTGGGAAACCTGCGGGATCACTGCCATTCTATATTGCGGCGAGTATGACGCGGTGTATCCTGCCGTGCTTCTGGAGGGGCGGTTCCCCGCTGCGCAGGAGAATGGCAAATGCGCGGTCTCAACCGCTGCCGCGTGGCAGCTCTGGGGCAGCGAGGACGTGCTGGGGCAGGAATTGGAGATAGAAGGAGACATCTACCGCGTGTGCGGGCTCTTTCGCAGCAGCGCCAGCCTGGCCCTGTGCGGGGAAAGCCTTGACCATGGCTTTTCCAACATCGAGTTTTGGGGCGGCTACGCTGCGCCGCCGGTGGAGACGGTGCAGCAGCTTTTGCGTGCGGCGGGGATCGCACAGCAGGTGACCCTCTATTTCCCTTTCCCCTGGATGGCCGCCCTGACGGCCTATGCCCTCTGCCCGGCGGGGCTGGTGCTGCTGGCCGCCGCCCGCACCCTGGGCGGCCGGGTGCGCAGGGGGTGCCCAAAGGAAACGTGCTGGTTTGTTTTGGGCGGCGCTTTTCTGCTTGCGCTCGTCCTGCCCGCCCTGCTACGGTTGCTCCCGCCCTGGATCACCCCCGCCCGGTGGAGCGACTTTTCCTACTGGGGCGGCTTGCTGCCCGCAGTGGGCAAAGCCATAGAAACCGGCTTTTCCCTGAACCCCTGTGCCAAGGATGTCCTCGCCAAATGGAACACGCTGGGGCTTCTCATTGCCGCAACGCTCGCCAATGCTGCGGCCGGAAAGCTGATGCTCAGCAGGCAGCAAAAAAACTCCACAAATTTATGAAACCAATCCACCTTATCTTACGGATAATATTTGTAAGATAAGGTGGATTTTTATGATAATCGCAGTTTGTGACCCGAAAGGGATTGCTATCGAAGCGATAAAGACGATATTGTACCATGATAAAGGACTTTCAGACCGTATCAGTCGTATTTATGAGTTTTGGAATATGGAACAGTTGCTGGATGCCAGCAGAGATAGTTCTTTCGACTGCATTGTTTTTCCCAATTACTGCAATTCCCACAATAGTGTAGTGTGCAGTTTATCCTGCGGATATAATCGGTTCCCGCTTGTTGAACATGATCCGAGGTACACTCTCATTGTACGGGATATTCTCTATTGGGAAACGGCACGTTCCCTTTGGACGCAGTACTTGAAGGCAATTCCTGGCAAGGAGGAAAAAGTAAAGAGAGCCATCAGAGGGATACTGGCGGACTACGAAAAGGAAGAACGTGACATCATCTATTTGGAAAGCAAAAACCATTGTGTCCTTGTCCATTTGGATGGCATACGCCAAACGCCGGAAGGCTCTCCGTCGTTCTATGCTACATTGGACGAAGCGGAACATGAATTTGCTTCATCTGCATTCTTACGAATCCATAAAAGTTACCTTATAAACGGCGATCATATTCTACAAATGTCTAATTACAAGGTCCTTCTGGATACAGGAATGACATTGAAAGGATCAAGGAAATATTTCAGCAAGGCAAAATTGGAATTTTACCGAGGCCGTTAACTATATGGCAAAGCATAAGTATTCGAACTTCAAGAGGCTATTCATCAAATGATTCAAGCAGAAGCTTCCACGCACGGTGAATTCGACTTTTCACGGTGGCTTCACTGGTTTTTGTCATTTCTGAAATTTCTTTAATTGAATAGCCTTTAACGCGAAGCGTAAGCGCTTGCCGATATATAATTGGCATTGAAGAAAGAATTGAAACGTAAAGTTAAACTCGACCGTGCCAACAAAAGCATCCTGCTCCGGGCGCTGGGCGATGTCTACTACGGCCAGCGCGCCCGCGGCGGCAGTGCCGAAGAAACGGGACGGCTCATCCTGCGGGTGAACAATCTGCCCGCAGGCGGCAAGCTGACGATGTCGGCGGCAGAGTATCGGCTGGCAAAAGCAGCCCTCAACCAACTGCGCACCCAGCGCTTGGCTGAGGGCGGCTATACCGATGCCGTGGATGACGCGCTGACCCGGTTGCTGCACGCGCACACCCCGCTGCTGCTCTGGTGAAGAAGATGCAGAACGGGCAAGAGAATGGAAAATGTAAATATCGGACAAACAGGAACGAAAAAAAGTGAAAAAGAAATAAAAATACTTATGAAAAAGTACAAGATTTTTTATAGCAAGAACAGTGCCGGTTACCCAATCCAGCATCATGCAGACGGCATAGAGAACAACAAGCCAGCCAAGCCATCCATGCAATGCGGCCCATAGGCCGATTGCGCCGATACCAACGGCCTTTTCAATAGAATCTGTTTGCATATTCTTCGGATTCTCCTTTTATAAGATTTATTATCAAAAGAGAGCAAATTCCGCAAAATGTAAACTCAATTTACATTTTGCACGATTTGCTCTCTTTACTTTTTGAGCGGCCGCTCAAAAAGTGAAAAAGGAGAATCACAAATGGCATACGAATTTAACCACTACTATGAGCTGCAGAATGTGGCAACAGGTAAGTATGTGAATGTTCTGGGCAATCACGAAGATGGTACTGTAAAAAATGGTGAAACAGTCAACCTGTTTAACCGCACCAACAATCCCGATCAGCGCTGGGCGCTGGAAAATTACGGCGGTAATGGCAATGTCCGAATCGTTTTGCAGCGTGGTGAAGGCTGGTACGCGCTGAATTACAACACGCGCAATGCCAACTGTATTGTTTGGCATCTGAACACGGCAGACGATATCGACACGGTTATAACTGCGGTACAGGTAGAGAGTCTGACTGATACCTACTATCTTAAACTGCGGGATCGGGATACCTATTTAACAGCGGACGGTACAGCACTGAAATGGGCGGCCTACACGGGCGAAAAAGAACAGATGTTTACAATTCTTGAACCCGGAACCAGCAGCGATGGTAGCGATAGTGACGCTGGCTCTGACGCGTCTGACTCAAAGTTGGTTACCAAATTTATCCCGGCCTACAAGGATAACTATACTAAAAATCGCAAAGCGCAGGGCGGCACTATTTCCGAAATCACGATTCACCATTGTGCCAGTATTCTGACGATTGAGGCTCTGGGCGCACTTTGGCAGCGCGAAGGTCGAAAAGGATCGTCCCACTACGGTGTTTCTGAAACGAATATCGGACAGTATGTCCATGAAAGTGATGTGGCATGGACGAACGGCAACTGGGAAGCAAACTGCCGCGCAGTAACAATTGAGACATCTACTATCTAAAGGAGAATCCCGGTGCGTGGCTTGTTTATGAGACCGGCTACAAGAAGCTGTTCGGCTTTACCGGCACAAGTGATGTGCAAGATACACTTTTAGCAGGATTGCTGTGCGCCCTATGCTTCAGCGGTCTATTTGCAATGGAGCGCAAGGGCGGCATGGATGAAATTCTGGCATCCACCCCTTTGGGCCGGAAATACACTGTGAAAGCAAAGCTGTGGCAAAGCACCGCGGTTGCGGCAGTAATAGCTTTCGGAACTGTTTTGCCTCATCTATGGCAGGTTCTGCGCGACTACGGCCTTCACTCTTTGCTGGGACCAGCGATGAGTATCTCCGACTTGCAGGCTGTACCCAAGTTTATAACCCTGTCGGATTTGCTGATTTTCTGGTTAATCTGTCGTTTCGCGGCCTGCCTCTGCATGAGCCGGATCACCTTATGGCTTGGACAGAAATTGGGGAATTTGCTGACCGCGCTCTTTATCAGTGCAGTTGCCTATTGCCTGCCCGCGCTGCTGAGCCTTTCCGGAATGAAAAATGGTATCGAGTGGTTGGGATTCTATCCTCTATTCCATGCTGCAGCGCTCTGGCAAAACCAAGGCTATAACGCCAACGGAGAAAGCTACAACGCAATGTGGATTCCGATTTTTCTGGTATGCACAGCATTCTTCCTCGCATGGGCTATTGGTCAGGCTCTTATTGACGATTATGACATGATAGGTGTTCCAGATGAAGTATTATAAAAATCTGTCCATCGATGAAAGTGATTTCTCCGTTCAAAGGCAAGGTTGCCGCATTCACCTGACGACCACAGAATATCAACTATTCATTACGCTGCTCGACCATTCTGGGCACATCTGCTCCCGAAACTTTCTACTAGCATCTGCATGGAATATCACAGTGCCGATTCAGACACGGACGGTCGATGTGCA
>OIBP01000434.1_pt1 | contig 18017 bp, 12 predicted proteins | sample 1581061 | NCBI WGS metagenome assembly OIBP01 (sample SAMEA3882514, study PRJEB24775) | human gut metagenome | biome: human-associated habitat; feature: intestine environment; material: feces | place: Netherlands | collected 2009/2010 | reverse complement strand
CCTCGTTTCCGCTGCAGGAGACGACGCCAAAACCGATTTCCTGCGCGTGCTGGCCGACAATTCGCCGGATCTGTACGACTGGTGCGTTGAGTGCGGCATGGATTTTGAAAGCGGCAAGTTAGATACCAAGGTTCACAACGGTGGTTATGATGCCGGCAACTCGTTGGGCTACAGTGGGCAAGAGCAGGGATGGCCCCAGCGGCTTGCTGCTACGCCGGTGCCTCGTGGGCATATGTGCCAGCCTGGGTCTTCGGGACAGGATATTTTCGCAGCGCTTTCTGCGACTGTCGAGGCCGAGGGAGTCGAGGTGATGCTCAACACGGCGGGGCGTCGTTTGATAACGAACGAGGAAGGACGCGTTATTGGCATTGTTGCCGAAGGGAAGGATGGAGAAATCGCCATCAAGGCAACAAAGGGTGTCGTTATGACAACAGGGGGATTCTCTGATAACGAGGAAATGGTGCGTGCCAATTATCCCTACCAGAACAAGCGCGGTCCGATCATTGTCTCTTCGGGGAACGAGTACGGTACGGGCATTCTCATGGGCATGGCTGTCGGCGCCGATCTTGATGGGATGGCGGCCTTCCAGATAGGAAGCACTGTTTCTACCATGTGCGATGATCTCGGCAGAAGCGTCATTGTTGACTGCAACGGGAATCGTATCGTAGCTGAGGATTCGTACAATTCGTTTATCGGAAAGGCCGTGGTCCATGCCCCTTCCAAGGATTGCTATATGCTTCTTGAGGAATCTGTGGCAGAAGCGGTTGATCCGTCCTCATGGTTTGGCGAGAGTTTAGGAAAAGCGAATACGGTAAAGGAACTGGCTGAGGTTATTGGTGTGAATGCCGACGTCCTGGAGAATACCGTCACGTTCTACAATGAATCTTGCGACTTGGGAGAGGATCGCGAGTATCAGAAAGACCCCCAGTTCCTCTCGGGACTGAAGACCCCTCCCTTCGTGGCGTTCCCCTGTGGAAGCGAGTACCAATATACGGTTAGCTGCGGCGGCTTGAAGGTTGACACCGGTGCCCATGTGATTGACAGGGATGGGAATGTTATTCCTGGCTTATATGCGGCTGGCCGAAATGCTGGAACGGTCTTCGGGTGGTATATGGGTAGCGGAACTTCCGTGGCCGATGTGCTCACATTTGGTCGTATCGCTGGCCGGAACGTCGCTGCCGAATAATGAACAGCTTTGATATCTAATGTTTCTTTCCTCGGAGCCCTGTGTTTCCCCTCCCCGCGCAGGGCTCCGGCGGGTTTTTCGGTTCTCCTCGGATCAAACGCGCTGGTTGCCCTCAGACATTTCTCGTGCTTCTTTGTTGCTTGTGTTGGCAGAAGTTGAATGCGACCGTGTCAGTGTGGCGGGTTTATGCCGTTACGGGCTCAATAGATCGGTAGCAGCGGCGGCGCACGATGACGTAGGAGACGAGCATGGCCACGATCATGAACGACCAGGTGACGGGGTAGATCACCATGAGGGCGTCCCAGGTGCCAGACAGCGGGAACACCCAGGTCACGAGCGCCACGCGCAGCACGCAGGAGCCGAGGATGGTGATGATGGCCGGTAGCGTGGACCAGCCCATGCCCCGCATGGCGCCGGCAGGCACTTCGTAGAAGGTGGTCAGGCAGTCGGGCAGTTCCACGAACCACAGGCGCACGAGGCCGAAGCTAAGGGCTGCCGCATCGGTGGTGAACAGCCCCAGGGCTCGGGTGCCCAGGGCCGTGAACGCGACTCCCAGGATGAGCGACGACGCGAACCCGAACAGCATGCACCAGCGGAAGATGGCCCGGCAGCGATCGGCGTTTTTCGCGGCGAAGTTCTGGCCCGTGAACGTGACGGCGGTCTGGCCGAAGGCGTTCACGAAAAAGTAGGTGTAGTACTCGAAGTTCAGCGTGGCTGCCGAGCCCGCGATGGCTGCCGAGCCGAAACCGTTGATGGCCGCCTGCACGACGGTGTTGGAAAGCGAGAACACGGCGCCCTGAACGCCGGCGGGGATGCCGATGCGCAGGATGCCTGCCAGCTCGGGGCCGGAAATGCTCAGTTCGCGCAAGTGCAGGCGGAAGGGCCCCTCCTCGCGCATAAGAAATGCCACTACGATGACGGCACTCAGGGCAGCGGCGATGATGGTGGCGATGCCGATTCCGGCGGTGCCCCAGCTGAACAGGCGCACGAAGGCGAGGTCGAGCACGAAGTTCATCACGACGGCGGCGGCAAGGGCGTATAGCGGCCGTTTCGCGTCGCCATGGGCCCGCAAAAGCGCCGAACCGAAGTTATAAATGGTAAGGAACGGAATGGCGCAGAAGTAAAGTCGCACGTAGGTGAGAGCGTCGGCGAGGGAGTCTTCGGGCATGCCGATGGCGTTCAGCACCCAGGGGGCCAAGGCGAGGCCTGCCGCCCCCAGGGCCACGCCGGCGATGAGCGAGAGCGTCATGGCCGTGTGCACGCTCTTCTTGATGCTGTGGAACTCGCCGGCGCCCACGTGCATGGCCACCACCACATTGGCGCCGATGGAAAGCCCCACGAACAGGTTCACGAACATGGCCGTCACCGGATTCACGCCGCCGATGCCCGCGAGTGAGAAGCTGCTGACGAATTGCCCGGCAATGGAGGCATCCGCCGAGTTCAGCAGCTGCTGTAAGATGCTGCTCAGCGCCAGGGGAATGGCGAATCGCAAAATCTTGCCCGGCAAGGGGCCGTTGAGCATGTCGATGCCGCTGTCGCGCTTATCGCGTCGACTTCGCTTGGGGCGGGTGGCCGGGCTGTTTGGCTTGTCGAGCTTGTCGCGCCCCTCGGGCCGACGCACGTCTCTCTCGTTTGGTATGTCTCGTTGCGAAGATTCCATAACGAGCGAATCATAACGCGTCCGCCGCCGTCGTATTCCACGATTACGCCATCGGCGTGTGAGACGGTTGCAATGGGATTGTGCCCGTTGAGCTGCTCGTTGCGAGGAGGGTGCTGTTTGGCGCTACGGAGAAATGCCGGAGGCACCTTATTCCGTTAGTTCCTCCCGTAGCGAACAGAGCGGCCTTCGCCAATCTTGGTTATGAGTTTTTTATCAATCAATGCGTTCAAGGTTCTAATGGCCTTGCTCTTCGACAGCTGTGTCTTTTCGGCTATCTGGGATCGTGTGAGAGCAGAGCCTTTGGCGAGCACGTCAAGTATGGCTCTCTCGTCAGGTGTTACGTTCTCAAGCACTGTCACCGGAAGCGTCACGGTAATCGAGCTATCGCGCAGAGCGAAAGAGGGCGATACTGTTTCATGGGCGTATTCATTCAAAATACGCGGGATACCCGTGCCGAACCGTTCTATGTGTCCCAGTCGAAAGAAAACGTTCGCAAGGATTGGGTTGCGAGCCACTGAAGGACCTCCTGCGAGGTAGAGCTCTTCCGTGATGCCAGCGGGCAGTCCTCCTGGTGAAGTTATTTCAATACGATCGGCAAACATGCCCACTTTTATGTTGGCGCGAACGTCCCAACAGCGGTGAACGAGCGCGTTGGCGATAGCTTCTCGGAAAGCCTCACGTGGCACGAGTGTCTTCGTTATGCGCTCAAACCCGACAATTTCTTCGTAGGCGTAATAGGTGTCGAACACCTCTAGCGTGCGTTGCATCTGTTCAAGGACTGATGTGCGCTCGAAGGCGTGCCGGGAATGGATGATGTTGGTGCTCTCGCCGAAGCGCGCAACGTCTACGCCAGGGAATTGATTGCTATCGGCGAGAAGGGCGGCCGCATTGCAGTATTCGCCGGAAGGAGCCATGAGCTCAAGCGAAATAAGGGAATTCTGATCGAGTGGTTTGACCCCCAGCTTCGATGCGAGCTCCTTCTCGAGATGGCTAAATGCAAGATCCTGTTCTTTTGCGACAAGGGCGTCGAAGCTGACATGTTCACCCGTCAAAACGAGCCTGCCGTACTCAAGGCGGCTCACTTCGACGGTTGAGGTGTCGGCTCTACGATAGGCGCGTCCAGAGGAAAGATAGGGTTTATCGGGACCTTCATGCACCGTTAGCGTGACTGTTCTTGTGTCCCCTTCGATGGCCAACTCGAAACGAGGCACTGGATCGATCGAGTCGTTAATCGCATGTTCGACGCGAAGGCAGGTGTCTTGCGGATCGGTCAATCCGACGGGCGTGCCGTCGTCTGCGATGCCGAAAATGATCTTCCCCGTGCCGTAGTTGGCATAGGCGCTGACGGTCTTCAGGTAGCTTTTCGACAGCTGCTGCTTAAACTCGAGAGTGGTTGTTTCGCGCATAGTGTCCGCCTTTTCGTCGCATCGTTGCAGACATTATGCAACGAAAACAATTTTCGTTTCAAGTATCTGCAACGAAAATGAGAAATCGGTGTTTTGCGTTTTAGATACATGGAGATGTAGGCTGCCTGAGGTAGCTCCATCTCGGTAGCTTGAACTTTGATCGACCCCTGGTGGTACACTGCGTACGTCGTGACCTATGTTGCCCTATGCGAGGATGCCCCGATGACTTTGGATCTAATGCGAGAATACATCGTCTTTGCGAAGCACTTGAACTTCAGCCATGCGGCGCGAGAACTTAACTTGACGCAATCGACGCTAAGCAAGCACATTGCCGCGCTCGAGAAGGAGCTGGGCTTTCCCGTGGTGACGCGCGGTCGCGAGCTGCGATTTACCGCCCAGGGAAAGGCCTTCCTCGAAAGCGCCCAGAAGGTCGTGCACCTCTACGATGCGGAGATCGTCTCTCTGCGGGAGAGTTTCGCGTTGCGCGCAGGGCCGGTGCGTCTCTATGAAGGAATGGTTCGTTGGACGGAGTTCTTGAATTCTATCAACGACATTCCAATTGCGTTCGCCGAGATGAGGGCAGGAGAGTCGGTGATCGGAGGAATGGAGAAAGGCCGAATGGATATTGGGTGCGGCCTTGATTTCTCGATCAGCCCCCTTATGCAAGCGGTGGCAGAGGAAAAGGGAATTGAAACAATGCCCATTGCGTCAATCCCTATGGGCATTCTTCTATCGCGGGACAATGAGCTCGCGCAACACAAGGTGCTGACGCGGGAAGATTTGCAAGGTCAGACCTTTATTGTCCTCGACGGCGCTTTTTACGATGAAAGCAGTGCGTTTACGAGTGCCTTGTTCGGACAGGATCTTGGCTTGCGGTTCTCTATTGTTCCGATTACGGGTAGCCTAGCGAATATTGAGTACTTGGAACTAGGGGATAAGCTGCTTCTTTACAGCCGCGAAAACTTGGAAATGCTTTGCGATCGCCGCGATGACTGGGTCCTCTTCTCCTCTTTGGACGGCAAGTCTCTCCGAGCGCCCGTGGCGCTCTATTATCGCAAGGATGAGCCAAACCCTGATGTCGCGCGTCTTATCATGCGCGCCAGAGAATTCTTCGACCCTTCTCGATAGAAACAAAGGAGCGTTGCGCGGAATTGCTGCAACGCTCCTTCGAAGGGGAGGGGAGGCTAAAGGGTTAAAGTGAAGCGAGATAAGTGCCCGCGAGACGACCCGAAGTCAGCGCCCAGGAAAACTTCCCGCCCGCTCCCGTAAGAAAGTCCTTTGCGAGGCCGTGGGCACCTTCGCCCGTAGCGTAGAGGCCAGGGATAACCTCGCCCATAGTATCCAGCACTTCAAGCTTGTCCGTGACACGTACGCCGAAGGCTCCCGACATAACCGTCGCATATACCGGGCCGATAATGCGGTAGGGAGGCTTGGTGAGGCCGGCCGTTGCGATGCCGAAATTGGTGCGCCCGAAGTCGGGGTCGCTGCCTGCAGCGGCATTCGCATTGTACTTCTCAAGCTCTGCCGCCAATCCTGCGGGATCGACGCCAGCGGCCTCGGCCACCTCTTCAATGGTGTCACCGAAGAAGACTTTGCCCTCTTGGCCTTCAAGCTCGGAGAAGGGGCCGTAGCCGGAGCCGCGAATGGTGAGCATCGGCTGTGTGCTCATCTCGGGCGTCTCGGCGATAGCCGCATCGTACACGAGGAAGGCCTGGCGGTCGGGCAGGGCGTCAACGGTAAGAAGCATCTCGCCCGAGGGCGTGTTCTCGCTTGCGAAGCGCTTACCCTGGGAGTCGACGAGGATGGCGCCCATCTGATTCATGAGCAGCTCGTACCAATGCGAAGCATTGCCGGCCGTGCAGAAGAGGGCCGGGGCAGCCGCCATGGCCGTGTATTCAGTGGTATCGGCTCCCACTTTGCACATCATGCGGATACCGGTGCCGTCGTTGAGCTTGTTGGAAGCCTCAACGTTGGACTGGGCGAGGGTGTATATCTTCTTGCGCCATTCCTTCGAGGCTTCGATGGACCCTGTCGCCATGATGACGCCCTTGTTGGCCTTGTAGCACTCTCCGTTGGCTCCCTCGGTCTTCACGCCGACGACGCGGCCGTTCTCGACAATGAGTTCGGCACCTTTCGTGTTGAACTTGAGGTCGACGCCGGCCTCTTCCAGCTGCGGCTGGATTACGGACGGCCATGCCGACGCGTCGGGGTAAAGCATGTGCAGTCGGGCGACGGGCTGGCCCGGCTGCTGGGAGGGGCCGACGATGTCCACGCCGTGCTCCACCAGCCAATCCACGGTGTTGCCCGCCTCGGCGCAATGGAGTTCGGTGATGCACCAGTCGTCGCCGATGTGCTCTACGAGATCGGGTCCGAACATAGCTTCCAGGGACGCTTGGGTGTCGCGTAGAAGCGCATCGCCGGTATCGCCTTCGATGCCGGCCTCGGCCTGCATTTTCGTGCCAGCACCTACGATGGCGCCACCGCAGAGGGCGCCGCTGCCGCCGATAGAACTATTCGCCTCGATGACGATGACCGAAGCGCCGGCTTCCGCAGCGGCCAGCGCGGCGCACGAGCCGCCGGTGCCACCACCCACGATGACGATGTCGGCTTCCTGATCCCAATCGACGGATGAGGCAGAGCCCGTGTCGGCCAGGTTGCCAGTGTCGCTCGGGCTGCTGGGGCTGCAGGCGGCTAGCCCCATGGCGGCCGTGGCCGCGCCGGCGACTAGGGCACCCTTCATGAAGTTCCTGCGCGAAACCTGCTGCAGAGAATTCTGTTCCATTGATCCTCCTCCTAAACGTAGAACTGCGGCTTTTGCCGTGGCGAGCAGTTTAGGAAGTTGGCCGAGAATACTAAAAATTCAAATGCCGCAACCCTATAGTCGGAAATGGAATACCGTATATGATCTGGTGCTTCATGACAGAGCCACTTTGGGCGGCGACGCTGTTTTGAGCTGCATCGAGGTCCATGTCGACTATCTACACGGGGCTGTTGGCACGCCAGCCCCTAATTGACCTCCCAGCGGCCGCCTTTACGGGGGCCGGTGTGGCGAAGTTCGCCGCTCTCCTGGAGCTGCTTCATGACGCGCTGCATATGGCGGGTGGACACGTCCAGCGCATTCGCGAGCTCGCGGGCCGATGAGGAGGGATTTGCGCGCAGCAGTTCGAGAGCGCGCTCGTCAAGGGGCGCTCGGTTCTTCGCGTCTTCGGGAAATTGCGCGAGGAATTCCAGGCGCTTCTCTAGCTCTTCGGTTTCGCAGGCGAGCAGCAGGAGCACGAACGGAGCATCATCGCCATCGGCTTGCCAGCGCTCCAGCGACCCCTTGTATTCCAAGGCGTGGGATGCCTTAATGGCGACCGGGGCGAACTTGAAAGACTCCAGCTGGGCGTTCAGCAGCAAGCGCCCTGCGCGTCCATTGCCGTCGGCGAAGGGGTGGATGGCCTCGAAGGCGGCATGGAACCAGGCGCAAGCCAAAAGTGGGCTACTCTCCTGAACCAGTCGGTCGAAATGGAAGATCAAGTCATCCATTTCCTCGCGGATGCGCAAAGGGGAGGTGGGCGTGGTCCGCGATGCCCGTATGATGGCCGGCGCATTGCGGTAGATGCCCCGAGCAGCGGGCTGAAGGTCGAGGGCGCAGCGCTCATGAGTGTCCAGGATGAGGCTTTTGTCGAAGGGCCGCTTGTCGGCGCTGCAGCGGGTGAGAAAGTCGTGGCCCTCGAAAATGCCGCGAGCGGCTATCTGCTCGCGCCCGGGCTTTCCGGGGACGAACTCGCCCTCGTAAATGATCTCCGTTTCCGCAAGCGTAAGCGTCGACCCCTCGATGGCATTCGAGTTGTAGGCCATGCGCACAAGGAAGTCCTCCTCGTAGGAGCGCAGGGCCTCGGGGCTCGCGATGAGCCTGCGCTGCCGACGCCATGTGGCAGCGAGAGTTTCGATGTGCGCGATTTCCTCGCGGTAGTCGCTGGAGGGAAACGAAGTGCTCAACATCGCGGACCTGTCTTTCTCGATGTCGTAATAAAGGGTGTCAGTTTCTCCCATATGATACAAAATGTCGTAATAACTGGTGAGTTTATTACGACATTTCTGGAAACGTAATGCGTCGAGCCGTTGGAACCGTCTGCTAGCTTCGCGTTTAGAGCGCACGGCTGGCGCTTAGCTCGTAAGGCCATTCTCTTTGCCGCAAGTCTCCATGCACTCAAGAACGATGGCTGCACCTTCACGCACCCAATCGCTGGCGTTAGCTGAATACGTGAGTGAGGTGGGCATGCCGAAGGGCTTTCCGTCCAGTTCTTCGAAGAGCACCACGTCGGCGCGGTCGGCGAACCAGTGGCGATTTTCCGATAGCCCGCAGATGTGGAGGCCATCGCCGTAGGTGGCGAAGGCCAGGCCGCTCATGCCGTTGATGGGCTGAAGGCTGAAGCGCAGATTCAGATTGTCGCCCAACATGCGCTCGTAAAGATAGCGGATGCGGTCGTAATTGTGGGCATCGTTGATGATGATGGATGCGCCGCGAAGGTCATTGCGCGAAAGCGCGGACTTGTTTGCCAGGGGATTCGACGCCATCATGCTGATACTCATGCGGAAGGCCAAACACGTTTTGTTACCAGATCGAGAGCGCTCGCCTCCTTTACGAGTGAGGCGAAAGGCGTGTAGTCGTAATCGAGCACGATGTCGGCCGTGCCATTGACGATGGGCTGGAAGATGGGATCTCGGTAATCGTGCTCGACGAAAGCAAAGGGCACGGGCAGCCACTCTTTAAGTTGGGTCGCAAAAAGCGGAGTTGGATATTGAACAGCGATGCGAAGAGTGGCATCAGGATCGCCCATCTCTCGGCACCGTGCCAGCGTCTCGTCGAGTCCATCCAGCAGTGTTCGGGCTCCGTCGAGAAAAACGGCCCCTTTGTCGGTGAGTCGGTTGCCAGCTTTCCGGTCGATGAGCGAAAAGCCCACGTCGCTCTCGAGCGCAGCAATATGGGTGCTTAGCGTTGATTGGGCGATGAACAGCTCTTTGGCGGCGTCGGTGAAGCTTAAGTAGCGAGAGAAAACGGCGAACTCCCGCAAGTACTCGGTTTTCATAGCGGATCTCCTCCCTTGCTTTTTTGCATTATCGCATGTTGCGCAAAACAAGAGCACGACGTCCGAGACGGCGATATCGGATTTCACGAACAGCCATCATGAAACGTGATAGCGGATCGCGCATTTGCATTTAGCTATCGGCCTGGCACCAGCGCACTATGGGGTCGTGCCGAAGGGCAACTAATGTAAGGAAAGGGGACAATCATGAATTTGAACGAAGGACTCAATCGTCGCAGCTTTTTGAAGGGCGCGGCTCTCATGGGTGGAGCCGCCGCTTTTGCCGGCATGGCTGGCTGCGCGCCCCAAACGTCCGCCTCTCAGGAACTGAGCTCCACGAGCGATTCGGCGTGGGACAAAGAAGTGGACGTTGTGATCGCCGGCGCCGGCGGCGGTGGCCTGGCTGCGGCCGTTGAGGCCTCTGCGGCGGGCAAGGAAGTTGTCGTGTGCGAAGTGATGAGCAGCGCCACCATGTCCAATTCAGCCCTGTGTGCCGGAATGATTCAGAGTGCTTGCACGAAGCTGCAGAAAGAGGCCGGCATCGATGATTCGGTCGAGGAGTTCGACAAGTACCTGACGGCCGTGGCCGAGGGCTTCGAGAACCCCGAGCTGCGCCGCCTGTATGCCGAGAAATCCGGCGAGACTATCGACTGGTTGGCCGAGCAGGGTGCGGCCCTTTCCACCGATCGCCTGTCGACCCAGGGCACCATGGTCGACTACTATACCGATGTGACGCCGGCTGTGGCCCGTATGCACCAGAACGCCGATGGCATCGGCGCTGGTTTCACCGAGCCGCTGCGCAAGAAGGCTGAGGAGCAAGGTGCGGAGTTCATGTTCGACACCCAGGTCACGCGTCTGCTCACCAATGCAGATGGCGAGGTGGAAGGCGTTGTCGTCGCAGACGGCGGCAAGGAGCAGCGCATCAAGGCGCGCCTGGGCGTCATCCTGAACACGGGCGGTTTCTCCCGCAACGCCGACATGGTGCGCAGCTTCATGTCGCCGGCGATGCCGGGTATGTTCAGTGATCGTCCCATCATGGGCTCCTACGGTTCGCCGTGGCAGCAGGGCGACGGCATCATGATGGCCTGCGCACTCGGTGCCAAGCTGGTGAACCCGTGGTGCGCCTACAATGTGGCCCCTGGTTTGGAGCGCAAGGTCGAGGATAATTCTGCAGGCTACATTTCCATGCCGGGCATTTTCGTTTCTACTGACGGTCAGCGCCATGTGCTGGAGAACGGTCGTCCCACCGAGAACGTGGTGGGTGATGTCTGGAAGCAGCCGAATGGTTACGTGTGGAACATCTGGGATCAGGGTCTCGCGGATGCGACCGCTGATTTCGGAGGGCCGATCATGTACTGCAGCGACGGGTTCGAGGAAGAGCTTTCCGGCGGCTATGTCGTCAAGGCCGACACCGTGGAAGAGTTGGCGGCAGCCCTTGATTTGGACACGGACGCTCTTAAGAAGACTATTGACGACTTCAACGAGGGTGCGGCCTCCGGAGCCGATGCCCTGGGTCGCCAGAACGCAATGCCCCTGACGCAGCCCCCGTTCTTCGCTGGTCGCGTTATCGCCGTCTCGCCCGATACGGCCGGTGGTGTTGACGTGAACACCAACACCCAGGCGCTCAACGTGTTCGGTGAGGTTATCCCGCGCTTGTACGCGGTGGGCAACATGGTTGGCGGCTTCAAGGGCAAGGTGAACGCCGGCTGCGGTCAGGCGCTCGGATGGACTTACACCTCGGGCCGTATCGCCGGCCAGCATGTGGTGACGCTGGAGCCGCTCGCATAGCTTATTCGCTTGTCGCCCGCCGAGCCTTCCCCTCCCACTCGGCGGCGCGACGTAACTGAAGCGAGGGCGTCCCTGGCTGGTGGTCGCCCTCGCCTTTACAGCTGACTTGGAAGCGGATGGACAAACGGAAAACTGGCGAAAGGCAGGGGGAGTGTCGTGATGGAGAACTCAACGAACGGACTGCAGGATGGTCGCGAAATGGATCGACGTACCATACTGAAAGGGGCTGCCGTTGCCGCTGGCGCGCTGTGCGGCGCGGGCGTGATGGGCCTTTCGGGCTGCTCGACGCCGATGGCCGACACAGGGGAGCAAGCCTCCATGGACGAACTGATGAAGAAGATGCAGGAGCCCGAAGATCGCCTTTGGGTCGCTGAGGCGAAGGAGGAGATTCGCTACAAGCTGTGCATGTACGCTCGCGGCGATGATCGCCAAGACGCCGCCATCGGAAAGACCGTCTACGCCGAGGATAGCTATGTCGATTTCGGCTGGCACCTGACGTCGGAGAAGCTGCAAATTCCCTACGGCTGCGCCTTCGATGAGACCGATCCGTCCTACGACGTCCTCGCCTACGGTGCCTAGGACAGACTTTGATAGAGAAACACATTAACTGTCATAATGAGTGAATGGCCCAGGGCCGCCTTTGGGCAGCCCCCGTCCGTGCGCCGGTGGTGTGTTTCGGGAAAGCTGGCGCTTTGGGGCATTCAGAGAACTATGACGTTGTGGCCAGGGCGGTTAAGCTGCCGTACTGTGCAACCAGGCTTTTCAGATCTTCTAGAAAGCGAAGAACCTCGGGGCGAGATTCGTCCTTTCGGTATATAGCCACCTGGGGAGACGCTATTTTGGCACCGTTAAGACGATCGGCACGCACGAGATCCGAACGGTTTTTCAGGTAATTATCTGCAACTGATGCTTCGATGAGGCTGGGGCACCAACGATTTTTCAGGTCAAGTACGAGGGAATCTGCCGCATTGCGAATGATCTCAGGTTTGAATCTGAGATCGGCCGGACACCCTAAGACTTCGAGAATAATGTCCTTCATGAGCGCATGGTAAATTCCAGCCGGAACAATCATCACCTGGTTGGCGAAATCTTCAGTGCAAAGGGAATCGACCCTTGCTGCTAGACTTGACTCCTTGGACGTGTAGAAGGCCAAAGGATGGGTGCCTGTTGAGAAGCACTCGATGCCAACCCTTTTGGCTTCTTGCACGAGGGCCTCGTTGTCTGAATAATCAAAATTAATGACAATGTCTACGTCGCCATCCACGAGTGAACCGAAAAAAGAGCTGCTGATATCGTTGCTCGCAAACGTAAGAGGAACCGAAGTGCATGCCAAGAAAGCGGCGAAGATGTTTGGATGTGCGTAATTGTAGGCGATGCGAACTGAAGACGGCTCTTTGCTGCGTGCCACAATGCGTGTTACCTCGCAGGCATCGTCGAACCGGGAGAGGATATCTTTGACGTCATTGAGGAACACGGCGCCAGCTTCGGTCAGTTCGACTGGGCTGCCGCCCTTTACCAAGCGGCAGCCCAGCTCCTTCTCAAGCTCGGAGATATGGCCAGCAAGAGTGGCTCTCGAGAGAAAAAGTCGTTGGGCGGTTTTGCTGTATGATAGCGAATGACCTAGCTCAACGAACTCCCTTAAGCTCTCGATTCTCATCGCTGCGCTCTCCCGTCGATCCGTATGGTTCAAATCGGAAGTATATCAGATGATGCCTAGCTCCAAGCTTCCTGCTTTGCGGCGTTCTCTCCGCATGTTCTACCTGTGACCGCTGTGCCAGTAACGGCCCAACCGCATGCATGGTAGAACTTGCCAATCCATCCGCCGGCGTTCATGCCGCCGGCAAACAGATGCGGGATAACCTCACCATGGATATCGACTACCTCGCAGTCTGCGTTCACTTTTAAGCCACCTGCCGTCCCCATAACGATGGGGCGATCGAGGGAAGCGGCGTAGAAGGGTGCCTTGGCGATGGCTCCGAAATCAGCCTTGCGTCCGAAATCAGGATCCTCCCCTCGCGTAGATAAGTCGTTCCAGCGATCCACGGTGTCCTTCAACGGCTCAGGGTCTATGCCGATGGCCTCTGCAAGGCCTTCGATCGAGTCGGCTCGTACAAGCAGGCCGGAGCTGACGGCCTCTTCCTCGTCGCCGCCGAAGGAGTAAAGTGTTTGGAATACGTGGTCTGCGTCGCAGATCTGCCAAGCGCAATGCTCCCCCTCCTTAGGAGGTACGCAACCAGTGTTGACAGCTTCTTCAAAGACCATTCCGCAGATGTAAGTCCACATGGCATCTTCTTGCATAAAACGACGACCATACCTGTTCACTGCAATGATGCCTGCATTGGCGGTTCCCCCGTAGAGCTGGGGATTTTCCTTGCCATAATACAGCGCGGGGTAATCGTGAACGCCGCCAAGCCCAACAGGCGGCTGCATGACGCAGGCGGGACTGAGGTTGAGTGCAGCCCCTATCTCCATGCCCATGCGAATGCCGTCACCGGTGTTGGAAGGCATGGAATTGTTGGAGCCCTGACCCAGATCGACGCACTGAAGACCCCATAACTGCTGCTTGTTGAGGCCGCGCGCTAGTTCGGGGTCGTTATCGATGCCTGCTGCCGCAAGCACAACCCCTTTCTTTGATTTAACGCGAATCTCGTCGTCTTTCATTTTGACGGTGACGCCGATGACGCCTCGTTCGTCGTCAGTGATAAGATGCGTCACTTCTGCTTTCATTTCGCACCGGACACCCATCTTCTCAGCAGCTTCGCGAATACGTGCTACGTGAGTGCCTCCGTATGATTCTTGGTAGCTTTCAGGGTTCAACGCATCATAGTGCCAATGGCAGCGTTTGGCCCAGTTTGACTCGTTGGAATAAGGCTTGAGGCTTGGGATGGGATCGAGCACGTCATAGATCTGGCCGAAGCCTTCCATCCAGGAGATCATCTCTGCCGAGCGAGAGCATATTTTGCGGACAAGGTCCTCATCAACCCAGCCCATTCCGTAAGCAAGTTGCTCCTCTGCGAATTTCTCCGCGTCGTCTTCGATGCCTTTCTCTTTCTGCGTTTCGGTGCCGGCGGCAAGCATCATGCCTCCGGAAAGCCCCGTGTTTCCTCCGCTCATTTCACTCTTCTCGAACACGATAACTGAGGAGCCTGCATCTGCGGCGGCCCATGCGGCGGCCCAGCCCGTGCCGCCTCCGCCGACTATCACGACATCAGCCTCTTCATCCCAAGCTCCATCCGCACCTGTTGCGGGAATTTTCGAGGCATCGTTGCCCGTGGGGGAGCACGCTGCTAGAGACGCCGATCCCACGATGCCAGCGCCTAACGCAGCAATACCTTTCAAGAAATCACGACGAGTTGCTTCCCCTTGGTGCCTTTCACCCTCCAGCGGCTGTTTCATAGCTTCCTCCTTTGAAACGGGTTCACGCCTTGTTGTCCTTGCGGGACGACAGCGACAAGTATGTTGCGGTCTAGTCGGGTTAAAACGAAGGATTTTCCGAGGCTGGCTGAGGAATCCGACAGGTGTAGAAAAATGGTGCCGCTGTTGTTGGGACAGTGCGGATTAAGGCGAGATACACTACGTTGAGGGCCGCAGAGCGAGACCCCTCCCCTCGTAGCTGCGCTTGACGCATATGCTTTCTGTCTTGCTCTGTTGTGCCTTTTGGGCCGATATAATAGGGATGCGCGAGATGCTTGCGAGCATTGATGATCTCGTCTTGAGATTTCATGCCATGAGGAGGGGCTATGGACGTTCAGCAGATCAAGTACTTTTCTCGAGTTTATGAGATGCGCAGCTTCACGCAGGCGGCCGACTCGCTGTTCATTTCGCGGCAGGCATTGCGCAAGTCGGTGGCGCGGCTCGCCCAGGAAATGGGGGAGCCGCTGTTCGAGAACCGAGGCAACGTGCTCTTCCCCACGGCGGCGGCCGATCTGCTGTTCAGCACCTCGCGTCCGGTGTTGAGTGCGTTCGCGCAAATGGAGGTCGAGTTGAACCTCGGCAAGCTAAAGAGCCAAGGGATCGTGCGTTTTGGGCAATCGGTGGAGGCAAGCGACGTTATGACCTCGGGCGAGATGAGGCAGGTCATCGACTTTTCCTCGACAAGCGAGCTCGTGACCAAGGGAATGCGCTTCACCGAAGCAAACTGCGTGGAGTTACGCCAACAAATCCTTGAGGGCGATCTTGATTATGCGAGCCTTATTGCCACAGTGGTGAACGAGTCCCTTTTCGATTACGACACGGCCATTGGGGGACGCATTCATATCGCCGTCCGTGCTGATGATCCCCTTGCCGAGAAGAGCTTCATACGTCTCGAGGATTTGGAAGGACGTCCCTTCACCTCCCAAGGTCCGGGTTTCGACGTGCACGATCGCCTGGTGGAAGCGACCGAGGAGCGTGGCGTCAAGCTCAACTTCGTGTGTACGCGTTCGGGCTTGCACAATCGGCTCGAAATGGTGCAAACTGGGGTGACGCTCACCTATGCTTATCGCGATTTGAGGTTTCCTCGCGTCGCTCCAGACGTGGTGTGCATTCCCCTTGAAGAGTCTCCCATGAAATGGTTCTACTGCACCATTGCGAAGAAGGGGCTCGGCGACCCCTATCTGCTGCGGTTTTTCAGCGGCAAAGAGGATTTCGTCCTCTGGAAGGACTGACAGCGGTTCGTCTCCATATCTAAGCGAACTCCTTCGTAAACCAAAAGCTCCCGGCGAACAACTCAAAGATTCTCCCCTCAAGCCTCGCTCGATTTCAGAATGAGGCCATAAGATGCCCGTCAACATCGCCGACGGGCACACGAGACGAGGAAAGGGGACATCTTGGAACCTGTTCGGAACACAACGGGAACTCTGACGCGAAGAGGGTTCCTCAAGACCACGGCCGCGGCTGCGCTCGTTGCGGGTAGCGCTTCGGCTGCCGGGTTCGCGGCCCTTACGCCCAAGACGGCTTCGGCCCAAAGCGACGAGAAAATCTGTACGACCTACTGCAACGCCTGCATGGGTTGTCCGCTGGAAGCGGTTGTGCGCGACGGCAACGTGGTGCTCACGCGCGCGAAGGAGATCGAGGGGGCGCCCATTGATCAGAAGCGCATGTGCGCCCGCGGCGCCTCCATCCCCACGCTCATCGTGCAGGAGAAGCGCATCCAGTACCCCATGAAGCGCGCCGAGGGCACCGAGCGTGGCGCCGGTCAGTGGGAGCGCATCAGCTGGGACGAGGCCATCGACACCATCTGTACGAAGATCAAGGAGTACCAGGCAGAATTCGGCTCGGGCAGCGTGTGCTCCTTCACCTACGGCACTACCGAGCCTCGCAACATGTACAACCTTAACCGTTTGGAGAACGTGGCCCAGTTCTCGCACCAGAACCGCACTACTGACTTCGCGCTCACGCAAGGCACCATGTACACGGCGGGCGGCTTCTACTATCAGGGCGGCGTCGATATGGATCTCGTCTCCCAAATGAACACCTTCGTTGTGTGGGGCCACAACCCTATCGTGTCCTGGCCCAACGCCTGGCATTACATCGCTGACGCGATTGAGAACAACGATTGCAAGCTCATCGTCGTCGACCCCAACAAGAACACCATCGGGCAGAAGGCCGACTTGTTCGTATCGTTGCAGCCCGGCACCGACGCCGCGCTTGCTCTCGGTCTGGCGAAGATCATCGAGGAAGAGGGCAAGACGGATGACGCTTTCATGCAGCAGAAGTCCTGTGCGCCGTTCCTCGTGAAAGAGTCCGACGGGCTCTTCTTGCGCAAGAGCGAGCTGGAAGAAGGCGTGACGCCCGAGGCTGACGACTTCGCTGTTTGGGATGAGGCCACGAATGCCCTGGGCTACGCCTCTACGGCGCAGAACCCGGCGCTGCGCAAGAAAGGCATCGAGGTCGCCGGCCAGCGCTGCGATACGGCCTACAGCCTGCTCATCGACCGTATCAACGAGTATCCCATCGAGATGGTGTCCGAGGTGACTACCGTTCCCGAGGAAACCATCCGCGCTTTCGCCGACCTGCTTTGTCGTCCCGGTATGGCCGACATCTTCCAGGGCTATGGCATCGACCATTACGGCCATGGGTTCAATACTATTGCGGCGGTGAGTGTTCTGCGCATCATGCGCGGTATGGTGCCCGAGCCTCGTATGAACTACCCGCTCAATTCCAGCGGCTTCGATGAGGCGGAAACCGAACATCCCGTTATCGTTCAGTCGCTTGGCACCTTCATGTTCCCCGACTTGCTGGAAACGGGGGAGTTCACGTTCCCGGGCATCACGGCGCATATGGGCGAGCAGACGATGGAGTTGCCCGACGTCACCGTGAAGCAGCCGCTCAAGATGCTCATCTCCTTCGGAGCGAACATCGTGAACTCGGCTCCCGATTGCAACCAGACCATCGAGGCCTACAAGAAGTTCGATTTCCTGGTGACGGCCAACATCGAATGGTGCGACACCGCCGACATCTCCGACATCGTGCTGCCGGCTGCCACCATTCAGGAAGTGGGCGGCCCCATTGGCATAAACGGCTGCTTGGTGTGGGCCGATAAGGCCATCGAGCCGAAGTTCGAGGCGAAGTCCGACTACGATATGGCGAACCTCATCGGACGTGGGCTCGGCTTGGACGAGTGGTTCCAGGAAGAGTTCGACGAAGGTATGAAACATGTGGTGAACACGGCCATGGGAGCTGCTATGGGCATCGATGCCGACAAGCTGAAGGAAGCCGGCGTGATGTACGTGGGCGCCGTTCCTATGCCGGCCTACATGACTATGACGGGCAAGCTGCAGTTCTATCAGGAGAACCCGGGCCCCATCGAGAACTATGGCCAGCCCATGGATCCCGCGAGCATCGCGCTGCCCCATTGGGAACCGCCCATGGAGGCGTGGCCCGTCACGGCCGGCGGCTTCGACGCCAATCCTCTGGCGGAGAAG
>OIBP01000427.1_pt1 | contig 18195 bp, 19 predicted proteins | sample 1581061 | NCBI WGS metagenome assembly OIBP01 (sample SAMEA3882514, study PRJEB24775) | human gut metagenome | biome: human-associated habitat; feature: intestine environment; material: feces | place: Netherlands | collected 2009/2010 | reverse complement strand
TCGTTGCGCCGATGGAGTTGGACTGCACCATGCAGCCCATGAAGCCGAGCGCCAGAATGATGGCCACGGCGAAGAACCCGGCGAGGAACTTGCCCCCGTTGCCCTTGAAGGCCGTGGTGATGTAGTAGACTGGACCGCCGTGCACGGTACCGTCCTCGTCGACTACGCGGGTCTTCTGGGCCATGACCGCCTCGGCGTAGTTGGTGGCCATGCCGAGCAGGGCGATGATCCACATCCAGAAGATGGCGCCCGGGCCGCCCACGATGATGGCACCGCAGGCGCCCACGATGTTGCCCGTGCCCACCTGGGCCGCGATAGCGGTGGACAGCGCCTGGAACGACGTCATGCCGCCGCCCTGGTTGCCGCCGCGCAGGCTGAAGTTGCCGAACACGCGGCGCCAGCCCTCGCCGAAGCAGCGGAACTGGATCGCCTTGGTGCGCACGGTGAACCAGATGCCCATGCCGAGCAGCAGGATGATCAGGATGTAGTTGGACAGGTAGTTGTTGATGGTGGTAACGATACCAAGTAGCGCCTCTTCCACGGCATTCCCTTCTTCTCGCGAGAAAACTCGGGGGAGCTCATGCGTGGGCGGCCGAAGAGGTCGCGTCATCGCTCTGTCCGTTTGCCTGAGAGATTCAGCTTGCCTGCGGAGGTCGTCCGCGCGCAAGCCTTGCACCTTCGGCACTCACTTAAGAGTTCTCCAGAGTTTTCTCCGCCCCCGGTTTGCTTATGCTGCGCTTGTGCTGTTGCGGCGTTGCGGGCGAGCCGCTTTGCCTCATCGCGCGAGCGCCACAGCATTCCGAAGGCCTCACAGAAATATTGACTCGGCCACTATACGCCCTGACGCGGCGTCGATCAACAACTATTTCGCTCAACGTTACGCGTTGCCCCCGCAATGCTCCGTGGAGCCCGCGAAAGGCGGTGTCCGTGCAGTGGTTGCGGGATGACTACGAATGGGATTCGGCCGCGGCACCCGTGCTAGACTGGGGCGACGAAAGCGGCAAAGCCAAGGAAAGAGATCGCCATGAGCAAGTACGATAAGCTGTGGGAATACGTGGAAAAGCAAGAAGGCGACGAGCTGGTGCTCACATTCGACGAGATTGGCACCATCGCCGGCGTTCCTTTGGATCATTCGTTCCTCAACTACAAGAAGGAGCTTGTGCCCCACGGGTGGGAAGTGGGCAAGATATCCATGAAACAGCAAACCGTCCGCTTCAAGCGACTGGCGGAATAGGCCAAGATCGACGGAAAAGGTGGCCGGCGGCTGGCGAAACGGACTTTCGCTGGCGCTTATAACTCAAGATCTCGTGCATTTTTCGACCAGTTCGTTGACGGAACGCTTCTTGGCGGACGCCCGCATCGCTGTTCTCAGGTGCGAATGGCGCCTAGAAACGCGTAGGATCATTTTGTCTGCCGATTGGGATGACGAAGAGGACGGACGGGGCCTACGATGCCCTCGCATGATTCGAAGCCCGGGGAGATTTGGCTTGCCTACGCTGAATTCCTCGATCATCCGGGCATCGGCAAGGTTCGCCCAGCTTTCTAGAAGAAGATCATGAACATGCCGAGGGCTAGGCCAACCATGACGGCGAAGGCGGGGAGTTTGCTGCGGTAGATGAGGTAGCTCTCGGGCATGATTTCGCCGAACACCACGTAGAGCATGGCGCCCGAGGCGAACCCGAGCGACATCGTGAGGCCCAAAGGCCCGATGTCGCCGAGCCAGAAGCCGAGCCACGCGCCGAGCACCGTGGGCAGACCGCATGCGGCCGTGAGCAGCGTCGCCTTCACGCGTCCCGTGCCCCCGGAGATGAGCGGCACGGCCACGGCCATGCCCTCGGGGATGTTGTGCAGGCCGATGAGCACGGCCATGATCATGCCGGTGCCCCACATGAGGTTGTCGGACACGGCGAAGCTCGCGCCGATGGTCATGCCCTCGGGGATATTGTGCAGCGCGATGGCGCAGGCCATGACGACGCCGGCCACGAACAGCGACAGCCTGGAGTCGTTGTGGCGCTTGTGCATGTTCAAGTGGTCGGCGTGCACCAGTTCGTCGATGTCGTCATGGGTCTCGGGATGATGCTCATCGGCGGTGTGCGACACCTCCTTGCGGGTTTTGCGGTCGATGAGGTGGTTCAGCAGGTACACCACGGCCACGCCCAGCGCCACGGCGAAGATGACCAGCACCACGCCGTGCTCGGCAATCTGGCTGGCGGCTTCCTCGGCCTCGGCCAGAAGATCGAAGCACACCATGGCGGTCATGACGCCGCCGGCGAAGGCCAGAAGCAGGCTGATGGTGCGGTTCGACTCGCTTTTGAACAGGGCGCCAATGAAGCCGCCGAGCCCCGTTCCCCCGGCGCCGGAGATGAGCGTGACCAACGTGACGAATGCGAACGGCGACAGCGTTTCCATAGCGAACAGGCTTCCTTAGACCCCGGGATTTCACAAAGCATCCCGTATTGTGCTCCATCGCCTGCGCCCCTGCGAGCGCAACCGCCCGCGTGTAAGCCAACGGAAACAATTCCCCTCGCAACGGCGCAGAGGGGGATGGATTACGCGAGCTCCCTCAGCAGTTTGTTGAGCTTTTTGTCGAAGGTAAGCACGGGGGTGCCTTCCACGACGAAGCGTGCCGCCAAGATGCAGTCGGCGAAATCAAGCGAGTGGTTCCGATAGAGCTCGAGGGCGTAGCGCATGGTGGATTCGTGTTCGCAGGCGACGTCATCGAGGAGCGCGATCATGGTGTTGGCCACGTCGGTTCGGTCGAAGCCGTAAACTGTTCCGCCAAGTACGTAGACGCACTCGGCTATGAACTCAGGTGAGGTGCATGCGCCGTTTTCCACATGCTGGCATACCGTTTCGAACTGGTCTTCGACATCGGCGAGGAGGTAGCGAAGCAGGCAGTTCGTATCAAGGAAGGTCGACATACTTCGCCTCCAGCGCCTTCTGGTAAGCGGCCTTTTCCTCGGTGCGCGACACCTTCGGTCTCTTTCCCGCAAGAGCGCCAGCGGCCTTCAGCTTACGCGGTGCCGGCTTGGGGATAGGCACGATCATGGCGCACGGCCGGTTCCTTACCGTGACGACAAACTCGGCCCCCGTTTCATCTACGCGTCGAACGACGGAGGAAAGATTCGCCTTCGCCTCCGCCAAAGCAATGCTTGCTGCCATGGGAGCTCCCTTCTAAGGTTCCGCAAGGTTTCGGGAGAATTTTACCTTAGATATGACCATTTGACTAGTTTATTGGTCATATCGGTTCCGTGGCCGCAAGATAACCCCCATGGCGATCTCTCGCGCTATCTCAAGGGGATCCGTGCCGGTCTCTTCGGAGTCGGTTACTGAAGGGGTCGTTTTTTTCACGAGATTGACGGTTATGAGCGTCTGGGGGGGTGCGAGGCTGTCAGCTGTGAAGGTGCTCCTGCACGTGCGATGCTCTGACCTGGGGTTTGTCAAGCGTCTTCCTGAAATGTGCCTCGTCGCTCGGCCTTTAAACGCTCATAACCGTCGATCTCGTGCATTTTTCGACTGGTTCGTCGACGGAGCGCTTCCCAAGGACGGTCCTTCTCTGCGATGGTGGTGCTCTTTCCGCAACGACGGCCGTCCATCACCCCCACAATGCTCCCATCCTGCCGTTCGCGGGTGGAGTTTTGGCGATTCTTCGCATTCTCGGAGCGGTTTCGTTGACATTCGCGCGCGGGCGGGTGAGAATGCAAAAGTTCGCTTTCAAAAGCCCCGTAAACGCATGGGTTCAAGGAAACGCAACCGCCGAGGGTTGTCCAGGCCCGAAGCACCGCGTGTCGGCGTAGGAAACCGACTTCCAAGGATCGTGCACTTTTGAAAACAAACACTCTGGCGGACGGTTCCACCCCGGCTATCGCGGCTGCCACGCCGACGCAGGGGAGGAGGCTTCAGCCGCCCGACAGAACCTGCAATCTATTGGAGGAAAACAGTGAAGACGTATCATGCAAAGCCCGGTGAGGTTGAGCGCGAGTGGGTCATCATCGACGCTGAGGATCAGGTTCTCGGTCGTGTGGCCACCAAGGCTGCTCAGATTCTGAAGGGCAAGCACAAGCCGCAGTACACTCCCCATGTTGACACCGGCGACTTCGTCATCATCGTGAATGCTGACAAGATTCGCATGACGGGCACCAAGGCTACCAGCAAGGAATACTACCGTCACTCCGGTTTCCCCGGCGGCTTGAAGATGGAGACCTTCGCTGAGGCTATGCAGAAGCATCCCGAGCGCGTTATCGAGCATGCTGTCAAGGGTATGCTCCCCAAGAACACGCTTGGCCGCAAGCAGGGCAAGAAGCTGAAGGTGTACGTCGGTCCTGAGCATCCGCATGCAGCTCAGAAGCCTCGTGAGATCAAGATGGAGGAGAACTAACAATGGCAGGTGAAGCAATCTATTACGGCACTGGCCGTCGTAAGAACGCCGTTGCTCGCGTCCGCTTGGTCCCCGGCACCGGCAAGATCACGGTTAACGGCCGTGATGGTCAGGAGTACTTCGGTCGCGAAGCTCTCGTGAACTACGCTGCTGCTCCTTTCAAGGTCACTGACACCCAGGGTCACTTCGACGTCATCGCTCGTTGCAATGGCGGCGGCGTGTCCGGTCAGGCTGGCGCTCTTCGTCACGGCATCAGCCGTGCTCTGCTCGAGGCTGGCGAGTATCGCCCCGAGCTCAAGAAGGCAGGCTTCCTGACTCGTGACCCCCGTATGGTCGAGCGCAAGAAGTACGGCCTCAAGAAGGCCCGCAAGCGCCCGCAGTTCAGCAAGCGCTAAGCATTACATATATCGGTATGCTTCAGAAAGCCCGCTTCGGCGGGCTTTCTTTGCGCATGGGATATTTGTTGGCTTATAGGACAAAATTGTGCCCGATCCTACGCCGACGCATCGGCTGGCCCTCTCGCGGTGTCGGGACGGTATCGACTTCGTTTGAGGCTGGTTCGTCGATGCTGCAACGAATAGAATCAAAAGAATATGCGCTGCTGCATCCATTGGTCTTTCGAACATGGATTGCATGTGGTGCGTGGTTTTGGAATACGAAAGAAGGCTGGTCGTGGCTGAGGAGACGAAGACGAAAAAAGAGGCGAAATTCCGTCATGGACTGCTCGCCTTCGGCCTGCTTGCGGCGGTCATGTTCGGGTGCGTTGTGGGCCTGGGATCGGAGCCTCAGATTCCCATGGTTGCGGGCTGCGCTATTGCAGGTGCTATTGCGATGTATTTGGGCAACAGCTGGGAGGAGGTGCTCGACGGTGCCATGAAGGGCGTTCTCGATGCCATGGAGGCTGTGCTTATTCTGATGTGCATCGGCATGCTTGTGGGCACGTGGATTCTCTCTGGCACCGTGCCGACCCTTATTTACTACGGGCTTAGCGTAATCAGCCCCGAGCTGTTTTTGCCGGTGGCGTTTCTAGGGACGCTCCTGGTGGGCATCGTGCTGGGATCGTGGGGCGCTGCTGGCACGATTGGCATTGCGTTCATGGGCATCGCCGCCGCGCTCGATATTCCTCTTGGCATGGCGGCGGGTGCTGTCGTTGCCGCTGCTTATGTGAGCGAGATCGCCTCGCCTCTAACGGACGGCCCGGTGCTGTGTGCGGCCATCGCTGACGTAAGCGTGTTCTCGCTGTGCAAGAAGTTCCTTCCTATCGTTATTGCGGTGTGCCTTGTGAGCGTCGGGCTGTATTTCTTCATTGGCAATACGCTAGGAACGGGGATGAAAGAGGCAGGGGCGAGCCAAGTCGATGAGCTGCTCTCCGCGCTCGACCAGTCTTATGCGATTGGGCCGATGACCTTGATTCCTCTCGTGGTCATGATCGCCTGTATCGTCATGCAGGTTCCTGCCATTCCTTCGTTTTTGCTCGGCGTGCTTCTGGCCATTGTCGAAGCGGTGTTTTTGCAGGGGGCCGACCTGGGCGTTGCCGTGGCCGCAGCGAACACCGGGGTGGTGAGCGAGACGGGCTTTGAGGTGCTCGACAGCCTGTTTTCAACAGGTGGCATCGAAGAGATGCTGCCGACCATTTCTATTGTGATTCTGGTCATGGCCTATGTGGGTATCCTTCAACACACAGGTCTCATGCATTCGCTCATCGAACCCATCACTTCGAAGCTTAGGAGCTTTGGATTGCTTTCCGGAACGACCGTTGCGAGCGGTGCTGTGTTCAATGTGCTGCTTCCCGATCAATATCCGGCTATCGCGCTTTCGTGCAAGATGTACGGTGATACGTTCAAGAAGCACAACGTGCCGGGTGAGGTATGGAGCAATATCGTGAATTCGAGCGCAGGAATTACCTCCGTTCTCGTTCCGTGGAACACGTGCTCCATCTACATGGTAACGATTCTTGGCGTGGCTTGCGTAGAGTACGTACCGTTCGCCTTCTTCTGCTATCTCTATCCGATTGCGGTTGCCATCGTGGCGGTTCTGTTCGGAAAGCGTCTCGGTTGGACGGCTCGCGCCGAAAGACCCTCGGCTTAGCTTCGTTCGTCGGCTTCGGCGCGGGCTATCGTTCTGCCGAGGCTCTACTTCTCGTACGCCAAATCGGCAGGAGTCCAGTCGCGCAGAATGGGAATCATCTTGCGCGCGATATTCTTAGCGCCTTCGAGGTCCTGTTCGCGGTAGTTGCCGCATTCGACTTCGGTTGCACCGGGAACGTTGCCCTCGAAATCGGCGATAAAGGCAAGCATGTCGTTGATGAGCTTGATGGCGACGGCGGGTTCCATATTGCGCACGAGGAAGTAAAAACCCGTGCGGCAGCCCATGGGCCCGACGTAAATCACCTGGTCGGACAGTTCCGTGCTGCGTACGTAAGTGGCGAAGAGATGCTCGAAGCTATGAATGGCCGCATAGGGGAGATAGGTGCCGCGGTTCGGCTTCACCATGCGGATGTCGTAGGTGGTGATGTCGCCGTCGACGCGGGAGGTGTACATGCCTTCGACGAGCTTGGTGTGGTCTACCTGAAAGCTGGCGATTTGCTTCAATTCCATAGGGTTCTCCGTTTCGTGTTAAAAGGCCCCTTTGCGGGGCGTCATGTATCTTTTGGTTGTCGTACAGAATAGCGCACTCAGAGGAAAAGCGCGCGTAGCGGGTCGTATTGCCTAACAACGGGGAGCCGCCCGCATGGTGCGGGGTATACCGTCGGGCGACGAAGGGGCGGGTGCGCTCTGCAGGGCAAATGGGAATAGAGACGCTCTGCCGAGCCGTTCGTTGGCGACGTCTTTGCATGCTATCCTGTTCTCCATGAAAACGAATCGAAATACACGGGGCGTTTTGCTGGCGCTCATCGGAGGCACGGGCTGGGGTTTTTCCGGCGCATGCTCTCAGTATCTTTTTGCTCAAAACGTCGATCCTCTATGGGCGTCGGCGGTAGCTATGACGGTTGCCGGAGCCGCTCTGATGCTCTACGTTGCCATGCGTAGAAGGAAATCGCTGCGTGCATTGCTCTCGAACCGACGCTCCGTCGCTCGACTGGTTCTGTTTTCCCTGGTGGGACTCACGCTTTGCAGGGTGACATATTTGCTGGCCATTCAATACTCGAACGCGGGCACGGCAACGGTACTGCAATACGTCGGTCCCGTTCTCATTGTCGTGGCATCGTGCTTTTCGAAGCATCGCCCTCCAAGCGCGAAGGAAGCCGTTGCGGTTGCATGCGTGGTGCTGGGAACGTATTTGCTTGCCACGCATGGTAATCCCTCGACCATGGCTTTGTCCTTCGAGGGCGTGTTCTGGGGACTGTCTGCCGCTGTTGCCGTGGCAATCTATTCCCTGCTTCCCGGGTCGCTCATGAAAGAATACGGGAGCGTGTCAGTTGTTGCATGCGGCCTGCTTTTGGGCGGAGTGGTGCTATACCTAGGTGCTGGCTGCTGGAACCGAGCTCCCGATCTTGACATTGCGGGGCTGCTCGCCATGTACGGTGGCCTGACGGGCGTCGGCACGCTTGTGGGCTTCGCGGCGTATTTGACGGCCATCAACGACATCGGCGCCCCTCGCGCAAGTCTCCTGGCGAGCGTCGAGACGGTTTCGGCGACGCTGTGTGCATTCTTCTGGTTGCATACCGAATTCGCCGTGATGGACGTGATCGGGTTCGTGCTTATCATGGCGACGGTCTTTCTTTTGGCGAAGAAAGACGATGCAAGCCAAGAGAAAAAAGCCATTCGAGAGGGCGAAGAAGGCTTGCTGGAAGGGAAAGGAAGTTTTTGATGATGCAGCCTCCCCGTATTGCGGGCGGTATTCTTGCGACGGTGCTTGCCACAGCGCTATTTTTCGTTGTGGTGGGTATCTGCGCGCTGTTCCAGGGCGGCGTCATGTCCTATCTGGGGTTCGAATACGAATCCGTCGGTGCGTTCTTCCTCTTTTTCTTTTTAGGGTATCTGATTTGCACCCCATTCGATTTCATCGTCGAGGCGATTCCTGTGGCGCTCTTTAAAATCGGCGTGTTGAAAAACGAAGGAGGCGTAGGTTTTTATGTACTCCACACCGCCGCCGATGCGCTTTTCACGGCCGGCTGTCTTGCGGTGGTCGATGCCTTCATGGATTCCGTGTCGGCATCGTGGGCGGCGCTTGCCGCTTCTTCGCTGGCGCTTGCGGTTGTCGATTCGTGGATAGACTACCGTTTCATGAAGCGCATGGCAGGTCTTCGCGAGGAATGGTCTTGATTGGACGTTCCTAGAGAAACAAGCTTGTCATATGGGATGATGTCGGCAATGTGGCCGACCGTTTCGACGCAATGAAGCTCCGTTCGCCTTCGAACGTGCGGTTGGGCGTCGAAATGGGCCCAGGCGGCGGCCGTCGTCTCTGCGCCGCTTGCGCCAGCGCCTATGCTCGCCGGAGCGCGGGCGTTCTTTTACGCGCAGTGGTAGAATGCAGAGGTTCATTTATCTGAAAGGAGCACTTCATGGCTCGACTTTTCGGAACCGACGGTGTGCGCGGCGTCGCAAACGTCGATTTGACGTGCGAACTCGCATACCGCTTGGGACAGGCTTCCGTTGCATTCATGGGCAAGACCATCGTGCTCGGTAAAGACACGCGCAAAAGCGGCGACATGCTGGAGGCAGCCGTTGTTGCGGGCATCACCAGCGCTGGCGGCGACGCGCTTTTGGCCGGGGTCATTCCCACGCCGGCCGTGGCGCTGCTTACGCGCGAGCTGCATGCCGACGGCGGCATTGTCATTTCCGCTTCCCACAATCCGCCGGAGTACAACGGTATCAAATTCTTCGACGCCCAGGGCTTCAAGCTGCCTGATTCTGTCGAAGACCAAATTGAGCAGTTCATCGCTGAGGGTGGCCTTGAGGGTGCGGTCGAGCGCGTGCTCCAGCAGGGCGAAGAGGCCTCCATGCCTGCGGGTGCTTTGGTGGGCGTTGCCGTGGAGGTCGAAGACGCCTGCGAGATGTACATCGATCACGTGGTGAACTCCATCCAAGCCCAGGGCGTCGATTTCTCGGGGCTGCATGTGGCGCTTGATACCGGCCACGGAGCTTCGTCTCTTACCAGCGCGGAGGCGCTTCGCCGCCTAGGTGCCGAGGTAACGGTCATCAACGACGATTTCGATGGAAATGACATCAACGTCGAATGCGGATCGACCCATCTGGGCCCACTGTCCGAGCTTATGGCGGAAAGCGGCGCCGACGTGGGCATTGCGCACGATGGCGATGCCGATCGCGTGATGATGCTCGCTGCCGACGGCACGGAGATTGACGGCGACATGATGGAGGCCGTGCTTGCCATCGACCTGAAGAATCGCGGCTGCTTGCCGGGCAACGTCGCCGTTTCCACGGTCATGACCAATCTGGGCTTCGTGCATGCAATGCGCGAAGCGGGCATCGAGGTGCTTCAGACCAAGGTGGGCGATCGCTATGTGCTTGAGGCCATGCGCGAAGGTGGCTACGTTCTTGGCGGCGAGCAGTCTGGCCATATGATTCTGCTCGAGCACAATTCCACGGGCGACGGCCTTATGACGGCATGTCAGTTCCTGGCGGCGGTTCGTCGAAGCGAAAAGCCGGTCGAGGAGGCTATCAAGGTCATGGTCCGCTTCCCTCAAACGCTGATTAACGTGCGCGTGAAGGACAAACATGCGCTTGACGGTAACGAGACAATCTGGGGCGCCGTGCGTACCGCCGAAGAGGCCATGGGAGATTCCGGCCGTGTGCTGGTTCGTACCAGCGGTACCGAGCCTTTGGTGCGCGTCATGGTGGAGGCCGAAACGCAGGATGTGGCGGATGCCCACGCCCGCACCATTGCCGATGTGGTGGAAGCCCAGCTGGCGTAACTTCATTTCATATATGCAGAGGGCCGATGCAGTTCACAGTTGCATCGGCCCTCTTCGTTGTTTCAAGATGTGGCTGCAGTCAGTCGGTGCTGCGGAGATATTTCAAAAGCGCCCTGATGCCAAGGATAAGCGCCACGATGAGCAGCACTCCGGCAACGAGGGGAATCGCGAAGACGGCAGAGATGATTGCCAATTCGGGAAAGCCTAGTCCAAAAATTTTCATCAGGGCTCCTTTCTATTCCGATATGAACATTGTACCAGGTCAAATGCGATTAAGATGCTTCAGCAAGATTTTCTGGCTATAGGCGAATAGGTGTCGAAAGATTGAAATGGGGCCGTTAGCAAGACATCCTGCCTTGCAAGGAATCGCCTAGATGCCGAATGTGGTTCTATGCCGTCGAGCATGCGCGTCCCTGCGAGCCTCCTTTTTTTCTGCCGCTTGCAGCAATCTCGAACCTTTGGTGTTACGAATATTGATTTAGTAATACTTTTGCCTTATGGTGTTACGAGTTCTTAAAAAGTAACACTCTTGAGTGCGGCGCGAGGCCGCGCCGCTGTTTCTAAGGAGTAGCCATGTCAGCATTTCCCACGAATATGACCCGCCGCCGTTTTGCGCAGCTGATCGCCGCCGGAGGCGCGAGCGTCGCATGCGCCGGCGTGCTTTCCGCATGCGGGGGTAAGGGCTCCGACGAAAGCTCTTCTACAGGTGATGCCGAGGCGAAGAACCAGGTCATCGTTGCCATGAACATGAACAGCGAACCGGCCGCCGGTTTCGTGTCGTGGGGCTGCGGCGAGCATGTGCATGAGCCCTTGATCCAATCCACCCTCATCACCACGGACGCCAATCTCGAGTTCGTCAACGACCTTGCTACGGAATATTACTGCGCAGACGATGGAATGACCTGGTATTTCACCATTCGCGACGACGCAAAGTTCACCGACGGAGAGCCTCTGACCGCATCCGACGTAGCGTTCACTATTAACGGCATCATCGAATCCGAGGCGGCCGAGGCCGACCTTTCCATGGTCGAAAAGGCTACGGCGACCGACGACACGCATGTGGAAATTGCCATGACGAAGCCTTATAACGCGCTTCTGTACACGCTTGCCGTCGTGGGCATCGTGCCCGAGCATGCCCATGGGGAGGATTACGGCGCCAAGCCGATCGGGTCGGGCCGTTACATGCTTGAACAGTGGGACCGCGGCCAGCAGGTTATTCTGAAGGCGAACCTCGATTACTACGGCGAGGCTCCCAAGATGGAGCGCGTCGTGGTGGTCTTCATGGAGGAAGACGCCGCACTTGCCGCAGTGCGTGCCGGTCGGGTGGACATTGCCTACACGTCTGCCACCTACAGCGATCAGGCAAGCGAAGGCTACGAGCTTTTCGCGTGCGAAACGGTTGACTCGCGCGGAATCTCCCTTCCGAGCATCGCTGCGGGACAGACCAAGGCCGATGGTGCGAACGAATATCCCGCCGGCAACGACGTGACTTGTGACTTGGCAGTTCGTCGGGCCATCAATTACGGCGTGGACAGGCAGGCCATGATTGATAACGTACTCAACGGATACGGCACGCCGGCGTACAGCGTATGCGACTCGTCTCCGTGGGGAAGCTCCGATATGAAGGTCGAAACCAACGTCGAGGCTGCGAAGGGGCTGCTTGACGAAGCCGGATGGGCCTCGGGCGAAGACGGCGTTCGCTCGAAAGACGGCATTCGCGCGGCGTTCGACATGTATTACGCGTCGGACGACTCCGTTCGTCAGGCGCTGGCTGCCGAGTTCGCCGATCAGATGAAGGAGCTTGGCATAGAGGTGAGCATCAAGGGGGCGAGCTGGGACGACATCTATCCTCACGAGTTCTCTACGCCCATCCTGTGGGGCTGGGGCTCCAACGCGCCGACGGAGCTCTATGAGCTCACCTATTCGCAGGGCTGGGGCAACTACGCATGCTATGACAATGCCGAAATCGACAGCTATCTGGACGAAGCGCTCGCTGTTCCTTACATCGAGGATTCTTACGAATTGTTCCAGAAGGCGCAGTGGGACGGAACGCAGGGGGTTGCTCCTCAGGGTGCGGCTACGTGGGTGTGGCTTGCCAACGTGGACCATCTGTATTTCAAACGCACCGGTCTCGAGGTTGCCGAGCAAAAGCCGCATCCGCACGGGCATGGTTGGAGCCTGGTGAACAATGTCGACCAATGGAGCTGGGCGTAGCGTTCGTGCGGCTTCGCAGGAACGAAGAAAAGGTACAATAACAACCCTATGCTCAAATTCATCGCTCGACATATCGTCAAATTTGCGCTGCTCATGCTTGCGGTAAGCGCGGTGGTGTTCATCCTGGTGAGCCTTTCGCCGATTGATCCGGTGCAGGCCAACGTGGGGCAGGCTGCCTACGTGAGCATGAGCGAGGCGAAGCGCGCCCAGCTGGCGTCCTATTGGGGAGTCGACACCCCGTTGTGGGAGCGCTATGCGAACTGGCTGGCTGCGTTCGTTCAGGGCGACATGGGAACGTCGCTTCGGTTCAACGCGCCTGTTTCCGAGGTTGTTGCCGTACGGTTCTTGAACTCGTTCGTGCTCATGGCCGTCGCCTGGGTGGTAAGCGGCGTTCTCGGATTCGCTCTTGGCGTCGTGGCCGGCGTGTTTAAAGGGCGTTGGCCCGATCGCGTGGTGAAGGGGTATTGCTTCGTGCTTGCCTCCACGCCGACGTTTTGGCTCGGCCTTGTGGCCTTGATGGTGTTCTCCGTGTGGCTTGGGTGGTTTCCGCTGGGTTTCTCCGCTCCCATTGGCATGTCTGCCGCGGACGTGACGCTTGCTGACGCCGTGCATCATATGGCACTTCCCGCGCTGGTGCTGTCCGTGGTGGGCGTTGCCAACATCGCTTTGCATACGCGCGAGAAGCTGGTCGATATTCTGGAGTCCGACTATATACGGTTTGCTCGCGCACGCGGTTTGAGCACGTGGGCGGCGGTTCGCCGTCACGGTCTGCGCAATCTGGCGCTTCCCGCTTTGACGCTGCAGTTCGCGTCTATTTCCGAAATATTCGGCGGCTCGGTCCTCGTTGAGCAGGTGTTTTCCTATCCCGGGCTCGGTCAGGCGGCCATTACGGCCGGTCTTGGCGGCGATGCCGCGCTGCTTGCCGGCATTGCTGTTGCGTCGGCTGCGCTTGTGTTCGGCGGCAACCTGGCTGCGAATATTCTCTATGGCGTCATCGACCCTCGCATGAGGAAGGGGGCGCGTCATGCTTAAAGAGCCTGCCGCTCAGACCGCGGCTTCTCAGGGGGCTTTTCCTCTGCGCAGGGGAGCGTTCGCGCAGCGCCCGTTGACCGAAGGCGTGCTGCTCCATGCCCCTTGCGCGAAACCATCGAACCGTATGGCGACCCTTGTGAAATTCGCTATTGCCGTAGCGGTGCTTGCGTCGGTGGTCGCTGCCGGCGTCGTTTTGCAAGACGCGGCGAGTGCGACGGATTTCACGCAGAAGAACCTGGCGCCGAGCCTTGCTCACCCGTTCGGAACCGACTGGATGGGACGCGATATGCTGGTGCGCACCGTGGCGGGGCTTTCCACCAGCGTGTTGGTGGGGCTTCTGGCCGCGGGGGTCTCCTCGGTCATCGCCGTGGTGCTCGGAACGGCGGCCGCTCTGGGAGGGAGGCGCGTCGATGCCGCGGTAACCTGGCTCATCGACCTTATGATGGGCGTCCCTCACATTGTCTTGCTCATTTTGATCTCTTACGCGCTCGGCAAGGGCTTCTGGGGCGTTGCCGTGGGCGTGGCCATCACGCATTGGCCGAGCTTGGCGCGCGTGGTGCGTGCCGAAGTGCTGCAATGCAAGGAAGCGGATTTCGTGGCGATGGCTCGAAGGCTTGGGAAAAGCCCGGTTTCTATAGCCGTTCGTCACATGCTTCCGTATGTGTTTCCCCAGTATCTCGTGGGCTTGATCCTGCTGTTTCCCCATGCCATATTGCACGAAGCGTCCATTACGTTTCTGGGGTTCGGCCTTCCGCCCGAGCAGCCGGCCATCGGTATCATCCTCAGTGAATCCATGGGCTATCTTTCCGCCGGCATGTGGTGGCTCGCGGCGTTTCCGGGCTTGGCGCTGGTGGCTGTCGTGCTGCTGTTCGACATGGTCGGGTCCAGCTTGCGTACGCTTGTCGATCCCCACACGTCGCAGGAGTAGCTATGGCGGGACAAAACAACGAAAGCGTGTTTGCGCACGAGCAGACCGACCATGCTTCGGCCGAGCTGCATCATCACCATAGCCACGCAACGGCTTCGAAGCACATCGGCGGGCATCATCTGCTCCAGGTGGAAAACCTCGGGGTTTCGTTTTCCATGTACGATTCGTCCGACAGACGTTTTTTTCGGGCAAAAAAACGAACGGTTCAGGTCATTCACGACCTGAGCGTTTCGGTGCATGCGGGCGAGATTGTGGCTGTGGTGGGCGCGTCGGGCTCGGGCAAGACGCTTTTGGCCGATTCCGTCCTGGGCCTTTTCGAGCCGAATGCTACGGTGACGGGAACGATTTGGTTCGACGGACAGCAATGCGACGTGCGAGATCTCGAGCGCTTGCGCGGAAGGGGTGTTTCGCTGGTTCCTCAAAGCAGTGCGAACCTCGACCCTCTCATGAAGGTGGGCCGTCAGGTGCGTGGCGTGGCGAAAGACGCCGAAGATGCGAAAAGGCGCGCCGCCCTTCAGCGGGAGCTTTTCGCGCGTTACGGCCTTGAGCCGCAGGTTGCCGATCTGTATCCGTTCGAGCTTTCGGGCGGCATGGTCCGACGCGTTCTTCTGTGCTGTGCGCTGGTGGACGAGCCGAAGCTCATCGTTGCGGACGAGCCGACGCCCGGACTCGACCTTGACCTGGCCGTGAGGGCTCTGGACGATTTGCGCTCGTTCGCTGACGGGGGAGGCGGCGTCTTGCTGATCACGCACGATATCGAACTTGCGCTGCGCGTCGCCGACCGCGGTGGAAGAGACTGCCGTCGCCAATTTCGCTTCTCCGGATTCGCTTCGCCATCCTTTTACCAGGGCGCTTTGGCACGCGTTGCCCGATCACGATTTCGACATCCCGGAAGGCGGTGGGTCATGCTAGAGGCGCTCGATATCAGCTTCGCCTATCCGGGAGGCAAGCCGCTGTATGACGGATTTTCGTTCTCGGTGGACAAAGGAGAGCGCGTGGCGCTTTCTTCACCGAGCGGTACGGGGAAGACCACGCTGTGCCGCATTCTCTCCGGCTATCTTCGTCCGCAGCAAGGCAAGGTGCTCGTGGACGGCGTTGCTTTGCCGAAGCGGGGGGCGTGCCCCGTACAGCTTATAGGCCAGCATCCCGAGCGCATGGTCGATCCGCGCATGCGCATGCGGGCCGTTTTGGAAGAAGCGGGCCAGATGCGCAGCGATCTGTGCGAAGCTTTGGGCATTCGCGAGGAATGGACGCTCCGTCATCCGCATGAGCTTTCGGGTGGGGAGTTGCAGCGGTTCTGCATCGTTCGCGCCTTGGCGTCGAACCCGCGATATCTCATCTGCGACGAAACGACCGCCATGCTCGACGCCGTGACGCAGGCGCAGGTGTGGCGCTTTCTCATGGACTACACGAGCAGCCAGGGGATAGGCGTTCTGCTGGTCTCGCACTCTCCTGCGTTGCTGCGACGCGTGGCCACTCGTGTGGTCGAGCTGTAGGGGCATTCTTTATCGTTTCTTCTCGTCAAGAACGCTTCGACGCGCTAAGATGGGCGATTGCTTCGCACACCGACCGTTTGCGTGCCGGATCGCTTCGCATGTTCGAGCGTTTCGTGCGCACTCGGTTTCCCGTGTCGGTTCGTTTCATGTATCCGTTCGCTTTACACGTTCGGTCGGATGAACCGATTTTCGCAAAGCGCGCTCGTTGTCGTCAGAAAGGACCGATTCCCATGCGTACCGCTCGTTCTCGTATGCCGAAAAGCTTTTCGCTTGAAGAGCGTCTTGCGGGATGTGCCCGGGCGGTGGAGTCTCAGCCCTGTTCATGGGCCGGTTCGTGGTGCAGGTGGATGCCTCAGGAAGGGTCTTTCGCCGAACGAACCTTTCGCGACAAGCCATACGAACGCGTATGCCTCGATCTGGGGTGCGGAAAAGGCGAATATACGGTGGCGTGCGCGAAGGCGAATCCTGACGTGCTGTTTATCGGGCTTGATATCGAAGGCGTGTGCGTGATGCGTGGTGCCGAGCGCGCTTTGGCCGAAGGCGTTTCGAACGCGGTGTTCGTGTTCGAGGATGATCCCGACCTCGATCTTTCGACCATGTTTGCCTCGGGCGAGCTCGATGCGATTCTGCTGAATTTTTCGACGCCGTTTCCCAAGAAGAAAAAAGCCCCGCTGCGTTTGACGTACGTGGACAGGCTCATGGCGTATCGCGCTGTTCTGGCCGAAGGAGGCATGGTGCGTTTGCGCACCGATAGCCAGCCGCTGCGCGATTTTTCGCTGACGCAGCTCGAGCTAGCGGGCTACGAGGTGCGCTGGTGCACCGACGACGTGCGCGCGATGTTTCCGGAAGAGCCTTGGAGCGGCTATGAGAACAAGCTGGTCGCCCAAGGTGCTACGGTGTATGGCTTTGAGGCGGCGCCGCGTATACCGGGCCCCGACCCGGAAAGCATCGTGCAGACTGCTCCATTGAGTCTGGTGAGCTATTTGCCCGAAGACATCGAGAACCTGGAATATGTCCCCCACGGCATGCAAGGCTGCGTGGAAAACATGCGCGGCCGCCGTGCGAACAGGCGTGCGAAGGGCCTTCCCGAATGGACGAGGCCGATCATCTGATTCGCGCCTCTTTCTTGAGCTCCATGCCATATCTAAGCGTCGCTTCGTTCGACAGCGCTCATTGCCCGTTTGTTTCCTGCGGATTGCGTGGGTCTTCGCCGTAGCCGTAAGGGCTTGGAGTTGACCTGCGCTATACTGCGCGTGTCTTATTGTCGATGCGAAGAAGGTTCTCGCATGAACGCTAAAGCTTTGATTCTTGCTGCGGGTGCAGGCACTCGCATGAAATCGGAGAAGCCTAAGGTGGCCCACGAGGTTTTGGGCAAACCGCTTGTTCGCTGGGTCGTCGACGCAGCGCACGATGCCGGCATTTCCGACGTTATTTCCGTCCTCGGCCATATGAGCGAAAAAGTGGCTCCTTTGGTCGAGTCCGACACTCAAATTGTTATCCAGACGCAGCAGCTCGGCACGGGCGATGCCGTCAATGCCGCTCGTGAAGCCATGACCTGCGAAGACGGCTCGATTGCCGAGGGCTCTTTGGTTGTCCTTTCGGGCGACTGCCCGCTGATTACCCCCGAAACCATCTCTGCCCTTGTTGCCAAGCGTGAAGAGACGGGCGCTGCGGTGGTGGTGCTCAGCATGAAGATGGACGATCCTTTCGGATATGGCCGCATTGTGCGCGAAGGCGAGGGCGATTCGGTTGCGCGCATCGTCGAGCAGAAGGATGCAACGCCGGAAGAAGCCGCCATTGACGAATGCAACGCCGGCTTCTATTGCTTCGATGCGCCGGCGCTCTTCGACGCGCTTTCTCGCATTACGAACGATAACGCACAGGGCGAGTATTACCTTACCGACGTGCTTGAAATCTGCCGCAACGACGGTCGCGACGTGCTTGCGCTGCTTACCGATGACGCCGAAGAGGCTATGGGCGTCAACTCCCGCGTTCAACTGTCTCAGGCAAGCGTCGCCATGCAGCATCGTATCAACCAGCGCCACATGGCCGCCGGCGTTACCATGTGGGATCCCTCCACGGTATGGATTGGCCCCGATGTCGAGATAGAAAACGACGTCGAGCTATTGCCCATGACGTTTCTGATGGGAAAGACTTCCGTCGGCCGCGATAGCGTTATCGGTCCTAATACGCGCCTTGCGGATACCGTGGTAGGCCGTGGCTGCCGCATTGAGCCGGTGCTCATTCAAAAACGCGGTAAAGCTCTGGGCCG
>OIBP01000425.1_pt1 | contig 18212 bp, 17 predicted proteins | sample 1581061 | NCBI WGS metagenome assembly OIBP01 (sample SAMEA3882514, study PRJEB24775) | human gut metagenome | biome: human-associated habitat; feature: intestine environment; material: feces | place: Netherlands | collected 2009/2010 | reverse complement strand
TTAAAATACTCCAGTGTCTGATAGGAGTACGAAGTTTCCTTTCGATCCATTTCATAGGTACAAAGCCGGAAATACGGGATCTCTTCAATTGCAAGGCGTGTCATTTCGGCACGGTCCTGTAAATCTTTTCGTATTTCCGGATTTGATTTATGGGGCGGATTGCCGTTTGGCATATACCACACTTCATCCAGATGGAACTGCTGGTATGCATATTCACCAAGCATCAGATGCCCGTTGTGGATGGGATCAAATGTTCCGCCCATAATACCGATTCTCATAATCTATACTCCACTCATTAAGGAAGAACGATTTTCTTCTTGTCGTCTTTTCCCTCTTTATAAAGAACGATTTTTCTTCCGATAACCTGTACCACCTGGGAACGTGTACGCTCTGCAAGGATCTCTGCCATTCCACGCAGATCATCTCCACAGTTCTGAAGAACGTGAAGCTTGATCAGTTCTCTTGCTTCAAGCGCTTCTGCAACAGCTGCGGTAAGTTCCGGTGTTACGCTGGATTTACCGATCTGAAGGATCGGATCCATTGTCATCGCAAGGCTCTTTAAATAAGCTCTCTGTTTGGAAGTCATAAAACTTCTCCTTTCTGAAATTATGTTCTTTTCTAACGGTAATATTCAAACTGAAGACCGTACATACGGATAGTATCGCCTTCCTGAACACCTGCATTTTCAAGCTGCTCAAGGATACCGGTTTCTTTCAGGAATTTCTGGAAGAAAGCAAATCCCTTCTCGGAATCCAGATTGGTGTAACCAAGCATCTTTTCGATCTTCGGTCCCTCTACTACAAATACATCGTCTTCTTTTTCCACGGTATATGGAAGATCCATGTGGATGATCTCTTCTTCCGGGAAATATTCCTGTTCAAATACGATCGGCTTGTCATCCAACTTCTGAAGTTCATTATTTACATAGTAAAGAAGATCCGAAAGTCCTTCTCCGGTCACACCGGAAATCTGGAATACTTTGATTCCTTTTGGCTCGAACTCATCTCTCAGTCTCTGGATCGGATCTTCATCTTCGGAATAGATCAGGTCAACCTTATTCGCTGCAATGACCTGTGGACGCATGGAAATTTCTTTGTTATAGGCTTCCAGTTCAGCGTTGATCTTGTAAATGTCTTCAACCGGATCACGTCCTTCGATACCTGCCGCATCCACAACATGGATCATCATCTTGGTACGTTCAACATGACGCAAAAATTCATGTCCAAGTCCGACACCTTCTGATGCTCCTTCAATCAGTCCCGGAATATCTGCAATAACAAATCCCTTTGCACCTTCCAGATCTACAACTCCAAGGTTCGGGCTGAGTGTTGTGAAATGATAATTTGCAATCTTTGGCTGCGCATTGGTTACACGGGAAAGGAATGTAGATTTACCAACATTCGGGAAACCGACAAGCCCAACGTCTGCGATCACCTTAAGTTCCAGATTCACCCAGAGTTCCTGTGCAGGCTTTCCCGGCTGTGCATACTTCGGAACCTGCATGGTAGAGGTTGCAAAATGCATATTTCCAAGACCGCCCTTACCGCCTTTTAAGATAATCTGGCGCTGGTTCTCGCCCGACATATCGGCAATGACTTTATTGGTCTCTGCTTCACGGATAACTGTCCCTTCAGGAACTTTCAGGATCAGATCCTTTGCATCCTTACCATGGCAGCGCTTTTTGCCGCCTTCCTCTCCGTCCTGTGCTTTATATTTTGTTTTGTGACGGAAATCTACCAGTGTGTTAAGACCTTTGTCCACTTCAAAGATTACATCACCGCCGCGACCGCCGTCGCCTCCGTCCGGACCGCCATTCGGAACATATAATTCCCTGCGAAAGCTGACGTGACCGTCGCCGCCCTTTCCGGATCGGATATATATTTTTGCTCTGTCTGCAAACATAATATGTCCTCCTTATTTATGACTAAAAACAAGGCTTCAAACCCAAAAAGTTTGAAGCCTCTGTTAAATCTGCTTATTCAGCTACTGGATAGATAGAAACCTGTTTCTTATCTCTTCCTTTTCTTTCAAATCTTACAACGCCATCAACGAGTGCGAATAATGTATCGTCACCGCCGCGTCCTACATTGATTCCTGGGTGAATCTTTGTTCCGCGCTGTCTGTAAAGAATGTTACCAGCTTTTACAAACTGTCCGTCTGCTCTTTTAGCGCCCAGTCTCTTTGCCTCGGAGTCACGACCGTTCTTTGTAGAACCAACTCCTTTTTTATGAGCGAAAAACTGAAGGTTTAATTTCATCATGGTTGTTACACCTCCTCGTATGTCAAATCCATATATTCTCTGTAGTTCTCATCTTCTGCAATCTCTTCCAGACCAAGAACCATCGCGTCAAGCAAAAGCTTTGCCTCGCGAGTCGGATTACCTTTAAGTCGATAGTCAATGAGTCCTTTGGATTCATCGGATACAAGGCTTGTACGGTCATCCGCAAATTTCTCAATGGCATTCAAAGTATTGATCGTAAGTACGGAAACAGCTGCGCAGACAATATCCTGTCCTTCTTCACTGAATCCTGCATGACCATGTGCTTTGAAACCTACACATTGATGTTTTTCATTTTTATAAATGGTTACTCGTATCATATAACCACCAGCTTCTTACGCGTTGATCTTTTCGATCTTAACTGCTGTATACTGCTGTCTGTGTCCGTTTTTCTTGTGGTAACCTGTTTTTCTCTTATACTTGTAAACGATAACTTTTTTGCCTTTACCGTTTCCAACTACAGATGCGGTTACGGATGCATTTTTAACGTCCTCGCCAACTTTCAGTCCGTCATTGCTTACTGCAAGTACCTGATCAAAAGTTACGGTTTCTCCAGCTTCAACGCCAAGTTTCTCTACTCGGATAACATCGCCTTCAGCTACCTTGTACTGTTTACCACCTGTTGCAATAATTGCGTACATATGGCACCTCCCTATCAATTACTCGCCAGATTCGGTGGTCTTTCGACTCTTTTACCTCTCTGTGCGGCATACTTCTACAATATATCATCACGTCTGCTGTTTGTCAATAGTATTTTTCAGGAAATTGCAGATTTTTTTTCGCATGCAATTGCCAGTGCGCCAGGTCCGATGTGGCAGGCAACGCTTAAGGACAGTGGATGCGCATCGACTTCAAAATCCGGGAAGGCTTCTTTTACTTCGACAATCCATCCATCGATTACTTCTTTGTCGTTTGCGGTATAGGCAATGTGAAGTCCCATGATGCCGGCTGCACGCTCTTTTGCGAAGCGTTTGTCCATATCTTTTTTCATAGCCTTGATCATGGCTTTCTTTGCCTGTTTCACACCGCGCGCTTTTTCAAACGCGTCAAGCTTCTCTCCCTGGATCGTCAGCACCGGTTTGATATTTAAAACGGTTCCGATCATGGCTGCTGCCGGCGTAACGCGGCCGCCTTTTTTCAGGTATTTTAACGTATCTACCATAATATAGATACTTGCATCCAGCGCATCCTCTTCCAGAATTGCTTTAATGTCTTTTGCTGCCACGCCGCGGTTTGCCATTTTCTTTGCATCCAGAACAGACTGCTGCTGCGTAACGGAGATTCTCTGGTTGTTGACAACCTGCACTTTTCCTTCGTAGTCCTCGGACAGCACGGTCGCTGTATCACAGGAGGTGGAAAGGCCGCTTGACATCGGAATGTAAACAATGTCATCGTACTCTTCGAGAATTTTGTTCCAGAAATCCATCAGATCTCCCGGAGACGGCTGAGATGTGGAAACAGCCGCATCCTCTGCCAGAATCTCGTAAAACTGTTCCTGTGTCAGGTCGATATCCTCAAACTGGATTTTTCCGCGCATGAAGAAAGGCATCGGAAGGACAAAAACGCCCAGCTCTTTCGCCTGACTCTGTGTAATACCGCTGTTGCTGTCGGTAGCAATAGCTGTTCTTGCCATAGTTCTTATTCCTGCTGTCTCTTTTTCAGAGAAACAGCTTTTCCTTTCTGTAATATCGTGTAACGCTTGATTTGCTGTTATTCTATCATAAATCGTACCTGTTTTCTACCCGGCTTGGACATTTCTGCAAAATTGCCCAAACTGCTTTTGATTCTTTTTACATCATACCAATACCAAGGAAAAACAGTCCGCCAAGGATCAGCAGAATGGTCGGAATTACGATTTTTGCAATGGTCTTTTTTCTTCTCTCCTTCGGGAAAAATCCTTCGCGTTTTGTCTGCTGGTACATCAGAAGACGGCTTCCCATATAAAGACCGATCGGCATCAGCGCCGCTTCGATCAGATACATGCCGATGTACGTTTCCGTTGCGTATCCGCTGCCTGCTGCTGCGTTCCCCTGCGAGAACATATAGAGGAAGCTTGCCGCAATGCTCGCCACAATCGTCGATGCGTTATGGACGAAATGAAACAGCGAGCTGTAAAACATGTTGTCGGTCTTCATCCGCACATACGAGAGAACGATTCCCATCATCATCATCGGAAGAAAACGGACGATGCTCATGTGGAAAGCGCCAAAATAAACGCCCATCAGAAGCAGCATCACCCATTTCTTTTTGATTCCGCGCAGGCTGTACTGCAGAAGACCGCGGTGCAGTGCTTCTTCACAGATGGCCGGTGTCAGCGCAACGACAAGCAGCTCGCCGAAATAGGAAAGGCCCGCCATACTGCTGTCCATGGATTCCGAGAGGCTTGCGTATTCCTGCGGGAAAATCCATTCCATCAGAAGGAAAAGGGCAAGCACACCGCGGTACGTCACATACCACATCAGAATGGTTCCGAGGATTCCGGCTCCATCCGGCTTTTTTAATGGGAACACTTCTTTTAACGGAATATGAAGTGCCCGTACGACGAGAATGGATCCGATCAGGAATACAATGATCTCGTCCAGCGCATTTCCATACATCCCGCCTGCAAGAACCAGCGGGATTCCGGCGAGATTAAAAAGAACCATCAGAAAGGCAAACACCAGCAGGCCCTGCCATGGTTTCAGTATCTTTTCTTTTTCCGCCGGATGCGGCCGTTTTGCCGGCATCTGGTTTCGAAAGGGTTCGTAAAGATATGGGGTATCATTTTCATTGAGGTGAATCGGTTTCTTTTGTGGTTCCATATTCATTCCTCCTTTGTAAGGTTACCGTCATTTCATCTGTTCTGCCAGCGGCCGGCGGATTTTCTTTCTCGTCAGTTCCACGAGATGAAGCGCCGTCATATCCACAACTTTGGTCGGAACGGGATCTTCCCGCACAAGACCCTGCAGGAAGCCGAGAAGGCGCTCCTCCTGCTCTTTTTCCGGCATGTTGATAAAGTCAACCAGGATCAGACCGGAAATCCCGCGCAGGCGGATCTGGCGGGCGATTTCGCGGGCTGCCTCCTGGTTTACGCTGTACAGAAACGTATTTTTCCGTCCGCCGAGCTGCTTTCCGCTGTTCACATCGATCGCGGTCAGCGCTTCGGTCGGTTCGATCACGAGGAATCCGCCGGAAGGCAGATCCACACGTTTGTCGAGTGCCTGTTTTACGTGATTTTCGAGATTTTCTTTCTTTGTCAGTGTGGTAAGCTGATCCTCATACCAGGTCAGGCGGCAGTCGTGAAAATCATGGCGCTCCAGATATTCTCTGCAGATCTCATACGTTTCTCTGTCATCTGTCACAAGTTCTGAAACTGACGGTGCATACCGTTTGACGAGCTCCGGCACGGCATCTGACGCCCGATACAGGCAGGAGTACAGGCTCCGCATCGTTCCATACTGGACAATCCGCGCGAGTTTTTCGGACAGCTCGAGATATTCCTGCCGGATCTCTTCTTCCGAAGCATCAGCGGATGCGGTGCGAAAGATCACGCCAAACGGAAGGCTTCCGCCGGAAAGCTCTGGAAAGATCCGGCTTCCCAGAGCTTTTAACCGTTTTTTCTGCTCCGGCAGAAGGCGTCCCGAGCATGAGATTTCCGGCTTTCCATAATAGAGCGCCAGGGCACTTCCCGAAAGAGAAAGTTCTGCTGTCGCCGACGGAAGCTTCGTTTTCTGCGCTTCCCGCTGGATCTGCACGACAATTTCATCTCCGACATGCAGTTCCGTTCCCGGTGCTTTTTTCAGAAGATACCCTTCTTTTACACGGGACAGATCAAGAAAACAGCTCTGCTGCTCCGCAAACGAGACAAATGCCCCGCGGATCCCGGGCGCCAGTTTTTCCACCCGACCGACATAGATATTGCCAAGCAGCGTTTCCTTCTCCCTGCAGAGGGCCGTCAGTTCGACCGGTCTTTCTCCTTCCGCCAGCGTGTGTACCAGGTAATCTTTTCCCTCCCACGGCAGATGGGCAATGACAATTCGTTTACTCAACTTCTTCTCCTAACGCTTCCAGCGGAACCAGCTTTCGCTCTTCTTCCGTTCCGATGTCTGCGTAAACTTCCTCGCGCAGAATCGTGTATGCAAACGGCGGCAGTTCAACCCCGCACCATTTGCAGAAAGCTTCCATCACGAGCTCCGGTTTCAGATTCGAAACACTTCCGGTGGAGAGCTGCATCCAGACACCGCTTTTCTTTACTTGCATATCGTAAATCCACGGGCGGATATCGGTCAGCTTTTCGCTTCGTTTTGTCTTTCGCATGATCTCAATCTGCGGAAGTGCGAAAAACTCCGGCACTTTCGTTTCCAGATCGATCTCCGGCATTTTTCCCTCACGGAACTGCACGAGATAATCGGCTCCTGCTACGAGAGACATTGCCTTGCTTGCTTTTCCATCCGGCACATGGCGGGCGGAAAGCACTTCCATTCCCTCAACCATCGTCGCATTCAGACGTTTTACAATCTCGTCGGTTTTCATATCTTCCGCGAGCACCATATCGAAATATTCACCGGTGCTGCTGATGCCGACACCGAGCGGAGAAGCAAACGACAGCAGCATGTGCGGGCTGAAGCCCTCGGAATAAGCGATCGGAAGTTCTGCACGGCGGATTGCTTTCTGGAAGTAACGCATCACATCCAGATGACCCACAAATTTCATCACACCTGTTTTGGCAAACTTAATTCTGATTTTCATAGCAGACACCTCCTCCGAATGATTTTGCTCCGCAGCCGGAACACTGCATCTTACAGTTCGGGGTAACGGTTTCTTTCTGTGCCCGCTCCCATTCGCGGATCAGGAATTTTTTCGTCACACCGATATCAAGGAAATCCCACGGAAGGATCTCATCGGTGCTGCGCTCGCGGCAGGCATAGAACGAAACGTCAATGCCGGTCTCTGCAAACGCTTCTTCCCAGGCATCTTTCCGGAAATACTCGGACCAGGCATCGAAAATAGCACCTTTTCGGTACGCTTTTTCAATAACTTCGGCACATTTCCGGTCACCGCGTGCAAGGAATCCCTCCAGAAGGGAAATATCTGCCTCATGATAAATGTAACGGATGCTCTTCTGATTCAGCTGTGCACGGACTTCCGCCTTTACAATGGATGCTTTTTTCAGGAAATCCTCTTCCGTGTTCATCGGTGCCCACTGGAACGGGGTGAACGGCTTTGGAATAAAGAACGAGGAGCTTGCCGTAATCTGGCATTTTCCGTTTCTCTGATCTTTCGGAATCTCATAGTAACGCTCTGCGATCTTTTCCGCCAGATGCGCAATTCCTTTGATATCATCCTCGGTCTCGGTCGGAAGGCCCAGCATGAAATACAGTTTTACTTTATTCCAGCCGCCCTCAAACGCTTTTCCGGCTCCGTCGAGAATGACTTCCTCGGTCAGACCTTTATTAATAACATTCCGCATCCGCTGGCTTCCCGCCTCCGGTGCGAAGGTCAGGCTGCTCTTTTTGATATCCTGTACCTTGCTCATGACATCGAGGGAAAATGCGTCGATTCGAAGAGACGGAAGGGAAATATTGACACCTTTTTCCGGGCAGCTGTCGATCAGATAGTTGACAAGCTCCGGAAGATGGCTGTAATCACTCGAGCTCAAAGAACTCAACGAAATCTCATCGTGGCCGGTATTGCGCAGCATATGGGTCGCAAGTTCTTTTAACTTCTCCACATCGCGCTCTCTTGTCGGACGGTACACCATACCCGCCTGGCAGAAACGGCAGCCGCGGATACAGCCGCGCTGGATCTCCAGAACGACACGGTCCTGTGTTGCCTTGATAAACGGCACGACCGGTTTCTCCGGATACGTTGCCTCGGTCATATCCATGACGAGCTGTTTTTTGATCTTTTCCGGCGCTTCCGGGATGGACGGCGTAAAGGCTGCAACGGTTCCGTCCTCGTGGTACGTTACTTCATAGAACTGCGGTACGTAAATGCCCGGGATCCGGCATGCCTTTTTCAGAAAATCCAGACGGGTTCCGCCGTTCTTTTTATTTTCCAGATACGTGTCGAAAAGCTGGTCGTACACAACCTCACCCTCTCCGATGTAAAACAGGTCGAAAAATGGGGCGATTGGCTCCGGATTGTACGTACACGGGCCGCCGCCGATGACGATCGGGTCCTCGCCGGTACGCTCCACCGCATGCAGCGGGATTCCGGCAAGGTCGAGCGCCTGCAGAACGTTCGTATAACACATCTCATACTGCAGGGTGATGAACAGGAAATCTTCGTTTTTCACCGGCTCCTGGGATTCCAGACCGAACAGCGGAATGTTCTGTTCACGCATCACGCGGTCCAGATCCGGCCATGGGGAATAAACTCGCTCGCACCACATGTCCTCGCGTTTGTTGAACATATCGTACAGGATCTGGATGCCAAGATGGGACATACCGATCTCATACACATCCGGGAACAGGAATGCGCCGCGCAGGGCTACTTTCTCTTTGTCTTTTACGACACTGTTGAATTCATTTCCAATGTATCGCGCAGGCTGCTCAATCTGGAGCAGCACTTCTTCTGGCAATGCTAATTTTCTCATGCAATTCTCTCACTTGTTCTTATTTTTATTTGTCCAGATACGCCGCAAGCAGTTCCAGCGTATTCTTCACACCGTCCACATGGCTTCTCTCATATCCATGGGATGCGTACACACCGGCGCCGATCAGGGCATGGCGTGCGTCTGCGCCGCCGCGGAGCGTTGCCTCCACGTCAGAGCCGTAGTGCGGGTAAACATCCGCCGCATAGTCGATTCCGTTTGCTTTTGCTGCCGCAATCAGCTCACCGGTAAAATCGTAGCTGTAAGGGCCGCCGCTGTCTTTGACGCAGATGGATACCTGATGCTCTTTACACTCCAGTCCGTCGCCGACACAGCCCATATCAACAGAAAGAATATCTGTCACGCCCTCCGGAACGGAAGCAGATCCGCCGTGGCCGACCTCTTCGTATACGGTAATGTGCTGGTAAACCGGGCGGGACGGTGTGACATTTTCTTCTTTTAAATACTTCGCATAGCCGAGCAGGATTGCAACGCTCAGTTTATCATCGAGGAAACGGCTCTTGATGTAGCCCTTCTCCGTGATGCGGGTTCTCGTCTCAAAGCAGACGATATCACCAGTCTCGATGCCGAGCGCTTTTGTCTCCTCTTTGGAGAAGACCATCTCATCCAGAACAACCTCCATATTGTCGTAGGTGCGGTCCTGCTGGTCGTAGGAACCGTTAACATGGATCGACGGGTTGTTCATCTGGAAGCAGCCCTCGTACCGTTTTCCGTCTCTTGTGATGACAACGCAGTTTTCCGTCTCCGCATTGTTCGGATTCATACCGCCGAGCGCGGTGAGACGAAGACGGCCGTTTCCTTTCACTTCCGCTACCATGCCGCCGAGCGTATCGGTATGTGTCTCCACAAGGACACCGCCGTTTCCTTCACAGCCTTTGGCAAGCTGCACCAGAAGGCCGCCCTTTGTGGTGATCACCGGCGCATAGCCCATCGCTTCGTACTCTGCTTTCAGCCATGCAATGGCATCTTTCGTGTAGCCGGTCGGGCTGTCGATGGAGAGCAGTTTTTTCAGTTTCTCTGTTATAAAATCAACATAAACCTTTGTATTTTTCATGTTTCTTCCTCCATTTTTGTTTCTGTTTTTTCTTCTTTTTTCGAAACATTTTGAAACAGAAACTGCAGATTTTTTTCTTTCCGAAAAAAGATCCTGCCCTTCATCATACCACAGAAATAAATTGGATACAACCATCGGAAAACGGAAAAATGGAAATAAGGAAAATGTAACTGGACAAACTACCATATGCCATGCTATGTTTGAAGAGGGGGATACATTATTAGCTGTTATTCAAAAAAGTTTCTTCTATAATAAAATAAAGGTCGCCTCAAATTCAAATAAAGGAGCAAAAAAATGGACACAAAAGAACAGGCATCGCAGCCTGCATTACAAACGTTAAAAGAATATGCTGTCATTACCGCAGCTGTTCTGATCATGGACATTGGAATTTATGTTTTTAAATTCCCTAATAATTTTTCTTTCGGCGGTGTATCCGGTATGGCCGTTGTCATCTGCCGGTTTCTTCCGTTCACTGCCTCACAGATCAACCTTTTTATCAACCTGCTGCTTCTGCTGGTTGGTTTTGCTGTGCTGGGGCGGAACTTCGGCGTCAAGACAGCCTACGTGACCGTGCTTTCCTCGGTTCTTCTGAACATTTTTGAAAAGCTGTTTCCGATGGCACATCCGCTTACCGATGAGATCATGCTGGAGCTCTGCTTTGCCATTATTCTTCCGGCACTGGCGGCAGCACTGCTGTTTTTTGAGAATGCCTCCGGCGGCGGCACAGACATCATCGCCATGATTATTAAAAAATATTCTACAATGAATATTTCCACTGCCCTGCTGGTGACCGACCTCATCGTTGTCATCCTTGCTTTCCTGATTTTCGATACCTTAACCGGACTTTGTTCGGTTCTCGGTCTGATGGCGAAAACACTGCTGATTGACAAAACGATTGAGCGGATGAAGCTGAATAAATTTTTTACGATTATCTCCAACAATCCGCAGCCGATCTGCGATTTCATCACAAAGGATCTCAATCACAGCGCAACCCTTTACGACGCCGTCGGCGCTTACTCCGACCAGCAGCGGACAGTCATTCTCACGGTTGTGGATGTCAAGCAGGCCGTCTATCTTCAGCGGTTTATTCATGATACCGAGCCGACCGCGTTTATTGCGATCACAAAGAGCAGCGAAATTATCGGAAAAGGCTTCATGAGTTATGTCTGATCGATTCAAACCATATTTTTCATGCAAAAAATCCGAAGGTTTTTGACGCCTTCGGATTTCTTTGTATATGCTTATTCTGTTTATTTCTCTTCTGCTTCTTCGGTATCTTCTGCCGGTGCTTCTACGTTGTGGGAAGCCATCAGACTTACGACAATGGATTCCGGATTGGTCTTTATGGTGATATCCGGGTCAGCGGCCAGGGACAGATCTTTGACGCGGATGACATCACCGATCTTCATCTCTCCGACATCGACCATTACCTGATCGACCAGGGATGCCGGGTATGCCATGTAGGCAACCTCGTTCAGATCCTCCTGCAGAACGCCTTCTGCGATCTTTTCATGGTTTACAAGGACAATCTCTGCAACGGAATGAACTTTCTCGTTGCTGACCAGTGCCTGGAACTCGATCGAATCGATCTGTCCGGCTACCGGGTTATAATCAACATTTTTGATCAGGACATCGTATGCGGTTCCGTCGACATCCAGCATAATCTGGCTGCCTTTGTGGTCTGTCTTCAGCAGTTTCTCGACATCTCTTTTTACCATCTTAACTGGAATGGATTCTTTCATCTCTCTGCCGAATACATTGCCGACAACGTATCCTTCTCTTCTGAGTCTTTTTGCTTTTACATCCAAACTTCTCTTTTCAGCTTTTAAAGTATTCATTTACCTTTTCCTCCAAAAATCTGATTCTTAGCAGGCTTCTTATCTTGTGAAGGGTGTTAAGTTTGCTTTGCCTTGTGGCTATGAATAAGTTTCTTGGAACAGGATGTTTGGGAACATGCAAGGAAGAATTGGTTTCTTGTTGATTCCTTTTCTTTGTTCTAGTTGTAATATAATACCACGAACACAATTTGTCAACCCGGATTTTCCGATTTCACAGTTTCTTCACATTTTCAGCACGCTTCCTTATATTCCATCAGTTTCTGGCGTGCTGTGCGGTTCAGACTGCGCGGTACAGCAATCTCAATCGTCGCATAATGATCACCGTGCACGTTCGCATCTTTCATCGATACCATGCCCTTGCCGCGCAGACGGAGCTTACTGCCGGACTGTGTTCCTTCCTTGATTTTGCAGACCACATCTCCGTACAGTGTCGCGACACGCGCTTCGCCGCCAAAGACTGCCGTTGTGTATGGAATCTGAATCGTCGTGTAGATGTCCATTCCGCGCCGTTCAAAACCTTTCTTTTCTTCTACATTGACCTTCAAAAGCAGATCGCCGCGGCGGCCGTTTGATCCTGTATGGCCTTTGCCGCGCAGACGGATGCTCTTTCCGTTCTCGATACCGGCCGGGATTTTAACCAGCAGCGTATTGGTCGTTCCATCCGGGTTCCGCAGGGTAATCTGTTTTTCACAGCCCGATGCCGCTTCCTCCAGGCGGATCGAAACCTCAGCGTGCAGATCGAGATCCTCTGCCGTACCGCGGCCGGAAAATGCATCCTCAAACGGATGTCTGCTGCTTCCCGAACGCGTATACCGCTCGCTTCCGAATCCACGGCTTTTGCCATGAAACATCTGATCAAAGAAATCGCCGAACATATCGTCCGCGTTTCCTTCAAAGTGAAATTCGTGATAGCCGCCGTTGTTTCCGCTTCCGCCGAACGGGTTTCCATACGCACTGCCGTACGGATTTCCACCGCCCTGCTGGCTGTACGCGCCGGCTCCCTGGTCGAACGCCGCGAATCCGAACTGATCGTACATTTTCTTCTTTTCCGGATCGCTTAAGACAGAATACGCTTCTGTCACTTCCTTAAATTTCTTTTCCGCATCCGGGTTTCCCGCATTCGTATCGGGATGATATTTTTTCGCCAGTTTCCGGTATGCACGCTTGATTTCTTTCTCGTCTGCATTCCGGCTGACGCCTAATACTTCATAATAATCTCTCTTTGTTTCCATCATCAGGCACCTCCAGTCAAGCCTTTTCCTGATTTCCCAGGTGAACAATTCCTGGCTCTCTTTATCTGTTCTATTTGTACTATAACACGCATTTTTTACACTGTCAATTCTTTTCACGGAAGATTCAAAATTCCTATACGAATTGAAAAACCTGCCGTGCACTGTTACAATAAGAGATATACGATTCTCACGATTTTTTATGGAGGTACTTGATTGATGCATTCCATTTTCTGGTTCCGCACCCGGCAGTGGGTGTTGAGCCGCGTTCTTCATCTGACAGAGCATAAGAAACAGACACTCCTTGCAGCACCGGATGCCGTTCTGCTGCTCCCCGCGTTATTCCGGAAACGCCGGATCTCCCGGATTCTCCTGGTGACTACCCCCGGCTTTGTCCGCCGCGGAACACTGACGTCTCTGCTGGATGGCTGTAAAAAAGAAAACATTTCCGTCACCATTTTCTCCGAAATCGCCCCGGATCCGCAGATTGAGAGCGTGGAACAGGGTTTCCGTCTTTATCAGCAGATTCAGGCTCAGGCTATCCTCGCCATCGGCGGCGGATCCGTTCTCGATACAGCAAAGCTGATCGGTGCCCGCGTCTGCTGTCCGAAAAAGACGGTTCCTGCGATGCGGGGCCTCCTGAAAGTCCGTCGGAAACTTCCGCCGCTGTTTGCCGTGCCGACGACAGCCGGAACCGGTTCGGAGGCAACGGCGGCAGCTGTCATCACAGACTGTATCGACGGGAAACCATACAAATACGCCGTCAATGACCTCTGTCTGATCCCGGATACGGCAGTTCTCGATCCGCGTCTTACGATCAGCCTCCCGTCCTCTATGACCGCAGATACCGGTATGGATGCCCTGACCCATGCCATGGAAGCTTTTCTGAACCTCTTCGCCTCCCGCAGCGTGCAGAATGCATCCATCGAGGCAGTCTGCGAAAATTTCCATGCCCTGCCCGAAGCCTGGCGAGACGGCACCCATCTTGCCGCACGGCAGGAAATGCTTCATGCATCGTACCTGGCCGGTTTCGCTTTTACCAACAACTTTGTCGGCTACGTCCATGCCATCGCTCACGCCGTCGGTGCACTGTACCACATTCCGCATGGAAGAGCCAACGCGGTTCTGCTGCCTGCTGTTCTGCGCGAATACGGTTCCTGCATTGCGCCTAAACTTGCCGTTCTCGCCGATGCGCTTTCTCTCGGCGGAGATACCGTTTCTGAAAAGGCTGAGCGGATGATTGCAGCTATCGAGGCTATGCGCGATTCGTTTGACATTCCATCCACTCTGCCGCACCTTTCGCCGAATGATTACACAGAAATAGCACGCCGTGCTTTAAAAGAAGCAAATCCCACCTACCCTGTTCCGCAGATCTGGGATTCTGAAAAAATCTTTTCTGTGCTCCGCCGTGTACAATCCTAAAGCCGCTGTTTTCTCGAATTTAAATTTGACAGAAGGCAAAAAACATGGTAATTTATTAGAGATATCGCATAGAGGAGTGAATAAAATGAATAAAAGAACCATGAAAAAAATGGCCAAAGCGAAACAGCAGGCTGCAGAAGCTGCAAAAACAGCGGAAACCGTTGTAAAGACAGCGGCACCGGCAAAAGAAGTAAAACCAACGACTGAAAAAACCTTACATACAGAAGCAGCAGAAGGAAAAGCAGAAGCTGCAAAAGAGCCGAAAAAAGCAACCAAAAAAGAAACCGTTAAAAAAACAATAAAAAAGGAGACCACGGAAACCATGGCAGAAGCAACCAAAACCCCACGTAAAATGACAAAAGTATCTGATACCGTTCTTGAGATCTTCGAGACAAAAGTATCTATGAAAGACCTCGAAGCAGTCATCAAAAAAGAAGTAAAAGCAAACGGATTAAAAGGCGAGATCAAAATCTACCTGAACGCAGAGCAGAGAGCCGCTTACTACACCGTAGACGGACAGGGATCTGACGATTTCAAAGTAGATCTGACCACTCTTGCTGAATAATTTTTCTGTCAGCTGATCTATCAGAACAGACCAAAAGCGGCATGTCCGAAACAAAGTCTTCCGGATTTTGTTTCGGGCATGTTTTTTGCTGTCTGTTCCCAAACCTAAAAAACGACAAGGTATTTTTCTATGAAAACTGTAAACCATCTCGGAACCGACCCGATCGGAAAACTGGTTCCCCGTATTGCTTTTCCGAGCATGCTGGCACAGTTCGTGAGTGTTCTGTACAGCATTGTAGACCGTATGTACATCGGCCACATTGCCTCTGTCGGTGATCTGGCGCTCGCGGGTGTCGGCGTCTGCGGTCCCATTCTCACCATGATCGGCGCGTTCTCCTCCCTCATCGGGGTCGGCGGCGCACCGCTGCTCGGCATCCGGCTCGGAGAGAAAAATGAAAAAGAGGCATCCCGCATCCTGGCTAATGCGTTTCTGATGCTTGTTTCCCTATCCCTCGTTCTGACAGCCGCTGCGCTTTTTTTTACCCGCCCGATGCTGATGGCATTCGGAGCCAGCACCGTTACGTATCCTTACGCCAGAGCCTATTTTATGATCTACGTTTCCGGCTCTGTGTTTGCGCTTTTATCGACCGGCCTGAACCAGTTTGTGATCTGCCAGGGCTTTGCCAGTGAGGGAATGAAATCTGTTCTGCTAGGCGCTGTCCTGAATCTGCTGCTGGACCCTGTGTTTATCTTCGTTCTGCATCTCGGCGTGCGCGGCGCGGCAATTGCAACCGTGCTCTCCCAGATCGCAAGCTGTCTGTATGTGCTGCATATTCTGTTCGGAAAGACGATTCCGATCCGCATCACCTTCGGCGGGTATTCATTTGCGATCATGAAACGCATTCTGACAGTCGGTTTTACTCCGTTTCTAATCATTGCCATCGACAATGTGATGATCATTGCGATGAACGCCGTCCTGCAACGATATGCACCCGCCGGACAGGGAGACAGCTTCATCACCTGTGCAACGATCGTTCAGAGCTTTATGCTGATTATTACGATGCCGCTCGGCGGAATCAGCGGCGGAACGCAGTCAATCCTCGCATACAATTATGGAGCTGGAAATTCCAGGCGTATTCTTGAGGCACAGAAAACCATCATCGCACTCTGTGCCGGATTTACGACCTTGATGTTCCTCGTCTCCAATGCCGCCGGAACGCTGTTTGCGCAGCTTTTTACTTCCGATCCGCAGATCGTCTCGATGGTGGTCCGCGCGATCCATATTTCGACACTCTCAGTCATTCCGCTCGGCATTCAGTACGAGATTGTAGACGGCTTTACTGCAATGGGCCGCGTGCGCTATTCGTTTGCACTCTCTTTCTTCCGGAAATTCGTCTACTTTACCGCTCTGTTTCTTCTGCCGCGGTTCTTTGCACTGAAAAACATCTTCTACGTGGAACCTATTTCCGACCTGATCGGGCCGGTTGTCTCAATGATCGTTTACTGGACTTCGATTCAGAAGATTCTGAAACAGCGGGAAGAGGCGGTACGGCTGATGCACACAAAAAAAGCATAAAAAATCTCATATCAAAAAAGCTGTTCTTTTCCGCGGAGTTTTCAAAACTCTCACCAGAAAAGAACAGCTTTTTCTGCTTCTGTTAAAATGTCTTCGGCATCGGAACGGTTTCCTGTACTTTCAGACCATATTTTGCTGCCAACTGCAGTGCCTTCTGTTCCGTCTCCGGATTCCAGACGGCTTTCGGCGTATGGGCATCACAGCCGAAAACGGCGGTGTTTCCTTCTTCGCCGGCGATCTTCCAGAACTTCTCGTTCGGATACCATCTTTCTTCCATCAGACCAAGGAAATTGATCTCCAGCGGAATGTTTCTCTTTTTCACCTCACGGCAGAGTCTCCGGTATTCCCGGTCGAACACTGCTTCTTCGCCGTTGAATAAAAAGAGATCCGGGTGTGCCAGATACAGGTATTTTCCGGTATCAATGCCTGCCAGGCACTGGTCCACATACTGTTTCAGGTAGCTTCCGTCTGTTGTTCCATGGCCGCTGTAGAGAATCTTTTCGATCTCATTTCCCAGGCTGTGCTGGCCAAGCACAAAGTACTCAAACGGATAGTCCGACAAAAAATCAATCAGCTGATCCCAGAATCTCGGGAAATACTCTGTTTCGAGTCCGAGATGGATTTCAATATCCTTGTCATACTCTTTTTTCAATGCCAGCACGGTGTCTACATAGCCTTCCACCTGATCGAGCCGCATCCGCATGCCGGAATCGTAGCCGTCCGGGAACGGATAAGGCGAATGGTCGGAAAAACCGAGAATTTTAAGGCCGCCCTCAATCGTGCGCTCCACATACTCCCGCTCCGTTCCGTCCGCATGGCGGCACCGCCATGTATGGGTATGGTAATTTGCAATCATGATCTGTAACCTTCTTTATTTTGTATCTTATTCTGCTGCTTCTTTGGAGATATCCGTTCCAAAATATTTTTCCGAAAGCTCTGTCAGTGTTCCGTCTTCTGCGAGCTCGCCAAGTGCTTTGTTGACTGCCTCAAGCAGCGTCTTGGTCTCATCGCCTTTTTTCATCGGAATACCGACTTTTGTGGATTCCGGATCGAGACATGCAATTTTGATCTCTGCATCCGGGTGTGCTTTCTTCGCATCCTGAATTTCTTCTACTTCCATATACTCATGTACGATGCAGAATCCTTCATTATAAATAAAATGCTTTTCCGGTACAAGTCCTGCAATATAATGTGCCAGGTTGCGATCCGGGATAAAGAAAATATTTTTATTCGGAAGGTTCTTTACGATCTTTACTGCATTTGCGGAAGTAACACATACATCAGAAAGCTCCTTCAATGCTGCTGTGGAATTAATGTAACAGACAACTGCCACATCGTCATATTCCTCTCGCACCTTGCGGATGCCTTCTTCTGTTGCCATATGAGCCATCGGACAGTCTGCATCCATGGCAGGCATCAGAACAATTTTATCCGGACTTAAGATCTTGGCGCTCTACTCCACAGAACACGATCGTCTTCTCTTTCGCGCTGGCTGCGATCTTGCTGAGATAAAAGGAATCTCCTATATAGTCAGCAACATCCTGCACTTCGGGACGCACGTAGTAGTGTGCAAGGATGATGGCATCTTTTTCTTTTTTTAATTTCTGGATTTCTTCTGCAACTGTCATTATCTTTCACCTTTCCTGCAGGATTTCTTTTTTGAGTTCCTGCTTTTGCTTTCTAGTACAGCGAATATTAAGTAACCGCCATATTGAC
>OIBP01000421.1_pt1 | contig 18252 bp, 17 predicted proteins | sample 1581061 | NCBI WGS metagenome assembly OIBP01 (sample SAMEA3882514, study PRJEB24775) | human gut metagenome | biome: human-associated habitat; feature: intestine environment; material: feces | place: Netherlands | collected 2009/2010 | reverse complement strand
CGTGCCGGTGCTTATGAGCTGGCACGAAGCAACAGCTTCCCCGCGCTCAAAATTGGCAGCCGGATCGTTGTCCCGAAGGATAAGTTTCTCGCATGGATCGACGCGAACAGCGGTTCAAAAAACGCACCGCTGTAACTAAAGAACAGGCGCTCAATTTTCTGTGCGCAACGATGCGGCTGAGCAAAATTGTGAAGCCAATCAATGCGGTGAGAGGAACAGCAACGGGATCACGCAGCCCAGCGGGGCCGCGACGCCTCGGAGCAGCGACGCGCATGAGCGCATCGCTGTCCCGCAGGCTCTCTGCGTTCTTCGGGAGCGCCCCCGACCAAGGCCCAAAAGCGGCAAAGTACGCCGTTCTGACACCCGGCCCGGGGATGTTTGTGAACGTGCGGAACGCTCCGAGAGTAGTGATACCACCCCCATCCGAAACGCCCCCTGTTTCGGCGTGTAAGCCGCTGTGTGCGATCCTGTTGGCGAAGGCGAGTGTGTACCCGCTTTCGACTGTGAAAGCAAACGTGGGCCGTTTGTGGGAGAAGTTGAAAAACGCGATGAAAGATGGTCTGAGATAGAGTTTGAGACGGCAGCTTTGACAGATTTTTCTCTTCTGCTGGTGTTGAGGGTTCACAGTGAACCGGGAAATGTATGTATATAAAAGCGTGGAGGACTAAAAGGAATTTCGCTGACGGCACAAGACCGTGCTGTGGCCGAGGGAGGGAAGGCCCCTGTTTCGGCGTGTGTGCCCTTGTGTGCGATCTTTCTCGGAAAGCCGAGTGTGTACCCGCTTTCACTCGTGAAAGCGAACGTGGGCCATTTGTAGGAGAAGTTGAAAAGCGGTTGGGAACAGCGTTTTGACGGTAACTTTTTGGCGATATTCGCGGGAACGGTCCTGGGCGAAAAGCCGAACTTTACAGGAAGGTTTTTCGAGCGGTGAAAGCCGTTCGATTTTAGCACAGACCGGCTATAATTTGTCAAGCTGAAATCTCATTTGGGATGTGAGGCGTATAGGCCTTGTTGTCTCTCATAACGGCGTAAATGATGGAGACCATCTTCCTGCAAGCGTGGCCCACGGACGCCATGTAGGGCTTCCCTTCATCCCGTTTTTTCTGAAAATAAAACTTCAGCGCCGGATCGTGAAGCACCGCCGATGAAGCCGCCAGCCAAATGGCGTGCCGCAAATAAGGCGAGCCTCGTTTGGACATACGGTTTCTGACGCCGTTGTATTCGCCGGACTGCCGCATGGTTGGATCGATCCCAGCGTAGGCGGCAAGCTTTGCCGCGGAGGAAAAACGGCTGATGTCTCCGATTTCGCTGAGGATGTACGCGCCAAGGGTCGGGCCGATGCCGGTGATGGTGGTGATCGGTGTGTCCAGGGTATCCATGATCTCGGCGATCTTGCGATCCATTTCCCTGACCTGTTGTTTTAAGAAATCGAGGTGCTTTGCGTAAAGTCGGATCATCGTGCTGAAAACATCACCGGCCATGGCGAAGCCGAAGGAACCGCGCGCGAGCGCCTGAAGCTCCTGCGCTTTCGCCATGCGGAAACGCTTGCGGCTGGAGACTTCGATGAGATGACAAAGCTCCTCAAGAGGCATCTCGGATAATTCCTTTGGCGTAGGACAGGTTTGCAAAATCGCCATGGAGGTATCGCTAAACATATTGGTAAAAGCTGTTTCGTATTCAGGAAAGACTTGATCCAGCAGGGCAACGACCTTTCGCTTAACATCTGCCTGCATGGAAACGATGGCGTGCCGTCCACGGCACAGCTCTCTCAGTTCATAAATATTTTCGGGATGCAGGGTAGACTCGGAGAAGTGTCCAAAACGGATCACCTCCGCGATCAGCAGGGCGTCCCTCGGATCTGTTTTGGCCTGACGGATGTAGAAGCTGCGGATGGAGTTGGTCTGCACCGGGTTGATGACCTGAACGCGGAAGCCCTCCTTCTGAAGTCTGGTAAAAAGAGCGAGCCAGTAGTGTCCGGTGGCCTCCATTGCAAAGGAAACCTCGTCAAGCGGCAGCTTGGCCTTGGTGAGCATGGCCAGCAGCCGATTGTACCCGGAGCAGTTGTTGGTGAAGGAAAACGGCTTGATGATGACGGCACCCTCGCCGTCGATCACCGCTGCCTCGTGCTTCCTCTTGGCAATGTCGATGCCAACGATGTACATAGTATAGGCTCCTCTCGTGTTCAAATTACGGACATTCCTCGTGCTGCTGAAGGTCACAACCTGTTGCGAGATTAGAAGAAAGCGAGCCATCGCTTCGACATCCGGCTCATAAGTGACATCCCACAGGGCAGAGGTTCCAGTCTGTGCGCAGTAGACGTGGCTACAAAGATAGAAGCAGGAAATTCTTTGCCCGCATGAGGATATTATATCATCGCTCTTGAGAGCGTTGATATCGGTTTTGAAGGTGTTTTGTGGGGAGATATCCCCGTTCGAAAATATAACAAGATAAAGGACGATGTAGGATAATATGGCACAGACGGTTTTGCAGCAGGTTTTGATTCTCGCAGCGATGATGATGCTCGGCTTTTTGCTGGGCAAGTTGGGCAAAGTGGATCGCAAGGGGGCAGACCTCCTTTCCATGCTGCTGCTGGATGTATTTTTTCCCTGTAATATTCTGGCGGCGGCCAGCGGGGATTTCGGCGATATGCCGTTTTCTCAGGTCATTAAGATCGCACTGGCTTATATGTCCTGCTTCATTCTGTTTACACTTCTGGCCAAGCCGATCGCAAAACTGCTCCGGCTGAATGAGGACGATTCGCTTGTTTTCACCCGCAGCGTGGCCTATCCAAACAACGGCTTTGTTGGCATCCCGCTCTGCACGGCGGTTTTCGGCACGGAAGGAACGGTACTGGGCTCGCTTTCCGTGCCCTGCGCCACACTCTACATGTTCCTTTTCATTATGCAGAGCTTCCGGAGCGAAAAAGATCATAATCTCAAGCAGCAGCTCAAGAGCATGCTTACGCCGATGAACATTTCAGCTGTTCTCATGATCATCATGCTGGCCACGGGATGGAAATTTACCGGTGCGCCGCTCCAGTTTTTGAGCAGCATGGCGAACTGCGTCGTGCCGACGTCGATGCTCATCATAGGCTGTCTCCTTTCGGGAAGCCCGCTTATCGACGTGCTCAAAAAGCCCATTTTGTACCTCATCACGCTTCTGCGCTGCCTTGTCATGCCGCTCATCGCGGCGGTGATCCTGCGCTTTACCGGCTGGGATCGTACGACGTGCCTGTGCATTGTGATGGTGCTCGGATGCAGCGTGGCGACGGTCATCAGCATCTTCGGCGTGCGCTATGACCGCTCGCCCGAGATGGCGAGCAAGAGCGTGCTGCAATCGAATCTGCTGCTGCCGGTTACGATGCCGCTGATGATGTTCATCGCCGAACGGATCTTATAAGGAGAGACGATTATGGCCTTCTGTTTACCCCTGCAAAGCTCGGCACATGCGAGCTTAAAAACCGCATCGTCCGCTCGGCGACGAACGAGCATCTGTCTGACGAAAAGAGTCAGGTGACGCCGCTCTGGGCGGATACGCTCATCGAGCTTGTGAAAAACGAAGTGGGCCTTGTCATCACCGGCCATTTCTGCGTCGACAAGATGCAGCGTGCCGACGCGGGCCAGCCCGTGCTGGACGAGGCGACGGACGAGTCCCTTCTCCGCCGCGCCTGCGACGGCGTGCACCGGTACGGCGGTAAACTTTTCTTCCAGCTCAGCCACAGCGGCATCAAGGGCGTTGAGAGCGTGAACGGCGCGCCGCCGAAGCACCCCGAGGATTTCACTCGGGAAGAGCTCGACCGTCTGGTTGAGCAGTTTGCCTTCGCGGCGAAAAAGTGCAAAGAGGGCGGTGCGCGCGGCATGCGGCGCGGATTTCCCGATGATCGTCAAGGCCGACAGCAACGGCTGCGGCGACCTGCCTGCGCTGCTGCAGCTCTACGAATGCTGCGGCGTGGACGGAGCGGAGGTCAGCGGCATCGACTTCAACCGCCGCGCGGGGCAGAAGACGCCGTTCTATCTGGACGCGCTCATCTGCGAGCCGGACTTTGCCGCAAAGCTCAAAAGCGGCGCGCAGGACGGGAGCAAATGCCTTGCCTGCAACGGTTGCTACACGATCTACCGCAAGCGCTTTGTGCGCTGCGTGCAGCATCAAGACGAGATCGAGCAGTTCAAAACCATCCCGTGGTAAAGAAAAACGGCAGAGCCGGCGCATTTTGCGCCGGTTCTGTTTTCACTGTTCGATGACGCTTTATCATGTTAACGAAATGAAATGGCCGCGGGCCTGCAATTCTATCGACATTACCGATTGCATTCTGTCGGAATCTGCCATATACTGCAATAAAATTCAGCATTTCTACGCGCCGCTTGAAAAATTGGGCTGCCGCGGCGATCTGCAAGGAGGAGTCACCCATGAAGCGAAACTTTATTGCCAAGCGCTTCCAGAGCGCGGGCACCGGCCTGACGCTCGACACCGCGGCGCTGGCCAAATACAAGGACATTGTCGACCTGAGCATCGGCGACACGGACTTTACGACCGACGAGGCCATCATCAACGCGGCCTTCCGCGACGCCAAGGCCGGCCACACTCACTACGGCGACCCCAAGGGCGACCCCGAGCTCATCTCCGCGGTCTGCAAGGCGTGGGAAGAGGACTTTGACCAGACCCTTCCGCGTGACCACGTGCACGAGCGCCGGGCCGTCCATTTCCAGCACGAGCGACAAAACGTCGCGCAGCTCGGCGATGTTGTGGCCGTCGATGGGAGCGGTGCACACGATGCCGAGCGATTCGTAGATCATGGTATGGGGAATCACCATCTGCTTGAGGGATTCCTTCATGTTCTTGCCGAAGCCAAGCAGACCGCGGGCCGCAGGGCCGCCCTGCTCCATGGCCGCCTGCAGGCCCTCGCGCGCCTCGCGGTAATGGCTGTTGGCGCGGATGTTGCCCAGATGCTTCATGAGGGCGCCCACGTTGCGCGAGATGGACATCTCGTTGTCGTTCAAGATGACGACGAGCGGCAGCTGCTCGTTGCCCATGTAGTTCAGCGCCTCGAAGGCCATGCCGCCGGCGAGCGACGCGTCCCCGATGAGGGCCACCACCTTCTCGTCGGTGCCCTTCAACTGCCGCGCCTTTGCGAGGCCCGTGGCGATGGAGAGCGAGTCGGACGCATGACCCGACGGGTGCACGTCGTAGGGGCTCTCCGATGGCTTGGTGAAGCCGGAAAGGCCGCCGTAGGTGCGCAGCGTTTTGAACGTCGGCCGGTGAGCAGCTTGTGAGCGTAGGCCTGGTGCCCCACGTCGAACACCACGCGGTCGCGCGGCATGTCGAGCAGGCTCTCCAAGGCCACGATGATGTCCACGGCGCCCAAAGACGACGCCACATGTCCCCCGGTGACCGAGGTGGTGGCGACGATCTCCTGGCGGATCTCGCGGGCTAAAATGGCCAGCTCCTCGTTATCGAGCACCTTCAAATCGGCCGGCGAGCTGATAGCATCGAGTATGCGCGGGACATCCATGGGCGGTTTCCTTTAGGCCTCGCGGGGCATGTCGGTTGAACCCGTAGGGGTAGCGCTTGCGCCGCCCTCCTCGGCCGTCGTTTCCTCTTCCGTCGCCAGAAACGCGTCCAAGTCCTGCTCGGACAAATCGCACGCGGAAAGGCCCAGCTTCACGGCCTCCTCGTACAGCTTCAAGGCGTCATCCAGCGAGATGTCCTCGGCGGACACCTCGTCAACGATCTCGGAAAGGCGCTCGTGCACGTCCTCGAAGGTGCGACCCTGCTCGTCGGCCATGGCGCCTACACCCCCACCTGCACGCAAGCAGCGGCGCCCGAGGCGCCCACCAGGGCATCCACCGGGCCGGCGGCGGCAATGTCGGCTCCGACCGCATCAGCCGCGCCCGCGCCATCGCCTTCCATAGAACGCGCGATGCGCCCCAGCACACCGTTCACGAAGCGCGGCGAGTCGTCCTCGCCGCCGAAGCCCTTGGCCAGCTCCACCGCCTCGTTGATGGAGACCGACACCGGCACGTCGTCGCAGTGGAACATCTCGAAGACGGCCAGGCGCAGAATGGAGCGGTCCACGATGGGCATGCGGGAGAGCGCCCAGTTCTCGGACGCCGCTTCAATACGCTCATCTACCTGGGCCTGGTTCGCCTCCACGCCGTGGATGAGCGCCAGGGCGTAATCGGTCAGCGTCCCCTCCTCAATGCGGCCGAACGCGCCCGCCTCGGCAGCATCGGCCTCATCGGCGGGAGCCTCGCGCGCCACCAGGCACAGCCCGCAGTCGAGCAGCTCGCTGGGCGATTTCCCCGTCAGCTCGCTCGTGTACAGCACCTGCACCGCGCTGATGCGGTCGCGGGTGCGCTCGTGGATTCTCGGAGCCATACCGCGCGCCACCTACGCCTTGAACTGGAGGCCGTCGATGTACACGTCCACCGAGGACACCTCCACGCCGGCCTGGGTGGCCAGCGCCTCGGCGATGGCGCTGCGCAGCTGGGCCGCCAGCTCGGGCAGCACGTAGCCGTAGTAGACTTCCACGTGCACCGCCACGGAAAGCTTGCTGTCGTCGCCCATCTTGGTCTCGATGCCGGAGGTGGAGGGCTTGCTCGCCAGCATAGAGCGGATGCCGCTCGTGGCGAAGGAGCCCAGCGAGGCCACACCGTCCACCTCGCTGGCGGCCACGGAGATGATGGTCTCCATGACCCCCGGGGCGATGGAAAGGCCCTCGACGTTCATCTGGTCTGTCATAGTACGTCTCCCATCTGGGTTTCGATAAAGTCGGTTGTCGCGTCACCGGCCAAGAATACCTCGTTATCGAGCACGCGTTTGTGGAATGGGATAGTTGTTGCAATTCCTTCAATAACGAACTCGTCCAAGGCGCGCTTGGCGCGGGCGACGGCCTCGGCGCGATCCTGGCCGTGCACGACCACCTTGGCCACGAGCGAGTCGTAGTAGGGCGAGATGCGGGAACCGGGGCGCAGGTAGGTCTCCACGCGCACGCCGGGGCCCGCCGGGGGCTCGAAGCGCGTGACGGTGCCGGGGCACGGGCGGAAGCCGTGCTCGGGATCCTCGGCGTTGATGCGCAGCTCGATGGCGTGGCCCGAAGGCGAGAACGGGGCGCGGCCCGCGCAGCTCATGGGCTCACCGGCGGCGATGCGCAGCTGCTCCTTGATGATGTCGGTGCCGGTGATCTCCTCGGTGACCGGGTGCTCCACCTGCACGCGGGTGTTCATCTCCATGAAGTAGAACTGGCCGCGCTCGTCCAGCAGAAACTCGATGGTGCCGGCGTTGCGATAGTCCACGGCGCGCACGGCCTTCAGGGCCGCCTTCATCATGTCGCGGCGCAGGTTCTCGGAAAGCGCTGGCGAGGGGGCCTCTTCCAGAAGCTTCTGGTGGCGGCGCTGGATGGAGCAGTCGCGCTCGCAGAGCGCCACGGCGTTGCCATGGTCGTCGGCGAGCACCTGCACCTCCACGTGGCGCGGACGCAGCACGAGCTTTTCCAGGTACACCCCGTCGTTGCCGAAGGCGGCGCCAGCCTCGGTGCGGGCGGCCTTGTACTGGGCCGCGAGGTCGGCCGGATCGTGCACCTCGCGCATGCCCTTGCCGCCGCCGCCGGCCGTGGCCTTGATGAGCACCGGGTAGCCCACCTTCTCGGCGAAGGCCGCAGCCTCTTCCACGGTATCCAGGCAGCCGTCGGAGCCGGGCACCGTGGGCACGCCGCACATCTTCATGGTCTCGCGGGCGGACGACTTGTCGCCCATGCGGTCGATGCACTCCGGGGCGGGGCCGATGAACACGAGGTCGTTGTCGGCGCAGGCGCGGGCGAACTCCGCGTTCTCGGCCAAAAAGCCGTAACCGGGGTGAATCGCCTCGGCACCGGTGTTCTTCGCCGCGGCAATGATGGAGGCCATGACCAGATAGCTCTTGTTCGACTGGGCAGGACCGATGCAGACGGCCTCGTCGGCGTAGCGCACCGGATAGGTGTCGGCGTCCTCCGTGGAGTACACGGCCACCGTCTTCACGCCCAGCTCGCGGGCGGCGCGCATGATGCGCAGCGCCACCTCGCCGCGGTTGGCAACTAGAATTTTCTCGAACATGTTTGTCTCCTACGCGCCCGGCGTGGGGTCGTGGGGCTCCACGTAGAAGAGCACGGTGCCGTACTCCACCGGCGTGGCGTCGGACAGGCACACCTCGCGCACGGTGCCCATCTCCTCGGCGGCGATCTCGTTCATGAGCTTCATGGCCTCTACGATGCACAGCGTCTCGCCGGCGGCCACTTCGTCGCCCACCTTCACGAAGGGCGGCTCGCCCGGGGCCGGGGCCTCGTAGTAGGTGCCCACCATAGGAGCCACCACCGGCTTCCACGTGGCCGGACGATCGCTCGCCGGCTCCTCGGCGGCCGGCGCGGGCACGGCGGCAACGGGAGCCGCCTGGGCCTGCGGAGCGGCGGGCACGGCAGCGGCCGACGCGCCCTGGCCCGGCATGCGGACAGCGATGCGCATGCCCTCTTCCTCTACGACGATCTCTCCGACGCCGCTCTCCTCGGCAACGCGAACCAGCTCGCGAATCTGATTGATGTCCACGTAATCGTCCTCCTTGGTCTGGCTGGATTCACGTTCCAGCAGGAAATCAACTTGCTCGGTAGCGCGGTGCTTGGAAAGGAAGGTGCGGGCCTCATTGGGGAACAAGGCATACATAAGCACATCTTCCTCGGACGTGGCGAGATCGCCGATTTCGTCTTTGACCTGCTCGAACGTCGTAGTGGCCAAAGAAGCGGGCGCAACGTCGGGAGGAAGCACGTCCGCATTGCCGACGACTTTCTTGTAAATCTCGGGAGAGATGGGGCCCGGAGCCTTGCCGTAGTAGCCGCACAGGTAATCCTTCATCTCCTTGGAGACAACGCTCCAACGAGAGCCCGTGAGCACGTTGAACACGGCCTGCGTACCGACGATCTGACTCATGGGGGTGACCAGCGGCGGATAGCCGACTTCGGCGCGAACGCGCGGGATTTCGCGCATGACCTCGTCCAAACGGTCGGATGCATTCTGGATTTCCAGCTGGGAAACCAGGTTGGACATCATGCCGCCGGGAACCTGGTGCGAGTACACCTTCATATGGGTGAGAGAGGAAACGCCGCGCTTGTAATGGCCGCGCTTGCGCACTTCCTCCCAGTAATCGGCAATCTCGAACAAAAGATCGAGGTCGTAGCCGGTGTCGTAGCGGCTTTCCTGAAGCGCCGCCACGATGGTCTCGACCGCAGGATGGCTGTTGCCGAAAGAAAGCGGAGCGGAAGCGGTATCCGCGATAGCCGCGCCTGCCTCGGCGGCCTTGATGATGTTCATGGGGGCCATGCCGCCCACATAATGGCAATGGACATGCACCGGAAGACCGATTTCAGCGTTGAACGCCTTGACCAAGCGCTCGGTACGATACGGCGTGAGCATGCCCGCCATGTCCTTGATGGCGATGGAATCTGCGCCGAGATCTTTGAGCTGCTGACCGTACTCCAGATAGCCATCCAAAGTATGCACGGGGGAAACCGTGTAGGAAATGGCAGGCTCGAACCAACCGCCGCATGCCTTGATGGCCTCGGCGTTGTCAACCACGTTGCGAATATCGTTCAAAGCGTCGAAAACGCGGAACACCTGAATGCCGTTTTTCTTCGCGCATGCAATGAAATGGTTCACGATGTCTTTGGAGTAATGCTTGTAGCCCACCAGGTTCTGGCCGCGCGAAAGCATAGCGAGGTCGGTATTGGGCATGTGTGCCTTGATGGAACGCAAGCGCTCCCAAGGATTCTCGTCCAAAAACCTCAAGCACGTATCAAACGTGGCACCGCCCCAGGCCTCGACCGCCCAATAGCCCACCTTATCCATCTTGGGCAGAATGGGCAGCATATCGCCGAGCTGCATACGGGTAGCCCAAAGGCTTTGCTGGCCGTCGCGGATGGTGGTATCCATCAGTTGCAAACCTGGCATGCTTCACCTCTCCATCTCCGAAACGCCTCTGTACAGAGAGCGTTTTGCGTAACTTATTTCTCACGTAGGTATACAGCTAGTGAATTATATACGTTTCGTAGGGCCAGAAATCTTTGATGAGCATCGTTTTCTGGCAAACGTACGCTTTAATGCACTAAAGCACTATATCGTTCGAATGCTACGTTGTCGAGAATGTATCTTCCAGGTTGCCGAAGCGTTACAGTAGAGAAACGTCAGCGATCGGCCCCTTCGACCATGCGCATGAGTTCCTGCTGCGTGTGGACGTCAAGTTTGCGATAGATGTGGCGAATATGGGTTTTCGCAGTTCCTTCAGCAATATAAAGCTTCTCTTGAATTGCCGCCGAATTATATCCTTTTGCAAGCAGGAATAGCACATCCGTCTCTCGACGGGAGAGCAGATAGCGATTGGCTATGGCCTCGCAGTTCTCCTTAAACCACCTTTTCGAGAAACCCGAAGAAATCTCCACAGCCGAAGAAGCGTCCCCTTTCTCTTTCCCCTCAGCAGACGAGTCGCCCGCAGCCCCTTCAAGCGCAGCGGTAACACCGGCGGCATCGAAAACTCCCGCTGCCGCCGCATTTACAAGAGGACACGAAACAATAAGCTTCTGCATGCCTCGCTCGCTTGGCAGCATGGCGTGACCAACGACCACCAGCATGAGCACCACGGCAGAAATGCTCGCCCCCTGGAAAGAATCCATGGAATAGACCTGCTCGAAAAGCAGCGGTGCACACATTCCGGCGAACACAGGAAGCACAAGCACGCCTCTGCCGAACCCGAAAACGAACAAAGGCGAAAGACGGAATTGCTGTGACAACACGCCGAAATACGACCACATAAGCGCTTCGAAGCAAAGATACGCCGTCAGCACGACAAAACTGCCCAAGGTGATTTCTCCGAAAAACGTCTGAGGCAAGAACAGAAGCGCCAGAGCAACTACAGGCACGATAATGCGAAAGAGACCCGTCCAAGGCGCATCGTCATCAAGCAAAAGCGCAGACGCAAGCACTAGAAACGCAGCGCATACCGACGCAAGCAAAATGGCGAACTCAGACCCAAGCGTAACAGAAGGAATGATTGCCTGCAGAGAGGCAGAACGTAGCGCCCCTAGCGCAAAGCCCAGCAAGGCAACCGGCACGCAGAAGGCAAGCAGGAATCGACCCCTTTTGACGGGAAGCGGATTGAAAGCGGGCAGTTCTCCACGCTCATAAAACGGCGTAGGCAGCTTGCAACGCAAGACGGCCAGTTCGAGCAGCGGCAACACAGCAGCGACAAACCCCGCAACACCCACGGGAGCGTTGTGAATTACAAACGCATAGAGCGCCATGGCGAAAACCGTGGCAACGGCGGTATCGAGAACGATGGAAAGCCCGTCGCAGCGCGCAAACGCTATACCCCAAGAAAGAATGAGGGCGGCCGACCCGAGTCCCGTAAGAACACCGGCGACAATCTCCAGAAAAGCCGAGCCTGAAAGCAAAGCCGCAAGCGTGCCCATGACCATGAGCGCGGCCCCGATGACGGAAAAACGACGAGACGTGTAGAAGTTCAAATAACGCTGGTCGGTAGCGCCGGCGAACATGAGGAAAAGAGCATAAACCACCACAGAGGCAGCCATCATGGGGGAAACGCTCACATTGGAACCCAAAAAATCGCTTACAGGCATGGCGCTTACGCCGAAAATCCTCTGCGGAGAAAACATCGTGACGAACACCCATGCCTGATGCAGACCGTAGCCAATGCAAAGCAGGCTCAGCTCGCCAAAAGAATTCTCTTCACCGTAATCGGCCCTCAGCGTAATACGCGGAATGACGACTCCCACGATCTGCTCCCCCCTTCGATTTGAAGGCAAGGATACCACGGCGACACGCATAGGAAAGCCCCCGTTCCGAACAACGAAGAACCACCGAGATACGAAGGCAAGAAACACCAGATGAAAGGGGTACACAACCCTTGAGAATCGCAAAATCATCCCCAAAGGATTACCCGGCAGAGAGCTGCTGGCCGCCCGCTCTCTGCCGGGAAGGCGTTACTGGAGCGTGAACACCACGCTGTCGAAGCGCTCAAGAGGCGTAGATTCGCCCTCAGTGCCTTCGGTATCGAAGGCCGTCTGCGTTCCGACATTTTGAGAGCCCGCATCATAGACCACGCACGTCCACGCCTTATCGCCTAGATAGTCTCCCAAAGACGCATAACCGTAGTCGTGAATTGCCTCAAGACCGTTTTGATTCTCGCTCGACACGATCATCTCGGTCAGACAATCGGCAGCAGTCGCGCCGGCCGGAACCATGATGAGGTCGGCGTAGACGCCGCCGCCTTGAGCGGTCGCATCGACGGTGCAGCTCACTTCGATAACGCCCTTGCCGCCTTCGGCGGCCACGTGCTCTTCGCCGTGCACGTAGTAAAACGCGTACGCAGCGGGAGCTGCGACCAACGACGCGCACAAGCACGCCGCCGCCGCAAGTGCAAGAACACGTTTCTTGCACGCTTTCACGTTTTCCATAAGAGCTTCCTTTCCAACGGAACCTCCGCTCTTCGCAACGTGGGACGAGTATTGCATCGTATCTCGCACGGGTCAACGGTCGAAAAGGCAGTTAGACACAAAGGTATGACGGATATCCCGCATTTAACCCTCGGGGGATGATGGGAGGCTGCCAGGCTTTCCTATACTCGAAGTGCAAAACTACAGGAGCCAACAAAGGAGGTACGATGTCTAGCTTCTCCGTGGACGACGCCTTTGACCCGTTCGAGGAGTTCGACCCGCTTGCCGCCGATGACGAAAAAATCGACCAGCAGGACATGGACGACGACAATCCGCTCGACACGGTGGACTTCCCCACCGTTCGCAATATGCCGGAGTCCATGCAAAGCAACGGAGTCTATACGCCCGAACGCCAAGGCAGCGCACAAGAAGCGCTCCTTGCCCTCATGGACCGCAATCCCGCACGACGACCCGTCATGCTAGCCATGCTCGACTACTGCGCAGAAGGCGCGCACGCAAGCGCGCTTTCCGAATACGTCGACGGCCTGCAGCAGGACAACCGCTCAGTCTACGCCCCCATGACGCTTGCCCGCATGCTCGAACGAGCAGGAGGGCTTGTGCTCGACATGCCGGAAACCACCGAACAGCACGAAAGCATCGAAGAAAATGTAGAGTACCTCGAAATCAAAGAGCACGTCGACCCCGTATGGACGACGACGGAGGCAGGAAAAAACGTGTTCGCCGAGCTTTCCCAGGGCGAGGCTTTTCGCGATATCGTGCTTAACCGCGATTCGAAATATCTCGAAGTCTACCAGGCCGTCATGCAAGCGCTACACGAAAATCCCTGTGGAAAAAGCGAGATAGACGAGCTTGTAGACAGCTTCCCCATCGTTGCCGAGCCGCGTCGTTTCGGCGGCCATTTCATCGACATCCTTGAACGCGTCGACGCCATCGCATGGAAAGACGGCGCCTGGACGCTCAGCGGACTCGGAGAAAAAATGCTCCAAGAATTCTAGACACGACAGGAGTTCACCATGCCTCAAGAATATAAAGAACTACACGATCTCATGGTCGACCGCGCGCACACCTACGGCATGCTCGCGCGTCTTTTTCGCATCGAGGTCGATCGGGAAACCCTTCGAGAGCTTCAAGGAATGCGTTTTCCGACTGCCACGGGATCTGCGGCGGTTGACGATGGATACCGCATGCTTTTCGACTATCTGAAAACCGCCTGGGAAGACAGCATCACCGAACTTGCTATCGACTATGTACGCACGTTCATCGGCCATGGCGTCAACGGCTATTCCGCTGCTTACCCCTTTGAAAGCGTCTATACCAGCGAGCGTCGTCTGCTTATGCAAGAAGCGCGTGCGGAAGTTTTGGCAACCCTGCGCGAGAACAATCTCAAACGCGGATCTTGGAACGAGGGCGAAGACCACATTGCTCTTGAACTCGAGTTCATGCAGCGCTTGAGCTTACGATGCGCAGACGCTTTGGCGGCATGCGACGAAGACGAGGCAATCCACCAGCTCTCCGTCCAGCATACGTTCATGAAAGACCACCTCATGAACTGGATTCCCATGTTTGTCATGGACATGCTCAAGTTCTCCAAAACCGGCTTCTATAAAGGTCTCGGCACCCTTTTGTGGGGATATGTCGAATTCGACGAAGGCATTGTCTCCGAGTTGCTTGAAGGCGTCCAGGCGGACGCGGCATAGCCGTTCCCTTGTACGAAGTACCCCTCCTTCGTACGGCCTTTCTAATAAAGCCCCCTGTTTTGAGGCCCGCTTTCCCCGCTGGTCCCCAAAACAGGGGGCTTGCTCGTTTTTCCCGATGCATACACACAAAAAGCCGTCGCACGAACCGAAATCGAACTGCGCCCTTTGGAAGTCAAGGAATGCAGCCCGAATCGTGCGACGGCTTCTCGCAAGAAAGCTTTACAACAATGCTAGTTCAAGCCGAGCTGAGCAAGAAGAGCCTGCCCCCCTATGGAGCCAGGACACGCATCGCCGGCTTCGGCAAGAAACATCGAAGGACGGACAACAGCGATTCTGCTTGAAGCGAAGCCCTTCGGCCCTTCTTGGCCGCTTGGCCCCTGCTCCTCGGCGCGTACGCGCACAACCTGCATTTTCGACTGCTCGGCAAGCTCGAGGGCAGCCTTCGCGAAATAGGAGATAACCAGATGTTTGCGAGCCTTCGACACGGCATTGTAAAACAGGCGGCGTTGTTCGTTCGTCAACGCGTTGCGATCTTCCTCCGTGCTCACCACCTCGAACGCATCGCGCACAGGAACAAAGCCGTCCACCGCCGCGATCGCAAAGACCCAATCCGCCTCGATACCCGTCATGGATTCATACGATGCGATGCGAATCACGCGAGGATCGTCTGGGAATACCGGATCGCTCTCCCATGCACGCATCAGCTTTTCCACCTGCTCGGCCGATTCGTCGCCTTCCATCAGGGCGCTGACATCAAGAAACTCAAACAGGTCTTCCGCGCCCAGGGCGCGAAGAAGCGCAAAGCCCTTGCGACTCGCATTCTTCTCTATGAAAGCACGTCCCGACTTGTAGCGCTCGGCAAGGACGCTCGCGCGCGAAAACGGCTCCGAGCCAAGCTTCTGAATGACGTCGCCGAGAGCGGAAAGCGCCTCGAGCGGACTCAAGCCTTTCTGCGCCGCATACGACACAAGCCCGCCCCACGCGTCGCTATTGGTGAGATGGTTGCCAAAACCGCACCAACAGCGCCACGCTACGCCGTCGTGCTCATTGGCAAGAAGTGCAAGCTTGGTGCGGGCGATAAGAGCATGAGCACGGTCCAATTCTCGGGGATCGCCGCCTATTCCGCCCGCAACAGGGGCGCAGGATGCCATAAAACCGCGCTTTTCGAGCATACGCTGCACTATACGGGCCCAACGGCGGTTGGGAACGACAATGCACATTCCGCCTTCGCTTCCCTCCCCTTCTTCGTCCGCGAGCGCGCGAATATATTTCGTCAAACCGTTAAGCTCGTCTTCAGGCGTGCTCCATTTCACGCACATCACGGCAGGAGCGTCAGGAAGCGCGGACGAGGCGCCGTCTTCGTTTATTTCGCCATGCGAGCAGGCAACCGCTCCTGGCTCTTTCGAAAGAATTTCGCCGTTCATAGACCCGTGGGCGCATAGCGCGTTCGAGAATGCGGCCACCTCCGACGCTCCGTAGGTTTGCGCAAGCTCGAACACCTGAACATTCCGGCGAAGCGTTTCGAACTCGACGAACCCGCGAGCGTAAGGATGCTCGCCGCGCCTGGAAACCTCCTGGTTGGGATTGCCCGCCACGATAAGCTGTTTCCCCGCAAGCAGACACAAGCACGTCTGCTCCGCATGGCTGAGGTTCTGATAGTCGTCGCATAAGACGTATGCGTACGACCCGCGAGCGGAAGCTCCGGCATCGCTGTTCAGAAAATGCGCGCAGACGCAGGCGGCCTCTTGGGAAAGCATGGCCCCATACCCCTCGAGAAGCTTCGCCGCATGCGCGCGGGCTTTGCTCTCTTCGCCCGGCTCTAGCCAATCCCGCTCCTCTTCAAGCAGGCTCCACCGCGCATAGAAAAACTCGAGCATCTTGCGCAAACGACGGACAGGCTGTCCGAGCGTCTTCATGTCCTCAAGGAAGAAGTTGTACTCGGCGGAACTGAGCAGCCGAGGGCGGCGACCCGTGGCGGCAAGGGCATCTTCACGCGAAAGAACCTCGACGCAAAGCTCCTTCGCCGTAGCGATGCGAACCTTGTCGGCATCCTCTTTCTGCCCCATAACCGCACGAAGCCGGCTGCGAAAAGCCTGCGCCGAAAGGGCGCTTGAAACCTCGACAAGAATACCGTTCGGAGCAATTCCGTCTTCAACCAACGCAACGCATCGGCTCAGCAACGCCTCCGTCTTGCCGCTTCGAGCAGGGCCGCATACTTTCGCAAGACGCCCTTCATAGTGTGCGATATCTTCAAACATGAATACATGCCTCTTTCACGATTGCAGGTCATTCAGAACAACCCGCGAGAACTATCACGGATGATATTTCGGTCGGTCAGATCAGCCATGAAGAGGAGTCGAACGTGGCCGACGAGCCGTCTCGATAATCAACCGTCCACTCGAGGTAGCTAAGCTCGAAATCCGCCTCCTCAAGCGCGAAGAATTCTTCGATGTCTACGCCTTGGTTCTCTTCTTCCTCTTGCGCCGCAGCAAGCGAAGGCGATTCGAGGAAACCTTCTTCGGCCCGACGCTCGGCGGCGATGCGCTCCTGCTCGGCCGCAGCCGCAGCCTCTTCGGCGGCACAGCGTCGCTTCTCCTCGCGCTTTGCCTTGTTTGCAAGACCTTCGAGACGCTGCTTTTCGAACGATTCCTCGCTCGGAGCGCTGATACGGCAAACATCTTCGCCCAAACGGCCAGCGGCAAGCGCGGCGCGCATCCGGGAGACCACTTCGCTCGTCGACGCGGGCATGCCCGAAGCGGAATCAAGACGCAAACGGACAACGAGAGCGCCGTTTTCAAGCTCGATTTCAAGCCATGTGAACGACAGCGAATCGTTGCCGATTTCGCGTTGACGACGGTTGAAGATCTGCATGTTATTCACAACGGTATGGAATTGGTTATAAAGCCAACGCTCGATAACCGTGTTCCACAGCGTCTCCGATTCCTCGTCTTCGCGGGAAAGATATCTGCGCGTGCCGAGCTTCACAAGCATGCGCATGGTGTTTTCAGGCTCTGCATCGCTTTCGGCTTTGTGCGTTCGCACCAAAGCCGTGCCGACGTAGGTATAGCACCTCCCTACCTCCAAGCGGGTTTCCTCGGAATCGAAGCGTTCGTCTATGTCCAGGATAAGCGTCAAAGACGGACGTGGCTGAGCCATGGTTTCCTCCTTGCATTCTTGCTCCTTCGCCGTGCCTAGCGCCGCGCCAATTACGGCCGTTTCTCGATCAACACGCTCTTGAGCAGGTCTTCTTCTCATGAGCATGAGTATAGAATCGCCAAACAGGGATAAATAATCCCGCAAGGATGATATACGCGACACCAGGCATCCATACCTTATGATTGCGCCGCAGCCGCCCTTTCTAGAATCCAGTGCCAAGGCGAGACGCCCTTTCGTCCCGCCTCGAAATGTACGTGCAACTGATTACAAGAAAGGAGGGGAGCGTATGGCGAAACTTTCGTTGACGCGCCGCAGCTTCCTGAAGGCATCTGCCGTCGTCGGCGCTGCAAGCGCGCTCGGATTCGCAACCACGCCCTCTACCGCACTTGCCGAAGGGGAAGACGCATCGGCGGGTGAAGTCAAGCGCATTCGTTCCTGCTGCCGCGCTTGCGGCAAGGTCGAATGCGGCGTTTGGGTCACCGTGCAAGACAACAAGGTCATCAAGGTCGAGGGCGACGAATCCAACGCCCACAGCCGCGGACACTGCTGCGCAAAATCCCAATCGTCCATGCTCGCCCTGTACCACCCCGACCGCCTTCGTTACTGCATGAAGCGCACCAACCCCAAGGGCGAAAACGATCCCGGCTGGGCTCGCATCTCTTTGGCGGAAGCCTTCGACGAAGCCGGCGCAAAACTCGACGAGATCACCAAGAAATACGGTGGCGAGTCCTGCTTCGCAATGGGCGGCACTTCCCGCGTCTGGGCGCAGCCTCCCTACGGCACGCTCAAGTCGATTTTCCCCACTCCGAATGCACACCTCGCCTACGAGATTTGCAAGGGTCCGCGCCACTTCGCCGGTATTCTGACCGACGAAATCGGCTCTCCCTGGATGGAGGTAGAGCAGGGTCCTTT
>OIBP01000416.1_pt1 | contig 18342 bp, 20 predicted proteins | sample 1581061 | NCBI WGS metagenome assembly OIBP01 (sample SAMEA3882514, study PRJEB24775) | human gut metagenome | biome: human-associated habitat; feature: intestine environment; material: feces | place: Netherlands | collected 2009/2010 | reverse complement strand
GAGGCTGTACCCGCCGCTCGTTTTCACTGTTTGAAATTCCGTCACGGCTTCGTCTCCGATGCCCGCGCAGCGCTCCACCTTACGCCCCGGCTTTAACCCGATGGGCACATTCACACACCTGCTTTCGGGCGTTTCGCCCTCGCACACGGCGCGGTACGTTTTCGTCAGCTTTGCGTTTGCGGCAAATTTGTTTTTCGCCAGCACCAGTGCACCGGTCGTATCCCGGTCTAAGCGGTACAGCGGCCGAAACACAAAGTCCGGCGTATTTTGAAAATACCACGCCGCCGCATTTAAAACGCTGTCGCGGTCGTGCCCCGGCGAGGGGTGCACGGGCATATTGTACGGCTTATCGAGCACTAAAAAATCCTCGTCCTCATATAAAACCGCAAACGGCAGGTCGGCTTTTTCATACGCTTCGCCCGTCTCAAGCAGCGTCAGAGTCAGCGTATCGCCGACTTTCAAAACTGCATTGCTGTGCACGGGTTCTCCGTTTTTAAGCATCTCTCCCTCGTATTTCAGCGCCGTTAAAATGCGTGCGGAAAACCCTAAGTACCGCCGCACGAACGTGCGCACGTCCATGTTTTCCTGTCCGCAGTCGATGACGAACTCCAGTGTGCGTTTCATTACTTGCTGCGCGTCGCGAGCTTTTCCGCAAACTCGCGCAGGAACGTGCTGTCCGCGTCAAACGCGTCAAGCGCATGAAGCGCCTTTTCGGTATGCTCATCGACAAGCGCCTGCGCTTTTTCCACGCCCAAAATGGAAACATACGTGCAGCGCGCGTTTTGTGCATCCACGCCGATGTTCTTGCCAAGCTCCTTGGCGTCACCGGTCACGTCCAGAATATCGTCGCGGATCTGGAACGCCAAACCGATGTGCAGCGCGTATTCCTTTGCTGCATTGATCTGCGTTTCGTTCGCACCCGCCGCAATGCAACCCATCATGCATGCCGCCATGATGAGGTTTGCGGTCTTGCCGGTGTCTTTTTCGCACAGCTCATCGAGCGAAACGGTGCGGTTTTCGGTTGCAAGGTCAATGCACTGGCCGCCCACCATACCGTGCTCGCCCGCGCAGCGCGCAAGCACCGCCGCCGCATACGCAGCGCGCTCCATGCCGACATTTCGGAATGCTTCACTGCTCAGCGCCGTTTCAAATGCTTTTGTCAAAAGGCCGTCGCCCGCAAGCAATGCGTAATTTTCACCGTAGACCTTGTGGTTAGAGGGCTTACCGCGGCGCATATCGTCGTTATCCATGCACGGCAGGTCATCGTGGATGAGCGAATACGCATGTACCATCTCCACGGCACACGCAAACGGCATCGCCATGTCTTCATCGCCGCCGCACAGCTCGCAGAACGCAAGCGTTAAAACGGCGCGCACACGCTTGCCGCCGTTTAAAAGCGAATAGCGCATGGCGTCGGTCACGGTCTCGGAAAGCGAGCCCTTGCGCTCCGGCAAAAAATGATCTAAGGCTTTTTCAATGCGTTTTACCCTGTCTTCCATTTTTATTCCTCCGTTTTCGCAGCACTCAGCTCCGTAATTTTCTGTTCGGCAGTGTTTAATTTCTCATAGCAAAAGCGGGAAAGCTCCGCGCCCTCGCTAAAAAGCTTCACAGATTCCTCCAGTGTCACATCTCCCTTTTCGAGCGTCTCGGTCACCTCGCGAAGGCGCAGCATCGCGTCTTCAAAGGTCATGGCTTTTTTAGGCATCGGTCATTTTCCTCTTTTCTGTTTTCTGCACCTGCACGGTGATCGCGCCGTCCTCTACGCGCGCTGTCAAAACGTCGCCCGACTTTGCGTCTTCCGTGCGCTTTATCACTTTCCCGTTTTCATCGGACACGATCGCATATCCGCGTGAAAGCACCTTCAGCGGGCTCATTGCGTCTAACCGTGCGGAAAGCGCAGCAAGCTCGTTTTTCTCATTCAAAATTCTGCGCTCGGCGCTGTGCGTCAGGCTCTGCACCGTGTTTCGAAGCGCCTGCCTACGCGGTGAAAGCCACACGGACGGGTTTTGCAGCACGTTTGCGCTTGCAAGCGCATCGAGCATCTGCCGCCGATCGTCAAGCCCCGCCTGCACACTGCCGCACAAACGGCGCGTCAGCTGCGCAAGTGCCGCACGCATTTCTTCCCTGTCCGGCACGGCAAGCTCTGCCGCCGCGCTCGGCGTTGGCGCTCTCAAGTCCGCGACAAAATCGCAAATCGTAAAATCCGTCTCGTGTCCCACAGCGGAGATGACGGGTATCTTCGACGCGAACACTGCCCTTGCGAGCGTCTCGTCGTTGAATGCGGCCAAATCCTCTGCGGAGCCGCCGCCGCGCCCGATGATGATGACATCCGCCGCCTTTTGGGCGTTCATCAATTTCACCGCCGCCGTAAGCTGCGCCGCTGCGTCCTCGCCCTGCACAAGCACCGGGCAAAACACGATCTCCGCCGCAGGCCAGCGCCGCGAGAGTATGTTGCGAATATCCTGCACCGCCGCGCCCGTCGGCGATGTAATAACGCCGATGCGCGCCGGAAACGGCGGGATCGGCCGCTTGTGTTCTTCCGCGAACAGTCCCTCGGCAGCAAGCTTTTCTTTCAGCTGCTCAAACGCTAAGCTCAGCGCGCCCACGCCGTCCGGCTGCATTTCCTCCACATAGAATTGGTACTGCCCGCCGGGCTCATACACGGCCACACGCCCGCGCACGATAACGCGCATGCCCTCTTTCGGGCAAAAACGCAGCCGCCGCGCGGCAGACGAAAACATAACCGCCTTCAAAACGGACTTTTCGTCTTTCAGCGAAAAATACAGGTGTCCGGAGCGGTAGTGATCGGTAAAATTGGAAATTTCGCCGCGCGCGTAAATGTCGCGCATGCGGCCGTCACCCTCAATAAGCGACTTTACAAAAAAATTGATCTGCGAAACCGATAAAACGCGCATATCAGGCCTCCTGCGAAAGTGACGCCAAAACGGCGATGCCGGCAGCGTTATCCGCCGAAAAGCGCGGCTCCGCAAACAGTGCGCCGTACTTTTCGCTCATGTGCGCGCGCAGCATAGAGTTTGAGGACACGCCGCCCGAAAACACCACGGGCAAATCGCCGAATGTCTCGATAAGCGCCTTACACATCGCGTCCGATGCCGCAATGACGTACGCCATGCACGTCGCGGCGATTTCCTCCTTCGGCGCGCCCTTTTTCATCAGCTCGCGGCATTTATTTTCCACACCGGAAAGCGAACAGTTCGCACCTTTCATCGAAGCGCGCACGCGCAGTTTTTCCGTATAATTGCACGCAATGGGGTCTAAATGCTTGCCGGCCGGAAACGGCAGACCGAGCATCACGCCGATGCGGTCAATGACCTGCCCGGCCTTTAAATCGAGTGAAGACGCAACAAGGCGCGTGCGAAACATTTTGTCACCCTCCACAGGTTCTACCAAAACCGCTTCCGTTGTGCCGCCGGACATGTGGAACGCCAAAAAGCGCTCGTGCAGCAAGTCCAGTCGTTGGGCAGAGTAAAGCGCCGCCGCAATGTGCCCCTGCTGGTGCGAAAAGCGCCGCAGCGGTACCCCTAACGCCTGCGCAAGCATCTGCGCCGCGCCGATGCCCACCAAGAAGCACGGCATATAGGAGTCCTTCGCATCACGCGGACGCTCCGAAACGCCAATGACCTTCGCCCCGCCGATCTTATCACCGAGCATGGACAGCACCTCCGGCAGCTGGCGCGTGTGGTGGAACACCGCGTCGCTCTGGCGCAGTCCGATCTCGCCCTCTTTCACAGGCAAAATCATGCCGCGGCTGTCCATTTCGCCGTCGCCGAAAAACGCGGCGCTCGTTGTGTAATTGCTGGTGTCTAAACCGAGCGCGCTGATGTTAGGCATTTTCGCTCTCCGTCTCGTTCTTCGTTCCCTCAAGCTTCTTTGCAATCGTGGAGAGCACGCCGTTTACGTAAGAAGCGTCCTTTTCGTTGCCGTAAATTTTTGCAAGCTCCACCGCCTCGTTGATGGAAACGCTCACCGGGACATCGTCGGCCCGCATAAACTGCATTTCGCACACGGCAACGCGCAAAATCGTCAGCGTCATTTTAGAAAGACGGCGCAAACTCCAGCCGCGCAGATTTTCTTCAATCGTGTGGTCGATCTCGTCTAAATAGAGCTCCGTCAAAGCGGTCAGCTTTTCGCAGTACGGATCGATAACGACATCGCGTGCTTCCTTCGCCATTTCAATGATGTCTTCTATGCTGTCGCCGGTCACGGTCTTTTCAAAAAGCAGCGTAAAAGCCTGTTCTCTCGATTCTCTTCTTTTCGTCATACTCGGTTCCTTTCCCTTATCTCAATAAAATTCATTGCGTAATTCATGGCGGATATAAACAAAAAAGCCCGCCGAAGGATCGGCAGGCAATTTGAGCAGAAATCAGGCACTTTCGGGTTTCACCGGTGCCGTTTGATGTGCAGTTTTCAAGCTCCAGACATACACGCCGATATGTTCTGGAATAGTATACCACGATAAACGGTAAAATGCAAGAAATCATCTTTTATTTCGACGCAGAAATGATCTTCACGTTTTCCGCGCTGACGCCGCTTTCGGAAACTGCAATGTCCCGCACGATGAGCGCGTTCTGTTCGTCCTCCATGTCGCCGTTTACAACCACCGTGCAGCTCTCGCCGTTGATGTACGCCACGCACTCCGTAAAGCCCTTCGCTTCTATGAGGGACTCTATGTTTGTCTCTTTCAAAATGTTCTGCGCGATAACCGCGGCTTCGTCCACGGCGGCCTGCTTTACGGCGACCTCGGCGCTGTCGTCTTTCAGAATGTCCTCCAGCAGCTCCACGGCTTCATCCCGTGCGGTCTGGCGCGTCAAGCGGACGTCCGAAAGCTTTGCAGAAGCCGATACCGCAGCCGCTGTTTCTTCTGCCGCGCTGCTTTCCGCCGCACCGTCTGCGGGCTCCGTTTCCGGCAGAACGCCGTCCTCGTTCATAAGCGTGTCGGAGACCGTCTCCACATAGGCGTTGTTCACAAGCTGCGCCGCACCGAGAGCGGAAGACGCACTTTCCTCGCTGACATCGCCCGCGCTCTGCACCTTTGTGCCCGCAAACTGCCAGTTTAAGTACACCGCCGCACCAAGGGCCAGCACAAGCGATGCCAAGATCAGCTGTCTTTTACCGTATTTCATTCCGTGTTCCTCCGATCTTCACTGAATGGTTTCATTCGTTGCCATATGTATATTCGCTGTACCCCACCACGCATACCTGCGTAGAGGATAAATCGAGCGCAGTCTTCACGGCCTCCACAATCTTCTCCCGCATTTTCGGGTCGCCTCCCCCGCGGCTCACGACTACCACGCCGCGGATCTCCGGCTCCGTTTTCGTCACGATGAGCGGCTTCTGCGAGCCGTCCGCCGCCTTCACCAGGATGTACGTCTTCTGCGTGTCGCCGTCCGTCTGCGTGCGGTTGAGGCTTTCGCCGCTGTACTCCTCGGCGCTTTTTTCGCTCTGCTTATCTTCGGTCGCATACACCGTTTCGCCCATTGTACGCAGCGTCACCGTCACCTGCGGCTCGCTTTCCCCCGTGATAGCCGAGACCATCTGCGCAATCTGCGCGGAAAGCGCTCTGGTGTAGTCTCCCGCCGTCAGTTCCACCGTCTCCGGCGCTTCATTTTCCGTGTTCTTTGTGTCCATAGGCCAAAGGAGCATCAATAAAACGAGCGCCGCGCAGGCTGCAATGAGCATATACGTCAGCTTACCGTTTTTCAAAAGGTTTTTCAGTTTATCCGTCTCGCCTCACCTCCTACACGTACACATCCACCGGGATGGCCTCGGTCAGCACGCTGCGCAAAAGCGCGTCCGCGCGGTCGATGTCTGTCGCAAACCGCACCCGCACACGTTCCACCGTCACCACGCCGTCATCGTCCTGCGTGTACCAAATGTTGATATTCGCTGCCGGCACGTCCATCCCCGCACTTTTCAAAAGCGCCGAGAGCCGCTCTTTCAAAATCGCCGTGCCCTTTTCCGCGTAGCTTTGCGTTATCGTCGATTCGGCTTCGCCCGTTTCGGTCAAGTCAAAATCGAGCGAGGCCCCGCTTTGCAGCTTTAAAATGCCGTTTACAAGCACCACAAGCAGCATCAGCGCTGCAAGCGCGTGGATAAGTGACCCGCTTTTTTCCGGGAACAACCGCACGATCATCTCCGTTCCGATGAGCACCACGCACACCGAAAACACCAGCGCATACAATTCACGCATAAGCACCTCGCACACAAAGCACCACGGCCGCCGAGACCACCGCCACCGCACCCACACTGCATACCGCCGCAATGAGTAGCCGCAGCGCCGCAGCACAGCCGTTTAAAAACGACGCAAGCGGCTTTAGACCCAACACCTCTGCCGCAAGCCCCGCGCAAAAGCAAATCAAAAGCCACGCGGCAGCCTTTATGCACAGCGGCAGAAAAATCGCGAGCGATGCAAGCAACCCAAATGCACCCACGCCGTTTTTTACAAGCGCCGCGCCGGAAACGATGACCGAAAACGCATCGGAAAACGCGCTGCCCACAATGGGGATTGCGCCGGAGACAAGCATTTTCGCCGCCTTGCCGCCCGCCATCTCCGCGCTGTTCGCAACAATTGTCTGTACAGACAAAACGCCCGTATATACCGTGACGGCGAGCACCAAAGCCCATTTGATAACTTTATACAGCGCGTCCGTCAGCCGCTTTAAATCAAACGATGTCACGGCAGAAGCCACGGAAAACGCCAAAAACACACGCAAAACCGGGATGAGCACCGCGCTGCTCAAAACCGAGACGGCATTTGCCGCTGCAAGCGACAGCGCGCCGTAGGTCGGTGCTGTCACGGTGTTCCCCGCCGTGAAAAGCAGCCCCGCATACACGGGCACCGCGGCAAGCAGAAAAACGGCAGCAGCATCCGTCACGCGCGCGGCCTGCTCCAAAAGCGAAGCCATCGGCGAAAACAGCGTCACGGCGGCGCACAGCGCCCCGCATACGGAAACGGCGTAGGAAAGCTCCTTTGCGGCGAATTCCTGCACAAGTCTGCACAGCACGCATGATGCAAGCAGCGTAAGGAGTGCCCGCGCCGGTGCTGTCCACTCCGCACGAAAGCCCTCGGAAAGCGTCGAAAACAGCTTTGTCGCCGTGTCGGGCGCAGGTGTTTCCATCGGGTCGGCCCCGACGTTCTGCAAAAGCGACTGTGCTTCTTCCGGCAGCGCCTCCATAAGCGTATCCGCCCCGCTGTTTTGGTAGAGCTCCGCTTCGTCCGCGCGCACGGGCAGCGAAAGCAGCAGGATAAACACCGTCAAAGCCAAAAAAACGCGCAAAATCCGTTTTTTCATAACAACAGCACTTCCTGCAAAAGCGAGAGAAGTCGATTCAGCAACGGCAGCGCCGTCAGCAGCACCGCTGTTTTTACGGCAAGCTCCACACCGCTTGCTATTGCCGATTCCCCCGCGTCCTTACAAAGATCCGCCGTTATGCGCCCGATGAGCACGATGCCGAGCGCCTTTAACAGCGCTCCGAACACCTCCGGCATGCCGGAAAGCTCCGCCCATTCGCGGAATGTCGAAGTCAGCGTTTCAATCTGCGGCAAAATACACAGAAAAACGAGCACCGCCGCCGCAAGCGAAAACAGCAGAGCTATTTCCTTTTGCCCGCGTTTTAAAAGCGCGCCGCACACCGCTGCAAACACCACCGCTGCCGATACCATAAGCACCGTGCTCATAGCCCAAACACCGATTTAATCGTATCGAACAGCGTGCTGATCTGCGTGATGAGCATCGTCAGCACCACAATGAGCCCCGCAAGCGTCGTCATCATAGCCTGCTCCTCCCGCCCGGAGCGAATGAGCAGCTGGTTCAAAACGGCCACAAGTATGCCGATGGCGGCGATCTTGAAGATCAGATCTACATCCATAGCTTTGCTTTCCTTTCCGGCTGTTACAGCAAAATGAGGGCGGCGGAAACGCCGACAAACAATCCCAGCGCCACGCACAATCTGCCTTTCTGGGCAAGGCTTTGCTCGGCGGCTAAAAGTGCGCTGCGCACGCGGCCTTCATGCAGCGCAAAGTACGCCATTTGCCCATCGAGGTCGGTCTTGCCGAACCCATCGATAAACGCGGCGCACAGCGCTTCATCCCCGCGGTATGTAAAAAATGCATGTGCCGCCGCTTTAAACGCCGCTGTGCAATCCATGTTTTCAGAAAGCACCCACACGCGCCTCAAAAAAGCGTTTTCGCGGCACAGAGAGAGCAGCGCGTACAGGTCGCCCGCCGTATAGGCCGCGGCGTTTTTTAGCGCAAAAAGCGCTTCTAAGAAGATGCTCAGCTCTTTTTCACGCATTTTTAGCCGCGCAGATACCGATGACCCGGCGGTCGCCGCGCACAGAACAATCAGGATCGCCGCCGTTGTTTTCAAGAAGATCACCCGCCAAAAACAGCTTTTCCACTTTCGTCGGCGCACTTCGCCCGTGCAGCAGCGCCACCGTTTCAAACGCGCCGAGCGACAGAATCCCGCGGCACAGCGGTCGACAACACAGCTCGTGTACACTGCCCGCGTGGATGCTCGCAATCAGCGCCACCCCTGAAAACGATGCCGCACGTATCGCCGAAAAATCGTTTTCGCCGAGCTCATCGCAGACGATGTACTCCGGTGAAAGACACCGCACCGCGTGCGAAAGCCCCTCCTGCTTCGGGTAGCCCTGCAAAATATCCGTGCACGCGCCGAGGTCAAACCCGTCCGCACTCAGCTCAAACCGCTCGTCAAGCACCACCACACGGTGTCCCGCCGTACCGATATATCGTGCAATGTCCCGCAGCAGCGTCGTTTTGCCCGAGGACGGCGCGCCAGCAAGCAGCAGCCCGCGGCTGAGGTCTACGCCGTAGCGCAGCACCTCCTCTGCACAGCCGCGCTTCTCTCGCGGGATACGCACAGAAAGGCTCGTCACGTCGCGCACCGTTTTGATGCCGCCCTTTTCGATCACCGCCGTACCGCCGATGCCCACCCGCAGCGCGCGGTCTGCTGAGACGAATCCGCCGCGAATCTCCTCCATGTGACTGTAAACAGAATATCCGCACAGCCGCAAAAAGATCTCCTCCACGTCCTCACGTGTCGCTGTCACATTGTTTTGCGAAAAATACTGTGCCGTGTCGCCGTCTTCCCGCAAAAACAAAATGCGGTCGCCGCAGCACAGCAGCACAGGCTTATCCACACTGATACGAATGTCAAACACTGCGTCGCGCACCGCCTGCGGCACCTTTTCAAGCATCGGTGTAAAGCGCCCGAGCGGGCGGATCGCCTTTTCAAAATCCATCGCACACACCTTTCTTTCCGCTCCGTATGCCCAATTCTATGGACGTGCCGCCGGGTTTAGAACCAAAGTGGAAAAAACGGGCCATTGCCCTTTTTATAAACGTGCCTTTATGCCTTTGAAAAGTGCGCCCGAAATCCGCCACGATTTTTCAAACATGAAAAGCACCCTGCAAGGCCAAAAGCTTTACAAGGTGCTTTCTCTATGGAGCAAGCTATTTACTTTGGAAGTCCGCTTTGATACAAGCTGTAAAAGTGATTCGTCGGCCCCGCGCCGTGCCCGAGCTCGAGCGCGTGCTCGATGGCGCACGTCATATAGTCTTTCGCACGCTCCACCGCTTCAGCGGGTGCATATCCAAGCGCCAAATTCGAGGCAATAGCGGAAGACAGCGTGCACCCTGTGCCGTGCGTGTTCTTCGTTTGAATGCGTCTTGATGTAAAGCTAATATGCTGTTCACCATCGAACAGAATATCGATCGGGTCACCTGCAAAGTGTCCTCCCTTTACAAGCACAGCTTTACAGCCCATTGTGTAAATCAACTTTGCTGCAGCACACATATCGTATTCCGTCTCAATGTGCATCCCGGTGATCTCCTCCGCCTCGGGAATATTCGGTGTCAGCACGTCGGCGAGCGGCAAAATTTCCGCTTTGAATGTCTCAATCGACTGGGGAGCCATCAGTGCCGTTCCGTCTTTCGCATACATCACAGGGTCAACAACGACGTTCTTCGGACAGTATTTGCGCAGCTTTTCCGCCACAGCAAACATCACCTCCGGCGTCGGCAGCATGCCAATCTTCACGGCGTCCGTACCGATATCTTCATAGATTGCGTCCACCTGCGCGCGGACAATCTCCGGCGCAATATCCTGCTTTTTCAGCACATGCACGGTGTTTTCCGCCACGACGGATACGATCACGCTCATCGCGTACACGCCGTGTGCGGATATTGTCTTGATATCCGCCTGAATACCCGCGCCGCCGGAGCAATCCGACCCGGCGATGGTCAGTACGCGCTTCATTGCACGCATCACAGCGAAAGCTCGGAAACTGTGAGGTTCTGCACCTCAACGGGATCCTCGGCGTGGATCGTGAACGTCGGCTTCGTCTCATCCAGCACATGCGCGATGACCGTGTTTGCAACGCCGTTCAAATAAATCTCTACGCTGTTTGTATCGGTAATGATGTCCACCTTCATCGGCTCGTTTTTCAGGCGCGGCAATAGGGATTCTCCGCAGGTCAGACCGTTTTTGTCGAGCTTCATCTCAAGGCCGTACAAGTTGCATGTAAGGTCGCCTTCCTTTACAGTAAAGGAGATGCGGCAGGTCTTGCTGCCGAGCTCGTGCGTGCAGTGTGTCAATGTAAAGTCGTCAAGCTTGTCAGATTTTACAACCAGATTTTCTGTGCTCTTGATCGGCAGCGCAGAGAGATAGTAGCGGTCGCCATGCTTTTTCAGCGTCATTTCGGTCGGCGTACACATGGAGCCGTTGAACGGTGCGCCGGGAATATCGCTGCGGTTCCACGCAAAGCGGATGACCGGCTTGCCCGGCTCGTAGTAATACGTCTGCGCCGCATACGACTGCGAGTTATACGAAAGCTGCCCGACCGACTGAATCGGCTGGTAAAGGCCGTTTTCATCAAAATCGCCGACAAAATACATGTCGTGCGCACCGGAATAGACCCACAGCGTTCTGCCGTCATCTGCTGTAAGCGGATAGAGATCTGGGCACTCGTCATCACCGGGCAGGTCAAATTTCTGCAGAAGCTCCCAGTGCAGTAAGTCCTGCGACGTGAAGATTGCGTAGGTGCGCTCCACAAAATACAGTGCCATCAGCCAGCGCGCGCGCTTTGCGTCGTAAATAACCTTCGGGTCGCGGTTGCCGGGTGCGATCTCGTCAATCAGCGGATTTTTGTCATACTTTTTCAGCGTTTTACCGCCGTCTGTGCTGTACGCAAGGCACTGTGTGCTCTTTTTTTCGCCCGCGCAGGTGTAAAAGAACAAGATTGGCGTTTCATCGCCTTCCTTGAGGCCGGAAACATTGTTGTGATCGACTACCGCACAGCCGGAAAACATTGCGCCGTCCATGTCAAGGAACATCGCTTCTTCCTTATATTCCCAGTGGAAAAGATCCGGGCTCACAGCGTGACCCCAATGCATGTTGCCCCACAGTCTGCCGTAGGGATTGTGCTGGTAGAAAAGGTGATACTGTCCGCCGTAAAAGCACAGACCGTTCGGATCGTTGATCCAGCCGCGCTCCGCTGTAAAGTGCAGCTGCGGGCGCAAGACGGTCTCTTCCGCTGTAAGCGGCGTCATGGCATCCTCAAACACCGGTGTAAATGCGCACTCCGGCTCTACCGTGACAGTCATCGTCTTACCAAGGTAATCGCGCAGGTCGGCATAATAAACCGCATCTGCGTTTTCTTCCGTATAAACGGCATCGAACTTATAAACCGGTGTGCCGTTTTCAGAAAAAGTAAATTTGTGCGAAGTGCCGTCAAATTTCACCGGCACGCGTAGAAAACGTTTGCTGACTGTAATTTCCATAAACTCAAGCTCCTTTAGCCGTTATTGGCGCATTAAAATGCATGCACCACATTTATTCGAGGATATTGTAGCACACCGCGCGAAAAATGTCATGCATATTTTGCTTAAATTTGCGAATTTTTCCGCCGCGCAAAGCCAAACTATGTGCGCTGCAGATCTGTAAGGGAAAGGCGGTGCAAAGGTGGCAAAACGCATTTGGAAATTTGTAAAAAGCAAAAAGATATTTATCGTATTACTAATACTGTATACAGTTGTCTTTATTTTGGCGGTTCGATTTATTTTTCATATTCTCCCGATTTTGCTTGGCGGGCTTCTTGGGTGGATCACAACACCGCTATGCCGCTTGCTGGAAAAACGGCTGCATCTCTCCCATAAGCGCGCCGCACTTTGCACTGCTGTCGCCGTTTATAGTGTTTCACTCGTCCTTCTTGCATTGCTTTTCACGCGGCTCATCCGGGAAAGCGCCGCGTTTTTTGCTTCCGGGCGATACTTTCGCTACGAAGCACTCGCCCCCGCCGTGCGGTCGTTTTTGGAGCGCACATGGCAGGAATTGCCGCAGTGGATCTCCGCTGCGCAGAAGAATTTTTCGGGTAACATGGGTGCCGCCATGCCCGCGCTGCAAGGCACCGTAAAAGCGATTTTGCTGCTGCCTGCCGTGTTTTTAACGCTCACGCTTATCCCGGTTTTTGCGTATCTCACCCTGCTGTACCGTGAGAATTTGCTGTCACTTTTAAAGAAGCTCATCGGTGAAAAGTGCGTAGAAAACCTGCAAAAATCCGCAAAAAGTGAATCTTCCGTCGGGTTTGTTTCTGCCTATGCACTCATTTACACCATCACGTTTGCGGAAAGCTTTGTGATGCTCCACCTGCTGCGCATGGAATATCCGCTGATGACTGCCGCCGTTGTGACGGTCTCCGATATTTTCCCGGTCTTTGGGCCGGGAACCGTTTTGCTGCCGCTCGCCGTTTACCGATTGTTATGCGGCAGCGCGGCGCAAGCACTCGGGCTTTTCATCGGATGGATCATTCTAAGCGTCATTCGGCAGATCATTGAGCCGAAGCTGCTCGCCAAAATGACGCGCACCCCGCCCGCCGTGATGCTTTTCGCTGTATATTGCAGCCTTATCAGCCGCAATTTTTGGCTCATCCCCTACACCGGCACTTTTTTCATGCTGATCGGCATGTTGAAAAAAGCCGGAATACTAACAGTAAAATCCAAATCAATATAAATTAAAAATCGCAAATTTACAAAAGCAAAATTTCAAAATACCATTTTAAAATTATTGTATTTTGATGAAATACATTCAAAAATCGAAAGTGCCGTCAAACATCTGCTTCCGTTTTCATAAAACCTTCTAAAATGCGCAAACCCTCCTGCGTGTTTTGACCCAAGATTTCCTGTATCTTCTTGAAATCATGCGCTTTGTGCATGACGTTTTGCAGCTTGAAAAACTCTTCCTTGCCGTGCTTATGAATGAACAGCGCCTGCGCCTTGGCAGCGGCTGCGCCGTCGTTGTCCTTCGTGTAAAATCCCTTTTCGCACGTCAGAATTTTCGCGCAGTCATAGCAACCGTCAAGCCCGTTTTCCTTACAGCAGGCAGCATTGGGGCATACGCCTTTCTCGTACAGCGTGCCGTAGGAGCAACAGTTAAAATCTGACCGACAGCCGCCGCACCACTGCCCAAAAAAGCAATGGTCGCACGAAAGCCCGCAATACGCCGTCGGGTCGGGGCCTGTACGCGCTGCGCGGACAATCTCCGATTTATACCGGGCTCCGTTTTTTAGACGGCGCTCCGTTTCCGGCCCGCCGTCTAAAAGCGCCTTGCGGTAAATGCGGGTCTCGCCGCCGGAAATGTCTTGTGCGGTCTCTAAAAATGTATAGCCGTATTTTTCATACAGCCCGATGTGATTGGTAGAAATGTATGTGTACTTCCGTTCCATGATGGCCGCGATGCCTTCCGCGCAGTCCAAAAGCTGACCGGCACAGTGCTGCCCGCGGTACTCCGGAAATGTATACACAAACCCGACCCACGGCGTGTATGATGTCGGCTGCACGTCATCAAGCGGCGCAAGCGTACAGAACGAGACGAGCTTGTCGCCGTCTGCCAGCATCAAAACCAGTGTTGTTGCGCCGACAAGTGCTTTCAGCTTATTTTCTTTCAGCAAGCTGTAAAGGTACTGCCCCGCTCCCCAATCGCTCTTTTGAATCTCACGTAGCCAGTGCTCTTTATTTTCGCAGGTGAAATATTCGAGAACTTTTCTGTTGTTTTTCTTTTCCATATCGTTCTCCTCTGAATTAAAACTATTCTCCCGTATTTTTCAGTATAGCGAAACTTATGTTCGGTGTCAAGGCGATTTTGAAAAGATGTCCGCTTTTATGCAAAAAAGCAAGGGAAGGACGGTCTATCCCTCTCTTGCTCTGTATTTTGTATGAAAATTTTACGCGTTCAGCAACTTTTCTGCAGCGGCAAGCTTGATGGCGCAACAGAAAACTTCCATGGCTTGTTCAAGCTCTTCAAGCGGCGGGAACGACGGCGCAAGACGAATGTTACTGTCGTGCGGGTCTTTGCCGTACGGGAACGTCGCACCGGCATCGGTCAGGATGACGCCCGCTTCTTTGCACAGCTGCACGACGCGCTTTGCGCAGCCGTCGAGTACATCAACGCTGATGAAATAGCCGCCGTTCGGCTTATTCCACTCGGCGATGCCGAGGTCGCCGATGTTTTCCTCCAACATCAGCTCACACAGACGGAACTTCGGCTCCAAAATGGCGCGGTGGCCCTTCATGAGGGCGCGCACACCGTTGATGTCGTGCAGGAACAGCACGTGGCGCAGCTGATTCAGCTTATCCGGGCCGATGGTAGACGTGAGCGTGTGCTCCTTGAAATCGCGGATATTGTTATCGCTCGTGGCGAGGCCGGCCACACCGGCGCCCGGGAACGAGATCTTGGACGTAGAGGCAAAAATGAAGATCTGATCTTCCGTGCCGTTTTCAACGCAGAGATCGTAGATATTGAGCAGCGTATCCGGCGTATCGGTGAGGTCATGCACACAATAGGCATTATCCCACATGATTTTGAAGTCCTTTGCAGCCGGTTTTAATGCGGCGAAACGGCGGACGGTCTCATCGGAATACGTGACACCCGTGGGGTTCGAATACTTCGGCACACACCAAATGCCCTTAATGGAGTCATCATCCTTGACGAGCTTTTCGATGAGATCCATATCCGGGCCGGTAGCATACATCGGGATGTTAATGAGCTCGAAGCCGTAATACTCCGTTACGGCAAAGTGGCGGTCGTAGCCCGGCACCGGACAGAGAAATTTTTTCTTATCCAGCTTGCACCACGGCGTGCAGCCGTTGTATCCGTGCGAAAAGCCACGGGAAATAACCTCAAACATCATCATCAAGCTTGAGTTGTTGCCGAGAATGACCTGCGAAGCCGGTACGCCGACCATATCGGCGAAAATGCGTTTCATCTCCGGCAGACCGTCCCAAAGACCATAGTTACGGCAGTCATCACCGTTGGAATTCGCAAATTCGCTTCTCGCTTTCAGCGCTTCCAAAACGCCGAGGGCGAGCTCCAGTTGTTTTGCGCTGGGCTTGCCGCGCGCCATGTTCAGCGCAAGATTTTTGGCCTGATAGCCCTTATATTCTGCGGAAAGCTCATCGAAAACCTTCTGTAATTCTGCTTTGCTCAAGTTTGCGTACGCCACGAAAACATCTCCATAAATAAGATTTTGAATTGAAAAATAAGCATTCAATTCATTTTTACGCTCCAATAGCGCCTGAAACAATTCTTATTGTAATACAAATAAGCTAAAAATGCAAGCCTTATTTACAAATCTTGCATTTTCCTCGTTTTGCACGATTGTACGACGTGTTTTCCTGCTTTTCCGTTCATTCTGACAAGCGTATAACAAAGCAAAAACCGGCACAGCGAACTGCACCGGCAAAAGACTTGCTTTTATGAAATTTAGAACTCCGCAGAGCCCGTTGTGCGCGGGAACGGCAGTACGTCGCGGATATTGGAGATGCCCGTAAGGTACATGACCATGCGCTCGAAGCCGAGACCGAAGCCCGCATGCTTGTTGCCGCCGAAACGGCGAAGGTCGAGGTACCACCAGTAATCCTCCTCGTTAAGGCCGAGCTCGCGAATGCGGTTCAGAAGCACGTCGTAGCGCTCTTCTCTCTGGCTTGCGCCGCACAGCTCGCCGATGCCCGGCACGAGCAGATCGGTCGCCGCAACGGTCTTGTCATCGTCATTGAGGCGCATGTAGAACGCCTTGATCTCCTTCGGGTAATCGGTGACGAACACCGGCTTGCCGAACTCTTTTTCGGTGAGGTAGCGCTCGTGCTCGGTCTGGAGGTCGCAGCCCCAGGAGACCTTATATTCAAAGTTGTCGTTGTTCTTTTCAAGGAGCTTTACGGCATCCGTATAGGAGATACGGACGAAATCGGAGTTTGCCACATGCTCCAGACGCTCTTTGAGACCCTTATCGACAAACTGGTTGAAGAAGTCGATGTCCTGCGGGCAGCGCGCCATAACGTCTTTGATGATGTACTTGATCATGGCCTCCATGAGATCCATGTCGTCGTTGAGATCGGCAAACGCAATCTCCGGCTCGACCATCCAGAACTCTGCCGCGTGACGCTGCGTGTAGGAGCGCTCTGCGCGGAACGTGGGACCGAACGTATAGACCTTACCGAACGCCATGGCCATGCACTCCGCCTCAAGCTGGCCGGAAACGGTGAGGGACGTCTGCTTGCCGAAGAAATCCTTGCTGTAATCGACCGTGCCGTCCTCGTTTTTCGGGACATTGTCGAGGTCGAGCGTTGTCAGCTGGAACATCTCGCCCGCGCCCTCGCAGTCACTGCCCGTGACAATCGGCGTATGCACGTAGGTGAAGCCGTTCTCGTTGAAGAACTTATGGATGGCGAACGCCGCAGCGGAACGCACGCGGAACGCCGCGTTGAAGAGGTTCGTTCTCGGGCGCAGGTGCGCGACCGTACGCAGGTATTCCACCGTGTGACGCTTTTTCTGAAGCGGGTATTCCGGCGAGGACGCACCCTCAACGGTAATCTCCTCCGCCTGAATTTCAAAAGGCTGCTTCGCTTCCGGCGTGAGCAGCAACGTACCGGTGACACGCAGCGCAGCGCCGACATTCTGGGAAGCGATCTCCTTGTAATTTTCGAGTTTTTCCGCCGTAAAGACGATCTGTACGCCCTTAAAGCAGCTGCCGTCATTCAGATCGATAAATCCGAGCGCTTTGGAGTCGCGGATCGATCTCGCCCAGCCACAGACCGTGACCTGCGTATCGCCAAAGGTCTCCGGCGATCCGTAGAGGGCCGCGATTTCTGTTCTTTTCATGATGACCACATTCCTTTCCGTGCGGCACTTAAACTGCACACGCAAAACCTACGCTTTGGCATGCGGCATTTCTCCGCAAATAATCACTTTTATTATCATACTACAAACGCTATCGGTTTAGCAAGGAAAATTTTGAATTTTCTCCCTGAAAACGCGATTTATGCGCGATCTTTCTTCAAAATCGCATAATTTGCGATGTCGCACAGTCCCCCATTGTTCTTTGCACCCTCGCGCATGATGCCCTCAAACTGCATGCCGCACTTTTTCATCACGCCGCCGGAGTGCAAGTTGTTCACATCATGGCGCGCCGCAATGCGGTTGAGGCCGACCTCGTCAAACAGGAAATTAATCACGGCACCGAGTGCTTCGCTCGTATAGCCCTTGTGCCACCAGTTTTGGCCGATGCAGTAGCCGATCTCTGCCGCTTTGATCTCATCGTCCGTTTTTACCGCAGCGATGGTGCCGATAAGCGCGTTTTCATCCTTTACAACAATGCCCCACTGGTAATAGTTGAGCTCCTCATAGTGCGATGCCCACAGCGCGAGGATCTGCTTTGTTACCTCTACGCTGCTGTGCGTGGGCCATGTGAGGAACTTTGTGACCCCAGGGTCGGACGCCCAGTTGCGGTACATCGGCTCTGCGTCCGCAAGCGTTAAGCGGCGCAAAATGAGCCTTGGCGTTTCGAGTGTGACAGTCCCCTTGTGTTCCATTGTGTTTCCTCCTGATTTCTCCTGAAAATAAAACAGTGCAGACCGTTCATTCAGCCTGCACTGTTCATTGCGATTTATGCGGTTAGGTTCTTTCTAACTCTCAAAAAGCGTATGACAATGTAAGCCCGCAGCAAGTACCGTTACCCATGGCATTCGCGGACTGCATATTCATCATAACGCGGACAAAGCGGAACATTGTCATACCCCTTTCTTTCAAATTTGTTTTGACTATCCTACCACAGTTCTTTCGGTTTTGCAAGAGGAAAATTCTATTTTTCTGAAATTTTCCGGAAAATCAGCCCAAAGGCGCGTGTTTGAGCAATTTGCGGTCCTTTTCGCCGTAAAAGCGCACCGCGTTGATACGGCTGTTAATCTCATTGCGCAGCTCTGCATTTTCATAGGCGTATTCGCCCGTTACGGTGCTGATATCTGCACTC
>OIBP01000407.1_pt1 | contig 18578 bp, 17 predicted proteins | sample 1581061 | NCBI WGS metagenome assembly OIBP01 (sample SAMEA3882514, study PRJEB24775) | human gut metagenome | biome: human-associated habitat; feature: intestine environment; material: feces | place: Netherlands | collected 2009/2010 | reverse complement strand
CTGCCGCACCTCGCTCGCCGTATCGGCACTTAGAATTATGCGGTATTGCCATAAAACCATTATACCACAGGGGTGCAACAAAACAAAAAAGCGGTGCCCCGCCCTGACCGATTGGGGTCAAGGGCGGGGCACCGCTGAGACTTATTCAGTTATGCCGCAAAGGCAGATCGGTTATTCACCAATTTCAACGCGGGTCACATCAGGTTCCTTCTTGGGAGCTTCCTTCGGGAAGGTCAACTCCAGGATGCCATCGGTGAACTTGGCGCTGACATCCTTGGGCTGCAGGTCGGTGCCAACATAGAAGCTGCGGCTGCAGGCGCCGGTGTAACGCTCCTGGCGGATATATTTGCCTTCGGGGGCCTTTTCGTCTTTATCCAGGCCCTTGGCGGCGCTGATGGTCAGGTAACCGTTTTTCAGCTCAATGTGGATCTCATCCTTCTTGAAGCCCGGCAGATCAATGGCCAGCTCATAGTTGGTATCGGTCTCGCGGATATCGGTCTTCATCAGGTTGCGTGCATGCTTGCCGTACAGCGGGTTGCGTGCGTTCATCATACCAAAGGAATCGTCAAAGAAATCATCAAAAAGATTTTCACCAAAAACAGTCGGCAACATAAGTCATAACCTCACTTTGTAAAAATCTGGAATTTTATTTGGTGCCTCTCCGGGAAGTCTGACGCTTCCCGAGCCTTGCGGCTCCTTGGCGGTGTTTCCCGGAACGCTCTTGCGTTCCGCACCCCCTCTTTCAAGGTACGCCTTTATTATAGCCCTGAAATTAGCACTGTCAATAGCAGAGTGCTAATGTTTACAACCTATGCAATGATTGTTCACAAAATATATAATATTGGAAAATGGCGGAAAAATCCACCACAAAATAAAACGAACGTTCGATATAAAATCATGGCACGATAAAGCGAGAAACAATGCTGAATTTTGGATGACATAAGAAATTGGCAGAGAAACTCTTCGATAAACAAGGCTGTGACAACGTAAGGCAGGGAGAAACAGCGGAATAAGGCTGCCGGACTGGGCCGTCCGCTGCCCGGCATGATCCAGTGGTGCGGGGGAAAGCTGTGATTTTGAAGTTATTTAGCCCAAAGGACAATTTGACGGAAAAAAAGAAAGCAAAAACGGGGATGCGAGATGAAAAACGAAGAAACAGCTTAATAAAATAAGGCAATCGGCGGCAAAAATCCACCTGATGCCGACAAAAAGTGCTTGCAAAATTTTGGCAGTATGCTATAATCAGAACAATCCAAACACGGAGCAGGGACAACGGGGTCCGCAGTGCAAAAGCTGCGGACCCCGTTCTGATTCCGGAGACAAAAGCATAAAAAGAACAAAAGAGATTTTGCTTTTGCACAAAGGCGTGCGGCACCCGCTTGACGGCGGGGCTGCGCGCTTTTTGTTTGGTCAGGAGATATCTGAGAGAAGAAAGCAGAACGAACATGAAAGAAAGAGGGGCTTACGATGAAAAAGGCAACACGGGTTCTTTCTCTTACCATGGCGGCGGCGATGGCGGCAGGCGTTTTGGGCGGCTGTTCTTCCAGCGCACAGGGCGGCACAGCCAGCACGGCAGATACTTCCAGTGCCGCTTCCACCACAGCATCCAGCGCGGACAGCGGTAATGTGATCCGCGTTGGTGTGGTCTGCTCCATGACCGGCGGCTCCGCCATTTACGGCGAGGGTGCCCAGAACGCGGTGGATATGGCTGTGGAGGAGATCAACTCCGGCGATTCCGGCTACACGGTCGAGATCGTCAACGGCGGCAAGGTGGCTGACGATGCCAAGGACGCCAAGCAGGCCATGAACGCTTACAACAAGGTCATGGCAGATTCCCCGGCCGCTATCGTGGGCAGCTTCTTCTCTTCCGTTACACTTCCTATGGCGACCCAGGCTGCCAATGACGGCATGCTGCTGCTGGCAACCGGCGCTACCAACGTGGATGTGACCCAGAAAGGCTCCACGATCTTCCGTAACTGCTTCATTGACCCGTATCAGGGCAAGATGGCCGCCCTGTTTGTTAAGAGCAAGGGATTCAGCAAGGTAGCCGTGATTTATGCCAAGGATGATGACTATTCCAACGGCCTGAAGGACGCTTTTGTAGAAAACTGCGAGGCCAACGGCATTGAAATTACCTATACCGGCGAGTGCATGAGCACTGATACTGACTTTTCCTCCCAGGCAGCACAGGCAGTGGCTTCCGGCGCAGAGTTTTTGTATTATCCCTGCTTCCTGGATACGGTACCGCTGTTTGTAGGCGCAGCGCGCAACGCGGGCTTTACCGGTACCATCATGGGCGGCGATGCCTGGGATGGCGCGGATACCACCGGCCTGGAAGACAAGTTTGATGACTGCTACTTTACCAACCACTACTCCAGCGAGGATACCGCCCCCGCCGTTCAGAACTTTGTGCAGAAGTACACCGAAAAGTACGGCACCGAAAGCCTGAACGCCTGCGCGGCCCTGTACTATGACGCCATCTACATGCTGCTGCAAGCTGCCGAGAATGGCGGCGGCACCGATACCGCAAGCCTGGTAAAAGGCATGACCGGTATGGAGTTTACCGGCGTTGGCGGCAAGATCAAGCTGGACGAAAACGGCGACGCCATCAAGAGCATTGCATTCAACACCTTTGTTGACGGCAAGGTCAAGTGGTCTGAGACGCTGGATTCCGATGGCAACCTGGTTTCCTCCGCTGAGTAAAGTTTTTTAGTTTTCCCTAAACACCCCCTCCAGAGCAAAGGCGCAATGGTGCGCGCGGCAATGCAAGCAGCCGCGCGCACTTTTTTATTTTTTTGATTCCCCCGAATCAAACATTCACAAAAAATGATAGGAAAGGTGAATGGACCATGACTGCATCATTATTTGTTCAGGGCCTGATCAACGGCCTGAACCAGGGCGCTATTTATGCGCTGATCGCGTTGGGCTACACCATGGTTTACGGTATCATCCGCATGATCAACTTTGCCCACGGCGATTTTATCATGATCGGTGCTTACACATTGTTTTACACCATCCCGCTGATGGTCGATGCGGGAATGCCCGCCTGGATGGCCGTGATTGTGGCCGTTGCGGTGTGCGCGCTGGTTGGTGTGCTGGTTGAGATCCTGGCTTACCGCCCGGTGCGCAAGGCCGGGCCCATGTCCGCCTTGATTACCGCACTGGCCATGAGCATCTTTTTGGAAAACCTGGCCATGGTGCTGTTTGGCGCCAAGCCGCACAACGTGCAGGCTATTTTCAGCCTGCCCACCATTACGGTCGGCGGGGTATCGCTGCCGCTGAACGTGCTGCTGACCATTGGCATCGGCGTTGCGATGATGCTTTGCATGCAGCTGTTTGTAAAAAAGACCAAGCTGGGCAAGGCCATGCGCGCCGTCCCGCAGGATAAGGATGCTTCCACCCTGGTGGGCATCAACGTGAACAAGATCATCACCCTGACCTTTGCCATCGGCTCCGGTCTGGCGGCGGTGGCAGCGCTGATGTACTGCTCTACCTACCCCCGCGTTACCACCGATATGGGCTCCATGATGGGCATGAAAGCCTTCATCGCCGCAGTTCTGGGCGGCATTGGCATCATCCCCGGCGCCATGATCGGCGGCATTCTGGTCGGCCTGATTGAAATTTTTGTCAAGCTGTTTGCCCCCGGCTGGTACGAAGCCGTTACTTACGGCACATTGATCGTGATCCTGCTGGTCAAGCCCGCCGGTATCCTGGGCAAGAACACCGGCGAAAAAGTGTAAGGGAGGGAGCAGAGCAATGAGTAAAAAAATAAAAGGCTCCTATCTTTTGAACGCTGTGGGCGTGGCGCTGGTGTTTGCCCTGTTGACAGGGCTGTTCGCCGCCAATGCGTTCGGCACCTCCACTACCTATATTCAGGGCATCTGCACCACCGCCTGCTACACCATCATCATGGTCACATCGCTGAACCTGGTAGTTGGCTTTATGGGCGAGTTCTCCTTGGGGCATGCGGGGTTTGTTTCGGTCGGCGCTTATGTCTCCGCCATTGTATCCGGCGCGCTGGCAGGCAAAGGGCTTTCGGATCTGGGGCTGTTCCTGATCGCGCTGCTGGTCGGCGGCCTGGCTGCGGGCATCATGGGCGTACTGGTCGGCATCCCGGCGCTGCGCCTGCGCGGCGACTATCTCGCCATTGTCACCATGGCGTTTGCCGAAATCATCCGCGTCTGCTTCTGCAACTTTTCCATCACCGGCGGCGGTAAAACAATGAGCGGCATCCTCAAGCTGTCCACCTTCCCGCGGGTATTCTGGATCATGGTGGTCTGCGTTACCATCATGTACCTGTTCGTCCGCAGCAAATATGGCCGCACCGTGCAGGCCATCCGTGAGGACTACATCGCGGCTTCGGCTTCCGGCATCAACGTGACCTATTACAAGGTCATGACCTTTGCCATCAGCGCATTCTTTGCCGGCATCGGCGGCGGTATTTATGCCCATTACATGACGGCAATGATCCCCACCAACTTCAACTTTAACTATTCCGCAGAGCTGTTGAGCGAAGTGATCATCGGCGGCACCGGTTCGCTGACCGGTTCCATCATCGGCGCAGCGTTCCTGAGCGCTTTACCGGAACTGATGCGTGAATTTTCTACCTACCGCATGCTGGCCTACTCGGTGGTTCTGGTGCTGGTCATGCTGTTCCGTCCCGGCGGCATCTTTGGCCGGTGGGAGTTCAGCCTGACCCGCGCGCTGGAAAAACTGACCGGCCGCGGCACGGTAAAAGCAAAAGCAGAAAAGGGGGCCTGAACCATGGCACAACCCGTTTTGAAATGCCAGCACCTTGGCATCCAGTTTGGCGGCCTGAAAGCCGTGGATGATTTTAATATGGAAATCGGCGAATCCGAGCTGGTGGGGCTGATCGGCCCCAACGGCGCAGGCAAAACCACCGTGTTCAACCTGATCACTGGTGTGTATAAGCCGACCGAAGGCTCCCTTTACCTGAATGGTGAGCGGATGAACGGCAAAAAGACCCACCAGATCGTTCATGCAGGCATTGCCAGAACCTTCCAGAATATCCGCCTGTTCAAAAAAATGACGGTGATCGAAAACGTCAAAGCTGCCATGCTGGAAGAACTGACCTACAACATGCCGCAGGCCATCTTCCGCACCAAGGCGTACTGGCAGCAGGAAGCCGCCGCCACCGCACGCGCCAAAGAACTGCTGCAGGTGGTGCACCTTTCCGGCAAGGAGGACCTGGAGGCCGACAACCTGCCCTATGGTGAGCAGCGTCGTCTGGAGATTGCCCGCGCGCTGGCCACCAACATGAAGCTGCTGCTGCTGGACGAACCGGCCGCTGGTATGAACCCGACTGAAACGGAGGAACTGCTGGAGATTATTGATTATATCCGGAGCGAATTCAAGGTATCGGTGCTGCTGATCGAGCATGACATGAGTTTGGTCATGAAAATCTGCGAGCGAATCCAGGTGCTGGACTTTGGTACCACGATCGCTTCCGGCACACCGGCAGAGATCGCCAATGACCCCCATGTGATTGAAGCATACCTGGGCAAAGACAAAGAGGAGGAGGTCGAAGCGGATGCTTGAAGTAAAAGACCTTCATGTCAATTACGGCGCGGTACACGCGCTGAACGGCATATCGCTGCATGTGGATGACGGCGAGATCGTATCCCTGATCGGGGCAAACGGCGCGGGCAAAACCACCACCCTGCGCACCATTACCGGGCTGGAAAAAGCTACGTCCGGCAGCGTGATGTTTGACGGGCACGACCTGCGCAAGGCGGAACCCAGCAAGATCATTACCTACAAGCTGGCCCATGTGCCGGAAGGGCGGCATATCTTCCCCCAGATGACGGTGGAAGAAAACCTGGAAATGGGCGCTTATGCCGAACCGGCCGGGATGGAAGAGACGATGAAGGATGTGTATAAGCGATTCCCCCGTCTGGAAGAGCGCCGCCGCCAGCTGGCGGGCACCCTTTCCGGCGGTGAGCAGCAGATGCTGGCCGTAGGCCGCGCTCTGATGGCAAAGCCCAAAATGATTTTGATGGATGAACCTTCGATGGGCCTTTCGCCCCTGCTGGTCAAAGAGATCTTTGCTATCATTCAGGAAGTAAACAAGCAGGGCATCACGATCCTGCTGGTGGAACAGAACGCAAAGATGGCGCTGGCCATCTCGGACCGCGCCTATGTGCTGGAAACCGGCAACATCAGCATTGAGGGCAACGCCGCGGATCTGCTGAACGACCCGCGCGTGAAGAAAGCCTATCTGGGCCAGTAAGGAGGGGTGGAAAATGTATCCCAATTATCCGTATTTTGCAGTCGCCATTACCCGCACCTGTGGTTCGGGCGGCGGCAGCTACATTGGCAAGCAGCTGGCAAAGGCATTTGACATTGACCTATATGACCGCAAGCTGCTGCGCCTTGCCTCAGAGGACAGCGGCATCAACGAGGAACTGTTTGCCCGCGCCGATGAGAACACCCGCAAAACCATGCTGTACCGGGTTTCGGAACGGGTGTATGACGGCAGCATCATCCCGCCGGAAAGCGGCAACTTTATCAGCGATGAAAATCTGTTCAACTACCAGGCCAAGGTGCTGCGGGAGCTGCTGAACGAGGAAAGCTATATCTGCGTGGGCCGCGCGGCGGACTTTGTTCTGCGGGATAAGCCCAACGTGCTGACCGTGTATGTGGATGCCCCCTATGACTGGCGTGTGGAGCGCGAGATGAAGCGCCAGGGCATTGGCAGCAGCCTGGCCAAGCACTATATTGACAAGCTGGACCGCTACCGTGAAAGCTATTACAAATACCACACCGGCCGCCAGTGGAAGCGGGTGGAAAATTATGACCTCTGCCTGGATTCCGCCGCCATTGGGCTGGATAACTGCGTGGAGCTGATTAAAAAAGTGATTGAACTGAAATTTGATGTGAAAGCCAGATAACGGCTGAACATAAAGGCAACCAAGATGAGAGGAGTAAGGGAAAATGGAATCCATTGCATATTATGATGGCAAAATCGGCGCACCGGAAGAATTGATGGTGCCGTTCAATGATCGCGTTCACTTTTTTGGCGATGGCTGCTACGATGCCACCGTTGGCGCGAACGGCAAGGTATACCTGCTGCAGGACCACCTGGACCGCTTTTTTACCAGCGCCAAGGCACTGGATATCAACATCCCGATGAGCAAGACCGAGCTGGGCAGGCTGCTGACCGACCTGCTGGCCAAGGTGGACAGCAAGGTCAACTTTGTATACTGGCAGGTCACCCGCGGTGTGGAGCCCCGCAACCATGTGTATGAGGAAGGCGTGCCCGGCAAGCTGTGGGTTTCCATCCGGCCCAACACCCTGAACGACCCCGACAAGCCCATCCGCCTGAACTCTGAGGAGGACACTCGCTTTTACCACTGCAACATCAAAACGCTGAACCTGCTGCCCAGCGTTATGACCGCCCAGCGCGCCAAGCTGGCCGGCATGAGCGAGACCGTGTTCCACCGCGGGGATATTGTAACGGAATGTGCGCATTCCAACGTTTCAGTGCTGAAAGACGGGATTTTCTATTCCCACCCGAACGATGAACTGATTTTGCGCGGCATTGCCAAGACCCATATGCTGCAGGCCTGCTACCGCCTGGGCATTACCGTGATGGAAAAACCGTTCACGGTGGATTTCCTGCGCGATGCGGATGAGATCATCGTGACCTCCTCCTCCAACTTCTGTCTGCATGCCTGCGAGTTTGAGGGCAAGCCCGCCGGCGGCAAGGACCCCGCTACCCTGAAAGCCATCCAGGACGAAGTGCTGAAAGAGTTCTATGACTATACCGGCTGCGAAAGTCTGTGGGGCTGAAAAGGGGGAAAACACCATGACCCGTGACGAACTGGAAAAACGCAATGTAGGCGAAAACCTGGATGCCATCATGTGTCTGGACCCCCGCGGTTACGGGGTGTGCCGCATTTTGTACGCGGGCAGCCGGGCATATACCGGGGAGCCGACCGCCATGCACGCAGCCGAAGCGTTGTGCAAAGCCATCCACCCCGGCGACCCGGTGTATATCCTGGTCGGGTTTGTATTGCTGCCCCACAAGGTGCCGGAAATGGACGGTTCTGTCAGCGCAATCCTGCTGGCGCGGTCTCTGGTATTGGCCTTTGGGGCAAAGCCGATCATCGTCTGCCCGCAGGACAGCGTGGAAGCCTTTAAGAAATGCGGCAATGTGGTGGGTCTGCATGTGTATGAGGACCTGGATACCGCCATGGAGCTGCCGCTGAGCCTTGGCGTTGTGGCCTTTACCAAAGATAAGGCCAAAGCCCCCGCCCAGGCCAAAGCGTTGGCGGATAAGATTTTACCCGCAGCGGTGATCTCGGTGGAAGCCTGCGGCGGCAACGCCAAGGGTGTTTACCACAATGCGGTGGGCAAGGATGTGACCGCACTGGAAGCCAAAAGCGATGTGCTGTGGAACGAACTGCGCGCCCGCGGCGTGCCCAATGTGGCCATCGGCGATCTGGGCAATGAGATCGGCATGGGCACCATTGGGGAGCACATTAAAAAATATGTGCCCTTCACCGCCCCCGGCGAATGCCAGGACGGCTGCTGCGGCGGCATTCTGGCCGCAAGCAGCACCGATAACATCATCACGGCAACCTGCTCTGACTGGGGCTGCTATGCGCTGATGGCCGCGCTGGCCTACCTGAAAAAGGATATGGACATCCTGCACCGGGAGGAGATGGAAAGCGAGGTCATGCGGGTGCTTTCCCGCAATGGCATGATCGATATGACAGGCTCGCTGCTGCCGGGTGTGGATGGGTTTGATACCCGCATGAACGTTGGCATTGTCAGCATGATGCGGCAGTGCACGGCGTATGCGGTGCGGTATTCCCACAATTCGGACCACTGGTTCGGCCCGGTGCTGGCAAAGAAATTTTTTGAGCAGGCATAAAGCAGGTTGTGCTATAATAGGCACATTGGCCTTGGTCAGGAAGCAGTGAACCCAAAACGGCACGTTTAGGGACCGTAGGGGCGCACAATGTGCGCCCGCGAACCTAAAGGTACAGCACACTTCCTGACCAGCCCCAAAATACCGGACGCAAAGGGGATTTTTGTTATGATCCAGTTTACCCCCGTGGGGGACAGCGGCGTGCTGGCCGTCTGCGGCAGTGAGATCAGTGAACAGGTGAACGCGCAGGTTATGGCGCTGGATGCCGCTGTGCAGGCGGCGCAGCTGCCCGGCGTGGTGGAAACAGTGCCCACCTATGCGGCGCTGCTGGTCACGCTGGACCCTTTGCAGACCGATGCCGATATCCTGATCCCCGCGCTGCGCCGCCTGTGGGACGCTTTGCCCCCGGTCAGCAGCACCGCGGCCGGGCGGCTGGTGGAGGTGCCGGTGTGTTACGGCGGAGATTACGGCCCCGACCTGGCCTTTGTGGCACAGCACGCCGGGCTGACTGAACAGCAGGTCATCGACATCCACTGCGGGCGGGACTACCGCATTTTTATGCTGGGGTTCCTGCCGGGGTTCCCGTACCTGGGCGGCATGGATGAACGCATTGTCTGCCCCCGGTTGCAGACCCCGCGCACCAAGATCCCCGCGGGGGCGGTGGGCATTGGCGGCAAGCAGACGGGCATCTACCCGCTGGCTTCCCCCGGCGGGTGGCAGCTGATCGGCCGCACGCCGCTGCGCCTGTTTGACCCGGCTGGCGGCGGCAAACTGCCTTACGCGGCGGGGGACCGCATCCGGTTTGTGCCCATCAGCCCGGAAAAGTTTGAAACCATCCAGAAAGAACAGGGGGCGGCACTGTGAACTTGCATGTGATAAGCCCCGGCCCGCTGACCACCGTGCAGGATGCAGGCCGCACCGGCTATGCCGCGCGGGGGTTCCGCACCTGTGGAGCGGCGGATGGTTACGCTATGCGGACCGCCAACCTGCTGGCGGGCAACCCCCAGGCAGCCGGTGCCGCCGTGCTGGAAATGACCCTGCAGGGCGGCAAGTATCAGTTTGACGGGGACGCTGTTTTTGCCCTGGCGGGGGCCGATATGCCCGCCGCGCTGGATGGCCGCCCGGTGCCCGCCTATACGCCGCTTTTGGCCCGCGCGGGGCAGGTGCTGGCAATCGGCGCGGCCCGCAGCGGGCTGCGCGGCTACCTGGCCGTGTTTGGCGGCGTGGATACCCCACCCGTGCTGGGCAGCCGCTCCACCGACTTAAAATGCCGGATGGGCGGGCTGGATGGCCGCGCACTGAAAGCTGGGGATGTGCTGCCCATTGGGGCGGCACCCTCCATGGCGGAACAGCGCTGGCAGCAGATCTGCGCAAAAGGGGCAAACCGCCCGCTGGGCACGGCGCGCACCCCCGCAAGGCCGTGGCGCTTTTTGGGCGGGCGGAAGCTGCCGCTGTTCCGTGCGGTGCCCGGCCCCCAGATCGATGCCTTTACCGCAGTGGGGCAGGCCGCATTTGTACACGGAGTATATGCTTTGACAGCAGACTGTGACCGCATGGCCTGCAAATTGCAGGGGCCGCAGATCGAGACTGTGGATGGGTCGGACATTGTATCGGACGGCATTGTGGCGGGTTCGGTGCAGGTATCGGCCAACGGGCAGCCCATTGTGATGCTGGCTGACCACCAGACCACCGGCGGGTATGCCAAAATTGCAACCGTCATCAGCGCTGACCTTTCGGCCATGGCGCAGCTGCGCCCCGGCGAAAAGCTGGCGTTCCAATATGTGACCGCGGCGCAGGCTGTTGCAGGAGCCAGGGCGCAGGCGGCCGTGCTTGACAAAATCAGGGAGCGGATGAAATAATGGACTTTGCAGCCATGAAACCGGCCGACCTGCGCGGGCTGATCCGCAAGGGCGAACTGACCGGCCCGACCACCGGCATGTGCAACGGTTATGCCCAGGGCAACCTTGTGGTGCTGCCCAAGGCGCTGGCGTGGGACTTTTTGCTGTTCTGCCAGCGCAACCCCAAAGCCTGCCCGCTGCTGGAAGTGGCGGACGCAGGCGAGCGAACCTTTGCCCAATTTGGCAAAGGCAGCGATATTGCTACCGATATCCCGCGCTACCGGGTGTACGAACACGGCGAGCTGACCGGGGAATACACCGATGTGAGCAAATTCTTTGAGGAGAGGAACGACCTAGTCAGCTTTTTGATCGGGTGCAGCTTCTCCTTTGAATCTGAACTGCTGGAAGCGGGCATCCCGGTGCGCCAGATCGAAGAGGGCGTGAATGTGCCGATGTACAACACCAACATTCCCTGTACCCCGGCGGGGGTGTTCAGCGGAAACATGGTGGTCAGCATGCGGCCCATCCCGTACCGGCAGGTCCCGGCGGCAGCTGCCATTACAGCGGGCATGCCCCGCGTGCACGGTATGCCGGTGCAAATCGGTGAGCCGGAAGCCATCGGCATCCATGATTTGGCTCACCCGGATTACGGCGATGCCGTGACCATCAACCCCGGCGAAACACCGGTGTTCTGGCCCTGCGGCGTGACCCCGCAGAACGTTGTGATGCACTCCAAGCCGGAGTTCTGCATCACCCATGCGCCGGGGCACATGTTTGTGACCGACGTAAAAAATGTGGAGCTGAAATATTAAGAGCAGATAGTAAAAACCATAGGGGTACACACTGTGCGCCCCTGCGGGGCAGAAGCATTGCCTTATGCCTGAAAGTGGAGGATTGAGCTATGCCGCATATTGATTTGAACTGTGACCTGGGCGAAAGCTTTGGCGCGTATACCATCGGAATGGATGAAAAGGTGATCCCGTTTATCACATCGGCCAATGTGGCCTGTGGCTTCCATGCAGGCGATCCGCTGGTGATGCAGCGCACCGTGGCGCTGTGCAAACAGAGCGGCGCGGCGGTGGGGGCGCACCCCGGTTTCCCTGATCTGCAGGGCTTTGGCCGCCGCCAGATGAAGCTGACCCCGGCGGAAGCCAAGGCCTGTGTGCAGTATCAGATCGGTGCGCTGAAAGCGTTCTGCGATGCCGCCGGTGTGCCGCTGCACCATGTAAAGCCCCACGGCGCTTTGTATAACATGGCGGGCAAGGACCGCGCGCTGGCGGATGCCATCTGCGCCGCAGTGAAGGAGAGCGCCCCCGGCGCAGTGCTGCTGGTGCTTTCCGGCAGCGAGATGGTCAAGGCGGCCCAGGCCATCGGCCTGCCGGTTGCCAATGAGGTGTTTGCCGACCGCGGCTACCGCCCGGATGGCAGCCTTGTGCCCCGCGGAACCCCCGGTGCCATGATTGAGGATGAGGACGAAGCCATTGCCCGTGTGATCCGCATGGTAACCGAGGGCAAAGTGACCGCCAACGACGGTACGGACATTGCCATCCAAGCGGATTCCGTCTGCGTACACGGCGACGGCCCCAAGGCTCTGGCCTTTGTAGAAAAGATCGGCGCGGCCCTGCAGGCAGCCGGGGTGGAATTGAAGGCGTTTTGAGAAAATGAGCAGGGGCACCGTTCAGCAAATGCCGTTTTCCCCTGTAGAGACCGTAAGGGCGCACAGTGTGCGCCCGCAGGTGTGCGCCGGGTGATGAAGTGAAATACCCGGCAAAGCCCGTCATGCGGGACGATGCAGGTGTCGTTCCCTGCAAATTTTTAGCCTGGCAGCGGGAAACCGCCCCTCAGTCCGCTTCGCGTCCAGCTCCCCTCAAAGGGGAGCCACCTCAGACCTAAAGTAAGAGATTGGCTCCCCTGGAGGGGAGCTCCGGCGAAAGCCGGTGAGGGGTGGTTCCCCGCGTAGAGCCTAAAATTTATGGTTCCACATTTCCATCCGGGGCGTCGAGGACGCCGCCCCCTACCATAGGGCAAGGCAAAACATCAAATTTATAATGTGCAATAAGACAAAGCTCCAGCAGAACGATGCAAGCATCGTCCCCTACAGATAGGTTTCGGGCTGCGTTAAGATTGCGGCATTCAATTTACGTTTTCCCGGCGCGATGAGGGCATCGCGCCCTACAGATTGTTTTATCATTCATCCCGCATTTCTAAATACCAGCAACCCTAATATTTCCTGAGCGGCGCACCGCGCCGCGGTCCACCACAATTATTCTTTATTATTTATTCTTTATTCATTAAGCGCCCCCAACTCCTAACTCCTCCCTCCTAACTCCTAACTAATCAAACAAATTCCCTCCACGCCTGCTCCGCCCCGGTCTGGAACGCGCACAGTTCTTCCATCAACTTGTGGGCGCCGGGGCTGGCCTGGGGGTAGTCGGTTTCGGCGCGCTTGCAGTCCAGCACGCCCTGGCCGCTGCCCTCCGCCAGCATGGTGGCAAGGTTGCGGGTGCTTTTGTCCAGCATGGTGCGGGTGCGGATGCCCATGCTCACACTCATGCGTGCGGCGGCGCTCTGACCCTTGGCCTGTGCGCCGATGGCATCCAGCGCCGTGTGGGCCTGCTGGTTCAGGCGGCGGTACTCGTTTTTCTGGCGCATCATCTCGTCTTTCAGCTTCTGGTCATACGTCAGCCCCATCAGCTCATCCAGGGTGTTTTTGCCCATCTCGGTATTCTGCACGATCTCCTGCAGCATGGCTTCGTTATCACTGGTTTTTTGCATATTCTGGTTTTCCGGCATAAAAAATCCCCCTTGTGTACAGCCTTTTCCTTTGGGAATGTTCCCAAAGCTAGTATGGCTCCACAAGGGGGATTTATTCTTTTGTTTCAGCTTCTTCAGCAGCCGGAAAGGCGCTGCTCGGCCAGGGCCACCATCAGGTCCCAGCTGCCGGCTTCGCCCCAATCGGCAGAGCTGAGCGACACGGTAAATTCGCCGCGGCGGGACAGGGTGATGCCGAACGTGCGGCGGGATTCACCCAGCGCTTCATGCAGCGCAGCCTGCAGTTTTGCCGCCGGGGTGCCAACGCTCACCACCAGGAAAATGCCGTCTTCCAGGCGGACAACAGCGTTCTGCTGGTCCGGCCCGGCAGCCAGCTGCAAAATACCGGCTGCGGTATTCAGGCAGCAATCTGCTGCGTGAGTGCCTTCCTCGCGCAGCAGGTTCCAATACTCGTTCACGCGGGCAGCAACCACGCTGACCGGCTTGCCTGCGCAGGCAGCAGCCGCCACTTTTTTGCGGTAAGTGGAATCCAGGAACGCACGGTTATATACACCGGTCACATAATCGCGGCGCATCTCCTCGCGGTACTGGCCCAGCAGGCGCAGCAGGGCGTTTGCCTCGCGGTCATTGGCGGGCAGATCTGCCGTAAGGAAATAGGTGGCAGCCAGCACAAACGGGCGGTGCTCCACCTGGATGTTCTGGTAAAACACAAAACCGGTATCCTCACCCAAAATCGGCTGCCAGCCACGGCCATCTGCATTCAGCACAGGCACAGCATCGGCATGGCCGGTGGCCTGCAGGGTAGCGGGGTCCACCTCGGCCTGGGCCAGCGGGTCGATCAAAGTAACCTGGTCAAAAAAATTCTGCAATGCGGTAACCTGCATGCCAATTTGTTCCAGAGTAAATTCCTGCATGACGCGTCTTCCTCCATGTAAAACATACAAGATCCAACAAAGCGTTTTTCGGTTCTCTATGTTGCCCTAATGTTGTAATGCTACAACTTGACATAAAATCTTTGTATATTTTACCATACCGTGCATGCTTTTCCCATACCCGCATTACACAAAGAATTGCTTAATAATAAAAGTATTACTGTTCAAAAAATCACTTTGCACTTTTTGCTGCTTTTTTCGCCGGTGCTGTCGTTTTTTCCTCTTTTGCGTCAGCCGCCTTGGCCTTGGGCTGCGGGGCGGGCGCTTTTTCCTTTTTCGGCTCCACTTCCGGCAGGGGTTCCGCGCGGAAATACCGTGCGCTCATCTCGTGGATCTTCCGCGCCAGCGCGGGGGTCAGGTCCTTAGCGGCAACGCGCCACTGCCAGTTGCCCGCCGGGTTGCCGGGGGTGTTCATGCGGGCTTCATGGCCCAGACCGAGAAGGTCCTGCGCCTGCACGATACTCAGCTCGGCAGCGCTGGCCCAGATACCGCGCATCATGCCCCAGTGGTAGCCCTCCTGCTTGGTCAGGTTGAGGTAACGCACCGCGCGGGCCACATCTTCAGGAGCGGCCGTAGCCATCCAGCCGTTGACCGGCTCGTTGTCATGGGTGCCAACATAGGCAATGCTGTTCACCGGGTAGCCGTGGGGGCGGTAATCGCCGCCGTCGCGGCTGTCAAAGCCGAATTCCAGCACCTTCATGCCGGGGTAACCGCATTTGCGCAGCAGGGCATTGACATCGTCGGTCAAAAAGCCCAGATCCTCGGCAATGATGCGGGGCTCACCGAGCTTTTTCTTGATAGCGGCAAACAGTGCATAGCCGGGGCCGGTGCGCCAGCGTCCGCCCTCCGCCGTTTTGTTGCCGTAGGGGATGGCATAGTACCCCGCAAATCCGCGGAAGTGATCGATGCGCACCACATCATAGATGCTGCACATGTGGCGGATGCGACGAACCCACCAAGCATAGCCGTTCTGCGCCATAGCGTCCCAGTCGTAGAGCGGATTGCCCCACAGCTGCCCTGTGGCGGAGAACCCATCCGGCGGGCAGCCTGCCACCTCGGTAGGGTTGAGATCGGCATCAAGCTGGAAATCCTGCGGGCTGCTCCAAACATCGACACTGTCAAGCGCGATATAGATGGGCAAATCCCCGATGATCTGGATATGCTTGCTGTTGGCGTATTCTTTCAGCGCCTGCCACTGGGTGCAGAACAGGTACTGCACAGCCTGCCAAAAGGCAATGTCCTTGGCATAGGTTCTGCGGGCAGCCTTCAGGGCGTCCGGCTCGCGCTTACGCAGGGGATGCTCCCATTCCTGCCAGCAGGCACCGCCGTGTGCGTCCTTCAACGCCATGAACAGTGCGTAGTCCGGCAGCCAGAAGCGGTTTTTCCTGACGAAATCCCGGTAATCGGCCGGGGGTGCCGCCAGCAGGCGCTCACAGGCGGTGCGCAGTACGGCGTAGCGCTTCTCATACAAGGCGCCGTAGTTGATCTGCTCCGGTGTGCATTGCCAGTCGATGTGCTTGTACTCTTTCGGCTTCAGCAGACCCTGCGCCGCAAGGGTGTCAAGGTCAATAAAATAGGGGTTGCCTGCATAGGTGGAAAAGGATTGATAGGGGCTGTCGCCGTAGCTTGTCGGGCAGACGGGTAAGATCTGCCAGTATGCCTGCCCCGCTTGGGATAAAAAGTCTACGAATTGCCGTGCCTGCTGCCCCATGGTACCAATACCGTAAGGGGAGGGCAGGCTGGAAATGGGCATTAAAATGCCGCTTGCTCTCATCCGGAAAACCTCTTTTTCTTACGGGGAGAGTTTCGTTACGCTCTCTCCCTCGATGAGTTCAAAAGGAACCACCTCATGCACGGCGGTGCCGGGTTCCTTGATTTTGTGCAGCAGAATTTTGGCGCTGCGCAGGGCCAGCTGCTCTTTATTCTGGCGGATGGTCGTCAGGCGGGGAACGCTGTACTGTCCGAGAGCGATGCCGTCATAGCCCGTAACGGAGATATCCTGCGGGACGCGCAGACCGTGATCCTGCAGGGCGCGTATGGCACCCAGCGCCATAATGTCCGACATGGCAAACACAGCGGTAATATCCGGGGCAGTCTCCAACAGATGCTCCATCGCCTTGTAGCCGTCTGCAAGGGAAAAGCGCGCGTGGGCATACTGCTTATCCGTAGAGAAGGACAGCCCCAGACGCAGCATGGCCCCCTGCACACCGGCCAGACGCGATAAGCTGGGCCTTGACAGGTTGGGATAACCGCCGATCACGCCAATGCGCCGATGCCCGTGATCGTACAGATACTCGATCATACGATCGGCCGCTGCCATATCATCAACCGTCACGCTGGACAGATTGGAAATCTGCAGGCTGGCGGCGCTGTTGGTCAGCAGCACACAGGGGATGCGCAGGCTTTCCAGCTCGGTCGTAAAATACTCAAGGTTGGAGCCTAGAAACATAATGCCGTAGGGCTTGCGCTCGGCGCAGATACGCCTGGCCTGCGCGACCTCGTTGGCTTCCTCGTCGATATAGTAGACAGTGGGTACATAACCGCGGTTGGCGATCTCGCTTTGCAGTTGCTCCAGAATACCTGCGAACAGCATATTCTGGATGCCCTTTACGATCAGGACAATGCCGTCATTTGCCTGCTGCTTTAAGTGCTTGGCGTTGGCGTTGGGCTCGTAATTGTGGCGGTTGACTACCTCCATTATGCGCCGGCGGGTATCCTCGCTGATGCCGGGGGCGTTGTTCAGCGCCCGCGACACTGTGCCGACCGCGAAGCCGGATTCTCGTGCAATGTCTTTGATCGTCATGGTGAGGCCTTCTTTCGGTTGAAATCAACCCTTGACTGCACCGGCCACCACGCCGTCAATGATATACTTCTGGCAGGCGAGGTAGAGCACGATGACCGGAAGAACCGTGATCATGATGCAGGCCATCATGGGGGCCATTTCTACCTTGCCGTAGCTGCCGCGGAAATACTGGATCGCCATGGGAATGGTGCGGAAGGTTTTGATATCCAGCACCAGCGTGGGGAGCAGATAGTCGTTCCACACCCACATGGTTTCAAGAATAGCGGTGGAGATCATCGTGGGCTTGAGGATCGGGCAGACCACCTGGAAGAAGATCTGCAGGGGATTGCAGCCGTCAATCATGGCGGCCTCCTCAATGGCGATGGGCATGCTCTTGACAAAGCCGGTGAACATAAACACCGCAAGGCCTGCGCCGAAGCCCAAGTAGATGATGCAGATATTATAAGGGTTGTTGAGCTTTAAGGTGTCAGCCGTCTTAGCCAGCGTGAACATGACCATCTGGAACGGTACGATCATGCTGAACACGCACAGATAGTACATGCCCTTGGACAGCACACCCTGCACGCGGGTAATGTACCACGCGCACATCGAGCAGCAGAGCAGGATAAGTGCGACAGAGCTGACAGTGATAATAAAACTATACCAGAAAGAGGACAAGAAGTCCATCTCCTGAATGCCGTAGATATAGTTTTTTAAGCCCACAAAGGTCTCTGCATTGGGCAGCTCAAAGGCATGGGTGGTGGTGATAGCGCGCTCAGTCTTTAAGGAGTTCATCAAGATCATGAATACCGGATACAGCCATGCTACGCACAAAATACCCAGCAAAACGGACAATACCGCATTGATACGGCGGTCTTTTTTTGTTGCACCCATTATTGCTGAACCTCCTTAGAACGAGTGGCCTGCAGCTGGATCAGCGAGATCACGACCACAAACAGGAAGAATACGACAGCCTTCGCCTGACCGATGCCCTTCCACTGGGGTCCGGAGCGGGCGTAGAAGGTATCGTAAATATTGTACGCCAGCATCATCGACTGCTTGGCGGGTTCGCCGGCGGTCAGAGACAGGTTCTGGTCGAACAGCTTGAAGGAGTTGGTCAAAGTCAGGAAGGTGCAGATGGTAACGCTCGGCATAACCATGGGGATCTTGATCTTGAACAGGATCTGGCGGGAGGTAGCACCGTCAATGCGGGCAGCCTCGATCAGATCGGTGGGGACATTCTGCAGGCCGGCAATGTAGATGATCATCATATAACCGATCTGCTGCCAGCACATCAGAACGATCAGGCCCCAGAAGCCGTAGGTGGCATTCAGCGCCAGCAGCGGCTTGCCCCACGC
>OIBP01000376.1_pt1 | contig 19769 bp, 15 predicted proteins | sample 1581061 | NCBI WGS metagenome assembly OIBP01 (sample SAMEA3882514, study PRJEB24775) | human gut metagenome | biome: human-associated habitat; feature: intestine environment; material: feces | place: Netherlands | collected 2009/2010 | reverse complement strand
GGCACTTAGAATTATGCGGTATTGCCCTAAAAGTAAAGAATAAAAATAAAAAAGCCCCGCCTGCCGGGCAGAACATTCTGCATCCGGCAGGTGGGGCTTTTGGTTGTTGCAAATAGATAAATGAAAATTTACTGCCTTTTCTGCATCCGCAGCAGGCTGTACGGCATCAAGGGCGTGGCACAGGGAATGGTATACTGCATCATCGGGTGCGGGGTGGCATCCACCGCTTCCCCTTCCGCGTTTTTGATCCATTCAGGGGTTATGGGCACGACCGAACCATCTGGCTGCAAAATTTCCAGCGAATCTCCCAGGCAGAACTTGCTGCGCTGGGTGCAATGGGCAACGCCGTCTTCCCACGAATCCACAGTGCCGATGAAATCCCAATCTCGCACATAAGTATGGCTGGGCGTCTGCAGGGCTTTCTCTTTGCCAAAATAGAAACCGGGTGAATAATGGCGGTGGCTGGTACGGTTCAGCTCATCCAGCACGGAATCCGGTAAATCAAACGTATCACTGGCGGGGTTTGCCAGGTACTGGTCCAGCGCTTTGCGGTAAGCGGCGGTAACGGACGCAACGTAATAGAACGTTTTGGCGCGCCCCTCAATTTTCAGAGAATCCACACCAGCCTTGCAGATCAGGTCCAAAAACGGTGCGGTGCATAGGTCGTTGGCGTTCAGGATGTAGCTGCCTTCCTCATTTTCGCCAATGGGCATATACTGGCCGGGGCGGTTTTCTTCTACAAGATAGTATTTCCAGCGGCAGGGCTGGGCACATTCGCCGCGGTTGCCGCTGCGCCCGGTCATATAGCTGGAAAGCAGGCACCGACCAGAAACGCTCATGCACATGGCGCCGTGCACAAAGGCTTCCAGTTCCAGCTCCGGCGGGGTGTTATCACGGATCTGGGCAATATCGGTCAGGGTCAGCTCGCGCGCCAGCACCACACGCTTGGCGCCCAGGTTGTAGGCCATGGTTGCAGCAGCATAATTGGTGATGCCTGCCTGGGTGGAAAAATGCACATCCACATCCGGAGCATACTGTTTGGCAAGGCTCAGTACGCCAAGGTCCGCAATGATAAAGGCATCCACCCCGGCTTCGGCCGCGTCCTTGATATACTGCGGCAGCTCGGAAAGCTCATCGTTGGTGGGCAGGTTGTTCAGGGTCAGGTATACTTTTTTGCCGCGAGCATGGGCAAAAATGCAGCCATCATGAAGCTCGCCAATGGTCAGGTTGACCGGTGCGGCGCGCATGCCAAAGCGCGGCAGTGCGCAGTATACGGCATCGGCACCATACATGACGGCATACTTCAGGGCTTCAAGGCTGCCGGCAGGCGACAGCAGTTCCGGACAGGACAACATAAGATAACGGCTCCTTTGTTCAGTGAAGTTCAGCTTTTATCAGCCCCAACCGGCGATGATGCAGTTCTGATGATGTTCGTCTGCCGTTTTGGCATAGAAATATTCGCCAGGGTGGTCGCCGTTCGGGTTGCCGGTAACAAAGAAATAATAGCCTTCGTCCAGATATTCCTGGTCGGGGTTCAGCGCGGCGGCAATGGCATCAATACCGGGATTGGTGATGGCACCGGCGGGCAGGCCGCTGATGCGGTAGGTGTCGTAATGAGCAAGCACATCATCCGGAACAGCACCCTGTTCCGGCCAGCCGTAATAAGCGGCGGTGGGCGAATTCCACAGGTAGTTATTGTCGCTATCGTTCATGATATAGCTGCTGGCATTGGATTCCAGCTTATGCTCTGCCCACTGCGGGTCATCGGATTCCAAACGATTGTGGAAGCAGGCGGAAACCTTGGCGTCTTCTGCGGGCATACCGGCTTCTTCCTGAATAAAGCTGGCCAGAATGACAACATCATTCATTGTGGTGCCCTTTTCGTTGATGGTATCCCACAGGTCGGAAGTTTTGGCGTCGAATTCCTTATAGAAGGTGTTGACGTAATTATAGACCGAGTCATCGGTGAAGAACTCGTAAGTGTCCGGGAACAGGTAGCCCTCGCACTTCATCAGGCGGCCTTCGGTATCCGGGATGGCATTCCAGAAATCATACTGGCTGAAATCGGAACCATCCTCGCCGTTGGCGCAGGCAAGGAAATCATCCACCGAACACAAGCCATTTTCTTCCATCTTCTGGGCAATAGCAACGGCTGTGTAGCCTTCGGGGAATGTGATGGTAATGGTCTTGCGCTTGACCTGCTGCACGCTGAGGGTTTTCAGGATCGTGTTATAATCCATGCCGGAGCGCAGGGTAAAATCGCCATACTGCAAACCGGAAGCGCGGCCGCTGTATTTGGCATACAGCTTGAACAGCCAGTCATACTGGATGACGCCATCCTCTTTCAAAACGTTTGTGATGTCTGCAACAGTGGAACCCTGTTCAATGGTAACGGTCTGCTCCGGGCCAAGTTCGCCGTTGCCGGCAACTTCGCCGTAGAACTGGAATACTTTCCAGCCGCCGATGCCGACGATAGCCAAAATGACAACAAGAACCACAAGCCCAATGGGAAAACGGCGGCGGACGGGTTCATCATCGTCATCCTCTGCGTACTCGTCTGGACCTTCGGCGTCTTCGTACAGGTCCTGCGGGTCAGGATCAGGCTGTACCGGGCGCTTTGGTGCGGGGGCTGGCGCAGCATGATAAGCCTGGCGCGACTGCGAGCCCTTGTCCTGGGAATCACCACGATTGATTTTCATTCCAAATCTCCTTTATCAGGCAGCAAAGCTGCCCTGTTTCACGTATGCACGGTCTTACAGCAACAGGCGGAAATAAACGTCCGTAACGGGGAACGGCTGCCCAAGGTAACAAATCATGCCGTAACCACAGCGCTTACCCTCGCCCAGGTACAAAAACTGATTTTCCGCCAGCAGCAGCCGTGCTTTGGTCAGACCGGTATGTTCCCGTGCGGCCTGCAGCAGAATATCAGCCGAATGGTCGTTATCGGCCTGCAGCTCCATAAAAAGCAGCTCGTCCTTTTCCTGGCAATAGAGGCCGTAACCGCGCTGGTTGGAAACAATGGTCATACCGCGGCGGTAGAGCCGGGTGATCATGGTGTTCATGCTGCTTTCCGGCAGGGCGATGCAGGCGGGCTGGTAGCGCATGCGGGTGTCGATCAATTTGCGGACTGTCAGGTTATCAAACTCTGCTCGTGCCCACAAATTGTGTTCAATGGGCTTGCGGATGATGCGCAGCGGGAAGCGCCCCTGAAAATTCAGCCGGGAAAACGCTTTTGCGGCCCGCGTGCTTTGCGGTGCCGCCACAGCGAAATCACACCCTTTGGCGGAAAAGGCGCGCAGGCAGGTTGCCAGCAGTTTGGGCATCAGCCCGCGCCCCTGCAGGGACGGGTCCGTTGCCATGCAGCAGAGCCATACGCCGTGGTGGTGCCCGCATTCCACTGGAACCGCACCAATCATGGCGGCCGGGATGGGCTTTGCACCGGGGGCCGGGTCCCGGGCAAGGATCAGGATATTATCCAACCCCACAATTCCACAAAGCCAGTCCAAAGCATCCTGGCGGGTTCCGCCATACGTTTTGCGGCGGAACGCAACCATCTGCTCCAAATCAGCTTCCGTTGCTTTGCAAAGCATGTTCTATCCCCTCCTTGCCGTATTCAACGTGTGGGCTTTTGCTGCCAACGGTTTTAGCTCAAAATCCGCTCCAGGTATGCCATGACTTCGGACTGAATATCCTCCGGCGTGCGGATGGTTTTCTGGCCGTCTACCGTTGTGGTACACTCAATGCGGTGCCAGCCCAGCTTGCGTGCGCAGTATTCAGCGGCGGCGCGGGAACGGGCCAGGTATTCGGTATCGCGTTCCTGAATATCTTTTTTACTTTCATCGCCGTGGTAGCGCTGCGCAATCAGGCGCTGGCTGACATCGGGATCAACCGCAAGGTATACAACCGCATCCGGCGCAGGCAGGCCGAGCTTTTTGTACTCGAACTCAAACAGCCACTCCAGAAAACCATCCCAGTGCATCGGCGGCAGTTTGGAACATTGGTGAACAGCGTTGGAGGTGGTGTAACGGTCAGAGATGATTAGCCCATTCTGGCGGTAGACATTGCCCCACTTGGTTTTGTAGCTGGCAAAGCGGTCAACAGCATAAAACGTTGAAGCTGCATAAGCGTTCACGTCATCCGGACGCTGGCCGAACTCGCCGGAAAGATACATCTTGACCAGTGCGGAGGACGGACTGTCATAATCTGGGAAGCTGATTTTCAGCGGGTCATACCCTTTGCTATGCAAATTCTGGCAGGCAAGTTCTGTCTGTGTGCCCTTGCCGGAACCATCCAGGCCTTCAAAAATAATCAGTTTACCCATGGTTTTCAGCCTCCTGTTTCAGTGTTGCATATTTATCACGCACGGCGTTCTGCTTGCCGCAGCACATACCGCCCTCCGGGCAGGGACCCGCCAGGCAGCGGGGACCAGCTGCGGCAAAAACATGCGGCGCAAGCGGGTATACAAGGCGCAGCATTTCATCGGCAACGGCGCGGATCTCCCACTGGGCACGGTTGCAGCAGCGCAGGTTGAAAAAGTTGTTCAGGCTGCGGCAGTTCATGGTCATTACCATTTTTGTCTCGCAGGCGTTGGGCAATACAAAGCGGGCGTCCTCGTTTGCCATTTTGCTGGCTTTGGCGCGGGCGGTCTTTTCCGGCATGCCCTGCTCCATCAAGGTGTGGGTATGCTTTTCTTCCAGTGCTTTGACCAGTTCCAGGTAGTGTTTGGCATCGGCGTTCATTGCATCAATAAAAGCCGCTTTGGCCGCAGGGTCAGCCTCAATTTCCGGGGGAATCACATAACGGAAATCTTCCAGCCGCACATAGCGCTGGCTCTGCACACTGAAACTTGCAATGCGGTGGCGGGTGACCTGTGCCAGAAAGGTGCGGGAAACGCCCTCAATGCCAAAGGTAAAGCTGGCATGTTCAATGGGGCTGGCGTGGCCGAAGTCATTCAGCTTTTGCAAAAAGGCTGCGGTCTTTTCCGGTGTTAGGCCATCCAGCAGGGTTTCGATATGTGCATCAGAATAGCACAGCTTGGCGGCTGCGGCAATGGTCTTTTCGGGGTCATTGGTGTGGGCGATCAATGTTACAAGCATGGGCCCGTTCCCTCTTTTCCTTTTTTATCAGTGGTTTATTCTTCGCTGGTCAGCTTGGTCAGCGGGGCGTAATTGGCCATTGTTTTTTTGATGCCAACGCGGTCAAACTGGATTTCTACAATACAGTCCCCCGCAACCGGCGTTACTTTCAGCACCTTGCCGCGGCCAAACACCTTGTGATCCACAAGATCCCCGGCTGCAAAGTTGGCGGCCTTTTTGCGTGCGAGTGTGGCGGGCGCAGTGGTAACGCCACCGCCCGCCGGAGCAACCGGAGCACCGGAATGATGGTTGACGCGGCTACTGCCATACCCGGCGCCAAAGCTACTGCTTTGGACCGTGTGGCGGCCGCCGGGGTAGTTCGGGCTTTCGTGCCCGCCGGAAGCAAAACCACTTTGGAAGCCGCCGGTATACTTGCTGCCAAAGCCGCCGCGGTTGTATTCACTGTTCAGATACCCGCGGGAAGCCCCGGAGTATCCGCTGCGCCCGCCGGGAACATTGGTGCTGTAGCTGCCGTACCCGGCGCCAAAACCGCCGCTGTAAGCAAGCTCTGGGCTTTCGGTTTCGTCCATCACATTGGGGTCAATCTCATCCAAAAAGCAGGAAGGCGGGTTGCGGCGCGTCTGGCCGAAAATCATACGGCTGCGGGAGGAAGAAAGATACAGCTCTTTCTTGGCGCGGGTAATACCGACATAGCACAGGCGGCGCTCCTCTTCCATTTCTTCCTCGCTGTAGCGAGCAAGGTCACCGGGGAAAACGCCATCCTCCATACCAATGATAAACACATACGGGAATTCAAGGCCCTTGGCGCTGTGCATCGTCATCAGGGTAACGGAATCAGCATCTTCATCATAGGAATCAAGGTCTGCAATCAGGGCAACTTCTTCCAAGAAACCGGAAAGGGTTGCGTCTTCCCCGTTCTGCTCCGCATAAGTCTTTACGGAAGAAATCAACTGGCCCAAGTTTTCCAGCCGGGTCTCGCCCTCTTCTTTCTGCGCTTTCAGCATGGCTTCGTATCCGGTCTTGCGGATCACTTCACCGGCAAATTCATCCAGCGGAAGGGTGACGGAAAGATCACACAGTTCACGGTACATGGAGTAAAACGCGTTCAGCGCGCTGGCGGCACGGCCCAGTGCGGGATAAGAAGAAGCCTCCCGGATGATCTCCATCATCGGCACGCCGTTGGCGGCGGCCAGTTCCCCGATCTTATCAATGGTGGTGGCACCAATCTTTCGTGCAGGTTCATTGATGATGCGGCGCAGGCGTACGTCGTCCCGCGGGTTGACCACAACGGCCATGTAAGAGTTGATATCCTTGACTTCCTTGCGGTCAAAGAAGCGTTGGCCACCCACAATGCGGTACGGGATACCAGCACGGGCAAAATAAGTTTCGATGGGGTTGGACTGCGCATTCATGCGGTACAAAACGGCATGGTCTTTTAAGGAAGCACCATTTTTCAGGTTCTGGCCAATAACCTCGGCCACATGGCTGGCCTCATCCTGTTCCGAAGCCGCCGTATAATGGTGAACTTTGTCACCATCGCCGTTCTGGGTCCACAGGGTCTTGCCCTTGCGGCCGTTGTTGTTCTTGATGACGCTATTGGCCGCATTCAGAATGTTGGAGGTGGAACGGTAGTTCTGCTCCAGGCGGATGGTTTTGGCCCCGGCAAAAACTTTTTCAAAGTTCAGGATATTTTCAATGGTAGCACCGCGGAACTTATAAATGCTCTGATCGTCATCGCCAACAACGCATACATTGTTGGAACCACCGGCCAGCAGGCGCACCAGGTGGAACTGGGCCACGCTGGTATCCTGGTATTCGTCCACCACGACATAGCGGAACTTCTGCTGGTAGTATTCCCGCGCTTCGGCATCGGTTTTCAGCATCTGCACGGTATGGAAAATCAGATCGTCAAAGTCCATGGCACCAGCCGTGCGCAGCCGGTTGGAATAGGCGGTATAGATTTTGGAAATCAAAGCAGCCTTGGTATCGCGCGGCGCTTCGGCGGCGACATCTTTGGCGGAAAGAAGTTTATCTTTGTAACCGCTGATCTGGGAGATGGCTGATTTGACCGGCAGGAACTTGTCATCAATCATCAGTTCTTTGTAGATCTGCTTGATGACACGCTGCTGGTCGTCGGAATCGTAAATCGTAAAGCTTTTGGGGAAGCCAATGCGTTCGGCATCGCGGCGCAGGATCCGTACACAGGCAGAGTGGAAAGTGGAGGCAAATACATCCCCGCCCATGGTATCGCCCAGCATGGCTTTCAGGCGTTCTTTCAGCTCTCCGGCGGCTTTATTGGTAAAGGTAATGGCCAGCACATTCCACGGGCGGGCCGGGGCAACGCTCATCAGCGGCATCAGGGACTGCGGAACCGGCTGGCCGCACATGATGGCGGTGCGCAGCTGCTCCAGATCACTCTGCGCAACCGGGCGGCTGACCTCTTTGGAGCCATAGGCGCGGCCAAAACGGATGATATTGGCAATGCGGTTGACCAGAACGGTGGTTTTGCCGGAGCCTGCACCTGCCAGGATCAGCAGCGGGCCTTCGGTGGTAAACACAGCCTGCTGCTGCACCGGGTTCAGCTTAGTAAAGCAGGAAGCAATATAGCGGTCCCGCAGGGCCAGAAATTCAGTGGTAATGGTATCGGGCATAATGAACCTGTCCTTATATTATATGGCAGAACCAGCCCGGAACCATGCAGGGCTGGGAATTTTGGCAAACGCTGTATAGTATAGCACACTTTTGCCGGATAGAAAAGTAGGCTGGCGGAGGTATCCGCAGAAAATCATACTTTTTACAACCTGCACAAAAGCTGCGCTTTAATCGGAAAAACCTTCTGGGGATTGCAGTCGGTTATGCCACGCTCTGGGGGTGGCATCGCGGAAACCGGCTGTCAGGTATTGGCCCAGCGTTAAGCTGGCTGCGGTTCCGCGTGCCACACAGTTGATGGGGTCTGGTGCGATGGCAACATCCACATGCAGCTCCCCGGCAATATAACCAGCCAGGCCACGCAGCATGGAGCCGCCGCCAGTCAGCAGAATGCCGTTCTTGGCAACATCAGCGGCCAGTTCCGGCGGGGTGCTTTCCAATACATTGCGGGCAGTGGCGGCAATGCGGGCGGCCAGTTCCTGCACGGGCAGGTACAGGTCCCGCGTATAGACAAGGCGGCGGGCGGGCAGGTTGGTCTCCCAGGAATGACCACGGATCTCCATTACGCCCTCAAACTCGCTTTTGGTGCAGCAGGCAACCTGCTTTTTCAGCGCTTCGGCGGTTAGAGGGCCGATGGCAATGTTGAATTTTTCCTGAACATACTGGGCAATGCACTGGTCAAAAGCGTTGCCGGCGACCGGCAGGCTGGCGGCGCGCACCCGCCCACCCATGCTGATCACGGCGATATCCGTGGAGCCGCCGCCGATATCAATCACCATGCAGCCCATGGGTTTGCGGATATCCAGCCCTGCGCCAAGGGCGGCGGCGACAGGCTCATCCACAAGGAAAACCTGCCGTGCCCCGGCTGCCATGACGGCTTCTACCACGGCGTCAGCTTCAATGCCGGTAATGGCTGCCGGAACGCAGACCGATACGCGCGGCTTGATGATGCGCGAACGGCATACCTCATTGATAAACCGCACGATTAGTTCGTTTGTCATGCGGTGGTCCTGAATAATACCGTCCCGCAAAGGGCGGATGATATCAATATAAGAAGGCACACGCCCCACCATGCGCAGGGCTTTGTCCCCCACTGCCAGAATGGTGCTGCTGCGGGTATCAACAGCACCAATGCTGGGCTGATGGAACACAACTCCCTGTTCCTGTGTGGCAATGATAATGGAAGTTGTGCCAAGATCAAGGCCGATATCATATTGCTTCATGTTTATCTGGTACTCCTTGCTGCCAGAAGCAGCACTTTGTTATCTATTGTGAATTGCCATCAACCATCCGGCAGATAAAAGTTATTTGCTTTCTTTTGGTGTTCCGGCGGCACCGTGGCTTTTGGGCATCAGTTCCGTCGCTGCAACACACACGCCGTCCACACTCACAGCGCCACCATCCAATAGCGCTTTGGCGCAGGCAGAGATGGTGGCACCAGTGGTGATCACATCATCCAGCAACAGCAGCCGCATTCCGGAAAGGTCAACCCCAGTACGGCAGGCGTAAGCATCCTTGACATTGGCAAAGCGCTTTTGCTGGTCCAGCGATTTTTGCGGTAAAACCTGCCGGGTCAGGCACAGCGGCTGGATGACCGGAATGTGCAGGATGCGCCCAAGGCGCTGCGCCAGCAAAAGGGGCATATTTTCCGCGCGGTTCTTCTTTACGCGCGGCGGCACCGGAACAATGGCGCTGTACAGCAAAATGCCGGATAGATTCTCGTATACCGGGCGGTACCCTGGGGCACGGGCGGGCTGTGCGCCAAAAATCAGCACAGCCATCAAATCCGCCAGTTCTCGCGCATACCAGGGGTTGCCGTTCTCCTTGCAAAGCAGGATAGCATGGCGCACACTGTCTGCATAGTAAAAGGCAGCTGCGCAGGTGTTGACAGCGTAAAAGGCGTGCTCCGTTACAGGCAGACGCGGTGGAAGATGCCGCAGACGCTCGGCTTCCGGTATACAGGAACGGCACACGGCGGCTTTCCAGGCGCTTTGCTCAAGTACCGTGCCGCACAGTGGGCAGTGCCGCGGATAGGCAAGGGCCAGCAGCGGTTCCAGAGCCGTTCGCCCACGGTCCAGCCAATCCAGAGATATACGTTTTCTCTGTTTCATCTGCGTTTTTCAGCCGGAGTGACTGCCTCGCGCAGCAGGTAGCGCAGCCCGCTGTAACGCATGTTCTGGCGCACATTATCCACCATGGCCTGCTCGGTGCGCCGGGTTCCCGCCAGAATGCACAGGCGGCGCGCGCGGGTAACCCCGGTGTACAACAAGTTGCGGTAACAAAGGCGCGCGGGTACATCTGCCACAGGCATAATGACGGCCGGAAATTCAGAACCCTGGCTTTTGTGCACTGTTACAGCGTAAGCGGGTTCCAGCTCGGCAAGCTGGTCAGCACCGTAAATATACTTTCGGTCATCCATCTGTACCGTCACAGCACGGCTTTCGGGGTCAACGGCAGTAATAATACCCATATCCCCGTTATAGGCACCCACACCGGCTTCGGCACCGTCCCGCTCATAGGGAATGTCATAATCGTTTTTGATCTGCATTACCTTGTCGCCACAGCGCAGCACACGGCCGCTTTGCTCCCAAATGATCTGCGGCTTATCCGGTGCAGGCGGGTTCAAAATGGCCTGCAGGCGGCGGTTCAGTTCTACGCTCCCGGTGGGGCCAACCTTGGTGGGGCAAAGCACCTGGATGTCCCGCACGGGGTCATAGCCATAACTTTTGGGCAGCCGGGTACTGACCAGGTCGCAGATCAGCCTCTGGCAGGCAAGACCGGTGGATTCGATCATGAAAAAGTCATCATCCCGCCCGCCTTTTATGGGCATCTGCCCTTCCACAATGCGGTGGGCGTTCTGTACAATCATGCTTTTCTGCGCCTGGCGGAAGATCTCATTCAGCCGTACGGTGGGCAGAACGTCTGCCTGCAAGATCTCCCCCAGCACACTGCCGGGGCCAACGCTGGGCAGCTGGTCGGCATCACCTACCATAATAATGCGGCAGTGGTAACGCGCGGCGGCCAACAACGCCTGGAACAGCTTGGCATCTACCATACTCATCTCATCCAGAATGATAACGTCAAACGGGAGAAGATTCTTTTCATTATGAATAAAACGCACGCTGCCGGTAGAATAGTCCACTTCCAGCAATCGGTGGATGGTGGAAGCGCTGTGGCCGGTCAGCTCGGTCAGCCGCTTGGCGGCGCGGCCGGTGGGGGCACACAGGGCAACCCGGTCATAAATACCTTCATACAAATTCAGAATCGCTTTGACCGTTGTGGTTTTGCCGGTACCGGGACCGCCGGTCAAAACCATTACGCGGGAAGAGAGTGCTAAGCGGATTGCTTCCCGCTGCAAAGGGGCATATTCAAAACCTTGGGTCAATTCCAAAACGCGGATATCGCTTTCCAGCGTTTTGGGGCTTTCTGTCGGGAATGTGGCAAGCTCCCCCAGCCGCGCAGCAATATCCTGCTCTGCGCTGAGCAGATCTGGCAGGTAAATATATTTCGTTCCGTCAAAGGTGCAGGCGCGCATTTCGTCATGCTCCAACAGGCTTTGCAGCCCGGCCTTTACGGCATCCGGCTCCACCCGAATAAAGCGCGCAGTGCTTTCGATCAGCTTATCTGCGGGCAGGCAGGTGTGGCCGTTGTTGGCGTTGTGGCGCAAAGCGTACAAAAGCCCGGCGGCAATGCGCAGGTCGCTGCCCTGTCCTACCTGCAGCTGGGCGGCGATACCATCGACCTGGCTGAATTTCAGGTTCAGCGGCTCCCCGCACAGCATGTAGGGGTTCTTTTTCAGTGCTTCTACCGTGGCGGGGCCAAACGCGCGGTAGGCTGTAACAGCCATCTGGGCGGAAAGCCCAAACTTGGCCATCCAGGCAACCACTTCCCGCACACCGTACATACGTCGGAACTCGTTGGAGATGGCGGCGGCCTTTTGCGGGGTGATACCTTTTAGCTCACAGAGTTTGTCCGGCGTTTCGGAGATGACGTTCAATGTATGCGCCCCAAATTTTGCCACAATCTTTTTTGCTGTGGAAGGCCCGATATAGGGCAATACCCCACTGGAAAGGTAGCTCAGCAAAGCCGCGGTATCCTGCGGCAGGCTGGCCTCACAGGTTTCGGCACGGAACTGTTCGCCATAGCTGGGGTGGTTGACCATATAGCCATACGCCGTAATGGACATACCGTTATCCACGCTGCCCACGTTGCCTGCCACCACAATATCGGTGCCACCGGCATCCACTTCAAACACGGCATAACCGGTATCCGGGTTTTCGTATATCACATGCTCAACAACGCCCTCTAATTTGAGCATCTCAGCAGTTTGTGTTGCACTATTTGTCTGTAAAGTATCCGTGCTTGCCACCTCCTTCCGGGTGCAAATGGGGTAAAAACCGTTCAATACACAATTTTTTATTTTATATTATAGCCTATTTGTATCTCTTTGGCAATTTTTTTGACAACTTCCCCTTGTAGCTGATATAATAAATGCCCTTTTGCGGTTTTGAAGTGAGTGCAAAAAGAAGGCGCTGGGCAAGGAGGCGAAGCTGAAATAAAATTGCATGGATCGAATTTTCTGGCAGCGGCAAGTCCACAGTGGCGCGGACGCTGAGGTAGGAATACGCGGTGTAAATGCCTTGCAGCTTGACTGCGTACAGCATATACTGGGCAGGCAGGTACGCCCGCTGGAAAAAAAGCGGACAGCCGTACCCGCAGGCAAACTGAAAAAATCGCCAGGTTTTTGCGCAGTGCCCGAGGAAGTGCGTGTGATCAAAAAAGCAGGGAGAATTGGATGAATTTTACCGGGAAACGGGAATGCGGACAGAGCAGACTTTGCAGCAAAAGCGTTAAGGCAACACCGCACAATTCCCGCCTAGCGGCTTAAGCACCGCTTCGGCGGCTGCGGCACGGCATCTGCGTTGCCAAAATGCTCGATAAGACATCCAGTATTATCTGCGCTTTTGGCTTAGCATCTGCCGCACCTCGCTCGCCGTATCGGCACTTAGAATTATGCGGTATTGCCTTAACATATGTTTGCACAGGAGCAAACAACGGGAAAAATAGGAGCAATTTATACATCAATGGTAAAAAATGTTTTGAGAAATTGTTATCACTTGCGGAAGGGATGCAAACAAAATTGTGTATTTTGCCAAAAATCAAGACATTTCGATGTACGGTTGAAACACACCTGAATTTGTGCTAAAATCATGTTAGCTATCTGTGGCCAAATTGCCGTAAAGCACAGCTACTTTACATAAACATGCGTGCTAAGATTTTGCATGTGGGGCAGCTGCGGGCCCCAATTGTAAGAGTGGTGCTTTGCGTCAAAAAGCCGACCGAAGCGGCAGACCTGGCCAACCATCTTTGACTGGAAAACAGGAATTAAGAGATTAGAGAGGTGCCTTTTGTGGATAATGAAGAAAATGAAGTAATTGACCTAACAGAAATTTTAAGTGCGGTTCGCCAGCATCTTCTTGAACTGATTTTTGTAACTTTGGCTGCTGCGCTGGTTGGCTTTACGGCGTCTAAGTTTTTGATGACCCCAAAGTATGATTCTTCTGCCCTGATGATTGTCAATACCCGGCAGGATGTCAACGCCAATGTTACCAGTGACCAGATCAATTCTGCAACCAAGCTGGTTTCTACTTACAGCATTATTATCAAGAGTGATACGGTTCTGCAGCAGGTTATTGATAACCTGGGCCTGAACCTGACTTATGCTCAGCTGAACAAGCGCGTTACCGTAGCAGCTGTGGACGATACCCAGGTTATGAAGATCACTGTGCAGAGCGACAGCCCGGAATGGGCACGGCAGGTGTGTGAACAGATCATTACAGTGGCTCCGGATGTGATCAAAGAAGCTGTTGAAGCGGGTTCCGTCAAAGTGATCTCCAATCCTTCTTTGGCAACGGAGCCGGTTTCCCCCAACATTAAGAAGAACACGATGTTGGCCGCAGCGGTTGGTTTTGTTCTGGTGATTGGTATTATTGTGCTGCAGGTTTTGCTGGACAATAAGATCAACACGGAGGAAGATGTTACCAAGTATCTGGATATGACTGTTCTGGGCGTGATCCCGCAGTATGATCAGGGAGGTAAAAAGGAATGAGTAAAAAGCGTGAACATCATAAGCTGTTTATGGTTGGCTCAGATGCACCGTTCCAGTTTACAGAAGCTTATAAGTCTCTGCGAACCAACCTGGAGTTCCTTGCCGCAACCAGCGATTGCAAGACTATCCTGATTACCTCCTCTGTCCCCGGCGAAGGGAAGAGCAACGTCGCAGTAAACCTTGCGATTACCCTGGCAGACAGTGGCAAGCGTGTGGTGCTGGTTGACTGCGATATGCGTAAGTCTACCATCTCCCGCTACCTGCATATTCCGCGTGATCATATCGGCATTACCAACACCATTACGGGCAAGGACCGTACCCAACTGGCCAATGCACTGGTCAACTTCAAAGACCTGGGCATTGTGGTGCTACCTGTTGGCACCATCCCCCCGAACCCATCGGAACTGTTGGCAACCAAGGCAATGGAAAGCACCTTTGCTGCACTGAAGCAGGTGTATGACTACATTATTGTGGATACGCCGCCGGTTTCTGTTGTTACCGATGCTGCAGTATTGTGCAAGTATGCGGATGGGGCATTGCTGGTTGTACGCCCGGGTGTTACCACCATTGAAGGTGCCCAGCTGAGCAAGAAAAACCTGGAAGCTGTGAATGCCCGCATCCTTGGCGTAGTAATGAACGGATACGATGTTAAAAAAGCCGGTAAGAAAGATGGCTACTACTATTCTTATTCTTACGGGTACAGCGATGACGACGCAGCTGGAAAGAAGAGCCGGAGTAAGGCATAATGAGTTCGCAACTGGTTGATCTCCATTGTCATATTTTGCCTGGCATTGATGACGGTGCCAAAAACCTGGATGTTTCCATGTCCTTGATCCAGAAAGAAATGGAAGACGGGGTTGTTGGCATTGTGTTCACACCGCACTTCCATTATGAGCGCATTACGCTGGATGCTTTTGTGCAGCAGCGCAAAATGGCTTATCGCAGCGTTGTGGCGCAGCTGGCAGAACGCAAACTTCCCCTTGCCGTCAAATTGGGTGCAGAGGTCTATTTTACCACAGCTTTGGCCAGCCTGGATCTTTCCAAATTGGCATTTGCAGGGTCGCGGTATATCTTGATTGAATTTCCGACCAGCATCCATCCCGGTGGAATTGAGGATACCCTGTTTGCGGTGCAAAACCGTGGGTATACTCCCATTTTGGCCCATGTGGAGCGCTACCCCTATGTTACCGAGGATCCTACCCTGCTGTACCGCTGGGTCAGCTCCGGCGCATTGGCGCAGATCAATGCTTCGGGTTTGGTGCGCAGTGGACATACGGCCAAATGGCTGCACAAACTGCTGGATTGGAACTTAGTTCATCTGATGTGTTCTGACTGCCATTCTGTTACAACCCGCCCGCCAAATCTGAAAGACGGGATGGCACAGATAAGCAGTTCAACGGCAAAACTTTTACAGAAAAATGCCATTGATGTCTACCTGAACAAAGAAATTTCCATCAAAGAACCAATTGAGCCAAAATTCCGCTTTGGACGCTGGGTATAATAGGCTTGCAAGTTACGGTTTGCTGCTCTACTATATTCCGGGGCCATCATGCGTGGCAGAAAGCCCGTTTCACATGCCGCAAAGGGAACGGTCTTTCTTCGTGCTTTTGCGGCTTATAATTGTATCATGAACCATTCTACATCAAAAATACTGCATATTCTGGATGCTTTTCTGGACTTTTTCCTGCTGTTGGGAGCGTATGAGGTTTCCAGCCTGCTACGTATGCACAGCCCCTGGGGTGAAGCGTTCTGGTGGGTCGATGTTGCCCGCTTCCGCCCGCTGGCACTTGTATACGCAGCGGCAATCATTCTGATTTATATTGCACAGGGTGAATACCGCACTTTTAAGCGGCGCGGCTTAGTGAGAGAACTGGCAAAAGCCCTTTTGGGAAACCTGGGCGGCTTTGCGCTGGCAGCAACCATTTTGTATGTATTCCAACTTTCGCAGTTTTCCCGCCTGCTGCTTGTTTACTATTACCTGCTGTCCAGCGTGGTCATTACGATCAAGCGGTTATTGCTGCACCGGATCAGCCTTTGGTATGCAAAGCGGCGCCATATTATAGCCCGCGTTTTGCTGGTCGGCAATGGAAACCTGGCATTACGCTATTATAATGATGTTGTAAAGGGCAAGGATGTATCGGCAGAGTATGCCGGCTATGCAGCGCAGAACCCGGTAGTGGAACTGCCGAATTACCTTGGCACAGTAGCCGATCTGCATAAGATTCTGGAAAGTACCCGGATTACCCATATTGTGATTGCGGAGGAAACCCAGAACCGCAGCGAGTTGCTGCAGATCACCGCGATTGCAGAAAATTACGGCATTAAGGTCAGTGTAATTCCGGTCTATTCGGACTTTCTCTCTTCCCGCACAATGGATAATACCGTAAACGGGTTGTATGTGATCGACCTGAAAATGCAGGAAACCTGCGATATTATGGGTGTGAACATTGTGGTAACGGACATGGACAAAACCATGACGCTGCTGGAAAGCCAGCTGGAACAATGGCGTGGGAAATATATCTGCGTGGCCAATGTACATACCACCGTAACCGCGCACGAGGATGCCGAGTACCGCTATATTCAGAACCATGCGGTCATGGCGCTGCCGGACGGCGGTCCCCTTTCGCAGTTCAGCCGCAGGCAGGGGTATGCTGCTGCGCAGCGCGTTACGGGGCCGGATTTGATGAAGCAGGTTTTGGCGGTCAGCGCAGAAAAAGGCTGGCGGCACTATTTTTATGGCTCTACCCCGGAAACGTTGCAGTTGCTGCGCAAAAAGGTGGAAGAGCGCTACCCTGGTGTTGTGATTTCCGGTATGATGTCGCCACCGTTCCGCGAGATGACCCCGCAGGAGGACGCTCAGGCGGTAGCGGAAATCAACGCAACAAAGCCGGACTTTGTGTGGGTTGGCCTTGGTGCCCCCAAACAGGAACGCTGGATGGCCGCCCATGAGGATCGCGTACAAGCCTTGATGATCGGCGTTGGTGCGGCGTTTGACTATGAGGCGGGCAACATTAAGCGTGCGCCCATGTGGATGCAGAAGCACAACCTGGAATGGCTTTACCGATTGATGCAGGACCCGAAGCGCCTGTTCCACCGCTACCTGAAAACAAATGTAAAATATCTTTTGTGGACCTGGCGCAGCGGCGAATAACGGAAAAGATAAAACAATAGCAAAAATACCCTGCTGTACATTGGAAGGAGGAACCTGCCCCGGTTCCTTGCCCGATGTGCGGCATTTTTTATGGCTTTGGGGCGCCGACCGACAATCTGATTCTATGCAGAATAAGCGAACAGATTCCGGCTGTGCGACAAATCAGAATCGAAGAATCTCGACTTTTTTCTCAAGCCCCCTACCTATTTGCCGGGAGCTATGGTATAATATCTGTATATGCTGTTATATATGCAAATTTAGATGTTTGGGAAGGAGCTACCACATGCAGCAGGAAACTGTCATTGTGTTGGACTTTGGTGGCCAGTATAACCAGCTGATCGCCCGCCGTGTCCGTGAATGCAACGTTTATTGCGAAATTTATTCTTACCGTACTGACCTGGCCAAAATCAAGGCCAAAAATCCGAAGGGCATTATCTTTACCGGTGGTCCCAACAGCGCTTACCTGCCGGATTCCCCTACCGTCGATCCCGAAATATATACTTGGGGTGTTCCGGTACTGGGCATCTGCTATGGCAGCCAGCTGATGATGCATATGCTGGGCGGTAAGGTTTGCAAGGCTCCGGAACGCGAATATGGCAAGACGGTTGTGGATCTGGATACCACCAGCCCGCTGTTTGACGGCCTGCCGAACCAGAATGTTTGCTGGATGAGCCATAATGACTATATCGAGCAGGCTGCCCCCGGCTTTGATATTATTGCCCACACCCCCAACTGCCCAGTTGCCGCTGCACAGGATGCCGCCCGCGGCCTGTACTGTGTGCAGTTCCACCCGGAAGTGCTGCATACCGAAAACGGTACTAAGATTCTGCATAACTTTGTTTACAAAGTTTGCGGCTGTGCCGGTACCTGGAAGATGGACTCCTTTGTGGAGCATAGCGTGAACGCCCTGCGCGAGAAGATCGGCAATGGCAAGGTGCTGTGCGCTCTTTCCGGTGGTGTGGATTCCAGCGTATGTGCTGCCATGCTGGCAAAGGCCATTGGTAAGCAGTTAACCTGCGTGTTTGTTGACCACGGCCTGCTGCGCAAGAACGAACGTGAGCAGGTCTGCGAAGTGTTCGGCGAGGGCGGCCAGTTCGACATCAACTTTGTCTGCGTGGACGCCCGCGAACGTTTTTACAGCAAGCTGGCCGGTGTTACCGAGCCGGAGCGCAAGCGTAAAATCATTGGCGAAGAGTTCATCCGTGTGTTTGAGGACGAGGCCAAGAAGATCGGTGCTGTAGACTTTTTGGCACAGGGCACCATCTACCCGGACGTTGTGGAAAGCGGCCTGGGCGGTGAATCTGCTACCATCAAGAGCCACCACAATGTTGGCGGCTTGCCGGATTATGTAGACTTTAAGGAAATTGTGGAGCCGCTGCGCGACCTGTTCAAGGATGAAGTCCGCCAGGCTGGCCGTGAACTGGGCTTGCCTGAATATCTGGTCGCCCGCCAGCCGTTCCCCGGCCCCGGCCTTGCCATCCGCATTATCGGCGATATCACCCAGGAAAAGGTTGCCATTGTACAGGATGCTGATGCAATCTGGCGCGAGGAAGTGGATAAGCTGCCCGCCGCTCAGCGCCCCAGCCAGTATTTTGCCGCGCTGACCAACATGCGCAGCGTTGGTGTTATGGGTGATGAGCGCACCTATGATTACGCCATCGCCCTGCGCGCTGTGACCACGACCGACTTTATGACCGCGGAAGTTACCCTGCTGCCCACCGAAACCATTACCACCGCAGCAAACCGCATCGTAAACGAAGTAAAGCATATCAACCGTGTTCTGTTCGACTATACCACCAAGCCGCCAGCAACAATCGAGTTTGAATAAATCAGAAAAGCCGAAAAGTGCATGAATACCAATGGTTTTTAGATTTTACCCGCCCCTTCTGATAAGATTTTGATAAGATTCCGCCGGAGCGCAGTTATTCTGCGTTGCCAGTGGCTTGTGAGTAAAGAGTAATTCCTCCCGGCTCACAAACCTCCCCATATGATTGAAGCCCGTACTGATTGGATGTCAGTACGGGCTTTTTCTGTGTTCATTTTTCTTTCTGCTGATCCTTGAACGCTTCCACAAGCAGATCGCTCAGTCCCTGCGATGGGACTTTTGCCCAACGCTGGGTGGTGTCCTCTGCCGGGAAGGTATAACGCCAATGGTCATACTGCTCCTTACTGATCTCGCCGTTTCTGAGCTTTTCGGCTTGGTCCGCCCATGCGGAGAGCATTTTGAAAATGGACTCGTCCATCGTCCGCTTGCTGCCGTCAAAGACGATATGCACTTCTTCCCCGTGCTTTTCTGCCCTTACACCATGAATGTCCTCAATCGCAAAAAAGGTATGGATAAAGCCGAGGTCGCTGTTAATATCGGGGATGTTCAGAGCCAAAGGGGAAACCTCCAGCACATTGGCAAGCGCTTTCACCAAGTCCTCCTTGGGCGTTCTGGAGCCGGACTCGTACTGAGCCATGCGAACATCAGCGGTCTTTTGGGGAAAACCAACGGCTTGGCCAAGCCACTTCTGCGTCATGCCACGCAGATTGCGTATAAAGCGGATTCTTTCACCGATTGCCATAACCATTCTCTCCTTTGTGGATCGTTATCAGAATTATAGCATATATGTTTAGCAACTGTCAATATAACATAAATGAAAATGTTTAATATTTTCTCTGAAACCTATTGACATAACGGAACTTGTTTAATATAATGATAGCACAGACTTAAACAGATATGCTTAATATAAGAGTAAGCCCCGAATGCATATCGTTGAAA
>OIBP01000375.1_pt1 | contig 19803 bp, 21 predicted proteins | sample 1581061 | NCBI WGS metagenome assembly OIBP01 (sample SAMEA3882514, study PRJEB24775) | human gut metagenome | biome: human-associated habitat; feature: intestine environment; material: feces | place: Netherlands | collected 2009/2010 | reverse complement strand
GGCGGCAAGCGGTATCCTTTCCCGCCTTGCCGCCATAAAATAATGGGGCATTTATCCCATGCGGGGCGGCTTGCTGCGAGGTAAGCCGCCCCTGCTTTTTTGCGGTCCGGCATCCTTGCAGGGCAAGGCAGCTTCCTGTATGCTGAAAGCAGAAACAAACAAAACTGGAGGGATATTGATATGCGTTTCCTTTTGAAAATCCTCTTTGCGCCCATCCTCGCGGTGCTTGCCGTCGTCACATGGTTTTTCGTGTTCGTCGTCAGCCTGTCCAGCGGCATCCTCTGCATCCCCGCCGCCATTCTCGGCTTCTTCGGTCTGTTCATTCTCTTTGTGGATTCCGTCAGCTACGGCGCGGGGCTGCTGGTGATCGCGTTCCTCATAAGCCCCTACGGACTGCCCATGCTGGCGACATGGCTACTGGCAAAGCTCCACGTCCTGCGCTACGCGATTCAGGACAGGATTTACGGGTGATACATTTTTAGAAACGCGCAAAACATTTTGAAAAGCTATATTTTTGTGCAATTTCAGAAACGCCATATTACACAGCAAGCGCGGGGCATATCGCCCCGCGCTTGTTCATTTATTCGATCTCGTAGTCCTCGCTGTCGTCGGCCTCGCCGGTGGTGCAGGTGAAGCACAGGTACGTCCCTGTGACGCCGCTGCCTGCCGCCCAGATGGGCGCGCCGCAGATCATGCACCTTGCGCCGCTCCTTTTGGCGGCAAGGGCCTCCCGCAGCGAGGCGATCAGCTCCCTGCGGTTGGCGTCCTTATTGTTTTTTACCACGCCGTCCGCAAATTCTTCAATGGAAATATAGGTGAACATATCAGTCCTCCGATTTAACCGCAACATATTTCTGATTGCGGCTGTTGGGCTTGTCGGGAATGGTCATGCGAAGCTGTCCGCTTTCCAGCAGGGGCTTGAGGTGTGCTTTAATAAAATGGTTCTTGTTTTTCAGTCCACACATGGTCATGATTTCTTCACGGCTTTTAGGCTGCGCACAGAAAGCCAAAATCGTTGCGACTGTGCTGGTGTCTGTGGCGATAACTGTGGTGGTGACTGGTGTGGTTCCACCACAGTTGCCGCCTAACTTCGTATTCCGAATCGTGGCATAGAGCATGAACGCCTCTACTTTGTATTCCGGCTGCGGCAGACCGGCGGCCTCCATGACCTCATAGAGCCGGTCTACACCCTCGCCGAACTCCTGCACATATTCGTACTCATGCAAAAACTGCGCGATTTTCGGGTTGCGGGAAAAGTGAACGTGACGCATATTGTTCAGCCGCACGATTCCCGGCAGAGTGCCGGGGCTTTCCACAGTGATCCGGTCGTCGAACATCTTGATTTGGATGTCGGTCCCTTTGATGCTGTAATCGCGGTGCGCAACGGCATTGATGATAAGCTCCTTCCACGCGAACTCCGGGTATTCCGGCTCCGTGACAAAGCGCGTATCCGCGCCGAGGTAGGTGCGCTCCTTGATCTGGCTTCCCACAAACTCCAGCGCTTTCTCTGTCACCTGAAGGATGCGCCCCTCAAACATCACGTCCTTGATGACGTTCATCCTTGCGCCGACCCTTGCCTCCGTTCCTTCGTAACGCACGAAGCGGATACGGGCGCGGGGAAAGAAGTGCTTCGGATTTTTGCCGAACAGCAGCATGGCCGCCGCGCTGACTTCCTCTTTTCCGCTTCTTTCGGAGAGAAATTCCTTGTTCTCCCGAAGGTATTCCTCCGGGCTTTTCCGATAGCCGATCCTTGAAGTAAACTCCCTGACAAAGCCGAGGTCAAGGTCGTCCAGCCCTGCATCGGGAACCGGCGTGTCTTCAAAATACCGCGTTCCCTTTGCATACATAAGCTGCAAGCGCTCCTCAAAATTCAGCTTCTTGGATTTGTCCCCGACACGGAAGAAAACCTCGTCCGCCTGATTCGCGTGAAGGTCGCTGCTCTGCAAGACTTCGATCAGCAGGATGTGGTCGGGCTTTCCGTTCCTGTTGGTGCAGGACAGCCGCTCCGTTTCCACCCGCACGGAGGGCTTGCAGAAGTCAAACGGCGCGCGCAGCAGCTCATTGATATTCTCTGCGTAGCTGTCAATTCCGGTAATTGTTCCGTCGTCCTCTACGCCAACAGCGATCACGCCACCGTCCGCGTTGGCAAATGCAATCAGGTGAACGGCAAGGGCTTTCGCGTCAATCCGCGCGCTCTTGCGGTCAAAGAGCGGCGATTCCACCGCACCACATATTTGTTCAATCGTCATTTTGCAGCTCATGCCCGCACCCCCTCGTCATAAGAAAAATCCAGACCGTGCTCCTCGCAGTATTTGCGAATGACGAACACCGTCATTTTATTGGGCATCGTCTTTCCATTCTCCCAGCGATTGACGGAGGTGAAGCTCACGTTCAATTCCTCCGCAAGCTGACGTTGGGAGATCCTGCGCTCGCTGCGCAGCTTGATGATGGCTTCGCCAAAGGTCATTTCGTATCACGCTCCTTATATCATAGTATAGCACATGGCAGCGCAAGCATACAAGAAAAATACGGAGGACTTCAAAAAAGAAATTACAAATCCGTCTCACAGAAAGGAGGCCGCGCCCCATGGCGACCACACGCATCATTTCCATGCACGTTAATCACGGCAAGACGATTGCCGACTGCCTGACTGACCGCATCGACTATTCCAAGAATCCGGAAAAGACGCAGGGCGGCGAGCTGATCTCCGCCTACGAATGCGACCCGAAAACCGCCGACGCGGAGTTTCTTTACTCCAAGCGGCAGTACCAGACCATCACAGGGCGGGAGCAGCGGCACGACGTGATCGCCTATCAGGTGCGCCAGTCCTTTAAGCCCGGAGAGATCACACCGGAGGAGGCGAACCGCGTAGGCTATGAGTTTGCCGAGCGGTTTCTGAAAGGCAGACACGCCTTTTTCGTTGCCACGCACACCGACAAAAAGCACATTCACAATCACATCATCTGGAACTCCACCACGCTGGACTGCAAGCACAAGTTCCGCGATTTTCTCGGCTCCGGCAGGGCGGTCGCACGGCTCAGCGACGCCATCTGCACCGATCATCGGCTCTCCGTAATCGCCGATCCGAAGCGCGGGAAAAATCACTACGGCAAGTGGCTGGGCGACAAGGCGAAGCCCACCCATAGGGAGCTGCTCTGCGGCCTCATCGATGCGGCGCTTTTGCAGAAGCCCGACGGCTTCGACGCGCTTTTGAAGCTGCTGGCGGAGGCAGGCTGCGAGGTCAGGCGGCGCGGGAGTATGCTTTCCCTGCGCCATCCCGACAAAAAGGGCTTTGTCCGTCTTTCTTCCATAGACGGCTATACAGAGGACAATCTGCGCGCCGTTCTTGCCGGGAAAAAGGAGCATACGCCGCGCAAAAAGCGCAGTCAGGCCACGCAGAAAAAGGACACGCTGCTCATCGACATCGAGGCGAAGCTGCAAGCGGGAAAGGGCGGCGGCTACGAGCGCTGGGCGAAGGTATTCAACGTCAAGCAGATGGCGCAGACCTACAATTATCTGCGGGAGCATGGCTTGCTGGATTATGCGGAGCTGGAGGAAAAAGCCTCTGCCGCCACGGAGCAGTTTCACGCGCTGTCCGCGCAGATCAAGGCGGCGGAAACGCGCATGGCGGAGATCGCCGTGCTGAAAACGCATATCATCAACTACGCCAAGACCCGCGACGTTTACGCGGGCTACCGCAAGGCGGGTTACTCGAAAAAGTATCTCGCGGAGCATGAGGGCGACATCCTTCTGCACAAGGCGGCGAAGAACGCCTTTGACGAGCTGGGCGTGAAAAAGCTCCCCACCGTCAAGAGCTTGCAGGAGGAATATGCCAAGCTGCTTGCCGAAAAAAAGGCGGCGTATGCCGAATACCGGCGTTCGCGCGATGAGATGCGCGAGCTGCTGCTCCACAAGCAGAACGCGGATCGTATGCTGGGCAAAAACGAGCGCGAGGAGGAGAAGAAACAGGAGCATGATCGCCAGTAACGGCCATGCTCCTAAAGCGTTTCGCAGAAACGCGCAGCCACACATTTATGTGTGTTCAAAGGGTTTCAGGGGCGCTGCCCCTGACAAGCAGAGGGCAGTTTTCGCGGCGGCGGAAATTGCCCGAAAAGCAAAGTGGGTACCTCTTTGCCCTGCTTGCCACGTTTTCTCCCGTCCTTCGCAGCGATGCTTCTTGTGCTCCCCTGCATAGGTAACTTTTCTCTGAACACTTCGCCGGATGCCTTGTGTTTCTTCGGATATTCGTATATAATGTATCGTGTTGAGTATTATCCATGCGGAGGTACGGTATGAACGGGATCAAGGGCTATATCTCCATTCGGGAGGCGTCCTACCGTTGGGGCGTATCGGAGCGGCGGGTCAATCAGTATTGCGCCGAGGGGCGGATCCCCGGTGCGTCCCGGTTCGGGCGTTCATGGGCGATCCCGGAAAATGCGGAAAAGCCGTCCGACCCGTGCTTTCAGGAACAGCACCGCGATCCCGGCAGGACAAGCACCTGACGGATCTCCTCCGCATTGGAATTGGAAGCATCTGCAAAAAGGAAGTGAGTGCGATGGCCTGCGATGAAACCCTATACCGCCAATATCTGAGCGGCGACGATGCGGGGCTGGAGGCCCTGATGAAAAAATACGGCAATCCGCTAACCCTGTATATCGACGGGTATCTGCACGATGTCCACGAAGCAGAGGATTTGATGCTGGATGTCTTCGCCTATCTGTTCACGAAAAAGCCTCGCATCCGGGACGGTGGCTTTAAGGCATATCTGTATAAGACGGCGCGGAATATGGCGCTGCGCCATAAGAGCAAGCGGAAGTGTCTGTTCCGTTTGGACGAGCTGACCGATGAATCGGACGGGCAGCTGCTTGTGGAGGAGGTTATCCGAACGGAAGAACGAAACCGCATTCTGCACTTCTGCATGGGTGAAATGAATCCGGATTACCGGGAGGTTCTATATCTGACCTATTTTGAGGGTATGAGTTACGCACAGGCGGCGGAGGTTACGGGAAAAACGGTAAAGCAGATTACCAACATGGTGTATCGCGGAAAGGAAAGCCTGCGAAGGCTTCTGGAACGGGAGGGGATTACAAATGCGGAGTCATGAAGAGCGCGTCGCGGAGACAAAGCGGCGCATCGCCAAGATGGAGCGGGAGAAACGGCTGCAGCGCAATACGATTACCGCGGCTTCCGCTGTGGCGGCATGCCTTGCGCTGATTGTGGGTGTGTCTTTCGTCATGCCTGATATTGCCGTAAAAATTCAAACCGGCGGCTATGCGGGCTTTGAAACGGCGGCAAGCATCTTTCACGGCGGCGCGGCCTTGGGATACATCGTCATCGGGCTTTTGGCGTTTTTACTCGGCGTGTGCGTGACCGTTCTGTGCTTCCGGCTGCGGCAGATGAACCGGGAGGCCGATCAGAACAAAGAACGCGAGGGGATTCATGGAGCTGATTGAGAACCTGCTGCAATTGCTGACCACGTTCGTCGGCGCGCTGCTTTCGGGCATATCCTACCGGAAAAGCGGACGACAGGCATATTTCCTGCTGCTGTGCTTCTACGGCTGCTTTGCCCTCGGCGCGCTCTACTGGACGCTGTATCTGCTGCTGTTCGATACCACGCCGAAGGTGTTTTATGTGTCGGAGTTCGGCTGGGTGGCCAGTGTGATCTTTCTGCGGATATTGCAGGCCACGCTGGCAGGCGCAGATGAGCACAGCTTCCGCTGTCGCAGGGCATGGCTTGCGCCTGCGTTCGGCGTGCCGCTGCTGGCGTTTTACTGCACCTTTGGGGACATTCTCTCCAACCTGATCTGGTGCGGCATGATGATATGGCTTTCCTACTGCGCCATTCGAGGGCTTGCCTATGCAGAGACCCGGACGGGCGCGGCGCGGAATATGCGGTACTTCCACATCGGCGTGCTGTGCTTTACGTTCGCGGAGTACTTGCTTTGGACGGCGGGCTGCTTCTGGCCGGATACTTCCCCGGCAAGCCCCGTTTTCTGGTGCGATATGCTGCTGACGCTGACCATATTGGGGCTGCTGCCCGCTGTGAGAAAGGCGGTGGACGCATGACCTATATTGAAAACATATTTCTGTGCATGGTGTCCCCGCTGCTGGTGGCTGCACTGTGCATGGGCAGGCGGCATCTCCGCTTTTTTCTGTTCTGCATCGTCGGAATGGGTGTGTGCCTGCTTTCGGCCTACATCAATACTTTCCTCGCATCGGTGTGTCAGGCGGACGCCCTTGCCGCCACGGCGGAGATTGCGCCGGTGGTGGAGGAGATGATGAAGCTGCTGCCGCTGGTGTTCTATCTTCTGGTGTTTGAGCCGGAGAGGGATAAAATCAAGGCTGCCGCAATAACAGTTGCCCTTGCCTTTGCCACCTTTGAAAACGTGTGCTATCTCATTCAGAACGGAGCAGACCGTTTCTCCTTCATCTTCTTCCGTGGCTTCGGCACGGGAGCCATGCACGTTCTTTGCGGTCTGATCGTGGGCGGCGGGCTTGCCTATGCGTGGCAGCGGACGTGGCTGAAAATTGCAGGCACGTGGGGGCTGCTGGGCGCGGCCATCACCCTCCACGCCGTTTACAATCTGCTCATCGCCTACGGCGGTGCGGCGCAGTATGTGGCCTACGCCCTGCCAGTGCTGCTGGTAGCGGCGGGAAGGCTGTCTACGTTCCGTTTATCGCGGATGAAATAACCGAACATTCACACCTTGAGAGCTGCTTTTTTGGCGGCTCTCAAATTTTTTTTGGAAAATTTTGCGTTTTGGGTGAGAGTTTTTCCGATTTTATGTACCTATATAAGTGAAAGGGTTTTTAGGCCACAGTTTCAGACAAACCGGAGAGGAGGGTCAAACTGTATGTACGATACCGCAAGACGGGTCGCACTTGTCCGGCAGCGGGTACGGAAAAACACCCGCCGAAGGCAGCAGCATGGTATATACGGACTGAGTGCCGCATGTATGCTGCTGTTCGCGGTGCTGATGCAGGCGATGAGCACGGTCGTCAGGCCGGGACAGACCGCTGCATGGGGCGTGTTCGGCGCGATGCTGCTGCGCGAGGATGCGGGCGGCTATGTGCTGGTGGCCGTTGTATCCTTTGCCGCTGCGGCGGCAATCACCGCGCTGTGCATGCGGTTCAGGATCAGAGAAAACCGGAAAAAGGGCGGGACAGGCAAGCTGGACCCGCAGGAACAGGAGGGAAAAACGACATGAAGAAACGAATACTCAGCATTCTGCTTCTATGCTGTATGGTGCTGACCATGATGCCCGCGACGGTCTTCGCGGCGGATGGAGAGGTTGCCGCGCGCGCGTCGGAAACGGGCGGCCTGTATGAACACCACGAGGCCTGCGGCGCAGACTCGGCAGGGGCATCCGATACTATGATGCCAAAAACGAGGAGCGGAGAAGTCCGTCCCGCTGCCACCCAATACGCCTATACGCTGCATTACAATGCCAACGGCGGCAGCGGCGCACCGCCAAGTCAGAGCGAGATTAGCTCGAATTTATCTGTATGGATCCCCATATCAGAAAAAATTCCAACCCGTGATGGATATACATTCAAGGGCTGGGCGGAAAGTCCGAATGGGAAACCGAAATATCTTCGCGAAGAGGGATATTATTGGAATTACCTGATGGTGCATCCGTCTTTGAGCGAAACCATCTATGCCGTGTGGGAGGCGCACAATCACAACTGGGGCGAATGGACTTCCAACGGCAACGGAACGCACACACGCACCTGCAACGCGGACAGCAGCCATACCGAAACAGGCAACTGCTCCGGCGGCAAGGCTACATCCACGGAGAGGGCTGTCTGCGAAACCTGTCATACGGCTTACGGAGCGCTTTTGCAGCCTGCTAAAACGGTCATCACCACCCCGCCCACGCTGAGCCTTCCGGCCTATGTCGGCAATGAGTACACCGACAGGGCGCTCAGGGGCGGCGAAGCGAAGGCCGAGAGTACGGGCGTCGTCGTTCCGGGTACGTTCAGCTTCAGGGATTATGAAGGCGGCAGAGTATACCCGGGCGAAAACCATATGGTGATCCTCTTTACCCCCAAAGATACGGAGGCATACACCACGGCGGAATGTACCCTTATCGTGATGGGGACAAAGCGCAAGGTCACAAGAGTCCCGGACGACGTGATCATCACGAACAAGCCCATTGGTACGGCGTTTGAGAATCTGGGGCTTCCTTCCGGCGTCAAGGTAGAGACCAACACCGGCGCGAGCTACAGCCCCGTCCCCGTGACATGGAACGGCTCCACCTATGACCCGAACAAATATGGCGAGCAGATCATTACCGGCGAGTTGCATGTTGAAAAGAGCGGCTTCACGGATGGGCTGGAGCCGACAAACACGGTCAAGGCAACCGCCAGAATAACGCTTATTGACGACCGCGTCTTTACGCCCACGCTGGAGCCGCCCACCTATTCCAAGCAGCTCTACGGCGGAGATCTGTGCTTCCTTGTGTTTGCCGACAAATATCTCTCCGGCGGAACGGCCACGGCGAACGGCGAAACGGTTTCCGGCAAATTCACGCTGGATAAAGATCAAAAAATATACGGACATTCCTTGACGGCGAGCACGCTATTGCAGGCGGGGCAGCTGAAGCTGAAGGTCATCTTCACGCCCGACAACCTGAGGCGGTATAACAAAGCGGAATGCACCGTTGATGTGAACGTCGTTCCCCGCACATTCAAGGAGACCAGGGCCGGACACATTACCAATGAAAAATTCGGAACGCCCTTTGAAGAGCTGAATCTCTCGGATTCATTCAGCTTTTATGCGGTGGGCGATGACAAAGATCCCGAGGGAACAGGGATGGACTTCGGTATGAATGTCGTCACCTCATGGGACAGCTCGACCTACGACCCCAATTCGTTTGAGGAGCAGACCATCTACGGCGAAGTCAACCGCGACGAATTGGAGAAGTATTTCACCATACCCGATGGCGCCGACCTCCGAGCCGTGAGAAAGGTTCAGCTGCAGCCTGACCCGGCCGAGACGGAGATCACGCAGCTGCCCGTATTCCGATGGAAGAACGGCGATTTTACGTTGCCCGACAACACCATATTCACCTGGCGAAAGCTTCAGGTGGGAACCTACAACGGTGAAGTCGGCACGCTCGTCGGCGGCGTGGCAAAGGTCAAGGGTACGGATACCGTCGCCCCCGGCACGTTCTCCTTCAAGAATACCCCGCCGTTCTACCTCCGGACTCCGGGCGAACACGATGTGACGGTGGTATTCACGCCGGACGACCTGCGTCTCCACAAGCCGACGGAGATTACCATCAAAATCAACGCCATCAAAAACACCATCAGGAATATCGATGAACCGGATCCCATTACCGATAAGCCGTTCGGCACGCCCTTTGCAGAGCTTGGCTTGCCGGAAAATGTGTGCATCAATGCCGTTGACGGCGCATGGCGCTGGATCGACGTGGCATGGGATGAATCGTCCTATGATGCGGAGTCCGTGGATTGGCAGACCATCATCGGCACGCCGGTGCTTAGCGAAGATGACGGAGACATCTTTCAGCAGCCGGAGCCTGCGGTAACAGCCGCGATTCGGGTGAAGCTTATCGATAACCGACCCCCTATGCCGCCGACAATCGTCGCGGAAAGCCTGCCCGACGGCGTGGAAGGCGAGGCTTACAGCAACCGCTTGACCGCCAAGGGTACCGCGCCCATCACATGGAGCATTGTGAGCGGCATCCTGCCCGAGGGGCTTAGCCTAAACGAGGACACAGGCGAGATAAGCGGCACGCCCGCCGGGGAAGGGACCGAGGTCTTTACCGTCATGGCGGTAAACGATTTGGGTGAAGATATTAAGGAGTTTTCCATCACGATAGCCAAGGCTCCCGAGACGGAATACGCCGTCACCGTCAGGGACGACGGTCACGGCACGGGCAGCGCGGATCCCGCCTCGGCGACGGCCGGAACGGAAATCACCCTGACCGCTACGCCAAACGCGGGCTACCATTTTAAGGAGTGGCAGGTTATGAGCGGCGACGTGACGGTAAGGGACGACAAGTTCACCATGCCGAGCGACAACGTGGAGATCAAGGCCATCTTCGAGGAGGATGCGCCGCCTACGCCCACGGAGTATACCGTCACCTTTGACGGCAACGACGGTACGCCCTCTGTCGGCAGCATGACCACCACCAATCAGAAGCTGACCTCTCTGCCCAGCGCCTCCCGAAGCGGCAGTTACAGCTTCGACGGCTGGTACACCGAAAAGAGCGGCGGCACAAAGATTACGACGGCTACCGTATTCTCTGCAAATACCACCGTCTACGCCCACTGGACCTATACCGGCGGCGGTGGCGGCGGCTACAATCCGCCCGTCACCTACTACACGCTGCGCTTTGAAACAGGCGGCGGCAGTGCTATTCCCGGTGTGCGGGAAACGTACAATACCTACATGGATTTGACCAAGTATGTTCCCACTCGGCACGGGTATACCTTTGTCGGCTGGTACAGCGAACAGAGCCTTGTGAACAAGGTCTCAGACATTTATCTGACCGGGGATAGGACTGTGTATGCCGGCTGGCGCGCGGTTACAATCCCGCAGACCGGTGACAGCGGTCAAATGAATTTGTGGAGCACCGCGCTATGTGCATCTTTTGCCGGATGCGTTGCACTGATCGTATGGAAAATCAGGCGGCGGGAGAAAAAAACGCTGTAAATCCTCAAAAAGTAAAAGTCTTATCTTCAGGGGCGCGGGCAAATAACCCGCGCTCCATACTATTTCCCAAAAGCAGAAAGGTGGCTGCCCTTTAAAAGGACAGCCACCTTTCTTTTCTGAGAGGATAAATCCGTTTGTCAGCCTGCATCGGCGGCAAGGGCCTGGTCGATGAGCTTTTGCAGCTTCTCCGCTTGATTTTTTTCCGTGATGGCGCCTACGATGGGTTCGCCCACGATATTGCCGTTGCGGTCAACCACATAAGTGGTAGGATAGGCAAAGATGTTTTCGGTAAACTTTCCTGCCTCACCATCGGAGTTAAAATACACATTCTGATAGGTAGCGCCCTTCTTGGCCAGTACATCCTTTGCTTCGGAAATTGCCGCTTCGTCGCCGTCCAGCGTGAAGGTGTTGACGCCGATGAGTGCGCCGCCCTTCTCCGCAAGTTCTTTGTTCAGTGCATCCAACTCGGAAAGCTCGCCCACGCAGGGATTGCAGGTTGTGAACCAGAAATTCACCACGGTGACGGCGTTGGCAGAGAACAGCTCGTCACTTTTCACCGTATTTCCATCCAGGTCCTTGCCCTCAAAGGCAGGAAATTTCTGCATGCTGCCGTCATCGGATTTCTGCATACTGCCGTCATCGGGCGGCGTGGTCGTGTCGTTGCCTGCGGGCACGCTCATAGCGCCATCCGTAGATTCCTGTGCTGCCTCGGGGTACTTTTCCTCAATCATGGTCAGCTTGGTTTCGATGTCGCGGATCTTCTCCGCTTCGCCCTGAATCAGTTTCAGCTCATCCGCTGTAAACTGATCCTTGGCGGATTCGATTGTACTGAGCAGGAAATCACCGTAGTTTTTGCCGTCCTCCTGCATGGTCATGCCCTTGTCGGCTGCCATGAATACCTTTTCCCAAAGGGCTGTGTTCTCCGAGAGAATGGCATTTTCCTGCGCCATCAGATCTTTGTGCATGGCGACCGCTTCCTCGGCATTTTTCGGTTCGCTGCTCATTCCGTCCGCTTTGTCTCCGTTCTTTGTGCCGCAGGCTGTCAAAGACAGCATCATCAGGGCGAGAAGCAGCAGTGCCAGCAATCGGCCGGCCGTAGTTGTTCTATTCATTTTCATCTGTTTTGTTTCTCCTTGTTATTATTGTTTATTGTTTTTCTGCGGCTTTTTTTGCCGCCTTTGTTTTATCTTTACCGTCTCCGAAGCCGTAACGGAAGCGCACGGCGCCCGTCGGACAGGTGCGTATGCACATTCCGCAGCGGATGCACTCGGTATGGTTGGGCGCCTTCGTTACGTCCACATCCATCTTGCAGGCTTTGGCGCATTTTCCGCAGGATACACACTTGTTTTTGTCCACCTTTATCTGAAAGAGAGATACCCGGTTGAACAGCGCGTAAAACGCCCCCAGCGGGCAGAGCCACTTGCAGAAGGGGCGGTAGAATACCACGCTCAGTACGATTACTGTAAGCAGGACACCGAATTTCCATGTAAACAGGCTTCCCAGCGCCGACCGGATACCGGAATTGGCAAGGGACAGCGGGATGGCCCCCTCCATCACGCCTTGCGGACAGAGGTATTTACAGAAGAACGGGTCGCCCATGCCTACATCGTTTACAAGGAACGCCGGCAGCAGGAAAACCATCACCAGCAGTACGGCGTACTTGAGGTATCGCAGGGGCTTGAGTTTCTTTGTGGAGAACTTCTTCGTGGGAATTTTATGCAGCAGTTCCTGAAACCAGCCGAAGGGGCACAGAAAACCGCAGATAAAGCGTCCGAGCAGGACGCCGAGCAAAATGAGAAAGCCTGTGATATAATAGGAAAAACTGAACTTGGAAGAGCCCACTACCGCCTGAAACGCCCCGATGGGACAAGCGCCGGAGGCTGCCGGGCAGGAGTAGCAATTCAGCCCGGGCACACAGACGGTTTTCCCTGCGCCTTGGTACAGTTTGCCCTTGAGGAAGTTCGGCAGGTGCAGGTTGGTCAATAAAGCTGCCCCCGCCTGTATCCAGCCGCGGAAGCGGGACATAATCTGTGACGCGCCCGAAAATTTCTTACCCAATGCCTACACACTCCAGACATAATTTAATCGCTTTGCTCAGTACCGTCGCGGCCTCGCCGCGCCATGCACCGAAGCACAGCATGGCGATACCCACAATCAGCAACGTGGCCTGCGCCGCTGCTTTTTTTGCACAGCTCAATTTTATCACCCTTTCACTTTTTCTGCCATCATCATAGCACAGGAAAGATAAAATCCCTGTTAAGAACGAAAATTTAATGCAGATCTTATCTGCTTTTGCTATAATAAAGAAAAAGGAAATGAAAAGGGGAACTCTTATGCACCTTTTGGTAATTGAAGATGAACGCGCCCTATGCGAGACGATTGTCCGCAGTTTGCGGCGCTTGGCATACAGTGTGGACTACTGCTACGACGGGGAAAAGGCGCTGGAACTTCTGGGTGTGGAACGCTACGATTTGGTACTTCTTGATCTGAACCTGCCGGGAAAGGACGGCATGACCGTGCTGCGCACCTTGCGGCAGACAGACCGCGAGACGCGGGTGCTGATTCTCTCCGCACGCGGCGAGGTGGAGGACAAGGTTGAGGGGTTGGATGCCGGGGCCAACGACTATCTTGCAAAACCCTTTCACTTGGCTGAACTGGAGGCCCGCATCCGCAGCCTGACTTTGCGGCAGTTCACCCAGCAAGCCGTGTTGCTGACCTGCGGGGAGCTGACGTTCGACACACGCTCCCGCACCGCTGCCGTCAACGGGCAGCCCCTGACACTCACACGTAAGGAGACGGGCATTCTGGAATATCTGATGGTGCATCAGGGACGGCCTGTGAGTCAGGAAGAGCTGATGGAGCACGTCTGGGATAACAGCGTAGACAGCTTCAGTAATTCTATCCGGGTTCATATCTCCGCCCTGCGCAAGAAACTCCGCGCCGCGTTGGGGTTTGACCCCATCCGTAATCGCATCGGCGAAGGCTATTTGATGGGAGGAGAGGAAACATGAAGCGACTTTCCTTGCAGTGGCGCATCACTCTGATGACTGTCCTGCTCATCGGTGTCACCTGTGTTGTCATGAATCTGCTGCTCTGTTCCTCCGGTGTGTACTATATGGACACAATCGCGGACACCTTACAGGGAGGCGACACGGTTATGATGAACAGTGAAGGCGCAGAGAGCTTTAATCCGCAGCTCGTAACGCCCGATGAGGATCTGACCATTGTTGTCAACGGAGCGCAGGGGCGCTTTCGCATGACCAACTGGTATATTACGGCTGCGGTGACACTGCTTAGCGGCGTTTTGGCCTATTTTGTCAGCGGACGTGCCCTCAAGCCGCTGCGCAGCTTTGTGTCTCAGGTGGAGAAGGTGCAGCTGAACAACCTGGCGGATATGAGGATTAACGAGAATGTTCTGCCGGAGTTTCGGCAGCTGAGTTACTCTTTCAATCAGATGCTGGAGCGGTTGGACAACGCCTTTGCCGCCCAGCGGCAGTTCACCGGCAACGCTGCCCACGAGCTGCGCACGCCGCTGGCACTGATGCAGGCGCAGTTGGAGCTGTTCTCCGCGGAGCATCCCGATATGCTGCCGGAAACGGCGAAGTTTCTCGCGCTTTTGCGGGAACAGACGGAGCGACTGACACAGATGACCAAAACGCTGCTTGAAATGAGCAATTTGCAGCAGGTGGCGCGAAACGAGCAGATTCAGCTTGCCCCGATGGTTGAGGAGGTCTTCACAGATCTCGCGCTTTTGGCAGAAAAGCGCAATATTACGCTGGAGATGGAGGGAGACGGCTTTCTCATCGGCAGTGATGCACTGATTTACCGACTGCTTTTTAACCTGACGGAAAATGCAGTCAAGTACAACCGTTCGGGCGGCTCGGTGAAGGTTTCTGTTACGCAGAAGCCGGAAAAGCTTCTGATCCGCGTTTCCGACACCGGCTGCGGCGTCCCGGAGGAATACCAACAGAGCATCTTTCAGCCCTTCTTCCGGGTGGATAAGTCCCGCAGCCGGGAGTACGGCGGCGTGGGGCTGGGGCTTTCTTTGGTGTGGGAGATCGCCAATCTCCACGGTGGCTGCGTCCGGGTGGAGGAGAGCTCGAAGAAGGGCACCACGATTGCGGTGGAGCTGCCGGTACAGGGATAAGGCACTCGAAATCTCCGGTGAGCCGTTCGCGGAATACGAACAGATTTAGAAAAAGCAGCGGTTTTGCGATGAACAGAAGGGAAAGTGATGAACACATGAGAATCTTATATGAGCTGTCTTGGTTATGGGAAATGCTGGGCATCGCGCTTGCTGCTGCGGCTGTCTGCGTGACTTGTGCCGCACTGATTTGCAAAGCAACGAAGAGGCGGCTCAACAAAAAAATGCTGGCCGTCGTAGGGGCGGCAGCATTTGCCGGTGCAATTCTGGCAGTCCTTCTGATTGCGCGGACACCGATGCCGCTTTGAAAATATTTAATCCTTCGGCAGCTTGGTTGACAACACGAAGAAGCTTGCCTGTACAATCCGTGGTCGGAGAATATATAGGCTGTTAAAAAAACTCATGCTTTCAAACGGTGAAAGCATGAGTTTTTTAGTGTGCCGGTATGGACAGCCGCTGGTGTGGTCGGCTTTTTACCTGCGATTTCATTAAATGTGTCGTTTTTTAAGGAGCAGGGCGAGTGCCGCGAGGCTGCCTGCGCAGAGCGTCAGCCAAAGTGCGGGGGCAAAATCATCGCCCGTTTTGGGGTGGTTCGTCGGGCTTGGGGTTGCGGTCGGCACGGCAGTCGGTACGGCTGTGGGAGCTGCCGTAGGTGTCGCCGTTGGTTCCGCTGTGGGCGTGGCCGTCGGTTCTGCGGTTGGGGTTGCCGTGGGCTCCGCTGTCGGCGTGGCCGTCGGTTCCGCCGTGGGCGTGGCGGTGGGCTCTGCAGTCGGTGTTGCCGTCGGTTCCACGGTGGGGGTTGCCGTCGGCTCCGGGGTCGGGGTCAGCTCGGGCGCGGCGATGGTGAAGGTGGTATTCAGCCCGTCTCCGTCGCGTGCCACATACAAGTCCTTGACGGATGTACCGGAAGACGAAGGGTACTTTACGGAGCCTGTTACGGCTGTTACTTTATAATTTCCCGGTTCTAACGTGTAGGGAATCAAAATGCTTACCCGTGTAGAAGCTGGTAATATGTCATCAGCCTCGTCAAAATTTACATATGTGAATGTCGGATTTGTGTCGATCACCGCACCTTTCAGTACGGTTGTATCGCCGGTATCTGTATTTGTAACGGTGAAGGTTGTGTCATCCGAAAGCACCAGATCGTTGACGGTGATGTCCAGTGACGGTTGAGTACTGTCTCCTTTGGATACGAACGGTACAAACCCAATGCGCAGCTGCCCGCTTGTAGGCCCCGGCTGTCCCGATGCTGCGCCTACGATCACCACATCATCATATTGACAGCCTGCCACTGAGAGCAGAGCGAACAGCAGAAGAAACACGACTCCGATTTTTATACCCTTGTTTTTCACGGCGTTACCTCCTCATAAATTTGAACGGTGTTTGTTGTGTTCATTATACCATGACATGGTGTGGACGTCAATTAGAATATGCTTAGAATTTATTCGTTTTTATTTTACAGCAGGCAAAATTTTCCGTTGCAGCGGGCAAAACGGTTTTTCTTGCAAATGGGTGTTGCTATCTGCCGTGGGGTATGGTAAAATCAAGCTGTATGACCCGTTCTATAATAAGAAGAACGAGGAAAAAGAGAGGATTGGTTCAAATCATGAAAAATATAAAAAAGCTGCTGGCTGTTCTGCTGGCCGCGCTGCTGTGCGTATCTGTGACGGCCTGTGCAAACAACAGCGCTTCAAGCACGGCGGTCGCAACGCTGGAGACGTCTTCTACGGCGAGCGAGGGCGAGACCGCGGAGAGTACCGACAAAGACCCTGCGGGCTATGACGATGATATTCAGGGCCTTTGCAAGTATCTTGAAGACTGCAAGGTGGCAGCGGGCGAAAAGGTGCAGATGTCTTACGACGTCATCGGCGCCGAAAACGGCTATAAATATGTATACCGCTACGCAGATTCCGCTGTGCAGCTTGAAGTGTATGAGTTCCCGGCGGAGCTTTCCGAGACCGCTAAGGCGCTTCAGGACGCTGTGCGCGCAGACGGCACGTTTAAGGTGCTGGATAACACCGTGCCGGGTTATCTTTCAAACGATGGTCGCTTCCTTTTGATCTACACCGACGCGAAGTCGGAAAAGGAAGACGCGAATAAAACACACAAGGAGCACGTTCTGGAGTGCTTCAATACGTTTGCGGACGCAAAGGCAAAATAAAAATTATAGGGGGCGGAAAGGCATGTGCTTTTCCGTCCTTAGTGCTTTCTTATTTTAAAAAATCGGCGGCGGTTAGGCATAAATGGGCATGAAACGCACCGAGAAGGGAGTTATACACCATGAACACACAAGATACCGTGCACCGCAAAAGCGCCGCAGAGCTGCGCATACGGCGCGTGATGGATGCACTGGAGAAAAACAACATGCAGGCGTATTATGCGCCCACATGTGCGGACGCCGTAAAAATCGCAAAAGAGCTGCTGCAGCCGGGCGATGTGATTTCCTGCGGCGGCAGCGTGACGCTGGATGAGACCGGCGTGATGGATTTAATGCGCTGCGGGGACTATGAATTTTTGGACAGAACAGCCGCGAAAACGCCCGAGGAGCGCGAGAAGCTGTACCGCGAGGTGTTTTCCTCTGATGTGTTTTTGACGGGCACAAACGCCGTTACGGAGCACGGAGAGCTCTATAATGTAGACGGCAACGGCAACCGCGTGGCGGCGATGCTGTTCGGCCCGAAAAAGGTGCTGGTTTTTGCGGGGTGTAACAAGATTGTGCGCGATATAGACGACGCCGCAAAACGCGTGAAAAGCTGTGCGACGCCCGCAAATGCCATGCGGCTGAATTTGGACACGCCGTGCACGCACGGGGCGTGTCCCGGCACGGACGGCGAGCTGTGCGCGGGATGCCGCTCGGAAAATCGCATCTGCGCGATGTACACGGTTTTGGCACGCCAGCGCGTGAAGGGCAGAATTCATGTTATTCTCATCGGTGAGGAGGTCGGTTACTGATATGAAAGAAAAGATACAGGCTTTTATGGCAAAACGACAGGCGAAAGGAAAGCGGTCCTACGAGATCGATATGTGCAACGGTCCGCTGCTGGGCAAAATTCTGCGCTTTGCGGTGCCGCTGATGCTTTCCGGCGTTTTGCAGCTGTTTTTTAACGCGGCGGATATTGTGGTGGTCGGCCGCTTTACCGGCCACACGGCGCTGGCGGCGGTGGGCTCTACCGGCGCGCTTATCAATTTGCTCATCAACGTGTTCGTCGGCCTTTCCATCGGCACAAACGTGCTTGTGGCGCGCTATTACGGCGCACAGGATGCAAAGCAGCTGAGCGAGACCGTACATACCTCTGTGCTGACAAGTCTTGTGAGCGGTGTTATATTGATTGCCGTGGGCGTTGCGTTTGCGGAGCCACTGCTGACCCTGATGGGCACCCCGGAGGACGTTTTGGGTCAGGCGGCGCTTTACATGCGCATATACTTTGTGGGCATGCCGGCGATGATGCTGTACAACTTCGGCGCGGCGATTTTGCGCTCTGTGGGCGACACAAAGCGCCCGCTGTACTTTTTGACCATTGCGGGCGTTGTAAACGTCATTTTGAATCTGTTCTTCGTCATTGTGTTCCATCTCGGCGTGGCGGGTGTTGCCATTGCGACGGTCATTTCGCAGGTGATTTCTGCGGGACTTGTGACCATCTGCCTGATGAAAACGAACGCTTCTTACCGTTTGGAGCTGCATAAGCTGCATATCTATAAAGATAAGTTTTTCGGCATGATGCGTGTCGGCCTGCCAGCGGGCATGCAGGGCGCGGTGTTCTCCATTTCGAACGTGCTCATTCAGTCCTCTATCAACTCGTTCGGCTCTACCGTTATGGCGGGCAGCACGGCTGCGGCCAACATTGAGGGCTTTGTGTACACTGCGATGAACGCGTTTTACCAGACGGCGCTGTCCTTTACCGGGCAGAACATGGGCGCGAAGAAATACGACCGCGTGGCGAAAATTCTGCGCATCTGCATTTTGTGTGTGACCGTGACGGGCGTTGTGCTCGGCTGCGGCGCGTATTTGCTGGGCACACCTTTACTTTCTATATATACGTCTGACCCGGAGGTTATCCAGTACGGTTTGGAGCGTATGCTCATTGTGTGCGTACCGTACTTCCTTTGCGGCATTATGGACACGCATGTGGGCGTTTTGCGCGGTATGGGGTATTCGATCATGCCGATGATTGTATCGCTTACAGGTGCGTGTGCGCTGCGTGTGATGTGGATCCTGACGGTCTTCCAGATGAACCGCACGCTGTTTATACTGTTCCTCTCGTACCCGGTGACGTGGGCCGTGACGGCGGCCGCGCATTTTGTGTGCTACCTTATCGTGCACCATAAGATGATGGAAAAGGCGAAAGCGGAGCAGGCCGAGGCGGCAAAAGCATAAAGTATACTTATATATTAAGAAGAAACGCGTTGTGGGATGACCGCAGCGCGTTTCTTCTATATATAACAGAGAAAAGCAGAACCGCAAAACAAAAACGCGTCATCCTATAACTATATATAAGAAGATATAGGGCTGCATTGTAAAGCTTTACGATAACTTCACGGCGATTTTAAGTGCTTTAAAAACTTTTTTCGGATAAAATCAGAAAGATTATGAGGAGATTCAGAAGTGAAAGGATACTGATGCGCCAGATATATAAGAAGATGTGCTTGAAGCTTTGGGGTACAGAGAGGGGCTTTTGCAACTTTAAGACCACCTTTTCAAAAAGTTTTTCTTGATTTTTTCAAAAAAATTTCGTAAAATAGTTTGCGTAAGCCATGTATATGGGCATGTAAATGCAAAAATGCCCATTCGAAGATACACTATATATTGTGTTTAAATCAAAGCACAACATATAGATGTAGTTTTTCGAAAAAAACTTAAAAAAACTTTCAAAAAAGTGTTGACAAAAGGGGTTGTACGTGGTATTATAGTCAAGCGCTCGAGAGAGACGGCAAAAAAACGAAAGCGAAAAGCTTGAAAGGAAAGCCGCTCGAAAGAGAG
>OIBP01000356.1_pt1 | contig 20798 bp, 19 predicted proteins | sample 1581061 | NCBI WGS metagenome assembly OIBP01 (sample SAMEA3882514, study PRJEB24775) | human gut metagenome | biome: human-associated habitat; feature: intestine environment; material: feces | place: Netherlands | collected 2009/2010 | reverse complement strand
CGGTGCCGCCAACGACATCGAACAGGCCACGAAGCTCGCGCGCAACATGATCACGCGCTTCGGTATGTCTGAGGAATTCGGCATGATGGCGCTTGGCACCGTCCAGAACGCGTATCTCAACCAGGACACCTCGCTCACCTGCGCGCCGGGCACCGCCGAGCGTGTGGACGAGGACGTGCGCAAGCTCATCGAGGAGGCGCATACGCGTGCCATGCAGATCTTGAAGGAGAATAAGTTCAAGCTGCACGAGCTCGCTCGCTACCTCTATAAGAAGGAGACCATCACGGGCGACGAGTTCATGACGCTCCTGAAGCGCGAGAATCCGCTCATGCCGCCGAAACCCACGGCGTAAACGTTCATCGCATCGCGACTTTGTAACGGCCCGCACCGGATTGTTCTGGTGCGGGCTGTTGCATGTCGAGGCATCATGCCATGCGCTTTCGTGAGGCATGCCCTCGCACCCTGTGCCGAGAAATTGTCGTAGGTATTGTCGAAAAACTGGACGAGAAACCTACAATTATTGCGACAATTTGTAAATCCGTACCATGCGGTAACAAGCCCATGCCCTCATACGTGTATAGGGTAGGGAGGTGATTGATGTGCGGGAATCAAATAACGAGCTCGGAAGCGAGGAGTTCATGGACGAGGCAATTGCAGCACATCAAGGAGCCGTGTACCGGCTGGCGCTGAGCCAAACGCGGAGCACGGCGGATGCGCAGGATGTTATGCAGGATGTGTTCATCAAGCTTATGCGCTCGCAGGTGCCGTTTCGCGATAGCGATCATCTGCGCGCCTGGCTACTTCGCGTAACCATCAACCAGTGCCGCGATCTTGCAAGGCAGGCGTGGCATCGACGTGTCGAGGTCGTGGAAGAGCCCGATATGGGCTCAACTGTTATGCAAGACGAAGTAATTGAATTGCTGATGGAGCACCCTGTATGGCGCGCAATGGATGCGCTCAAGGAGGCGGATCGCTCTGTGCTGCATCTTCGTTACGTCGAGGAGCTTTCAATCCCAGAGATCGCCGAGGCGCTTTCGTGCACGCAGGTTGCGGTGCGCGTGCGGTTACGGCGGGCGCGGACGCGGCTCAGGCAGATGATGGCTGCGCAGCGTGAGCAACAGAGCGCGGATGTTCCGTCCTTTTCTCAGCAGACAGGAGTAATACGATGAACCGACAAGGATTTGCCTCGTATGTTACGCAGATGAAGCAGGTGAACCCAACATCGATGGGGCAAGAGCGACTGCGGGCAGCATTGCAGCGCGAGCGCTCGGCGGCGCGTGTTAGCGCGAGCGAGCATGTGGTGATGCATCGCCACGGGGTGCTTCCCTCAGCAGGTGTTGTGGCGCGGCGCGCCGTGCTCGCAGCTGCGGCAGTTGCGGCGGTCGCGCTCGTGACCGGCGTGGTGGGCGCCAATCTCGTAGGGGAAGGGCAACAGGGTGGCACTGCTGTGGCTAACGGCCCGCTGCTGGCAGCCTATGCTCAAGGTGTCGAACAGCCCGACGGTTCGGTGCTTTTGCCGGCGGAGTTTGGTTCGGTGGTGAGCTGGAGCCAGGGCGACGATGGTGCCTATACGGTGAACATGAACATGGACCTCTCCTTGGCCGATGGCAGCTATCGTGATGTCACCTATTCGATTATCGAAGGTGATGTGACATTTACGTTCATGCAGAGCCGTTCGGGCATAAAGACGGGAGACATGCTCGCTGACTACCAGGGTGTTACCACCTTCACGCTTAGCGATTCCTCTATCGTGGGTACGTACAGCCTTGATGTAGTGATTCCGGAAGACGAAGTCGATGCAGCTACGGACGTGGTCAACGCACTCGCGGCGCAAAAAATCGCGGGTACGCGCATCAAGATCGCAGCAACCGACGCGGAGGGCAACACCAGCTCGCACACGTATGAGATCCAACCGGTTGAGAACATCGCGGAACGCTACCAAGAGCTCCAGGCACAGGCGGAGTCGGGTGGGGATCAGCAGCTCAGGGAGCCGCTCTTTACCATGCGCGAAGTTGCATAGCACTACACGATGGTCTAAGCGGACTCATGCGAGTGCTCGGTTCATCGCATGTTTGATGCATTCCGTATAGTCCGGCGGCTGTCGTGCGCACTTGCTCGCGGCAGCCGCTTTGCAGTGGAGTTCGCACTTTTGGGTATCATGAGGGCATACGTTTCGAGTAGAAAGGCCCGTATGCCAGCTCAGACCAGCTCCGAGCCCAGGTTCGCTATCCTCATCGACGCGGACAACATCTCGGAGAAGTACATCAAAATCATCCTCGACGAGGTTTCGAACGCAGGCGTTGCCACGTACAAGCGCATCTACGGCGATTGGACGAGTCAACGCCTCGTTTCGTGGAAGAACTGCCTGCTCGAGAATTCGATCATTCCCATCCAACAGTACAGCTACACCTACGGCAAGAGCGCGACCGATTCCGCGATGATCATCGATGCGATGGACATTCTCTATTCCGGAAATGTGGAGGGCTTCTGCCTGGTCTCCTCGGATTCCGACTTTACGAAGCTGGCACAGCGGCTGCGCGAATCTGGAATGTTCGTGCTCGGTATGGGTGAGCAGAAGACTCCATCGTCGTTCCGTGTGGCGTGTGATGCCTTTAAAATTCTTGAGGTGATCTCCCAGAATGAGGATGATATCTCTCCTGCGATTACCGCTGTTTCGGAAAGTTCGGCACGCTACGGCGTTTCGCAGGATGAGGCTCCGTCTATTACGAGCAAGGCGGAGATTGAGCGGACCGTATCACGTGTGCTGACGGAAAATAATGACCACGGAAAGAATACGACGCTCAGTGAGATCGGCAGTATTTTACAGAAGAAATTTTCGGAGTTTGATGTTCGAAATTACGGCTATTCGAAGCTTTCTACGTTTTTGGAAAGTATGAATGATATCGAGGTGCTGAAGACGGGTCACAATTACCTCGTGAAAGAGCGCCAGAACACCGTATCGCGCCAGCAGATTGAGAAATGCATCACCGACCTGATCTGCTCCAACGGCGGCCATATCGACAACCTGAGCATCATCCACGACGCTCTACGGAGCCGCTTCCCGGGCTTTGATGTGAAGCAGTATGGGTACAGCAGGATTTCGAGCTTCATCAACAGCTTTAAAAAATTCAAAATCACGAATAATACGGTTCAGATAAAATAAAAAAGACCCCGGAAACGCCAGTTTTCACTGATGTTTCCGGGGTCTTTCTATAATAATTCGCAGCTCAGATTTACTGTTTTCCTGTACTTCCAATTCCGCCGCGGTCCTCGCCGTTTAAGTGGTCAACTTCTTCAAAGCCGATGGTCGGCTGGTGTTTCTCGATGCGGAACTGGCAGATACGGTCATTGACATGAATCACGGTGTCGCGCAGGGCATACGCCGGCATGTAGAACCAGTCGTTCGGTCCGCAGTAGCTCTCGTCGATGATACCGCAGTGGTTTGTCTGGATAATGCCGAAATTCTTGAAGGTGCTGCTTCTCGGCACGATATGCGCCTCATAGCCTTCCGGCAGCTGCATGGCAACGCCGAGGTGGATCAGCTTGAATTCTCCGGCCTTTAACTCCACTTCCTCTGCTGCGCGCAGATCGATCCAGTCGGACTTTCCGTCGATATAGCGCAGGCGCTCAATTTCATCGTTTAAATACTGAATTTTAATGGTTTCCATAAAGCGTCTCCTTTTCTTTTTGCGTGACTACTTTTCGCCGAACAGTACGACTTCGCCGCGTGCTCTCGTCTTTTTCACATCAATGACTCTCTGATTCGGGCTGCCCTTCCATTCCAGGGTAACGTCCCTCTGGGCAAGAATAAAGCGGCCGTCCACAACCACGTCCGTGTAATCCATCAGTTCCAGATCACAGACGGATTCCCACTCATATCCGGTGTAAACCCAGATATCTTTTTTCGGATATCTTTCCTTGATCTCTTTTGCCAGAGCCGTCACATCCGCCCGGTTTGCCTCATACAGCGGATCTCCGCCGGAGAAGGTGATGCCGGAAATGTAGTCCTTGTCCAGCTGTTCAAAAATTTCTGCCTTTGCCGCGTCATCAAACGGGATGCCGCCATTTGGATCCCAGGTAATCGGATTCTGACATCCCTTGCAGTGATGACCGCATCCGGCGACCCAGAGCACGACGCGCAGGCCGTCTCCGTTCAGCATATCGTCTTTCGTTATATTATGGTATCTCATAGCTTTCACTCCTATTGGACATAAGAAAACACAGAAAAACGAACCGTTTTGCAGATCCCTTTTTCTGTGTTCCCCGCTCTTTATCGTCTGGCAGATCTATTTATTTCGCGTCTGCCGGAACATCCTTGATACTGAAGCTTACACGGCCCATTTTATCTTTGCCCATGCAGACTACTTTTACAACATCGCCAAGGCTGACAACGTCTTCTACTTTCTCAACACGCTGTTTTGCGAGCTTGGAGATGTGTACCAGACCTTCTTTTCCAGGTGCGAACTCAAGGAAAGCACCGAAGTCTTTGATGCTGACAACTTTTCCGGTCAGGATCTGTCCCTCGGTAAAGTCGCTTGCGATGATCTCGATATATTTCTTTGCCTGATCCATCATAGCCTGCTCGGTTCCGCAGATGGAAACTGCACCGTCGTCTGTGATGTCGATCTTTACGCCGGTCTCATCGATGATGGCGTTGATGGTCTTTCCTCTCTGGCCGACAACTTCACCGATCTTCTGCGGGTCGATCATCATCTGGATGATCTTCGGAGCGAACTCGCCGACCGTCTTACGCGGCTCTGCGATCGCTTTCTCCATAACCTCGGTCAGGATGTACTCTCTTGCCTGTTTCGTTCTGGCAATCGCCTCTTCTACGATCTGACGGGTCAGTCCATGGATCTTGATATCCATCTGGATTGCAGTGATTCCGTCGTGGGTACCAGCTACCTTAAAGTCCATGTCGCCGAAGAAGTCTTCGAGACCCTGGATATCGGTCAGTACGAGGTAATCATCATCGGTCTCGCCTGTTACCAGACCGCAGGAGATACCTGCAACCGGTTTTTTGATCGGTACACCGGCAGCCATCAGAGACATGGTGGATGCACAGATACTTGCCTGGGAAGTAGAACCGTTAGACTCGAAGGTCTCGGATACGGTACGGATTGCGTACGGGAACTCTTCCTCGGTCGGAAGTACCGGAACCAGGGCACGTTCTGCCAGAGCACCATGGCCGATCTCACGGCGTCCCGGTCCGCGGGACGGTTTTGTCTCACCTACAGAGTAGGACGGGAAGTTGTACTGATGCATGTAACGTTTGGAGGTCTCGAACTCATCCAGTCCGTCCAGTTTCTGTGCTTCGGAAAGCGGAGCCAGTGTTGTTACGTTGCAGATCTGAGTCTGTCCACGGGTGAACATAGCGGAACCATGAACACGCGGGATAATGTCAACCTCTGCTGCCAGAGGACGGATTTCTGTGATCGCACGGCCGTCCGGACGTTTGTGGTCTTTTAAGATCATCTTACGAACGGTCTTTTTCTGATACTGGTAAACAGCCTCGCCTAATACTGCCAGCCACTCTTCGTTGTCGGCAAATGCCTCCTCGAGTTTCTCGGTGATGACGCGGATGTTTTCTTCTCTTGTCTGTTTGTCATCGCTGAAAACAGCCTCTTCCATCTCTGCCGGAGGAACGATCTCTTTGATCGCTGCAAACAGCTCTTCCGGAATAGCGCAGCTCTCATAAGCATGTTTCGGTTTTCCAACCTCTGCTACGATGCTGTCGATGAATTTGATGATTTCCTGGTTTACTTCGTGTGCTTTGTAGATGGCGTCGATCATTTTTGCTTCCGGAATCTCTTTTGCTCCGGCTTCGATCATGATGACTTTCTCTCTGGTGGAAGCTACGGTCAGTTTCAGGTCGGATACGGCTTTCTGTGCGAGAGTCGGGTTTACGATGAACTCGCCGTCGATCATACCGATCTGAGTCATGGCACACGGACCGTCAAACGGGATGTCGGAAATGCAGGTTGCGATTGCGGAACCCAGCATTGCGACTACTTCCGGATCACACTCCGGATCTACGGACATTACCATGTTGTTTAATGTAACATCGTTGCGGTAATCTTTTGGGAACAGCGGACGCATCGGACGGTCAATGACACGGCTGGTCAGAATTGCGTGCTCGCTTGCTTTTCCTTCTCTTTTGTTGAATCCGCCCGGGATTTTTCCAACGGCGTACATCTTCTCTTCGTACTCAACGCTTAATGGGAAGAAGTCGATGCCGTCACGCGGTTTCTCAGATGCGGTTGCTGTAGAAAGAACTACAGTATCGCCATAATGCATAAATGCTGCGCCGTTTGCCTGTTTTGCTACACGGCCTACGTCTACGGTCAGGGTTCTGCCTGCCAGTTCCATAGAAAAACTCTTGTACATAAATAATCTCCTTTTTTTCTTCTGAGCAGAATTTCCGAAACAACTGAAAAGCACACCGGAATACGGACAGGATGCAGCTTTTCAATGTGTTTTTCAGTGGTCTCGGATAAAATTCCTGCACCTCCAGAACCTGCCACTGGCAGCTTCTTACGGATGCAATGCAGCTCAGAATGGCTCCATGTCGTTTGCGTCTTTGATCTTACAAGCAAAGAAACGGGCGGAAAATGTATCCCGCCCGTTGTTCCAAGCTGATTATTTTCTGATTCCTAACTTCTCGATTAAAGCACGGTATCTTTCAATATCAGTTTTCTTTAAGTAGTCAAGCAGACCACGTCTCTGACCAACCATTTTCAGAAGACCTCTTCTGGAGTGATGATCTTTGTGGTGAACTTTCAGATGCTCAGTGAGCTCCTCGATTCTTGCGGTAAGAACAGCTACCTGTACTTCCGGTGATCCTGTATCTCCCTCAGTTCTTGCATACTCTTTGATGATTGCCTGTTTTTTTTCTTTCGAAATCATTTTAAATTCCTCCTGTTATTTTGATTGCACCGCTGACTAAGAAGTGGTCGGAGTGTCCTGCCTCTGAATCAGGGTCCGGGGATCTTTTTTGTCCCGCATACTCGATTAGTATAGCATACGCTTTTCGAATTGTAAATACTAAAATCAGATGTTTTCGCGATGAATTTTCACGTAATTACAGTTCTCCGAACTGTAACTTTCGCAGCTCTCATTTTAAGTTTTGCTTCGCAAAAGGAGAGCTGCTCACACCTGAATCACTTTCTTACGCAGCGAAACAGCGAGTGTTTCACTGCTGAGCGAACTTTTTTTCTACATATTTTTTTCCTGCCGCAACATCATGATCGAGCTGGTTTTTCAGCGCGTCGATCGAAGCAAATTTCTGCTCCGGGCGCAGGAATTTTAACAGAGAAACCTCCGCCTGTTTTCCATAGAGATCCTCGCTGCAGTCAAAAAGATTCGTCTCCACGCCGGTAAATTTTTCCTGTACCGTCGGCTTAACACCGATGTTTGTGATACCGTAATAAATTTTTCCTTCGATTTTCACCTCGGAAACGTAGACGCCGAACGGCGGAAGCAGCTTTTCTGCCGGCGGGATCTGATTGATGGTCGGCACGCCGATCGTTCTGCCGAGTGCATGACCGTGGACAATCTCGCCGTGAACCGCGTAATCGTAGCCGAGCAGACCGCTCACGGCTTCCATATTGCCCTGTTCCAGCTCTTCCCGTGCCCAGGTGCTGCTGATCTCGCGGCCGTTTTCCTCTGCTTTTTCGATGATCTCGGTTTCAAAACCAAGGGACGGGCCCATTTCTTTCAGCATTTCGGCTGTGCCGCTTCTCTTGTAGCCAAAACCGAAATCCTTTCCCACAACAACTTTTTTCGCGTGCAGCTTATCCACCAGAATCTCTTTGATAAAGGCTTCCGGCGTCATGTGCATCACTTCATCCACAAACGGGCATTCCACAAGGCAGTCCATGCCAAGCTGTTCGAGGCGGGCTCTTCTCTCCTCATTCGTCAGCAGCTGATGCGGCTTGACATGCTGCACTTTCGACTGCGGCGGCACGTCAAACGTAAACACAACCGTTTCCAGTCCTTCCGTTCTGCCGATTGCAAGGACACGGCGGATCAGAAGCATATGCCCCCGGTGGAGGCCGTCAAATTTTCCCAGGGTTACAACGCTGTCCCCTCTGCTGTCAAAATCCAGTGTTTTTGTTAGATATCTCATGTTCTCTCCAGAAATAACTTGACCGGTCTGGTTAAGTTTTGTGATGGTCTGTATTGATAAATACCGACAAACGTTCCGTCATCGAGATAAAGGCGGAACTCCTCGTCTTCTGCGAAGTCCCCGCCGGAAGCAGTTTCCCCGATTTCGCGGATCTGCGCCGGTTTCAGCGGATTTCCGTTTTCCGCAAGCTTTTTCGCATGATCGTCCGCTGTTGCAAAGCTGCGCAGCGCGGCAAACATTTCATCGACCGGCACGAGGATCTCCGAAAGGCGGCCCTCACCGACAATCGCTGCGATCTCGTCAAGCGTGTGCGCTCCGTTTCGGTCAAACTGGCCGACTCTCGTGCGGATCAGCTGCTCCATACATCCGTGGCAGCCCAGTTTTTCGCCGATATCGTGGCACAGGGTGCGGATATACGTTCCCTTCGAACACGTTACCTCCATGCGCACCAGCGGAAGCTTCACTTCCAGAATGCTGATCTCGTAAAAGTGCACCGTGCGGGCCTTCCGCTCGATCTCGATGCCTTCCCGCGCCAGCTCGTAGAGTTTCTTTCCATTAACCTTCAGCGCGGAATACATCGGCGGCACCTGCTGCTGCTCCCCGACAAACGAGGCGATGCAGTCCCGCACCTCTTCTTCCGTCACGGTCACCGGCGCTTCTGCTGTCACGGTTCCGCTCATGTCCTGCGTATCCGTTGCGATTCCAAGGTGAAGCAGCGCTTCATACGTCTTCGTTTCATCGGTCAGCATATCGCAGAGACGCGTTCCCTTTCCAAGGCAGACTGGAAGCACGCCCGTCGCATCCGGGTCTAGGGTTCCGGTGTGGCCGATTTTTTTCTGGTGCAGGATGCCGCGCAGCTTCGCAACCACGTCATGCGACGTAAATCCCGCCTCTTTCCATACGTTCAGAACTCCGTTTATCATGTTGTTTTGTCTCCCTCTTTTTCACAAGAAAACCGGGCGTGGATGTATTTTCTGCGCCCGGCTGTTTCCTGTTTATGCTTCTTCCTCTGTCGTCTCTTCTTCCTCTTCTGCAAGAAGCTGTTTTTCGATATACAGAGTCAGATTGTTGATTACATCATACGGAGAACCTGACATCGTGCAGCCAGCCGCACAGATATGGCCGCCGCCGCCGAATACGGCTGCGATTTTGCTCACATCAACCAGCTCGTCGGAGCGGAGGCTTACTTTGAAGACCTGCGGCTCCAGCTCATACAGGAAGATCGCTACGTGAACGCCTTCTGTATTTTTTAGCTGGCTGACAATGCCGTCCATATCTCCCGGTGTCAGGCCATAGAAGTCCATGACCTTCTTCCGCACGATACCGACAATACACTGCTTGTCGAGAAGCATGATGCTCTCTGTCAGCGTGCGTCCCATAATCTGGTTCTGTACGTATGTTTTCTTGAAGAATGCATCCTCGATGATTCTGGTAAACGGAACTCCCTTTTCCATCAGAGCGGCCGCAACCCGCATCGTGTGCGGAGAGGTGCTACTGTACTGGAATACGCCGGAATCGGTCACAATACCGGTGTACAGCGCCTCGGCGCACGGCTCGGAGATCTTTTCTTCCTCCAGAAGTCCGAACAGCACCTCGCAGGCAGAGCTTGCATCCGGCTCTACGTGATTGATTTCGCAATATTCTGTATTCGTCACATGGTGATCGATACAGATCGTCTTTCCCGCTTTTGCAAGAAGCGGTGCGGCAACGCCGATGCGTTCCTCGCTGGATACATCCAGAAGGACCACAAGGTCGTACGCTTTCTCTTCACAGCTTGTCTTTACCTCAGAAAAGCCCGGAAGATAGGAAAATTCCGGCCGTGGATCCTCAAGATAGACATCTGCCTGAATCTCCGGCCGATTGTCGCGAAGATACTGGTATAATCCCAGGCAGGAACCGATGCAGTCACCGTCCGGACGAACGTGTCCGGCGATGGCCATGCAGGAGACTCCGTTTAGAATTTCATCAATTTTCTTCATTTTCCTCATCCTTTTTGTCTTCTTTGTGTGTTACTTCATCAATCAGTTTCGACATCGTAACGCCATATTCAATCGACTCATCCAGGACAAAGGTCAGCTCCGGTGTATTGCGGAGGTTAATGGTCTTGGCCAGCATACGGCGGATGAAGCCCTCCGCGCTCTTTAAGCCGCGGATGGTTTCTTTCTTCGCCTCATCATCGCCAAACACACTGATATATACTTTACACGTCTTCAGATCCGGCGCTACCTCTGCCGCTGTGACAGAGGTCATCATTCCGATGCGCGGATCCTTGATCTCGTTCCGGATGATGTTGGAAAGCTCTTTCTGTACTTCCCCGTTGATCCTGGTGTTTTTAATACTGTTTTTTCTCAACTTAATTCCTCATTTCTATCTCGGCACTTCTACCATGATATAGGCCTCGACCTGATCGAACTCCTGAAGATCGTTGAATCCTTCAAATACAAGACCGCACTCATAGCCGGAGCGCACTTCTTTGACATCGTCTTTGAAACGTTTGAGGGATGCCAGATTTCCTTCGAAGATCTGGTTTCCTTCGCGGCTGATTCGAACTTTGCAGCCTCTCTGGAACGTTCCGTCCAGTACATAGCTTCCGGCGATCGTTCCGACACCGGATGCCTTGAAGAGCTGACGTACCTCGGCATGACCGATGACTTTCTCTTCGTAAACCGGCTCAAGCATACCCTTCATGGCTGCCTCAACATCCTCAATTGCCTGGTAGATGACACGGTACAGACGGATGTCTACGCCGTTCTGCTCTGCCATGGATTTTGCGTTCGCATCCGGGCGTACGTTAAATCCGATAATGATGGCGGAAGATGCGGTTGCCAGCATAACGTCGGACTCGTTGATCGCACCGACACCGCCGTGGATGACGCGTACGGCAACTTCCTCGTTGGAGAGTTTGACAAGACTCTGTTTTACTGCCTCGACAGATCCCTGTACATCGGCTTTGACAACGAGTGCCAGTTCTTTTAAGTTACCCTCCTGAATCTGGTTGAACAGATCATCCAGGGACATCTTCGCTTTTGTCTCCTCAAGCAGGTTCTTCTTGTTCTCTGCCACGAAGGTTGCTGCGAAGTTCTTTGCTTCTTTATCGTTATCGGTCTGAACGAGGATCTCTCCTGCGTTCGGAACATCGGAAAGTCCGAGAATCTCAACCGGAGTAGACGGGCCTGCCTCTTTGACGCGGCGTCCCTTATCATCCATCATCGCACGGACTTTACCGGAGCATGCGCCTGCTGCGATGTAATCGCCGACATGCAGGGTACCTTTCTGTACCAGAATGGTAGCAACCGGTCCTTTTCCTTTATCCAGCTCAGCCTCGATGACAAGACCTCTTGCTTTCCGGTTCGGGTTTGCTTTCAGCTCGAGCACTTCGGAAGTCAGAAGGATCATCTCAAGCAGATCGTCGATACCTTCATTGTTCTTTGCAGATACCGGAACGAATACGGTGCTTCCGCCCCAGTCCTCCGGAATCAGTTCGTACTCGGAGAGCTCCTGTTTTACACGCTCTATGTTTGCGCCTGGTTTATCGATCTTATTGATCGCAACGATGATCTCAACGCCGGCTGCTTTTGCATGGTTGATTGCCTCAACGGTCTGCGGCATCACACCGTCGTCTGCTGCGACAACGAGAATGGCGATATCCGTTGCATTGGCTCCACGCATACGCATAGCGGTGAATGCCTCATGTCCCGGGGTATCGAGGAACGTAATCTTCTGTTTGTTGATCGAAACGGTGTATGCACCGATGTGCTGGGTAATACCGCCAGCCTCGCGGTCGGTGACATGGGTGTTCCGGATGCAGTCCAGAAGAGATGTTTTACCGTGGTCAACGTGTCCCATAACGCAGACTACCGGCGGACGCGGAACCATGTCTTTTTCATCCTCTTCGTCCTCTTTTAAGAGCTCTTCGATCACATCGACTTTCTCTTCCGGCTCAGCGATGATGTTATAATCAAGCGCGATTTCCTGTGCTTTTTCGAAATCGATCTCATGGTTTACGGTAACCATCGTTCCTTCCATGAACAGTTTCTTTACGATGACTGCCGGCTGCATTTTCATCTTCTCAGCCAGCTCGCGGATGGTCATTTTCTCCGGCAGGGTAATCTCCTTTACCTCATCCTTCGGAGCTTCCTGTTTCGGTTTGTTGACCGGTTTCTGGAGCGCTTTCGGGAGTCTGGACTGCTGATGATGTCCCTGGTTCGGACGGTTTCCGCCTCTTCCTCTGTCTTCACTGAATTTATTTTCTCTTAAAGAATCTTTGTTTTTGTCTTTTTCTTTTCTTCCTGTATCACGGCCTGGCTTCTTGATGCCAAGGCTCATTGTATCGCCTGCAGAGCTCTTATGCTCGGTTCTGCGGCGGTCTCCTCCCGGACGGCGGTTCTGATTCTGGGAATCATCATCCTTTCCTGCGAACGGTCTTCCGCCATTATTTCCCGGTCTGCCTCCGTTTGGACGTGCGGAACGCTCACCGAATGGTCTTCCGCTTCTCTCACCGTTTCCGCTTCTTCCGCCGTTATTGCGGTCTCCTCCCGGACGGTCTCCGCTGCGGTTCGGGCGGTCTCCATTGTTTCCGCCGAAGCGGCGTTCTCCCTGCGGACGGTCTCCGCTGCGGTTCGGGCGGTCTCCGTTATTGTTGAAGCGACGCTCTCCCTGCGGACGGTCTCCATTGCGGTTCGGACGGTCTCCGTTATTGTTGAAACGGCGCTCTCCCTGCGGACGGTCTCCATTGCGGTTCGGACGATCTCCATTTCCGCCGTTTCCGTTTCCACGGTTCGGACGGTCCTCGCTTCTTCCGTTTCCATTGCGGTTTCCTTCCGGACGGCCGTTTCCGCGGGACGGACGGTCTTTTTTCTGTCCCTGGTTCTTTGTGAACTCTTTTGCTTCTTTACTTGTTGCGTTCTGCGGACGCACAACGGAAATAATTTTCTTTTTCTTCGGTTTTGCCTGCTCTTCCGGTTTCTTCATTTCCATATTTTCTGTATCTTTCTTTTCCAATGATCTTTTCTCCTCTTTCTGCGGTTTTCGTGTTTCCTGCATCCATCCACCGACCTTTCCGGCCTTACGCCTTACGCTTCTGCCAACAATGCTGCTATTTTTTCTGCAAAATGCGCTTCACATACGGCAAGGGAAGAACGGTATTCTCTTCCGATGGCTCTTCCAAGCTGCTCTTTGTCCCCAAAAAGAATGCATGGCACTTTATAGTATGCACACATATTGCGAAATTTCTTCTGTGTATTGGCCGACGCCGTTTCCGCCAGAATGACAAGGTATGCGCTGCCGCTCTTTACGGCCTGCTCGGTCGCAAATTCGCCGCTCGATACCTTACCCGCCTTCATGGCAAGGCCCAGCATGGATAATCCTTTACTTTGACTGTTCAATCTTCGCAAATGCCTCCTTTAACTGCTCATAAACCTCTGATGGAATTTCTGCCTTCAGAGAACGGGAAAGTCCTTTGTTTTTCATTGCTTTCCCCAGACATTCCAGAGAGCAGACATAAGCACCGCGTCCGTTCATTCTTCCGGTTGTGTCCGGAACAATCGTTCCTTCGGTGGTTTTCACCACGCGGATCATTTCTTTTTTGTTTTTCATTTCATTGCAGCCAATGCATTTACGCAGCGGCACTTTACGAACTGTACTCAAATGCTCATCCCGCCTTTGTTTTTATTTTAATTACTCTTCGTCTCCGGCTTTCTCTGCTGTTTCTACATCATTCTCGTCGAAGTTTTCTTCTGCAGAGATGGTTTCCTCCTCTGCTGCGGACTCATCGTAATTGCCCTCTTCCTCGTATTCCTCTTCTTCTACGTAGTCGAAGTCTCCTGCCTCGCGTGCCTGGGTCTCGCTCTTGATGTCGATCTTGAAACCGGTCAGACGTGCGGCAAGTCTTGCATTCTGTCCCTCTTTACCAATGGCAAGGGAAAGCTGATAGTCCGGAACGATCACTTTTGCGGTTTTCTCATCCGGATCTGCCATAACGGAAATAACTTTTGCCGGGCTCAGTGCGTTCTCGATCAGGAGTGCCGGGTTCTCATCCCATGTAATGATGTCGATCTTCTCTCCGTTCAGCTCATTGACAACCGCGTTGACACGGCTTCCGTTCATACCGACGCATGCGCCGACTGCATCGACATTCGGATCGTTGGACCATACTGCCATTTTTGTACGGCTTCCCGCCTCACGGGCAATGCTCTTGATCTCTACGATGCCTTCTGCAACCTCGGAAACCTCAGACTCAAAGAGACGTTTTACGAGTTCCGGATGGGTACGGGATACCATAACCTTCGGTCCCTTGGTTGTATTCTTTACTTCCAGAACGTATACTTTCACACGCTGGGTCGGCTCAAATTTCTCGCCTTTGACCTGCTCGTTCTCGGTCAGCAGAGCGTCTACTTTACCGAGGTTGATGCTGACGTTGCGTCCTACATAGCGCTGTACCACACCGGTAACCACATCGTGCTCTTTCTCGAAGTACTGATCAAACAGAACTTTACGCTCTTCCTCACGGATCTTCTGAAGAATGACGTTTTTGGCATTCTGGGTTGCAATACGGCCGAACTCTTTGGATTTGATTTCTACCGGAACGATATCGCCGAGTTCATAGCGGGAGTCTGCACGTTTTGCATCGGAAAGGGCGATCTCCATGATCGGATCCTGTACCAGATCAACAACGGTTTTCTCTGCTACGACTTTGAAATCACCAGTCTGGGCGTTGATGCTTACCTTTACATTATCTGCTTTGCCAAAATGGTTTTTACAGGCCTGGATCAGCGACTGCTCAATTGCCTCAAGCAGGGTATCTTTGCTGATATTCTTCTCTTTCTCAAGAACTTCAAGGGCCTCCATTAATTCTGTATTCATTTTTCTCTTTTCCTCCTGTATCTGCGTCTGTTTAGAAATCAAATGCTAAACGGATCAATGCAATATCGCTTTTCTGGAAGACGCGCTCTGTTCCGTCCTCCTCCAAAATGGTCACACTGTTATCATCATATGCGGTGAGTATTCCGTAAAATTCCCGGTTTCTCTCGATCGCACGGTATGTCCGGATTTCCAGCTCTTTTCCCATGCTTCTCTTATAGTCTTTCTCTTTTTTCAGCGGACGTCCAAGGCCCGGGGAGCTGACCTCCATGATATAGGCGTCATCGATAAAGTCCTCTGCGTCCAGCCGGTCAGAAAATGCACGGCTGACGATTTCGCAGTCATCTACGGTAATTCCGCCTTCTTTGTCGATGTAAGCACGCAGGTACCAGGTACCGCCCTCTTTGACATACTCCACATCCACCAGTTCAAAACCATTGGCTTCTACAATCGGAGTGATCAGTTCTTCTGCCTTCTGTTCGTATTCTTCTCTTCTGCTCAAATCCTCACCACCTTTTTTGATTTAGGGAAACTTTCGAAAAATTCTTTCATTTCCCTGTACACAAGAAAGAGTGGACGAAATCGTCCACTCCTTAACAGTCACTTATTAACAACTTTACTATAGCACCTTTTCCGTGCAATTGCAAGGGTTAATTTTCAAAATATCCTTTATTTATCGCCTTTTCCGGCTTTTTTGTTCGCCGGTTCCGGGCAGATGTGGACATCGAGCTGGTTATACGGGATGGAAATTCCCGCCGCGTCAAACTCTTCTTTGATGCGCTCATTCATTTTCCATTTGACCGGCCAGTAATTTTCCGTTGCGACCCAGGCGCGCAGACCGACCGTGATCGCGCTCTCGCCCAGCTCATCTACGAAAAACTGCTGTTCCTCCGACTGAAAATGCGGCTCCTCCTCAACGAGGCGGCGCAGGATGTCCTTCGCTTTTCTAATATCGGACTCATAAGAAATGCCGACTTTGATTTCCAGCTTTCTGCGGTCCATTGCCGTCACGTTGATGATGGTGTGATTCGTAAGATTGGCGTTCGGGATCATGATGGTACGGTTGTCGATGCTGTTGATTGTCGTGTAATACATCTCAATCTTTTTGACCGTTCCCTCCTGGCCTTCGCCCGGGAAAATGATGTAGTCACCGACCTTAAATGGTTTCAGCAGCAGAATCATCACGCCGCCTGCAAAGTTTGAGAGGCCGCCCTGCAGTGCCAGGGATACGGCAACGCCGGCGGAGGCGATGGCTGCCGCGATCGACGCTTCGGACACAATGCCGAGCTGAACGATAATGGTCAGCACCAGCAGCGTGTTCAGACTGTATTTCACCATGGAAACGGTGAAACTGACCACCGCCTCCTCCGTGTGAAAACGCCGCATGTTTTTCCGGATCAGACCACAGAGCCACAGGATCAGTTTGCGTGCAACCAGAAACAGAATTACTGCAAACACAATCTTCAGCACCAGATCGGCAGCCGAAGAGGCCTTGTCGATCCAGTATTCATAGACGCGTTCCGCCGCTGTCAGATTCACCATGTGTTATCTCTCCTCTGTCTCGAATTTTCTCTGCAGCTCCTCGCCGAGTTCACTCATGCCTGTGCTTTTTTTCGTTTTTGTCTCTGGTTTTGCCTCTGATTTTGCTTCCGACTTGGTTTCCGGCTTTGCAGCCGGTTTCTTTTCCGGATCGGCGGCGCGGTATTTTTCCACGGCTTTTGCTGCCTCTGCCGCTGCGAATTTTCCGGCTTTTACCAGCTTATCCACCGTCTGCTCCACCGTTTTCACCGGTTTGCTGTCGATCGCCTGCTTTACGGCTTTCTCCACCTTCTCTGTCGCAGTCGTAGTTCCCTGCTTTTTCTCTGCGGTTTTCACCGTTTTTTCCGATACCTTTTTCTCTGCTTTTTGAGCAGTCTTTGTTGTTTTCTTTGCTTTTACTGCTTTTACTGCTTTTACTGCTTCTTCCGTTTTTCCAGCCGGTTTTCCCTTCTTTCCGGTTTTCTTCTCTGCTGCCGCTTTCGCTGCAGTTTTTGCCTTTGCGCTCTTATTGCTTGCAGCGCCCGTCTCCGGCTTCGTATAAGAAAATACCTGAACAGAAAGCGGTGCGAGTTTTACGGTAATCGAGTTTTTCCGCTCGTCGCACTCTGTTTTTTTCGACATTTTCACGCGTGGATTTCCGACGCCTGTTCCGCCATAGCTTTCCGCATCGCTGTTGAACATCTCTTTGTACTTTCCTGGATACGGCACACCAATGCGGAAATCATCGTACTCGACATTCGAGAAGTTGCATATGACAAGCAGCGTATCTTCTTTCTTCCTTGTTCTGCGAAGGAAGATCAGAAGATTCTTTTCCCACTCCATGCCATTGATCCATTCAAAGCCCTCCGGCTTTTCGTCAAGCTGATACAGTGCCGGATTTGCCTTGTAAAACGCATGCAGTGCTGCCATATAGTTCTTTAACTGCAGATGCTCCTTATCCTCCAAAAGTTCCCAGGACAGGGGCTGTTTCTCATTCCACTCTTTTTCCTGTCCGAATTCCTGACCCATAAAGAGAAGCTTCTTTCCGGGATGCACCATCTGATAAGCGTACGCCAGACGAAGATTTGCCATTTTCTGCTCCGGTGTACCCGGCATTTTGGTATACATAGACCCTTTCAGGTGAACCACTTCATCGTGTGACAGACTCAGCATGAATTTCTCCGAGTATGCATATACCATAGAAAAAGTCAGCTGGTCGTGATGTGCCCCGCGGTATACCGGATCGTTTTTCATATATTCCGTAAAATCATTCATCCAGCCCATGTTCCACTTGTAGTCGAAGCCAAGGCCTTCGTCATCGAGGTCTCCCGTCACCTTCGGCCATGCGGTTGATTCCTCTGCGATAAGAAGCGCATCCGGGAACTCTTTTTTGAAGATGGAGTTCAGATGTTTTAAAAATTCGATTGCCTCAAGGTTCTCATTTCCGCCGTAGATATTTGCGACCCACTCCCCGTCCTGCTTGCCATAATCAAGATACAGCATCGATGCAACCGCATCCATACGGATTCCGTCGGCATGGTACTCTTTTGCCCAGAAAAGCGCATTGGCGATCAGGAAGTTCTTTACTTCCGGTCTGCCGTAATTGTAAATCAGCGTACCCCAGTGTGGATGGGATCCCTGTCTCGGGTCAAAATGCTCGTACAGACACGTTCCGTCAAACGCAGAAAGTCCGAAAGTATCACGTGGGAAGTGTGCCGGTACCCAGTCGAGAATGACACCAATGTCATTCTGATGCATCGTATCCATAAAATAGCGGAAGTCATCCGGCGTTCCGTAACGTGCTGTCGGTGCATAATAGCCCGTTACCTGATACCCCCAGGACTCGTCAAGAGGATGCTCCATCACTGGCATCAGTTCTACATGGGTGTAGCCGAGCTCTTTGACGTAAGAGGCCAGCATCGGAGCAATCTCGCGGTAGTTATAAAATTCACGTCCATCGTCCGGTTTTTTCCAGGAGCCAAGATGCACTTCATAAACAGAGATCGGCGCTTTGTCGCCCTGTGTGACACCACGCTTCTTCATCCAGTTCTCATCCTGCCAGGCATATTTTCCAAGATCAACCACAACACTCGCATTGTTCGGACGCAGCTGTGCTGCATTCGCGTATGGATCCGATTTCAGATACGTCAGACCGCCCCTGGCCTTGATTTCGTACTTATAGATGTCGCCCGCGCGGACACCCGGAATAAAGAGTTCGTAGATCCCGGACTCCAGAAGATTCATCTGATATGCTCTTCCGTCCCAGTTATTGAAGTTTCCGACAACGCTGACACGGATCGCATTCGGTGCCCACACAGCGAAGTAAACACCGCTGATACCATCGATCTTTACCGGGTGTGCACCCAGCTTCTCATAGATCGAATAGCAGATGCCATTTTCAAACTGTTTCTGTTCCTGCTCGGTGAACTGCATCGGATAGGCGTATGGATCGTAATGCTCCATCTGGTTTCCGTCGCCGTCCCAATAGATCAGAGTATAGGACGGGATTTTTTTCCCCGGAAGCAGAACAGCGAAAAATCCTGCTTCATCCTCGCAGACCATTTCAGTCTGTTTTCCGTCGCGGATCGTATGTACGGCTGCACGGGTTGCGCCCGGGAAAAACGCCTGAATCAAAATACCATCCTCCGTTACGCGCGGTCCCAAGATGTCTCTTGGATGATTTTCCTCGGAATAGACCACGGCTTCTATTTCCGCCCAATCCATATAATCGTATAATTTTTCTTCCATTTTCAAAATTATAACCCCTCCTTTTTTATTTTACGTGCTCTCGCTGCTGCTTCCCCCATACAAAATCGCATAAAAAAGCACTCATTCATGCCAGAGCGTGTTTGAAAAAAGCTTTTCGTGAGCTGCGAGTCCCATTTTCAGCCCAAACGGTCTGCAGCAACCGGATAAGGTCAAAACAGATCGCGAAGTGGGGCTTGCAGATTGTGGAAATGATTTTTCAAATTCTGTTTTTATTTTACCATCCTAACCGCGATTGTACAATGCAAATCTGGTTTGTTTTTTATTCATTTCCTACGATTACGGCAAGATCTTCATCTGTCGTCTGCATCTCATCGTCCTCAAACCAGATGCTGTAAATGTTCTGTGAAGTCAGTGTTTCCAGGGACTCCCTGGAAAGCGATTCGGCCTGATAATCAGAAAATGCTGCAAGCAGCGTATTGGCACAGCCATATTCACCGGAATAGACGATCAGTTCTGATGCTGCTGTGTGGTCTTTTCCGTCTGCCGCGCTAAGATACGGCGTGCACATCGTTTTGTCCTGATACTGATAATAGCGGTACGCATCCGGGCTGCCCGCCTGGTAAGCGTGGAAAAATACGATGCTTTTCGGTCCCTCGTACGTCATCGTTCCATGTGACTGAATTTCATTCCCGGAAAGATGGTACAGCGGGTACTGGTACTCTTTTTCCCCTGTTTCATCGAGACAGCGCACAAATCCGTCCTTGCTGGAAATAATGCCGAGCTGATAGCCCTCGCCGCGGATCGTGTCCGCCAGATAGTCAATCAAAAAAGCATTTTTCATCCAGAAAAAGTCGAGATACGCCGTGTAGCCCATCTCTGCGGCATATGCCTGATACGCATCCGACACATGCAGGCAGACCTGGTTTTCTCCCGGGAATTCCATGGAAATGTCATCCGGGTTCTGCGCAAAGGCTGCAACGGCTGCCGCTTCCTCTGCCGCATCATCATCCTTCTCCGGATCGAACTGTGCTGCGACCGCATCATCATTGCTCATGCAGAGATTTTCCAGTGACGCGTACAGCGGTCCCAGATAGATTTCCCGGCAGTTGGCATCGGATACTTTTTTCAGGGCATCGTACAAAACCGGATCTACCGTCATCACTTCGTTTGGATGCTGGTTGATATCGTACAGGTTTGTCACATCATCGAAACTCTCGTCGATGTTGAAAAGCCGGTAGCCCTTCACCGCCGCATCGGTATAAATCAGCGAGAGTGCCTTTGCCTCCCCGCCCGCCGATACGCCGCCTGCACCGACATTATATTTCAGTGTGAAATCCTCGCTGCAGTTCAGCTCCGAGCCCGCCTTCACGCTGATTTCGCGCCAGCCGGAATCGCCGCGCAGAAAATTCATAAAACCATACACCAGAAAACCGGATCCGATCGCCAGAAACAGTACCACAAGCACGATGCGCCGTCCGACATTCTTTTCAGAGAGCTGAACTTTCTGCACCGGCTTCGGCTGCCGTCTGTTTGGATCTTTTACTGTTCTTCCCATTCTTTTACTCCTCTTACTTTAAGTTCTCCC
>OIBP01000355.1_pt1 | contig 20876 bp, 18 predicted proteins | sample 1581061 | NCBI WGS metagenome assembly OIBP01 (sample SAMEA3882514, study PRJEB24775) | human gut metagenome | biome: human-associated habitat; feature: intestine environment; material: feces | place: Netherlands | collected 2009/2010 | reverse complement strand
CGGGCGCAGTGCCGGCAAGCGTGGCGACGAGGCCTGTGTCAAGCGGGCGTTCGTAGGGGATGCGCATGGCGTCGAGCTCGCGGGCGATCGCCTCGGTGGTGCCCACCTCCTGCAGGCTCAGCTCAGGATGCTGGTGGAAATAGCGGCGCTGCGCGATGACGTACGGCTCTGCCTCGCGCCCGAGCTCCCGGATGCGCGCGGTCGCATCGGCCGTTCCCCGCGCTCGCGATTCCGATGCCGTTCGTGCTTGTTCGCCTGCCATGCGCCCTCCTGCTTCCGGTAGCGTGCGTGCCATCGGCTATACTCGTAGCTGTGAACAATCTTACGCTTTATCGGCAGGTGTTGGGCCATATGAATGGGGGCTTCTATGGCTGGGGAAGAAACGGGAGCCAAAAAGAGCGAGGTTCGTTCCCTCGTGCTGTCCGTGGGCGGCGTCGATGTTGCGGCGGTGCGCGCGCTCATGGCGCGGGATGTGCCGTCGGGGTATAGAGCACAGACAGCCGATGAGATATTTGATGACTACTGGCGTTGGTTCAGACGGTTCCGCCTCATGGAGATCGTCGGCGTGCTGGGGCTTGCCGCCGTCGCCCTCATCGCGGGGATGCTCGGCTATATGGTGTGGTATTTCGTATTGCTCGGCCTGGCCATTCTTTCCGCGGTCCTCTTCCGGAGCGTGGTGGGCCAGCGCGAGCGCAGCATCACGGAAATCATCACGCAAGATTGCGACAGCGCTAAGTGGCGCAGGTTCATGGAGCTGTACGACGCGCGCAACCGCCGGGGGTTCGTGCGGCGGAGGATCGCGTGCAATATCGCAGCGGCAGATTACGCCGACGGCAGGTATGCCGATGCGATTCGGCGTCTGGAGTCCATTTCTGTTGGCGAGCGAAGCGCCTTGTGGGCGACGATCCTAAACACGCGCGCGCTCAGCTTGTACTGGCTGGGAGACCAGGAGGCTGCCGAACAGGCGCTCCGGTCTGCGCAGGAGTTCCGCGACCGCTTTGCACGGAGCCGGGCGGCCGCCGCTTCGGTCTGCGAGAGCGTGGAGCAGAGGCTGCGCCCGGTCGAGACATGGGATGCATCCGATCTTGCGCTCATCGTTCGTCGCCTTGAAGGGGCCCAGGCCCACAACGAACGCGCGAGCTGGTGCCTGCGCCTGGCCGAGTATGAGCTGGCGCACGGTGATACCGAGGTTGCGCGCCAGCTTCTCGACGGAAAGGTGCTTTCGCCCATGACGCCCGCCATGCAGCGATCTCGAGACGAGCTGCTGCATGATGTTGAAGCGCGCATGCAGGGGCGGTAGGGGCCTGATGCAGATGCACGGGGCGCGGATGGCGTACGGATGGTGCGCAGCCCGTAGCCGGTACTGGGTGGGCGCTCAAGAAATCTAAGTGTCAATTGATAAGATTTTTTGACTTCGAGTTGTATAAGTTCTCAGAGCTGGGTACTATTCTCTGCGTACGTAAAGGACATGGTGCTGCGGAGGCTAGGTGCTCCGCGCAACCGCTGAAGGAGGAACCTTCTATGAGTCTTAAGCCGCTTGGTGATCGCGTCCTGATTAAGCCCGAGGCTGCTGAGCAGAAGACCGCATCCGGTCTCTACATCGCCAGCAACGCGCAGGAGAAGCCGCAGCGCGGCGAGGTCGTCGCGGTGGGCGAGGGCAAGCTCAACGACAACGGCGAGCGTCTCCCCATGGACGTCAAGCCCGGTGACAAGGTCATCTATGGCAAGTTCGGTGGCAACGAGGTCAAGATCGACGGTGAGGATTACCTCCTCATGCGCGTTGACGACATCTACGCGATCGTTGAGTAGCCCTGCCGGCATGGCTTAGCCATTCATTAGGTACTACATCTTAGGTAACGGAGGATACACAAGATGGCAAAGGATATTACGTTCGATACCGCGGCGCGCACCAAGCTCGCCAAGGGCGTTAACAAGCTCGCTGACGCCGTGACCGTCACCATGGGCCCCAAGGGCCGCTATGTCGCCCTGCAGCGCTCCTTCGGCGCTCCCATGATCACCAACGACGGCGTTTCCGTCGCCAAGGAGATCGAGCTCGAGGACAACATCGAGAACATGGGCGCCCAGCTGGTCAAGGAGGTCGCCACCAAGACCAACGACACCGTGGGTGACGGCACCACCACCGCCACGCTGCTGGCCCAGGCCATTGTGAACGACGGCCTCAAGAACGTCGCCGCCGGCGCCAACCCGCTGGCCATCCGTCGCGGTATCGACAAGGCCGTCAACGCCGCCGTGGCCGAGATGAAGAGCCTCGCCAAGCCGGTCGAGACCAAGGAGCAGATTGCTTCCGTCGGCACCATCTCCGCTGGTGACGCCGAGGTCGGCAACAAGATCGCCGACGCCATGGACGTCGTGGGCAAGGACGGCGTCATCACCGTCGAGGATTCTCAGACCTTCGACATCACCATCGACACCGTCGAGGGCATGCAGTTCGACAAGGGCTATGTCTCCGCGTACTTCGTCACGGACAACGACCGCATGGAGGCCGTGATGAAGGATCCCTACATCCTCATCACCGACCAGAAGATCTCCAACGTCCAGGACATCATGCCCGTGCTCGAGGCCGTCTCCCGCGCCGGCAAGGGCCTGCTCATCATCGCTGAGGACATCGACGGTGAGGCTCTGCCCACCCTGGTCCTGAACAAGATCCGCGGCGCCCTCAACGTCTGCGCCGTTAAGGCCCCCGGCTACGGCGATCGCCGCAAGCGCCTGCTCGAGGACATCGCCATCCTCACCGGTGGCCAGGCCGCGCTCGACGAGCTCGGCATCAAGGTCGCCGACATCACCGCCGACATGCTCGGTACCGCCAAGAGCGTGACCATCACCAAGGACAACACCACCATCGTCGACGGTGCTGGCACCAAGGAGGCCATCGCCGACCGCGTGGCCGCCATCAAGGGCGAGATGGAGCACACCGAGTCCGAGTTCGACCGTGAGAAGCTCCAGGAGCGCCTGGCCAAGCTCTCCGGCGGCGTGGCCGTGATCAAGGTCGGTGCCGCTACCGAGACCGAGCTCAAGGAGATCAAGCACCGCGTCGAGGACGCCCTGCAGGCCACCCGCGCGGCCGTCGAGGAGGGCATCGTCGCCGGCGGCGGTGTCGCCTTCATGGACGCCCTGCCTGCGCTCGAGAACATTGAGATCTCCGATCCCGAGGAGCAGATCGGCATCGACATCATCAAGAAGGCCCTGACCGCTCCTGTGGCCACCATCGCCAAGAACGCAGGCTTTGAGGGCGCTGTCATCGTTGACAAGGTCTCCGAGCTCCCCGCGGGCGAGGGCCTGAACTCCGCCAACGGCGAGTGGGGCAACATGATCGACATGGGCGTGCTCGACCCGGTCAAGGTCACCCGCACCACCCTGCAGAACGCCGCCTCCGTGGCCTCCCTCATCCTCATCACCGAGGCCACCGTTTCCGACGTTCCCAAGAACACCCAGCTCGAGGATGCCATCGCGGCCGCTACCGCCGGCGCCCAGGGCGGCGGCATGTACTAAGCCGTAAGGTTTAGATAACTCACCGGAATCCCCGGCAATTGCGAATGCCTGATTGGGCGCTTCGTGATTGCCGGGGTTCTTCATTTTATGCCGGGCAACGGTGTGCCCAGGGCGGATGGGTCATTGGGGTGTGCAAGTGGGCGCTCTGGCGGTCGGGGTTTCTGAGATTGGGACGTGGCGAGTGCCGTTGGTCGAAGCTGAACTACCAATCACGGAAGTATGAAAGAAATGTTCGATACTGAATGATATTGTCTTCAATTGTTTGTTTAGCCGTAGAAACGGCATAACCGATTGGAGATGAATGAGTAAAAGAACATTTTCGATCCCATCGCTGCGCATTCCATTGCACGATGCCTGGCGTCGTTCTCGCAGTGCTGCGGCATGCCTCCTGGCGGGAGCGGCTTTGACCGCCACCTGCATTGCTGCGATTCCCTCCGCTTGGGCCGATGCATCGAGTGTCCCCGGAAATCCGGTTGGTCACTGGACTTTTGATCAAAAAGATGGGGGGACCTACGTTAACGAGGGGTCTAAGAAGGACCTCAAGCTTACGGTCTCCGGCGAGGGGGGCCACGGTCGCTGCGAGCGACCTTAAGCCTCTCGGCAACTCCTTGATTCTTGCTGACAAGACCAAGGATTTTGACGTGAGTGTTGAGAACGCCGTTGATTCGCAGAAGACGTACAGCATTTCCATGTGGGTGTGCAACACCGACAAGAACCCCGATGCCAAGACGGCAATTTTGCAGTTCGGTGGCGATGGTCGCACCCTGCTGTATCAAAAGAAAGATGGGAAGTTCACGTCCTTTGTCGGCGGCAACGATATCGACCTCGGCCAGGATGCCAAGCGTGGCAGCTGGGAGCACGTTCTTATCACCAAGACTGGCGACCCCAAAAACGTAACGCTCTACATCAATGGCTCAAAGGTCGGTAGCGGTGGCTGGACTGAGAATTTGCCTGCCGGCATGATGAAGCTTATTGTCGGCGAGCACAAGAACGTAGGCGATATGTCCCGCTTCCAGGGCAAAGTCGACGAGCTCTGCATTTTTGACAAGGCACTTTCCGCTGAAGAGGCAAAGGCCCTTTATGCCTCCTATGGCGAGCTGACCATTGCCGACGAGCTGGTCAAGGAAATTGATGCCGCTAAGAAGCTTCTTGCTGGAGCAGGTGACAACCAGACTCAGGCTCACAGGGAACTCGCCGCGGCGATTGCCAAGGCCGAGGATGCTCTTAAGGCCAATGAGCCCGAAGCCATGAAGGCCGCCAAGAAGGGTCTGTCTGACGCAGTCAAGGCGGTTCGCGCCCTCGGTGTGACCATTCAGGTTGACCCCAAGAACGTGATTCGCGATATCGATGAATCTCTATTTGGCATCAATCATCGTTATTCGAACTATGGCTACGGTACGGTGAATCCTGACGGCACCGTCAAGGAGGATTTTGCCGCCCTGTACAAAAAGGCAGGTTTCGGCTCTCTGCGCTACCCTGGTGGCACGATCTCGAACAACTATGTGTGGACCGAGTCCATCGGTGACCTTGATCCCGAGACGCCCGAGATCGAGCGCACTCCGCAGATTCATGGCTTCTACAACAATCCCGGTCAGGCGGGCTTTGTGCCTGCTTTCGGCCTGCTCGAGGTCGCCGAGTTCGCCGAAAAGATGAACTCCGAGATCATCATGGTTTACGGCATCGGCCGCGGCGACGCAGCCGATGCGGCCGACATGGTCGAGTTCCTGAACGCCAAGAAGGGCACCAATCCCAATGGCGGTGTTGCCTGGGCCGATAGGCGTGCGGAACTCGGTCATCCCGAGCCTTTCGGCATTCGTTATTTCGAGATCGGCAACGAGAACAATCAGGGCGGCGACGACGGAACCGCTTCGCAGCAGTATTGGATGCCCCGCGTCGACGGCGGCGCGCTTGAGGGCTACGTCGATGGTGGTACTGCGACGTTCAGCAAGCAGTATGCCGTGGTTCGCGGCGACTGGAACCAGGCAAAGTCTTTCTCGACCGGTGAGCCTAGCCAGGAGTTCGGCTGCCGCTATGCATTGATTCCTCGTACGGATAGGGACGGCGTCAAGCGCGATGCTGTCGTTCCGGGCTCCGTTAAGGTCTACGTTGGTGATGAGCTGTGGAATCCCACCGATGACATCACCAAGGCGGATAAGGACGAGAAGGTCTATCAGATCGACGTGAAGACCGGCTTCTTCAAATTCGGTGATGGCGAGCATGGCGCGATCCCCGAGAAGGGTAAGCAGGTCACGGTCGACTATCAGGTTGAGCGTGACGGCTTCATTGACATCTCCAAGGCCATGCGCGAGACCCAGAAGCAGATCAACGAGACTTCTGGTTCCCAGGATAAGATCAACGTCTACACCTCCTGGGAAGCCAATGACTTTGTCGACAAGATGCATCAGAAGAATGCTGACAACCTGTACGACGGCATGGCGGTGCATCCGTACACCAACAAAGTTGGCAATCCGCACATGAACGATAACGCTGCTACTGTTCAAGACAGGACGCAGTGGTATCTCGATGTCATGCGCTTGGGCGATGGCGTTGCCAACAGCGTTAAGGGCCATGTTGACTACATGCGAAAGATATCGGGTGACGATAGCAAGGTTCCGGTTATTTCCGAGTACGGTATCTTCCGCTCCACCAACCCCATGGTGCGCTCGCAGTCGCATGCACTGTTCATTGCTCGCGCTATCATGGAATACGCTGAGCAGGGAAGTCCTTACATTCAAAAGCACTGCCTGGTTGACTACTACTCTTCTGGCGCAGATTCGCTTGGCCCGACTCAGCAGGCGGTAATTCAGGCTGTTGCTCAGAACAACCTTGACAGCCAGAAAGACGGTACGGGTCCGTTCAAGTTCTTCTCTACGCCCAGTGCGAGTATTTTCGAAATGCTCAACAGCAGCTTTGGCAGCAAAATGGTGGATGTGGCTCTCTCTAATGAGTCGACGCTTTCCAATGGTGTGTCGCAGCACTCCGTCATGGCTTCGACCGATTCCAATGGCACTGTGTATCTTGCCATCGTCAATTTGGGATTGAACGACGTGGAGACCGCCGGTGCGAACGCTTCCCTTACCAACAAGGCCGTTCTGTCCGTGAACGGTGTGGACTTGACTGGGAAGACTGTCAAGGTCCAGACGCTTTCCGGTGCAAGCTTTGACCAGGAGAACGATCTAGATCACCCGGACAACGTCAAGATCGAAAAAACTGAGTTCAAGTCATCTTCCGCCGCTCCGGAGTTGGAGCTTGCTCCGCATTCCTTCACCATTGTGACGATTGGTGATCCTGCGCCTGAACCTGCTCCCGAGCCCGAGCCCGAGCCCGAGCCCGAGCCCGAGCCCGAGCCGCAGCCGACGCGTCACACGGTTGAGTTTATGGTCGACGGCGCGAAGATTGCATCCCTTGTTGCCGTTGATGGCAAGCTCGAGGGTGAGGTTCCCGTTCCCACTAAGGACGGCTGGACGTTCGAGGGCTGGTTTACCAAGGATGGCGCGCTGTTCGATTTCAGCAAGCCGATCGATCGCGACATGGTCCTGACCGCAAAGTGGAGCAAGCCGCTGACCGGCATCGGCGAGGCAAAGCCGGTCGAACCCGCCAAGCCCGCACCCAAGCCGCAGGAGAAGCCCCAGGCCACTCCCAACGGTGGTCTGCCGCAGACGGGCGATCCCGCATCGCTTGTCGCTATGATGGGCTTTGCCGGTGCTGCCCTGGCGGTTGCCGGGGCGAAGGGTCGCAAGCGTCGTTCGTAGCGCACCCATCGTCATCCTGATGTCTTAAGGGCATCGAGCGCCCGGTGTTTATCTCTTAGATGAGATACGATGCCGGGCGCTTTTTATGTGCGAGCGCGGCGGCGGTCGCTTGGCTGCCCCCCACGAACAATGTCCTTATGCGGTCGATATCCGATGGACATAAACATGGGCCCTTCGCCATACATGCGAAGGGCCCATGTTGCAATGCTCGTTTGGGGAGCGGCGCCTCGTCGTTCGGCACCTGCGAAGCGACCGTTCTTACGCGAAGAACAGCTCGGAGAGGGTCATCGGGTCGACGTACTCGCCGTCCTTGTAGACGCGCATGTTGCCGGAGGCGATCTCGTCGATCAGGATGACGTTGCCATCGGCGTCGTAGCCGAACTCGAACTTGATGTCGTAGAGGACGAGGCCCTTCTCGGCCAGGTCGTCGGCGACGATCTTGGTGATCTGCTTGGTCATCTCCTTGAGGGAGTCGTACTGCTCGGCGGTCATGACGCCCAGGTCGACCAGGCCATCCTTGGTGACCAGCGGGTCGCCCAGCTCGTCGTTCTTGAAGGTGGTCTCAACGTAGGACGGCAGATCGTCGCCCTCGTTGCAGTACTGCTTGTAGCGGCGGTAGAAGGAGCCCACGGCCTTGTTGCGGCAGATAACCTCGAGGCCCTCGCCAAAGACCTTGGCGGGCAGGACCTCCATGGTGGTGTCGTCGAGGTTGGCGGACACGTAGTGGGTCTTGATGCCGGCGGCGTTGATCTTCTCGAAGAAGTAGATGGACATGCGCAGGTTGACGTCGCCCACGCCCTCGATGGTGAGGCCGACCGCGTTCTCGCCCGGATCGAAGACGCCGTCCTTGCCGGTGCAGTCGTCCTTGAACTTGAGCAGGTAGTTGCCGTTCTCGAGGGCGAACACGTCCTTGGTCTTGCCGGAGTACACGAGTTCCTTGGTCATGGCGGTAAGTCCTTTCACACAGCGCCGCATGCTTTGACGGTGTGAGTGTACAACATCGTCAAGGTGCCTAATAAGGTCATGCGCAAACTGATTTATTGTTACAGAAAGATTATGCATGGGTGTCATTTTGGCGAACATGGCATGCTCGAACATCGCGTGGTGGGAAGCGTGTTTACATGGCGAAAAAAGGACCCCTCTGAAACGGTGGCCGCGCGGGTCGGTTGCCGCGTGCGAAAGGCTGTTTGACGATGGACGATCTTTCCATGTGCGCGTATCGCGCAGCATCGGCGCGCGCGGCGTGCGAAGCCGATCAGAGCAGGGCCGATCGTGCCCTCGACGTCGCAGTGGCGGGCGAGCCGCTGGCGGCACTGGGGGACCCAACTGTTCTCGGCGGAGGCGCTCATGAGCCCACGCCCACTCCGTACTGGATTCTCGACGACTTGCTGGGGGGATTGTCTTTTGAGCAGACCGACCACCTGCTCGACGTGGGCTGCGGGGCGGGCCGTGTCCTGGCATACGCCGCGGCGACACAGCTGCCGTGCCGTGTGACGGGGGTCGAGCTCGATGGGCGGTTGGCCGCGCGGGCGGCGTCGTGGACGAGGGGCCGCGACGGGCTCGAGGTCATCGCGGGCAGCGCACTCGACATCCCCTTGGGGGCCTATACGCATTTCTACCTGTTCAACCCATTCGACCAAGTCTTGCTCGTCGAGTTTCTCGACCGGCTCGAGGCGCAGGTGCGCCGTTCCATCACGCTCGTGCACATGTCGGATAACGGCGAGAGCTTTGCGTATCTGGGCCGTGCGGGATGGATACGAGAGCGGGAGGGTTCGTTTTATGCGCATCCGGCTGGTGGTTTCCCGGTTTTCGGGTACCCTCAGCACTACTCCATTTGGCGTTACGTGCCAGATGCGAACGGGGCGAAGGGCGCGCCTGTGGTATAACAGGGGGCGTCGTTCCAGTGCGATTACAACGAAATGACCTCACGCGTTCCGTCCGGGGCACCGCCGCCGGGCGTTTTCGCGTGTCCATTCGCCTGGGCGATGCCGCACGCACATCAAGAGTAGAAAGCCGGGAAGCACCCAAATGACGCGCGACAAGATCAAGCCCATCCTCTTCAGCATCATCAAACACCAGGACCCCGAACAGCTCAAGCGCCAGATCCCCCGCGACATCGTCGCCGGCATCGTGGTGGCCATCGTGGCGCTGCCCCTGTCGATCGCCCTCGCCATCGCTTCGGGTGTCGGGCCCGAGCAGGGCCTTTATACCGCCATCGTCGCGGGCTTCATCATCGCGTTACTCGGCGGCAGTGCGGTGCAGATCTCGGGTCCCACCGCCGCGTTCGCCACCATCGTGGCGGGCATCGTCGCCTCGAGCGGCATGGACGGCCTGGTGGCCGCGACCATCATCGCAGGCGTGCTGCTGATCCTCATGGGCGTCTTTCGCCTGGGCACGCTCATCCGCTTCGTGCCCTACACCATCACCACGGGCTTTACGGCGGGCATCGCGGTGACCATCGTGGCCGGCCAGCTCAAGGATCTGTTCGGCCTCACGTACCCGGCAGGCACCCCCACCATCGAGACGATGGACAAGCTCTCGGCCGTGGCTGCCAACTTCTCCACTTTCAACGTCGAGGCGCTCATCGTGGGCCTCGTGTGTCTGGCGGTGCTTGTGTTGTGGCCGCGCGTGAGCCAGCGCATCCCCGGCTCGCTCATCGCGGTGCTCGCAGGAATCGCCATGGTGAGCGGTCTGGGCATGAACGTGAACACCATCGGCGACCTCTACACCATCAACGCCGGAGTTCCGCAGCTGCAGCTGCCCCAGTTGAGCTTCGATCTGTTCCGCGAGCAGCTGCCCAACGGCTTCACCATCGCGATCCTCGCGGCCATCGAGTCCCTGCTGTCTTGCGTGGTGGCCGATTCCATGATCAGCTCGCACCATCGCGCCAACATGGAGCTCGTCGCCCAGGGCGTGGGCAACATCGGTTCCGTGATGTTCGGCGGCATTCCCGCCACGGGCGCCATCGCCCGCACCGCCGCAAACGTGAAGGCCGGCGGCCGCACGCCCATCGCCGGCATGGTCCACGCCGTGGTGCTGCTCGCCGTGATGGTGTTCCTCATGCCGTATGCGGCGCTCATCCCCATGCCCTGCATCGCCGCCATCCTGCTGCAGGTTGCCTACAACATGTCCGGCTGGCGCACCGTGGTGCACCAGGTGCGCACCGCGCCCAAGAGCGACGTGGCCGTGCTCGTGGTCACCTTCCTCTTTACCGTGGTGTTCGACCTGGTCATGGCCATCGGCGTTGGCATGATGATCACGCTCGTGCTGCTCATGAAGCGCCTGAGCGACGAGACCGAGGTCCGCGGTTGGAAGTATTACTGCGACGAGGACTCCGAGGTCACGCACCTGCGTGAGCTGCCGAAGAGCGTGCGCGTGTACGAGATCAACGGCCCGATGTTCTTCGGCATGACCGACCAGATCGCCGAGATCTCGGTGAAGGAGTTCACCCGCTACCTGATCATCCGTATGCGCGGCGTGCCTTCGCTCGACTCCTCGGCCATGAACGCGCTCGAGAACCTGCGCGAGTATTGTGCCGAGAATGACGTGCAGCTCATCATTTCGCATGCCAACGAGCAGCCCATGAAGACCATGGAGCGCGCCGGCTTTGTGGAAAAGGTGGGTCGCGAGCACTTCCGCACCAGTATCGACGACGCCATCGCCCACACCCGCGAGCTGCTGGGGGAGGACGCGTAAGGCCCATTTTGAAGGCAGGCCCCACTCGGGGGCAGATGCGAATGAGGCGCTTGCGATTCGGTGCGTCTTCCTGCATTAAATACGAAGAATCAGGCGCCCTGGACTCATGAGGTCCAGGGCGTTTTAGTGCCCTCGGCAAAACTTGACAACAGAACAAATGTTCGTATACTGACTGTTATGGGAGCTTGTCGACTGAAGCGGCTGTTTGCGTCAAGCACGGACAAGCTCTATCCGCGTGAGAACCTGTGGCTATACGGGGCCGTTGATTCGGCTTTCATTTCCCCAGTGAGCGTGTTCTACATGGGCGTCTTTTGGCGTCGCGATGGAGCTGCTGGGAGGTGGACAGGGCGCGCAGCTTTTGCGGTTAGTCCAAATTTGGCCGGAGGCTATCTGGAACAGCATCAAGCCAAATCTCTCTCATGTCATTTAGTAGTAGAATATAGTAGTATAAAATGGATGACAGGTGGAATACCATGCTTGAGCTCGTTGTTCATCCTAGAGTGAGTGCGCGTCACCCTCAGCTTTCCGATGAAGATGTGCGCGCCGCTTGGCAAAACTCGTTTTTTCAGGCGTTGCGGACCGGTTCGAAGAATTCACCGGAATATCTCTGGATTGGAATCGATGGAAAGGGGAGAGAGGTAGAAATGGTTGGCGTGCCGACGGCGACGGGATATCTCATCTATCACGCGAACACTCCGCTTTCAAAGCGCGTGAGAGATGAGGTCAAGGGAAGGAGGACTTGATGGCTACGTATAAACTCGCCGACGGGAAAGTTTTAACAGACCGCGATATCGAGGAAATGGCCCGTGAGTGGGAAGAGGGCACTTGGGAAGGGCCTTTGGTTGAGCTGCGCGTTGGGAGGCCCCGTTTGTCTGAGGAGCCGAATGCCAACCTCTCATTTAAATGCCCGGAAAGCAGCGCCGCGCTCATTGCCGCGGCGGCAAAGGAGCTTGGGGTCAAGAAGTCTGCGTTCATGCGCGAGGCCGCTGTTGAGAAGGCTGTGCGAGTCTTGGCGGTAGCTGGTTGATTAGAACGAACGGATCCACACGGCGTTTTTCGGCCTGTGAGTTCCCGCATTCGGAATGCTGCAAGTTCTGCGGTGGAAATCCCCTGCATAATGCGTTTGCGGGGGAGTCCGGCCGGGATGTAGTGCTTTGTGCCGCTACAATACGTACGGTTCAAATCACGATACATGGAACGGCGTGCGCATCTGCGCCGCCACGTTAGAAAAGGACGCACGCGCCCATGGCCTCTTACGCCCCGCAGATCTCCTCGCGTCGCACGTTCGCAATCATCTCGCACCCCGACGCCGGCAAGACCACCCTTACCGAGAAGCTCCTGCTCTACACCGGCACCATCCAGTCCGCCGGTTCGGTCAAGGGCAAGCAGAACTCCCGCCATGCGGTCTCCGACTGGATGGACATCGAGAAGCAGCGCGGTATTTCCGTCACCTCCTCGGTGCTCCAGTTCACCTATGGCGGCTGCTGCGTGAACATTCTCGATACCCCCGGCCACCAGGACTTCTCCGAGGACACGTACCGCACCCTCATGGCCGCCGACGCCGCGGTCATGGTGATCGACGGCGCCAAGGGCGTCGAGGCCCAGACCAAGAAGCTCTTCCGCGTCTGCGCTATGCGCGGTATCCCGATCTTCACGTTCGTGAACAAGATGGACCGCGAGACGCGCGACCCGTTTGATCTCATGGAAGAGGTCGAGAACGTGCTCGGCATCCGCACCTATCCCATGAACTGGCCCATCGGCAACGGCCGCGACTTCCGCGGCGTATTCGACCGCGCCAGCCGCAAGGTCCTTGCGTTCGAGGGCGACGGCCGCGCCAATGGCACCAAGAAGGTCGATGAGGTCGAGGCCACGCTCGGCGACGCCGCGCTGACCGAGCTCATCGGCGAGCACAACCACAACAACCTGATGGACGACATCGAGCTGCTCGACGGTGCCGATTCCGAGTTCGACCTCGATGCGGTTCTCACGGGCAAGCTCTCCCCGGTGTTTTTCGGCTCCGCGCTCACGAACTTCGGCGTTGAGCCCTTCCTCAAGGACTTCCTGCGCCTGGCCCCCGGCCCCGGCGCGCACACCGACGCGCTGACCGGCGAGCCCGTGGAGCCCACGCGTGAGGACTTCTCCGGCTTCGTCTTCAAGATCCAAGCGAACATGGACAAGAACCATCGCGACCGCATTGCCTTCGTGCGCATCTGCTCCGGCAAGTTCGAGCGCGGCATGGACGCCACGCACGTGCAGGGCGGCCGCAAGATCAAGCTGGCCACGGGCACGACCATGATGGCCGACGACCGCGCCATCGTGGACGAGGCCTACGCTGGCGACATCGTGGGCCTGTTCGACCCGGGCATCTTCTCCATCGGCGACACCATCTGCACGGGCAAGAAGCCGGTGCAGTTCACGGGCATCCCCACGTTCGCGCCCGAGCTGTTCGCGCGCGTCACGCAGGTCGATACGCTCAAGCGCAAGCAGTTCGTGAAGGGCATGGAGCAGCTCGCCCAGGAGGGCGCCATCCAGATCTTCCGCGAGCTCGGCGCCGGTATGGAGTCGGTCATCGTGGGCGTGGTGGGCACCCTGCAGTTCGAGGTGCTCGAGCAGCGCCTCAAGAGCGAGTACCACGTCGAGGTGCGTCGCCAGCCGCTGCCCTACACCGACATCCGCTGGATCGTGAACGAGCCCGGCACCATCGACATTCCGGCGCTCTCCCTCACGCGTGACACGCTGCGTGTCGAGGACATGCGCGGCGGCAAACTGCTGCTGTTCACGAGCCCGTGGAACATCGATTGGGCCACGGACCACAACAAGGAGCTCAAGCTGTCCGAGTTCGGCAACGTGGAGTTCTAAGATGCAGGCGGGCCCGGGCATTGGCCATGAGGCGCGCACATCGCGATGCCCGGGCCCGCTTCTCAGGCGCTCCGCTCCCATGAAGTGGTCGCGATTTGCCACGTTTGTACAGAGTGGCATTTTGCGGCCAGCCACGGGGCCAGCCCACGGCGCGTGATGAGCCGTGCTCGAAGGTCCTACCTTGTGTTCGCGACGATCCTCCGTCGCTTACATCACAAATGCCGCCGTCATGGCAACGACAACCGCGGGGAGCATGTTGGCCACGCGGAAGGTCTTGGGCCAGATCAGGTTGATGCCGATGCAGAAGATGAGGATCGAGCCGACCGTCGAGAGGTTGGCGAGTGCCGCGGCGGTCATGAGCGGCTGCAAGAAGCTCGCGAGCAGGGTGAGGGCGCCCTGGAGCGCCAGCACGGGAATCGCGGCGAAGATGCAACCCTTGCCCATCGACGCCGTCATGGTGCATACGAGCAGGGCGTCGATGGCGCCTTTGATGGCGAGCGTCGTCCAGTCGCCCGTCATGCCGTCCTGAATGGAGCCGACGATGGACATGGCGCCGATTGCGACGGAAAGCGACGCGGTGACGAAGGCGTCCACGAACTCGGAGTCGCCGCTGCTGCCGGTCGCATACTTGAGCCACTCTCCAAAGCGGTCGATCTGGCGTTCGAGGTCGAGCATTTCGCCGATGAGCGATCCCAACGCGAGCGAGATGACGACGAGCGCGGAGCCGCCGGCCGAGATCTCGCCGCCGGATACGGTGAGCATGCCGCTCATGGCGCCGGAGATGCCGATGAAGATGATGGCCACCGCGGTTGCCTTGAGAAGGGTGTCTTGTATGCGCTCGTTGATGAACCGTCCGAAGGCGAGGCCGGCGAAGCCGCCCAGGAGGATGAGCGTGACGTCGATGAGCGTTCCGAGTCCGATCATGGGGGCTCCTAGCGTGCTTCGATGCCCGGCAAGAGGGGTGCGTTGATTCCGGTTACGTGCTCGAGCAGGGCCGAGCAGCCCCCTGCGATATCTCGATAGGTCGCGTCGAAGTCCCCGGTATACCAGGGATCGGCCACGTCGCGGTTGCATCCGGCAAATTCCAAGAGCTTGTGACAGGTGCCGTCGGGGTCGCCGTCGAGAATGCGATTGAGGCCCCGTTCGTTCTCGCGATCCATGTACGCGATGAGGTCCCAGTTTCCGTATTCGCCGCGCGTGATCTGACGAGCGCGATGCGCCCCGACGGGGATGCCGACTTCGCGGAGCTTGGCGACGGTCCCGCGATGCGGAGGGTTTCCAATCTCCTCGCGAGACGTCGCCGCGGAATCGATTATGAACTCGCCCTCGAGCCCGGCCCTCCGCACGAGCTCCTCAAAGACGAATTGGGCCATGGTGGAACGGCAGATGTTCCCATGGCAGATGAAGAGAATGCGATGCATGTCGCAAGCGGCCTTTCAATGGATGATTTCACAGCACAGCTTACCAGAGCGCGCGAGGGCGGGACGGCACGGTGCCGTGCGCGGCAGCATGGCTTGCGCGTGCGGCGGTTTTGCCTCCAGTCGCGCGGGCTCGGCCCCCAATGGTTTGCCTCTGGTCGTCGAGATCGGCTTGGCGCGCACTCGGGTGAGGATGGCCCGGCGGTGCGTGATCGCCTCCGTGCCGCCGCATAGGGATTGCATGATGTGTCCCAACGGTCGGGTAGGATGTAATGCCTAGCCGAATTCGATGGGAGAGTCTTCATATGGCCGAAACGAACAACGTCGACATCGCCTCCATCATGAATATGGTCGCCACGCTGAGCCCGGAGGGGAGCGGCGCGCGCAAGGATGTCATCATCGAGCCCGCTGCGCCAGCGCCAGCGCCCGTTTCGGACCCCGCGCCTTCCGTGGCACCGGTCCGTGCCGCCACGGTGCGCACCCTCGGCTCCGCCGGCTCGCTCACCGCCGACGATGTCGCGGATGCCCCGGCGACCGGTCGCCGCGCGGAGACTTCGCCCGAGGAGCTGGCGGCCCGTCACAAGCGCATCGTCGCGGCCCTCGCCTCCGAGCTGGATCAGCCCGCCGCTCGCATCGAGGCCGTGATTTCGCTCATCGATGAGGGGGCGACGATCCCGTTCATCGCGCGCTACCGCAAGGAAGCCACGGGCGGCATGGACGACGTCGCGCTGCGCACGCTCGATGATCGCCTGTCTTACCTTCGCAATCTCGAGCAGCGCAAGTCCGACGTGATCGCGGTGATTGACGCCCAGGGCAAACTCACCGAGGAGCTGCGTGCAAGCATCGAAGGGGCGTCCACGCTTCAGCGCGTGGAGGACCTCTACAAGCCCTACCGCAAGAAGCGCGCCACCCGTGCGTCCAAGGCGCGCGACGCCGGCCTCGAACCGCTCGCCAACCTCATTCTCATGCAGCCCGCCCAGGGGGCCGAGCCGCTCGTGGCGGCGGCCGAATACGTCAACGCCGAGGGCGGCTTTGCCACGGCGGAGGCGGCGCTTGCGGGTGCGCGCGATATCGTTGCCGAGCTCGTGGCGGAGGACCCCGAGAACACGGCGGATCTGCGCGAGTACACGCATAAGACGGCCGCCATCGAGTCCGAGGCGATCGATGCGGACGAGAAGACGCCGTACGAGCCCTATTACGAGTTTTCCGAGGCGGCTCGTTCCATCCCCAACCATCGCATCCTCGCCATCAACCGCGGCGAGCGCGAGGGCAAGCTGCGCGTGCGCGTGCGCGTGGACGGTGAGGCCGCGGCCGAGCGCCTCCAGAGCCGCTACCCGCGTCGCCGTGGGCCGTTCGCATCCGAGCTCAACGCTGCCATCGCCGATGGCTACAAGCGTCTCATGGCCCCTTCGCTCGAGCGCGAGCTGCGCGTCGACCTCACCATGCGCGCCCAGGCCGACGCCATCAAGGTCTTTGCCAAGAACACCGAGGGCCTGCTGCAGCAGCGCCCGGTGCACGGTGCACGAGTGATCGCGCTCGACCCGGGTTATCGAGCCGGCTGCAAGGTGGCGGTGCTCGACGAGTACGGCAAACTGCTCGACCACACGATTCTGTATCCCACGCCGCCGCGTCGCGACATCGCGGGCACCAAGCGCGAGCTTTTACGCCTCACCCGCAAGCACCGCATCAACACCATCGTGGTGGGCAACGGCACGGCGAGCCGCGAGACCGAGGAGGTCGTGTCCGCCTTCATCGCCGAGTCCGCCCCCGAGCTGCGCTACACCATCGTCAATGAGGCGGGTGCCTCGGTGTACTCGGCTTCCAAGCTGGCAAGTGAGGAGTACCCGGACCTCGACGTGACCACGCGCGGCGCCATGAGCTTGGGTCGCCGCCTGCAAGACCCCCTGGCCGAACTGGTGAAGATTCCGCCCCAGTCAATCGGCGTGGGGCAATACCAGCACGACCTGAACCAGGCAGAACTCGGCCGTGCGCTCGGCGATGTGGTGGAGCGCGTCGTGAACCGCGTCGGAGTGGACTTGAACACCGCAAGCGCAAGTCTGCTCGGCTACGTTTCGGGCATCTCGCCCGCTGTCGCGAAAAATATCGTCGCCTACCGCGAGGAAAACGGCGCCTTCACCGACCGCAAACAGCTGAAGAAAGTCCCCAAGCTCGGACCTAAAGCGTTCCTCAATTGCGCAGGGTTCCTCCGCATCTCGGACGGCGCCAACCCCCTCGACGCCACAAGCGTCCATCCCGAAAGCTATGCGGTTGCAACCGAGCTGCTCAAACGCGCAGGCCTCAAGCCCTCGACCCTCGCCGCAGGAGGCGTCCCAGACATCGCCGAACGCGTTGGAAACGTCGCAACTTTGGCGGCTGAGCTCGGATGCGGCGTCCCCACTCTGCGCGATATCATCGCCGAGCTCGAAAAGCCCGGTCGCGACCCGCGCGAGGTCGTGTTCAGCAGATCGGTAACGAGCCTTGACGACTTAAACGTCGGCATGGAGCTGACCGGCACCGTGCGCAACGTGGTCGATTTCGGCGCCTTCGTCGATATCGGCGTGAAGCAGGATGGCTTGGTGCACATATCCAAGCTGTCGAACCGCTTCGTCAAGCATCCGAGCGAAGTCGTTTCCGTCGGCGATACCGTCACCGTCTGGATTGAAAAAATCGACAAGGAGCGGGGCAAGGTATCGCTTTCCATGGTGAAAGGGAAATAGCCGCATCGGGGCCGCCCCTATCAGCCCGAATCAAGCCTCGAAGCTTGTTCACTCGAAAAACCAGGGCGGCCCTGGCCCACCCGCCAAAACGCGCACCACTCGTTTTGGGCGCCACGGCTTTCGTGGCACTGCTGTTCATGGGCCTGATTTACGCGTGGTCGCTCTTCGTGGAACCCATCGAAACCGAGTTTGGATGGGAACGCGCGCAGACGTCGCTTATTTTCACGCTGTCCATGATTTCGTTCAGCGTAGGCATGGTTGTTGCGGGCATCTCGAGCAACGCTTCAGCCCCCGCATCATCATGATGGCCACGGCGGTCATCATAGCCGGCGGGTTCATCGCCGCCGCGCAGACCACTTCGCTTCTGTGGACCTACATCACCTACGGCATCATCGTCGGCTTCGGCGTAGGCGTTGGAACCGACTGCGTCATGAGCGTCGCCGTCAAATGGTATCCGGACAAACAGGGTATCGCATCAGGCGGCATGCTCATGGGATTCGGCATGGGCGCCATGCTCTTAAGCCCTCTTGTCACGGTTCTTCTCGGCCAATTTTCCTGGCAAACCACGTTTTTGATCCTAGGCGTTGTTTTCGGCGTCGTCATGCTCGCCGTGGCCTTCATTGTGAAACTGCCTCCTGTGGAATTCGTCGCAAGCATGCATGTTGCGAAAGCAGCCGACGAATCCGGCAATCAAAAGCGCGACTACTCCGCTCTGGAGATGGTCAAACGCCTTCGTTCCGGTTGGCGTTTCTCTGGCTGATTCTCGTGAGCAGCGGTGGTCCTGGCCTTATCAGCCAGGCGGTACCCGCTGCCGAAGAAGTGCTTTCCGCAACAGGAATGGACGCCGCCGCAAGCGCTATGATGGCAACGGCCGCCATGGGAGGCATCTCTTTGTGCAACGGTTTCGGACGACTGATGTGCGGTCTCGTATGGGATAAATTCGGCTATCGCATCTCGTTTTTATGGGTGTCCGTCGGCTTTGCGCTATCCATGCTTTTATGCGACGTGGCCATTATGCTGAGCAGCTTCCCGCTCATCGTGGCCGGTTTCATGCTGCTCGGGCTGGTGTACGGCGGAAACATGGCCACCATGGCCGTTGTCAGCAGCAGCTTCTTCGGACCGAAGTTCTTCGGCATCAACTACGCCGTCGCCACGCTGCAGATGATCGCCTCGGCATCGGCAGGGCCGCTCGTGCTCGCCACGCTCCAAACCTCCACGGGATCATACGGTCCGGCATTCTGGGCATTTTTAGCCGTAGCGGCCGCAGCACTTGTGCTCGCGTTCGTCATCAAATCGCCGCAAGACATGGAAAAGCACGCCAGCCAATCATAGGGATACGCGCAAGCGCCCGTTACAGGACGCTTGCGTCTAGCGAGCAGCCCGAGAGCATTGTCCTTATAATGGGAGGCCTAAACCGTTAGGAGCCCGTTATGAACGTGACCGTTTTCGCAGAGCGAGAGCAAGACCGCACCCGAGCTTTGCATCTAGCCGAACATCTTGGCACACAGACCGCATGCAGCAAACACGAAGCGTCCCAAACGCCACTTGCGCTGTATGTTGGCGAAGATGGCCTCTCGCTTGTCGGAGACGGCATGACGTTGCATGCCGACTTCTCCACAATGCTTCCCCGCCTGCGTCCTGGAAAACTGCAAAACGAACTTCTGGTTCGGGCGGCAAAAATTAAAGGCGCCTCAAACCCGAAAGTCTTCGATGCAACTGCAGGCCTTGGGGAAGACTCCTTTCTCCTTGCGGCAGCGGGCTTCGAGGTTGATCTTTACGAAAGCGACTCCGTCGTCGCAGCGCTTCTGCAAGACGCCTTGCTGCGCGCACAAGAGCATCCCGAGCTTGCGAAAATCGTAAATCGCATGCATTTTCACGAGGGCGACAGCGTGGAAGCTCTTGCCCAGTTGGCCAAAAGCGACAATGCCGACCAGCTGCCCGACGTAGTCTATCTCGACCCCATGTTTCCCGCGCGGACCAAAAGCGCAGCCGTAAAGAAGAAATTCCAACTTCTGCACCATCTTGAGCGCCCGTGCAGCAACCAGGAGGAAATGCTCGATGCGGCATTGAGCGTGCATCCGCGCAAGACAGTGATTAAAAGGCCACCGAAGGGGCCGTATCTCGCCGATAGAAAACCGAGCTATTCCCTTGCCGGAAAAGCCGTCCGCTACGATTGCATCGTGCCTCCCCCGCAATCGAACTAGCATGCGAAGCACGGCGGGCGAAACGGCTAACGGCGTCGCGATCAAGCCCCGAACGCCTTGCAAACGCTGCAGCCGATATTGGAAACCACGTCACAGAAAGCGAACACTATCATGGGAAGAAGAAAACGCTCCGCCTGGGCGAAAGAAACCGCCGAATTCAAAGCAAGCCTCGGCGGCGGCATGGACGACATCTTCGCCCGCGAGGAGCAACGCAATGCCAAGCGCTCGCAGGAAAAAGAAGCAGCCTTGCGCAAGAAAGCATGCGAATCGAAGAATCGCTATGTCACGCGCTACGAAGCGCTTGATGCCATTGCCTCATGCGCAGACCACGGCACAACGGGGCTGCAATGTTACCACTGCCCCCATTGCAACGGCTGGCACCTCACATCACACCCTTACAATGAATAGACTATACGGTGTATAGAAGTATCTTGAACTGGTATTTTCTATATTGATGCAAATGCCAACCTGCGAACTGCGTCCGATATCCAGACAGGCTCGACAGGACGACTTTTCCGTTCGATGGCTAGTCGTCGCTATCCAATCAGCCATCGTCTCCGTCATTGCCATCGTCTTCGTTGTCGTCATTGGTATCGTCGGCATTGTCGTTGTCGCTCTTGCCGTCGTCTTCGTTGTCCTGAGATTCGTTATCGCCCGCATCCGAACCGCCTAGGACTTCCTGAACAGCCGTATCGGCCGCTTCTTCGGCAGAGCAGCCCG